>Ga0114129_10005689_pt1 | contig 17652 bp, 19 predicted proteins | sample RhiMetdeltSRZDD1_FD_80071 | JGI IMG/M metagenome (GOLD analysis project Ga0114129, IMG submission 80071) | Populus rhizosphere microbial communities from Tennessee, USA - Rhizosphere MetaG P. deltoides SRZDD1 (version 2) (version 2) | ecosystem: Host-associated > Plants > Roots > Rhizosphere >...
ACCACCGCAGCCCATACCGGCCCGGAGCTGAGCTGCGGCGCCGCTGGGATCTGGCCTCTCCGGCTGCCCGAGCCCGAGGCCAGGCCGCCAACCGGCGTCTGCACACCCGCTGGGTCGGCTTCGACGCCCGCAAGAAGCGTTCGGTGATCGCCAACGTCGCGATCGCCCGAGAACTGGCCGGCTGGTGCTGGTTGCTGGCAGTCATGCCGGACTGACCCACCCCCACAAGTGTCCAGATGAACACACGCTGACGGGCGGCAAGCGTCCTGGAGTGACCCGCGATCTGACTATGAGCAATCATGTTGCCTCACAACTGATGACGCTCGACCCTAGACCCGCCGATCAACTCCGATTCGAAGGTCCGTCCTGCGGTAACCAACCCGCGCATTTCAGACTGACACGCGTCGACACGACACGCTCGACCCACAGCGACACTCATCTGGTCAACGAAGCGGCGGCCACGACGACGGTCGCGGCCGCCGCTTCACCCTGCCCCCTTGACAAACTGACCTACATATCAGTCAGTGGCCGGCGACGATATCGGATTCATCGACGTCGACCGGGTCCTTCGCACCCGGCAGGAATGAGTAAGCGACGCAGACGATTCCGAAGAACACGTAGCCCAGCGCGACTTGAGGGGTGGCGGCCCACGCCACCTCGGGCGCGTGGATCAGCCCAATGAACGACAACACCGCGCCGACGAACGACGCAATGCCGGCGTAGAGGAACTTCTTCTCCAGGATGAACGTCACCATGGTGCCGAGGATCAGGCCGACGAGCACCGCGCCCTCACCGAGCGTCTGAAGTCCGTCGTAGACCACACCAGCTCCGTTGAGCGCCTCCAGGCCCACCTTCGCGGCCGACGTGCCCGCCGCATTCAAGGCGTTGTCAATGAGCCCGCTGGCCCACTGCGCGAGGTTCGGCAGCAGCGCCGCGACCACCGCGACGGCGTGCAGCCGCGGCACCGCCTGGAAGGCCTGTGCGCCGATCAGCAGACCGATGTAGAGCAGGATCGGCACGATCGCGGGCACCGGCAGTAGGGCATCGAGCACCCCGAAAAGCCCAAGGAAACAGAGGATTCCGATCATCAGACCGCTGGCAAGCGAGTAGTTGGCGCGGCCGCCGGCGTCCTTCCATCCCGGGTGGCCGATGTAGACCGCAGGCGGGAAGGGCGAGCCGAACGCCGAGCCGATGACCGCGCCCGCCCCGTCGGCGAGCAGCACGCTGCGCAGGTTGAAGTTGTCGCCCGCTGCAGCGGCACTCTCCACGTTGCTCATCGCCTCGGTGAAGTTGTAGACACCCAACGGGATTGCGGTGCCCAGCAGTGGCGCCAGATTCGACAGGCCACCGAAGAGCAGATCGAGGCGCAGATCCGGGATACCGATGGCGATGTCGGAGATCGCCTGTCCCACATCGGGTGCGGACATGAACCCGCCGATCCAGCCGATCGCGGTGCCGACGAGCAACGCGGCCAGACCGACCGGGATCCCGAACGGCAGCTTGACGTTGGTGAAGAAGCCGATCAGGATGATGGCCATCACAGGAAGGCCGATCCACGCCGCCTCCCACATCTGCGCGGCCGGGCGCATCGAGATGAACGTGATGGAAATGCCCGCCAGCGTTCCGAGCATCGCGGCACGCGGGGTCAGCTTGCGGATGTACGGCCCGACGAAGGCACCGATCATCACGATCACGCCGATCATGAACGCCCATGCCAGCCCGGCTGACCACGCCTGAATCGGGTCCTTCGTGTTGAGGTACACCGGCAGCATCACGACGAACACCACGATGAACATGTGCGGCACACTGGGGCCGTACGGCAGTGCCGTGACATCGTCGCGGTTCTCGCGACGGGCGAGCCGCCGGGCCAGGAACGTGTAGTACAGATTCCCCAGAATCAACGCCACGCCGAGTGCGGGCAGCACAGTGCCCAGCACGTCGCCGGCGGGCACCGACACGACGCCGATCATCAAGCCGGTCAACGTCAAGACGTTGACCAGGATGTTGAAGCCGAGTCCGAAGAACGCGTTGGTGTCACCGCGGGTCCACAGCGGAAGCGACGTGGCCACGGCGGGCGGATCTACCGGCGGATCGGCAGGTGGCTTCGTGACGTCGGTGGTCATGGTGCGGTCCTCTCAGGCGGCGGCGGTCGTCAATGCGTGCAATGCGGGTATCACTGCGGCGGTGTCTGCAACCCATCCGAAGATGCCGCCCTGGGCCTTGATCATTTCCAGCCCGATGCGCTGGAATTCGGGGAAATACGAACCGACGCAATCGGATACGACCAGGCATTCGTAGCCGCGGTCGTTGGCCTCACGGGTGGTGGTGTGCACGCACACTTCGGTGGTGACGCCGGTGACCAGTAGCTGGGTGATCCCCGCCGCGGTCAGCACGTCCTGCAGTTCGGTGGCGTAGAACGCGCCCTTGCCGGGTTTGTCGATGACGACTTCGCCGTCGATCGCCGCGAGTTCGTCGACGATGTCGTGGCCGTACTCACCGCGGATCAGGATGCGACCGTACTTGCCTTCATCCCCAATGCGTTTCGACGGCTCGCCGCGGTTGAGCTTGGCCGGCGGGCAGTCGGACAGATCGGGCTCATGGCCTTCGCGGGTGTGGATCACCATGATCCCCGCCGAGCGGGCCGCGGCGATCAGATCGGCCAGCGGAGGCACGACCTTGAGCAACTGATCGACGTCGTTGCCGAGGCTTTCGCCAAAGCCGCCGGGTAGCAGGAAGTCTCGCTGCATGTCGATGACGATCAACGCGGTCTTACCCGCGACGAGCCGGAACGGCGACGGTTCGGCGGGCACTTCGATGGGTTGGCTCATACACGCTCCTCGGTCGTGGTCGATACGGCGGACGGCCGCACCTGGCGTGGTTCGTCGAGAACCTGTGCGGCGAGATGCAGCACGGTGTCGTCGGTCAGGGCCGCACCCAGAAGCATTGCGCTGTAAGGACGCCCGTCGCTGGTGATGCCGAGCGGAACCGCCACACCCGACAGGTCCAGCAGGTTGCCGAAGTGCGTGTAGTGGCCGAGCACCGTGTTGGTTTCGATCGGCGCTGCAAGCACCTCGTCGACGGTGAACGTGGTGCCGATGGTCGGCACGACAAGCACGTCCATGTGCTGCCAGAGCCGCGCCACCAGCGCCTTGAGTTCGGCGAGGCGCTGTAACGCGGCGAACGCGTCGACGGCCGTGTAGCGCTGGCCGCCGCGAAGGATCTCCCTGACGACGGGGTGGATCGAGTCTGGCTGGGCGGCAAGGAAATCACCGAACTCCACCAGCCGCTCGGCGACCCACGGCCCCTGATAGAGCAGAGCTCCGGCCGCCAGGAACGGCTTCAGCGAGACGTCGACGACGGTGGCGGTGCGGTCCAGCTGCTCGCGAAACGCCAAATGAGCACGCCGCATCTCCTCGTCGCCGAAGAAGTCCAACTCGTCCGACGGCGGCAATCCCACGCGGATCGACGAGCCGCCGTAGCGCGGCCCGCGATCACGCGACCACGCGTCCTCGTCGTCGCGCGCGGCCACCACGTCGAAGACGCGATCGACATCGTCGATCGCCCCGGCCATCAGGCTGATGCAGTCCAGCGATCTGCACGCCGGGACCAGCCCGACCGTGCTGATCAGCCCGCGCGACGGCTTGAACCCGACGACCCCGTTCAGCGCGGCGGGCACTCGTCCCGAGCCGGCGGTGTCGGTGGCCACCGCGAACGGCACCTGGCCGAGGGCAACGGCCAGCGCGGAACCCGAACTCGAGCCGCCGGAGATCATGTCGCCCCCGTACACACTGCGCGGGATGGTGTACGGCGTGCGGGTGCCGTTGAGGCCGGTGGCGAACTGGTCCAGATTTGTCTTGCCGACGTACAGCGCACCGGCGTCGAGCAGGCGGCGCACCACGGGGGCGGTCGTCGACGCGACGTAGGCGTAGTCGGGACATGACAGCGTGGTCGGCACGCCCTCGACGTCGATGCTGTCCTTGACTGCGAACGGCACGCCGTAGAGCGGCAATGTCCTTGCGCCGGGCCGCTTTTCGATCTCTTCGGCGGTGACCAGCAGTTGATCGCGCGGCACGATCGACAACCAGGTGCCGTCGTCGCCGCGGGCCGCAATCGCATCGGCGACACGGGCGGCGGTCTTGGTTGGTGAACCGGTACCGCCCGCGTGTGACGCCAGGATCTCGGCCACGGACGGCCCGATGGACGGTCCATGCGCGTTAACTGCCATCCGGTCAATTTTCGACAGAATGATGGCGGTCGCGCGTCGGTGGTGTGTCGATTGTGTTAGCTGTGCTGGTCGTCGGAACTATCGACAGGCGGCGCGTCGTTGAGACCCCGTGTCCAGCGTCCGCGAACAGGCCGAGCGCCTGATCGAGCTCGGTGTCGACCGCATGGCGGGGCTGCCCGCCGATCGGCTACGAAACCTTCCCGACAGCTCGGATGCGCTGCTGGTCGTGCACCCCGATCTCACGCCACCGTCGAGGTTGGCGCCGCTGTTGCGGGTGAACGACAAGCCGGGGTTTGTCGTGACGGACATGGTCGATGTCGACGAGTTCGCGCCGATCCCGTCGGTCAAGCTCCCGGATGCTCCGCTCTATTTGCTTCGCGACCTCGACCGCGGGGACGCGATGGCCAACTGGAGCCCCGACGAGGCGTTGCCGGCCATCATCGAAGCCGGCCGTACGCCGCTGACCCTGAGCGAGGGTGTGCACTGGCTGTTGCAGCGGCCGGATGTGCTTGCCCGCGGGCGTTGCTTCATGACGATCGGGTCGCGCCGACGTAAGGCCGCCGGTTCGCTGGACGCCAGGACGCCTGCCGTGTGGATCAGCACTGGCACCGGCCGCGACGGGCCCGCCAATCGCGACGCGCCGAAGGTCGGCTGGTGCTGGGCTGGCAACAGGCATACCTGGCTCGGGTTCGCCTCGGCCAGTGGCCGATTCAGTGTCGGTTGATCAGCGCGGCGTCGACGAAGGGCAGCACCGTCTCCAGCCACGCGACGGGTTCGGACGAGAACACGACATGCCCCGTCGGCAGCGACTCGAATCGTGACTGCGGTATGGCGGCCTGAATTGCCTTGCCCCAGCGTGGCGGCGCGGTGATGTCCTTGGCGCCCCACGTGATGAGCACTGGCGCCTTGATCTGTGGGGCCCGCGCGCGCAGGTCATGCTCGGGTTCGGTGAAGCTCTTCCACAATGCCGCGGCGGTCCGTGCACCGTCGTCGGTCTTGGCACGCGACACGACACGATCGACAACGGCCTTGTCCGTCGGGTTCTTGGCCCGCATGTAGGCCCGCACGAATGCCGGGAACACCGCCTTGATCACCGCCGGCCGGCCCATGACGGCGCAGAAAACGCGGGTGAAGACGCTGTGCGGAGTGAAGCCGCCGGTGTTGATGAGTACAACGCCTGCGACGCGGTCGGGTCGCTCCAGTGCCAGCCGGCATGCGGCGTAGCCGCCCACGGAGTTGCCGACGATGACGGCATCGGTCAGGTCCATTCGGTCGGCGAATTCGATCAGCAGGTCACCGAACTGGGCGGCGCGCAGTGGGGTGGGAGGCATGGGCGACTCCCCGTGACCGGGCCAGTCGAGGGCAAGCACTCGGCGCCCGCGCGTCAGCGGTTCGCTCACTGGTCCGTAATCCGTGCGGTCGTGCAGCGCGGCGTGCAGCAGCAGGATCGGCGGGCCCGATCCTTCATCCGTGTAGGACACGGGCCCGAATGAGGTCACGATCGTCGGCATCGGCGTGTCCTTTCATTGACCGGGCGGTCGGTCAATTACACTAACAGTCGTGCAAGTGGCGAACAAGAGACTGGCGGCCGCGCAGCAGACGCGGGCCAACCTGATCGAGACCGGCCTGGTGCTGGCCGAGGAGCTGGGACTGGAGGGGCTGTCCGTGAACGCGGTCGTCGCGAGTGCCGGCGTGTCCAAAGGGACGTTCTTCCACCATTTCCCGGACCGGGTGTCCTATCTGGTCGCGCTGCACCGCCGGTTCCACGACGTGCTTTTCGACGAGGTGATGTCGGTCATCGGCGAACTGGAACCAGGCAGGGACCGGCTGACTGCGGCCGCCGCCACCTATCTGGACGGCTGCCTGCGCGACCGCGGAGTGAAGGCGCTGCTGCTGGAGGCACGCGGCCATCTGCCGATCGCCGAGGAGGTCACCCGCCGCAACCGGATGAACGTCGATGTCGTGGCCGCCGACTTCGAGGCGCTCGGTTCGCGGCATCCGCGCGAGGCGGCCCGGCTGTGGATCGCGGCGACGGCGGAATGCGCCTTGATCGAGCTCGAACGCGGCCGCCGCGATCCGGCCGCCCGCTCAGCGCTCAGCGCGCTGGTGCAATGAGCCACCGATCGAGCCATCGCGACAGCACCGGCCCGTCATCCGGTCCGCCGGCGGCCGCGAGGTAACCGTCGGGGCGGACCAACAGCCAGCCGGATGGCATGTCGTCGATCGACACCTGACGAAGCGCGACGACGTCGCGCCACGGCCGACAGGCCGCGGGGATGCGGTCGCCATTGACGAACAGCGTCAGCGTGGACAGGTCGAGCAGGTCGTAGAGACGACGGTCCCCAATGCGCAGATCGGGAACGCGGTCGCCCGCTCGCAGCGATCCGATCCGTCCGCCGCCCTTGGCAATTGGGCAATCCCGATAGTTCGCGGCGAGTTGTCCGAGTCGCGGCGCAGCCTTGTTCTGCACCACGGAACGGGCCAACGCGATCGGGGCGAGCCGGGTGATGGCCGCGTGCATAAGGGGATTGGTGGAGTTGAAGGCCCTGGTGGCCCGCTCGGTCATCCGGACCAGTTGGTGGATCACCGGCAGCCGGTCGGACTGGAAGGTATCGAGGAGCTCGTGGCGGGCCTGGCCGTTGAGGACCATCGCGAGTTTCCACGACAGGTTGATCATGTCCTGGATGCCGGCATTCATGCCCTGGCCGCCTGCGGGGCTGTGCACGTGGGCAGCGTCGCCGCCCAAGAACACGCGGCCGTCGCGCAGCGAGGTCATGTGGCGGCTATTGATGCGGAAGCGCGAACTCCAGTTCAGGTTGTAGAGCTGGGCGGGCAGGTGGACGGTGCGGTTGTACAGCCGCTGGATGTCCTCGAGCGTGGGATCTCCGCTGTCGCCGGTGATGCCGTCGGGATCGGTGGCCATGAACCGGAATCTGCCATCACCCATCGGGAAGACGGCGAGGAAACCGTTGCGGGCCAAGAAGATCGACAGCTGATCCTGCGGTACGTCGCCGGCCAGGTGGAGGTCGCCGAGGACGTAGTTGTGCGTGAGCGACCGGCCGGTGAACGGCAGCCCGAGCGCCTTGCGGATCGCGCTGTGCGAGCCGTCGGCGGCGATCAGATACGACGCGTCGACTGTTTCCTCGGCGCCGTCGCCGCTGCGCAGGACGGCCGACACGCCGTCCGGCCGTTGGGACAACCCGATCAGCTCGACCCCACGTTCGATCTTGACGCCCTGACGGTTGAGTTGTTCGGTGAGCAGCCGTTCGGTGTCGGACTGAGCCAGCAACAACACGTAGTTGAATTCACTTGGCATGCGGTGTAATTCGATCGCAGCCAGCTTCTCGCCGTCGGAGTAAAGGGTGGTCGCCCTCGCGGGATTTCCGAGCCGCACGAGTTCGTCGCCGACGCCGCGGACCCGTAGCAGCTCGACGGTGCGGGCCTGGATGCCGAGCGCCCGCGAGGTGAGGGAGCGTTCGGGTGCGCGGTCAACTATGCGGACGTCGATGCCCATCCGGGACAACTCGAGGGCGGCGGTCAGGCCGGTCGGCCCTGCGCCGACGATCAGAACGGGCAGATTCATGGTCGGCTCCTGTCCCTAAGTCAACGACTGGTGACTTAGACGATAGGCCTGGGTGCTGGTGTTGTCAACGGTTGGTGACTTATCCTCGTGGAATGGCATCGCCGCGCGCACGCAACGCCACCCAGACCCGCGCCGACATCCTGGCCGCCGCACGCGTTCGGTTCGGGTCGGACGGCTATGAACGCACCACGCTGCGAGCGGTCGCCGCGGACGTCGGCGTCGACCCCGCTCTGGTCATCCGGTACTTCGGCAGCAAGCAGGAATTGTTCGCCGAAGCAGCGGACTTCACGATTGATCTGCCGGATCTGACCGGTGTGCGTCCCGACGACGTCGCAGATGCGTTGCTGCCCAGCTTCTTTGCCGTCTGGGAGGACGACACCACATTCGTCGCGCTCTTGCGCGCAGCGATGACCAGTCCGACCGCCGCGGACACCATGCGAAGGATCTTCGCGACCCAGGTGGCTCCAAAGCTCGCCGCCGTCGCACCCGACCACCCGGCCCAACGCGCCGGCCTGATGGGCGCGTTCGTGATCGGGTTGGCAACCACCCGCTACGTGCTGGCTAACCCTGCCGTGGCAGATCTCGGCCACGACGAGCTGATCGCCTGGGCCCGCCCCGTGATTCGACAGCTGCTGGTCGGCCCCGCGCCTGCGTGACTCGGTCGCCAGGCGGTTGCGGTACGCCAGCCAGTTTTGCTTCGGGCGTGGGGCGTACGACGCGTTTGCTGGATGCCCGCACTTCAGCGGCGTTCTGATCACCAGCTCGATGAGGAACCTTCCTCAGCGTTGCTGGCAGTGGCGTCACCCAGCTCGACCCCGAGCATCGCGGCCAGGCAGCCGCGATCCGCGCAGTCATGTTGCGCGACCGCTCCGGCGGCCACTCGACGGGTCGGGGTGGTGGTGTTGGCAGTCATCTCAATTCTCCTGTTTGCGTTGTCATTCCGAACGTTCACCGATTTGTTCCGGCGACCACAAGCTATGTGTCCGCAGTCGATGTGGCTCGCTTGTGCGCGCAAACCGCACAAGACGCGATTTACGCCTTTTGCGCATTGTGCTCAAGGAGCCGACGGGGGCGCTGAGCCGACAGCGGACACAACGGCGCGGGTATCGATGACGAGCCCGGCGTGGTCGTCAATGGCGTTGTTGACGATCACCGGCAGCGACACACCAGAAAAATGTCGGAGGCAGCTGCTAGTGCGCAGCAAGGTCGCCAGTCGCCGCGATGTCCGCCAGGCTCCTGGTGATCTTGCCGACTTCGGCGACGAGTACCCGCGCCGCCGCGTTGTCGGCAGCGAGCCCTGCCCCTTGCTCGCGTACATGTTGATTCGCCGCGGTCAGTTCATCGATGTCGACTGTCCACGGCGTGGCCGCGCTGGGCGGTGCACCCCGCAGGGCATCGACGTAATCGTCGACAGCGGCGACGAATTCGGGGGTCAGCGCCGTCGTCGGTTCATTGGACAGGCTGGTCTCCAACGACGTGCATGCGCTGGTGACGGCGTTCAGCGCCGCTCGATACGACCTCAGCCACCGTCGCAGCTCGCGTGAATCCGCCCGCGTCGCACCGGACGCCGCCTCAAACGCGGCGCGGGCCCGGAAGGCTCGCTGCCACGCCGCCGACAACGCTTCGGTGGGGTGATCGAGCTCGTGCACGAACGCCTTGACGACCGCTGCCGCATAATCGATTTCAGATTTCAGCAGCTCCCCGGCGCGCTGGTGCAGCCGAATCAACCCGTGATCCGGCAGCACGACATGGGCCACCACTGCCAGACCTCCGCCGATGACGACCGCGAACAACAGGTCTTGTATGGGCGCGCCAGCCGCGGCGGAATCGATGTCGAGCAGGAAGAGAACGGCCGCCGCCAACGCGGCGCTGACCGCGAGGTATCCGAAGCGCGTGACCCCGTACGTCACCGCAAGAAACAGCACCGCCACGAAGGCGGCCGACGAACCCGTCGGCTGCCATATCAAAGTCAGCACCGACGCGACCGCGGTTCCGACCGCGATACCCGCGACCCGCCCGACGCAGCGTGTGTAGGTGTGTGCGGTCTCCGGCCGCAGCACCATCAAGACGGTCAACGCGATCCAATGACCGTGCGCCACGGCACCGAATCGGTCTGCGGCCACACCCAGCGCGGTGGCCGACGACAGCCGAACGGCGTGCCGAAGCACTGGGGACGTCCACGCGAGTTGACCGCGCATCACATTGGCGGTTGCCCGCAGCGAGGCGATCAAGTCGGGGCGGCGGAACTCACCGAATCGCGACGCGAAGGCCTCGTGAAGTTGCTGCGAAAACCGTTGCGCGGCGGCCGCTTGCGGCCCCGTCGCCGCCGCTACCGCAGCATCGACGCGGGCCAGCGCATATTCAGCGTCCCGCCGCGCGGTGTGGTTGTGGTTCGCGATCGCGTCGAGGGCATCAGCGGCGGGGGAGAGCACCTGCGCGATCGCGCCGTCGCCACCACGCAGGGCACCGAGCGTTGCGGTGATCCGTTCGGGAAGCCGGTAGCCGCCGTGATACGCCATCGGGCGTTGTGTCGCCGGGCTGTCGACGAACGCTTCGCGCAGCCACGTGAGTGGGGCGGTGCCGACCGACGCCTCACGGTCGGCGGCGACTCCGCGGGCGTCGGCGGCGAGTGTCCGGTAGGCGCGCGTCAGTGCTTCGCGCTGCACCCGCCAGCGTTGCGGCGGCCAAACAGCGATCAGCGCCGCCTGAACGCAGCCGGCGGCCACGGTCGACAGCGTCACAAACACCACCGCGGTCAGCGACGGCGCCACCGGCGGGGAGATCACCAACAGCGCAGCGCTGGCCGCGGCGACCATGCCCGGCTTACTGCCGAGCGCCCACTGCATGCCTGCCGCGAAGCACCACACCGCGACGACGCCGATGAATACCGCGTTGTTGGACGCGAACACCGCGCCGAGGAACACCGCCACACCCAGTTGCAGGGACACCACGATGACCAGCGGCACCCGTCCAGCGGGGCTGTCCTGCATCGCGATTGCGCCGGCAATCGCCGCCGCGCCAGCGGCCCACACCGCGGCCGACGGAGACGCCGACAGCCCGACCGCGGCCACCGCCAGCACCGCGAGCAGGCTGCGGGCCACCGCGCCGACGTCCGGCGTCGTCACCCGCAGGCCTCGGGCCCACGCCCAGCCCGCCGGGGTGAGCACCCGACCGCCCGTTGTCACCTGCCTATTCTGACTCCACCGAGGGCACCGAACGGTCAAGCACACACGTCGAATCCTGTCTCGATGGCGGCTCCGCTCACATTGCTGTACCAGCCAGCAAAGGCTCAGGCGACTACGAATGTTGCGATCAAAACTTCGCCGCCGTCAAATGCTTTGCGGCACAGCGCATGCTTTCGACAAGCGGAATTGACCACGCTGACCGGGCTATTCGAGGTACCGTCGTCGCCAACGGCGTTGCTGGCTTTCGTCGGATGTCACCCTCCTGTCCGAAAAGCGAAGGGAGCTTGCATGAGTACGGCCGCCGAGCGTGCAGCACAGCTGGATCTCGTCGCTCGACTGAAGTCGGCATATCCGGAGCTTCCGGACGCGCCGACGCCCGACATGTTGGACCACGATCGCATCACCGCGTACCTGAAGCCGGTGCATGACGTCGGCGGTGAGCCGGACGCGCCGATGAAATACGAAAACAAGCAATACGAGCTCTGGGAGCACATGACCTATGTGATCTGCGAGGTGCTCGCGTGGCGGGGGATCTGGCTGTCGGAGGAGCGCCGCCGGATAGGCAACGTCGACGTCGGGCGGGCCGAGTACCTGGGGTTGCCGTATTACGGCCGCTGGCTGATCGCTGTCGCGCGTGTTCTGGTGGAGAAGCACCACATCGGTCTGACGGAGCTGAGCGAGCGCATGGCCGAGGTCCAGGCGCGTTACGAAGGCGGCCTGAAGGGCAAGAAGTTGGAGGCCAAACCGAAGTCCGAAGGCGACGGGTCGGACGTCAAACGCAACGAGCACCACAAGCGCGCAGTCGGTAAGGGCGATCCCGGGGTGTACGCCGGTCAGGCCGGGAAGGCGAAGTTCAAGGTCGGCGACGCGGTGGTGGTGCGGGAGCTTCCAGTGATCTTCTACACCCGCACCCCGGAGTACGTGCGAGGCGCGAAAGGCGAAATCGCTGCGGTGGCCTACGAAAGCCCGGCCGCGGAGGACGAGACCTGGGATCGCCCTGCGACACCGGAATGGTTCTACGTCGTTCGGTTCAACATGGCCGAGTTGTGGGACGGCTACACCGGAACCACCGATGACGTCGTCCAAACCGAAATCCCCGAACATTGGCTGGAAGCCGCCAAATAAGCCGCCCGGAAAGGATTTTGCATGGCTGGTCACGATCACGACCACGACCGCACCGTCAAGCCGATGGTCGACGAGATCACCGACTTCGAAGTACTCGAAATCGCCCTGCGCGAATTGTGTATCGAGAAGGGCATTTTCACCGCGGAGGAGCACCGTCGGTTCACCGAGTTCGCCGAGCAGATCGGCCCGACCCCCGCAGCGCATCTGGTCGCCAAGGCGTGGGTGGATCCCGAGTTCAAGAAGCTCGCCCTCGCCGAACCGATGACGGCGAGTAAAGAGGTCGGTGTCGACTGGATGGAGCCCACCGGCTTCGGCACCCCCAGCGACTTCACCGCGTTCCAGATCCTCGCGGACACGCCGACGGTGCACAACGTAATAGTCTGCGCGCTGTGCTCGTGCTACCCGCGGCCAATCCTCGGCAACTCGCCCGAGTGGTATCGCACGCCCAACTACCGCAGGCGATTAGTGCGCTGGCCACGCCAGGTGCTGGCCGAGTTCGGCCTCTACCTGCCTGACGAAATCTCCATCCACGTACAGGATTCCAACCAGAAGCATCGCTTCATGGTGATGGCGTTGCAGCCGCAGGGCACTGAGGACTGGACTGAAGATCAACTGGTGGAGATCGTCACGCGTGATGTTCTGATCGGCGTCGCACTGCCGAAGGCAGGCGTCACCACCAACGTGATCACCGAGACCCGCCCTGCCATCCACCCCGGGACAGCCGGATGAGCGAGCGCATCGAGGCCCTGCAGGAGATGGTCGAGCGCAATCAGGTCTGGCCGGTGATGGCCGCGAAGTACGGCGTCGAGAATCCCGTGCCGCCGTGGAAGACCAGCCTTGACGGCCTGTGCGACGCCCTCGACCACGCCGCGTGCGACGAGAACGTCCCCAATTTCAAAGAGCGGCGCGACGAGGAAGATGCGTTGTCGGCAACCGTGTACGCGAACTTGCCCTACCCGGAGAATCAGCTCGTCGCGCTGGCGCACTCCCTGGTGGCTCGCGGCGTCATCGACGAGGCAGAACTGAAACGACGACTCGCCAGCGTCCGCGAAAGGCTCGAAGCCTAGATTCAAGTCGTGGAAAAAGTCATCATCACCCTGCGCGGCGCCGATCCGAACGAAACGTGGTGCAGCCGACTGCGCAACGACGTTGCCGCCGACATTCTCGACACGGCTGTGCCCGGCCTCGCGATCAATGTCCGCGACGACGCGGTGCGTGACTCACTGATGACACTGACGACGCTGGATCCACCGGTGGTCGGGTTCGCGACGCTGTGGACGCAGCAGTCCTACGGCGATCAAGTGCGTTCGGCGATAACCCGGCTGGAAAAGGAGTGCGACGACGTGGCGGCGTATCTGGTGACCGAATCGGTGCCGTTGCCACCACCACCAACACAACCGGGCGAGCGCACGCCCGGGTTAGCGAACGTCGCGCTGCTGCGCCGGCCCGGCGATCTGGACGAGGCCATGTGGCGGCAGCGCTGGCACATCGACCACACACCGGTAGCCATTGAGACCCAGTCGACGTTCGGGTACACGCAGAATGAAGTAGTGCACCCGCTGACGTCAGGGGCACCAGTACTCAATGCGATCGTCGAGGAACTCTTCCCGATCGAGGCGACATCCGACCTCCACGCGTTCTTTGGCGCCGCCGATGACGACGATCTGCGCGACCGGATGGAACGCATGGTGGCCAGCACCACGGCGTTCGGCGCGAATCGAGACATTGACACGGTGCCGACGAGTCGCTACGTATTCCGGACACCGTTCACGGAGGTGGTCCCATGACGACGCTCGATGAAGCTGTTGCGCTGGCCTCCGACGAAAGTGGCCTCGCGGTGGTCTCGACGGTGCGCGCCGATGGCACCATCCAGGCCTCGCTCGTCAACGCAGGGAAGCTGCCGCATCCCGCCTCCGGAGCGGAAGCCCTTGCGTTCGTCACCTACGGCAAGGTGAAGCTGGCGAATCTGCGGGCGCGGCCCCAGCTCGCGGCGACCTTCCGCAAGGGGTGGATGTGGGCGACGGTCGAGGGCCGTGCCGAGCTCGCCGGACCCGACGATCCGCAGCCCTGGCTCACCGACTCCGAGCAATTGCGACTACTGCTGCGCGAGGTGTTCACCGCCGCGGGCGGGACACACGACAACTGGGATGAATACGACCGGGTGATGGCCGAGCAGCGGCGCACCGTGGTCTTCGTCGCACCCACCCGGGTGTACAGCAACGGTTAGCGAATACGCTGCTGGCGTGACTCTCCTCATCAGCGACGACAACCGGGTGCGCACGCTTACCCTCAACCGGCCCGACGTCCTCAACGCGTTCAACGAGGAGCTGTACCACGCGACCGCGGTCGCGCTGCGTGATACGGCGGCCGATCCTGACGTGGCGGTCGTGTTGCTGACCGGTGCCGGGCGGGCGTTTTCCGCGGGCAACGACCTCAACGAAATGCAGAGGCGCATCACCGATCCGACGTTCAATGCACAGGGCAGTCACTTCTCCACGATGATCGATGCGCTCACCGAGCTGCCCAAGCCACTGATCTGCGCGGTCAACGGTGTTGGAGTCGGCATCGGCGCAACCATTCTCGGGTACGCGGACCTGGTGTTCATGTCGTCGACGGCACGGCTGAAAACCCCGTTCACCAGCCTGGGCGTCGCGCCCGAGGCCGCGTCGTCGTACCTGTTGCCGCAGTTGATCGGTCGGCAGAACGCGGCGTGGCTGTTGATGTCGTCGGAGTGGGTCGACGCCGCGGAGGCGCAGCGGATGGGGCTGGCCTGGAAGGTGTGCGAGCCCGACGATCTGCTCGCCGAAGCCCGTCGTCACGCCGAAATCCTTGCGTCACGGTCCATCTCTAGCCTGGTCGCAGTCAAGCAGACGATCGTCGAACCCACCCGCCCGGAAATAGCTGCGGCGACCGCCAGAGAGATCGCGTACTTCGCCGAGCTGCTCGGTGCGGCGGCCAACGCCGACGCGCTTGCCGAATTCACACAGAAACGAACGAATTAACTGACATGGGCTCGCGTCCTGCGGCGGACGAAATCGCTGAGCTACTCGAACCGATTGTGCACCAGCACTTTCCGGAGGGCGCCGGCGCCCGAATAGCTAATTGGTGCGCTGCCGAACGCGGATTGTCCACCGAGACCTTTCTGTTCGACCTAGAGCGAGATGGCGACGGCGGGCCAATCACAGTGAAGCAGTTGGTCTTTCGCCGGCCGCCTGCCGTCAGCCTGTACCCGGACTACGACCTGACACGCCAGGTGATGGTGATGAACCGGCTGCGGGACACACCGATCGCGGTGCCGGTCGTGTGCTGGCTGGACCGCGACGACAAGGCCCTTGGCACGCCGTACTACGTGATGGAACAGCTGCCGACGATCGGCACCGCGAGCGATTACCCGTCGTATCACTCGCACGGCCTGTATTTCGACGCCACGCCGGAGCAGCGGGCCACCATGTGGTGGGGCTGCGTACAGGCCATCTCCGATGTGCACGCGCTGGACTGGCACGACCTGCGCTTGGAAAAGCTGCTGATGCCGCAGCGTGGCGCGCATCCGCTGGAACAGGTCGTCGCCTACTGCGCCGAGATGCTGTCGTGGGCGCCGCCGGAAGACCGCCGCCAGGAACTCGTCGACGCCGTGGACTGGTTGCGCGACAACATTTATCAGCCCGAGCACCTCGTGCTGTGCTGGGGCGACAGCAGGCTTTCCAACGTCCTGTATGGGCCGCAGTTCGAAGTCACCGCCGTGCTGGACTGGGAGATCGCCTACATCGGTGACCACGAGGCCGATTTGGCGTGGCTGCTGTTTGTCGACTGGGCGTGCACGGAGTACCAGGGCGTGCCCCGACTGGACGGGACTCCGAGCCGGGAGGAAACCGTCGAGCGGTACGAGCAGTTGTCGGGCCGCGAAATGCGAAATCTGCGCTACAACGAAGTGCTCGCAGCGGTTGAGATGGGACTGCCGGTCTCCCGGTTGGACGCCAGGCTGCGCGCCGAAGGACTGCTCACCGGTGATCTGGACCTGATCGGGTTCTGCGCCGAACGCATCCGCCAGCTGCTGGACTAATGGCTCACCTTCGACGCAGAGCCGTTGACCGCGAAATGGGCCTCGATCATCGCCCGCAGTGTGCGACGGCACCGCCCGCAGTCGCCACCGGCGCCGCAAGCCTCGGCGATCTGCTTTGAGGTCCTCGCGCCGTTGGCCACCACCTCGGTGACGACGTGGCTGGTGACTCCGTTGCACAGGCAGACGAACATCGTGGTCAGACCCGCTCGCCGATGCTCATGAGATGCTCGAACCTGCCGACGAATTGAGTGGGATAGGCGCCGAAGCCGGCCTTGGACATCCACTCCGCGGCGGCGTCCGGGTGATCGATCCACTGGCGGGCGCTGAGTTCGTTCTCGATCTCCTGCAGGATCATCACTTCCCGTCCGTCGTCGAGTGCCTGATACACCCAGATCTTTCGCACGCCACCGCGCTTGAACCGCTCGAGGCCGTCGTGCACCTTGTCCATCAGGGACGGCACGTCGTCGACCGCCGCCATCACGCCGACGATCACCCGGCCGACGTGCTCCTCGGGCGAGGGCCCGTAGAGGTCGATCTTCTCGACTACCTCGCCGCCGAATATCGGTGGAATATCGTCGGCGCCGGAAATCTCGAACCATTCGAATATTGCGGGCGACCGCAAAACCTCACGAATTGACCCGGCCTGGCGGATACCAATTGTCACTAATACCCGGCCGGGTTCCCAAATGGACGTGTACAGCACCACGTGATGGGCACCGATTGAGGCCAGCGGGTCATGGTGCTTCTTGAGCCATCGCCACATCCGGTCGACATCGTCGACACGAAAATCACAGGCAAGGATGAGTGAGTGTAAATCGTACTCACTCATGGTTTTCCTGTCTGCCGGACGGGGTAGCGCAATGTTAGTGCAGTCTAACCTTACTAAGCGTAGCCAGTCCAGGCTGCTGGCCTGATCTGCGGCCCCTCGCCCGCCGGTCGTTGCCTAAATCACCGAAAACACGCCTGGCGCAACCCCATTACCTGCGCCCTCGTCGGACTCCTGCACTAGATTGAGTGCGCACGGAAGACGCGGTACTTGATCAGCCCTCAAGGTGCTTAGGAGCGACATGCAAGGCGACCCCGACGTTCTGAAGCTGCTGAACGAGCAGTTGACAAGCGAACTCACGGCCATCAACCAGTACTTCCTGCATTCCAAGATGCAGGCGAATTGGGGATTCACCGAGATCGCCGAGCATACGCGCAAAGAATCTTTCGAAGAAATGCAGCATGCGGAGGCAATCACCGACCGCATCCTCATTTTGGACGGGCTGCCAAATTATCAGCGCCTTTTCTCGCTGCGGGTCGGCCAGACTCTTCGCGAACAATTTGAAGCCGACCTGGCCATCGAATACGAGGTAATGGCGCGGCTGAAGCCGGGAATCATCATGTGCCGCGAAAAAGAAGACGCCACCACCGCGAACCTGTTCGAGAAGATCCTCGCCGACGAAGAGGATCACATCGACTACCTCGAGAC
>Ga0114129_10005690_pt1 | contig 17652 bp, 16 predicted proteins | sample RhiMetdeltSRZDD1_FD_80071 | JGI IMG/M metagenome (GOLD analysis project Ga0114129, IMG submission 80071) | Populus rhizosphere microbial communities from Tennessee, USA - Rhizosphere MetaG P. deltoides SRZDD1 (version 2) (version 2) | ecosystem: Host-associated > Plants > Roots > Rhizosphere >...
ATATCGGTCGCCTGTCCACCCAGGCCCTGCATCAGGGGCTGGTGGATCACAATCCGGGAATTGGGCAGCGCAAACCGCTTACCTTTTTAGCCTGCGGCGAGCAGGGCCGCGGCCATCGAGGCCGCCTGCCCGATACCGTAGGTCTGCACGTGCGGTTTGATGAACTGCATCGTGTCGTAAATGGCGAGACCGGCGGTAATCGACCCCCCCGGGCTGTTGATGTACAGCAGGATGTCCTTGTCCGGATCCTCAGCCTCGAGAAAGAGCATCTGCGCGATCACCAGGTTCGCCACCGAGTCGTCGATCGGCGTGCCGATGAAGATGATGCTGTCCTTCAGCAGCCGCGAGAAGATGTCGTAAGCGCGCTCGCCGCGGTTGGTCTGTTCGACCACCATCGGCACAAGCTGAGAGTAATTCGTCATCCGAGTCGATTCGCCGCGATTGTGATTTGCGATCAGTGGTTTGTGATTAGGTCGGCTCCCGCTCGGGCCAGCACGGTAGGACTTGCAATTCCGCGATCACGAATCACAAATCGCAAATCATCAATGAATTTGGCGGGTTAATCGGTCGTCATCTTAGCACGCGACATCGCGAAGTCAACCGCCTTCTCCCGGCGCAGACCGGCGGCCAGCCGTGCCAGTCCGCCTTCTTTCTCCAGCTGCGCGCGCACGGCGGCGGGCGTGCGACCCGAACGCGCGGCGAACTGTTCCACTTCCTTGTCGACGTCTTCCGGCGACACGGCCAGATTCTCGCGGCGGGCAAGTTCATCAAGCACGAGTGCACTGGCGACCGCACTTCGGGCTGGCTCCCGTTGAGCTTCACGGAATTGACCCCAGTCAATGCCAGCTTTGCGCGGATCGACATTCTGCTCGATCAGCCGCCGCGCGAATTCCTCGAGCCTCCGATCGATCTCGCGATCGACGAGCGATGACGGGAGCTCGAAGGTGACGCGCTCAGCCAGCGCCTTCAACAGATCGTTGCGCACGTGTTGCTTGGCGTGACGCTCGGCGTCGGCTTCCATGTCGCCGCGCACGCGCGCACGCAGCGCCGCGAGTGATTCGAAGTCGCCGACATCTTTGGCGAACTCGTCGTCGAGCGCCGGCAGCACCTTGCGGCGAACGTCCTTCAGCTTCACCTTGTAGGTGACATCCGTGTTCGCCATGTCCGTGACCGGATAGTCCGCCGGAAAATGAACGACGAACGTCTTCTCCTCTCCCGCACTCAGCCCAATGAGGTTTTGATCGAACCCCGGTGGATTGCCCGCCGCCCCGAGCTCCACCGACACGTCGTCGTGGTGATCGACTTTGCCGTCAGGATCCGTGCGATCGATTTCAAGGACCGCGGTATCGCCATCAGCAATCGGGCGCCCCTCGACCGTCTCGTGTTTCGCTCCGCGTTCGCGAAGCCGCTCGAGCGTTCGATCGACACCGTCATCGGTGATCGTTGACGAAGGTTGACGAAGGGTGATCGTCGACAGATCGCCGGGGTCAAACGGTGGGACGGTCTCAATCGCCGCGGTGAACTTCAGCGGCTCGCCTTCACGCAGCGACACGTCTTTGATATCCGGCGTCGTCACGGGCTCGATGCCGCGCTCCTGCAGTGCTTCCTCGACGGCGCGCGGAATCAGGTCGTGCATCACATCGTGATGGATCTGCTCGCGGAAGCGCTGCTTGATGATGTTGGAGGGGACTTTTCCGGGCCGGAAGCCAGGCAGTCTCGCCTGCTTCGAGTAGTCCTTGGCGACACGATCGATCTCGGCGTCGACCACGTCGCTCGGAATCTCGATCGTGATGTTTTTCTGTGTCTCGCTGACGTCCTGGAACTCGGTTTTCATTGGTAATGTCGTGACTCGAGTTCCGATTATTGATGTGCGAAAGGAGGGACTCGAACCCCCATACCCTTTCGGGTACCAGATCCTAAGTCTGGCGCGTCTGCCAGTTCCGCCACTTTCGCGTTCAAAGCAGCCTACCTTGTCGGGGCTCAGGGCTCAAGGCTCAAAGCTCAGGCGCCGTGCAGCTTCCCGTCATAGGGCGTGGTAGGCTACGCCCAACTTGACCGAATTCCGCACCGACCTGTTTCACGGGTTGTTCGTCTGGCAGCGGGCCGGATCTGAACCCGGACGCCTTAGCCGGCATTCGAACGCACCGAACGCTGTTCCCGACCCGGCTACAGGGCGACTTCTGAAGGTCGCCAGTGTGGAGATCAGCGACCGGGCGGTGTGCCCGGCTTGCACGCAGCTTGGCGCGGGCGGCTACGTTTCCTTTGTGTCGGACCTGCGCCTCGCGTTCGCGTGTCCCAGCTGCCGCAAGCTCGTCTGGATCGCCGGCGCGTAAGCCTTCAACATCCCCGGACGCAGGACATTCGTTACCACCAGTTCGGCCACAGGACCCCGCGAGTCCGCGCGTGAGTTGATCGCACGCCGCGCCGCTACCCGTTCGATGCGCAGATGCGCCAGCCGCGCTTCGCGTGTGGAATACAGCCGCTCGATCTCCGGGGCAGAGGAGTTCGACAACACGACGTGCGCCCCGCGCCCGGCCGCTTCAATCAAGGCGCGCTGCAGCCGCGCCTGATCGTCCAACGTGAATCCGCCAGCCGTGTAATTTGCAAAACACGCGGTCCGGCTCAAGGGCGCGTACGGCGGATCACAGTAAATAAAGTCACCTTTGCGCGCCTCACGCAGTGCGCCGTCGAACGAACCGTGGACGAGCGTCACACCACGCGTTCGCAGCGCCGCGGCAACCTGTCGCAGGTGCGCTTCATCCAGGATACGGGGGTTCACGTATCGGCCGGCCGGCACGTTGAAGGCGCCAGCCTTGTTCAGACGGAAAAGGCCGTTGAACCCGGTCCGATTGAGGTAGATCAGCATCGCCGCCATGACCGGCGTATACGTGCCGCTCGCCTCGGCTCGCATCGGATTGAACCGCGCATCACGTACCTCGTAATAAAACTCCGTTCCCCGCGCATCGTGCTCGTTCGCGAGCCGTCGAAGCGCCGCGATGACCTCATCGGTGCGCCACATCAGCATGCCGTAGCAGCCAATGAGATCGGCGTTGTCGTCGACGAGCCATGCCGGTTTGCCCTCGAGCCGGCCGGCCGCGTGAAGGTCGAAAAAAACCGCACCGCTGCCGAAGAACGGCTCGATGTAGCGCTTGAAGCTGACCGGATAGAAGGCGCGGAGGGTCGGAAGCAGTTGGCGTTTGCCCCCGGCCCATTTCAGCAGGGGGCGTCCCGAGGGGACGGACGCAGCGAGCGCTCGCACGTTGCTCATTATCGGCGCGAATTGCACAGCCGATACTACTAGTGATGATGTCAGCGCCGCTCATCAGTGTGCTCCTCACGGCCTACAACCGGCAGGAGTACATTGCCGCGTCGATCGAGAGCGTGCTGGGGCAGAGCTGCGGCGACTTCGAGCTGATCGTGACCGACGATCGCTCCTCGGACGAAACGCTGTCGATTGCGCGCGAGTACGAACGAAGGGATTCCAGGGTTCGCGTGCACGCCAACGAGCGGAACCTCGGCGACTACGGGAACCGCAACTTTGCCGCGTCGCTCGCCACCGGCGAATTCCTGAAATTTCACGACTCCGACGACGTCATGTACCCGCACTGTCTGGAGGTGATGGTCCGCTATCTCTCCGCGACCCCCTCAGCAGCGCTTGCGTTGTCTGCCCACCGCGCGTGGACGGGGGCGCCGTGCCCAATCGTCTCGACGCCGTATCTGAGCTATCAACGCGAATTTCTCGGCTTTGGCATGTTCAACCAGGGGCCGGCCAATGCCCTCTTCAGAACCGAGGCGTTCAATCGGCTCGGCGGGTTTATCGATCTCGGACCGCATTCAGATCTGGCGTTCTGGCTGCGAGTCTGCCGATCCCTCAACGTCCTGCTGATCCCCGCCGACCTCTATTGGTACAGGGTTCATGACGGGCAGCATCTCCGGGCGTTGCAGGCAGCCTTCGATCAGGCGAAGGCCGCCCGCTTTTATTGGGAGGCGCTCAATCACACCGAATGCCCGCTGAGCGGTGCAGAACTCGCCTTGGCCCGACGAAACGTCGCCTTTGCTGCAGCGAAATTGGCGCTTCGGGCCCTGAAAACCGGGCGCTTGCAGCTGGCGGCGGCGTACCTGCGCCACAGCGGTCTGAGCGCGCGTGAGTGGGTCCGCTACCTCCGCCCGCCACGCCGAGCGGCGGCCGCCGGCGCGCCGCAACCGGCCGCCTGATCCCTTTTTGTCTGTACGTTTCTGCCGCTCCAGCCGATAAATCGGGTGGATTCGGCTCTCTGCATACATGTTTGGTAGGTCCCGACCACCTGCCGGCGGTACGACGAGTCGCCGGATGTCCTCAATGAATAGTCAGCGACGTCACAGCGCTTGTTCTGTAAGCGAGAGGGCGAAGCTATGCGCAGGCGTTCTGATGTGTGCGGCACTCGCCGCGTGCGCACGTGATCGAGTCACTGCTGTTTATGACGCGGGCGGCGCGATCAGGCGTATCGACTACGACACCGATCGCGACGGCCGTATCGACATGCGGGCGTACCTTTTCAACGGCCGGACGGTCCGCATCGAAGCGGATGGCAACGGCGACGCCGTCATTGACCGGTGGGAGTACTACGGGGCCAATGGCGAGCTCAATCGACTCGGCACGTCAAGCGAGTCCGATGGTGTCGAGGACACATGGGTTGTCCAGGGGAACGGCCAGATGCGGGTCGACATCTCCACGCGTCGCGACGGCATCGCCGACCGTCACGAACTGCACGAAAACGGGATCGTGGTCCGCGCGGAACAGGACACCAACGGCGACGGCCGAATCGATCAGTGGCAACGGTTCGATCACGGCAAGCTGCGTGAGCTGCTCATCGACACCACGCTCGCCTCGGGCGAGCCGAATCGACGCCTGCTATACGCGGACAACGGCGTGCTCCAGCGCGTCGAATCCCCGATCTCCGCTCAATAAGATGAGTGCGTTCTCACGTCGCGCTGCAACGATTGCATTCCTTGGCGTGCTCGCGATGGCGTCCGCCGCGCGCGCCCAAGAAGACCCGCCGAAGGACGGCCGCTTCATCACCGGCCCACTCGCCTGGACACCGACGTTCGAGCTTCGCGACGCAGGCATCGATTCGAACGTGTTCAATACGCCGACCGACCCGAAGCAGGACACGACTGCAACGGCACGCTCGCAAGTGGATTCCGTGCTGAAGCTCGGTCTCTTGCGAGCCACGACGGTCGGGAGCCTCGCATACAACTACTTCGAGCAGTACACGAGCCAGCGTGGCCTGAACCGCCGCGTCGCGACCCAGCTCGAGATGCCGGCCGCGCGTTTCAGTCCGAACGTGACTGCGTCGTGGGCGCGGCTGAAGGAGCGTTCAGGCAACGAGATCGACATCCGGACGCCGCGTACCGACCTTTCGTATGCGGGTGGCCTTCAGGCCCGCCTGACGAGCAAGCTCTCGATCATCGCGGCCGCCGGGCGGCAGAAAACCACGTACGACAGCGGGTTCACGTTCCACGACACGGAGGTTGCCCGCCAGTTGAATCGCGAAACGACGATGGCAACCGTGATGGCGCGCGTCCCGCTGACCCCGCTGACGACGCTCTCCATTGATGCAACAGCAGCCCACGACGATTTTTCGTTCCGGCCCGCGGCTGCGACCGACAACGGGCGCCTCGACGCTCGTTTCGAATTTGCGCCCGATGCGGTTATTCGCGGGGCGGCAAGCGTGGGCTACCACTCGATGCAACCGTATTACCGCCAGACGACGCGGTCGACCACCGCCGCATTTTCAGGCATCACATCGTCGATCGACCTCGGCTACACGCTGCTCGGTGTGACCCGCTTCGTCGGGCATTTTGCGCGCGACGCGAACTATTCGCTGTACATCAACCAGCCGTATTACCTGTCGACTTCTGGAGGCCTGGAGATTCTTCAAAGACTGTTCGGCCCGGTCGATCTCAATGTGCGAGGAAGTGTCGAGAGTCTCGATTATCCACCGACGGAAATCGAGGGTGCGTATCTCGACACCGCCAAAACATTCGCGGGAGGCTTGTCCATTCGGGTGTCACGTGAAGCGGTTCTCGCGTTGCTTTACGACAACAGCGAGCGGCGTTCCGCACGCGGCCGCGAATTCGAATATCAGCGCCGGCGCATCTACACAACGATCACCTACGGATTCTGATATGAAGAAACTGCTCACGTCCTTATGCACCATCGCGGCGACGTTCGTGGCGTGCATTGCCGCCGCGCAGTGGCCGGGAACTTCTGCCGATCCGACGCCGGGTAAACAAACGTCGCCGACGCAGGCCATCGCAAACCGCTCCTCCGACTATGTCGTCGGCTCGCAGGATGTTTTGAAGGTCACCGTCTTCGACGAGCCAACCATGTCCGGCAGCTACAGAGTGGATACCGACGGCAGCTTTCAGTACCCGATGCTCGGTCGCGTGGCCGTCGGTGGGATGCGCGTTCGCGAAGTCGAGCAGATGCTGAAGGCCAGGCTGGAAGACGGCTACATCAAGCGAGCGCAGGTCGCCGTAGACGTCGAGCAGTTTCGGAGCCGGAGCATTTTCGTCGTGGGGGAGGTGCGCACGCCCGGCAAGTATGCGATGACGGCGCAGATGTCGCTCATCGAGGCGTTGGCGGCAGCGGGCTCGACGACACCGGCGGCCAGTACTGAGGTGATGATTCTGCGGCCGCGCGATGCCGGCAGCGCTCAGGCGCTCACGCCCGATCAGGTCGATCAGAGCAGTGTGACCCGCGTGAACCTCGCCGACCTGCAGCTCGGACGTCTCTCGCAGAACGTGACGCTCGTTGAAGGTGACACCATCTTCGTCCCGAAAGCCGAGAAGTTCTTCATCACAGGTCAGGTTCGGAGTCCCGGCGCGTACACCTACGAGCGCGGCCTGACGGTGCTGCAGGCGATTTCGCTGGCTGGTGGATTGACCGAGAAGGGATCGAGCCGTCGGATTAAAGTGATTCGAGCCGTCAAAGGCAAGAAGACTCAGCAGGGCATCGACCTGGCGGACGCAATCCAGCCGGGCGACACGCTCGTCATCCCCCAGCGGCTCCTGTAGGTGGCACGTGGCAGGGGCAGGTGGCAGAACTAACGCCTGAAACCTAACACCTACCTGACACCTGACACCTGATACCTGAAACCTGAAACCTTCTTATGTGTGGCATCGGCGGCGTCTTCAGTTGGTCCGATCCCGCTGGGTTCGACGTTACCCGTACGGCCGCAGACCTGTGCGCTGCCCTGGCGCACCGCGGCCCGGACGGCGAAGGAACGTTTATCGATCGCGGTGTGCTGATGGTGCATCGGCGACTCGCGATCATCGACCCGACGCCGGCCGGCCGGCAGCCGATGACGACGCCCGACGGGCGATACACCATCGTTTTCAACGGCGAAATCTACAACTATCGCGATCTTCGAGCGGACCTGGCGAGGGCCGGCGTCCACTTCGCTACCGCATCAGATACCGAGGTGCTCCTCGCGCTCATCGTGCGCGACGGTATCCCTGCGCTCAGCCGCGCACGCGGAATGTTCGCGTTGGCCATCTGGGACAACACGGCGCGGACGCTCACGGTGGCTCGCGATCGTTTCGGAATCAAGCCGCTCTACATCGCCGAACGGCCGGGAGGCGTCGCATTCGCGTCCGAAATCGCCGCGCTGCGCCGAGCGGGGCTCGTTGAGCGCGACGTGTCGCCGGCCGGCGTGCTCGCGTTTCTTGCCTGGAGTTACATCCCATCGCCGCTAACGTGGCTGCGCGGGGCTGAGCACCTCGCGCCCGGTACCTGGAGGACGTGGCACTCGGATGGGTGCCAGCAGACCGGCACATTTGCGGACTTCACGCAGGTGTACGAAGGTGACACGGCGCAGGATGAGCGTGAGCTGTGCGTCCGTGCATCCGACGCGATCCGCGACAGCATTGCAGCGCACATGGTCGCGGATGTGCCGGTCGGAGTATTTCTCTCCGGCGGCGTCGATTCGACAGCGATCGTCGCACATGCCCGCAGCATTACATCGGGCGAGCTGCACACCTACACGGTGGCCGGTGATGTGCCTTCACTGTCCGAAATCGAACCCGCTCGTCGCGTGGCAACGTTCTTCGAGACAACACACCACGAGTTGATGATCGGGGCAGCCGCGATGGCACGCGCACTGCCGTCCATCATCCGGCGGCTGGATGCGCCGAGCTCGGACGCGATTAATTCGTATTTCGTGTCTCAGGCGGTCGCTGCGACGCGCATCAAGGCGGTGTTGTCGGGGATCGGTGGCGACGAGATGTTCGGCGGCTATCCGAGCTTCCAGCGGATCCCCGCTGCCATGCGGACCGCCAGATGGCTGTCGCCTGTACTGCCCGTGACGGCCATGGCGGTGTCGGCCGTTTCGGACTGGCGTGCGCGCAAGCTGCAGCACTTCGCCGGCGCGGCCGATGCCGCGTCCGCGTACCGCGCGGTACGGGGCAATTTCATGCCTGAAGAGTGGGCGCGGCTGCTCGGCCCCGCGTTCGACGGCCCCACTCGCCGCGAAGCGCGCGAAACACTTTCGGCAGTCGAAGCGCGGATGTTCCGAGAGGTTCCCGCCGAGACGCCGCTTGCGACGGTCGCCAGAATGGAGACGGGCGCCTACTTGCAGGGGCAGTTACTGCGCGATGTCGACGCCGTATCGATGGCGCATGCACTGGAAGTGCGCGTCCCCTTTGTGGACCATCGCCTGGCGGAAAGCATCTGGCCTTCGCTTGGTCACTATCCCGACCTGCTGCACGGCAAGCACCTCCTCCAGCGGAGCGTTCCACGAAGATCACATGAAATCGCGGCAGGTCCCAAGCGTGGCTTTACGCTGCCGTTCGATTCGTGGATGCGCGGCGGCCTGCGGGAAACCGCATTGCGGGGCGTCGAATCGACTGTGGCCCTGGGGTGGGTCAACGCGCGCGCGGCGGCGACCGTGTGGAGCGACTGGGAGCGAGGCCGGGCGCACTGGTCACGCGCGTGGTCGCTGTCGGTGCTCGGTCAGTTCCTGCGGGAGGCAGCGTGAGCGCACGCGCGTCAGCGTTGCCCGTCACCTCTATCCGTCCGGGCGCGCGATCGATGTCCTTCACGCTGTGGGAAGTATGGCAAGCGCGGGAGCTTCTGTATTTCCTCGTCTGGCGTGATGTCAAGGTCCGATACAAGCAAACCGCCCTCGGAATCGGCTGGAGCGTACTGCAGCCGTTTCTCACAATGGTGGTCTTCACGATCTTCTTCGGGCGGCTTGCGAGAGTGCCTTCGGACGGGGTGCCCTATCCCGTGTTCTCGCTCGCCGCTCTCGTGCCGTGGACCTATTTCGCGACCGCGGCGTCAAACGGCTCTGCCTCGCTTGTCGGCAATCAACACCTCGTCGCCAAGGTGTACTTCCCTCGCGTCCTCGTTCCGCTGGCAGCGGTCCTGATGCCCGCTGTCGACCTCGCCGTGTCGTTCGGCATGTTAATCGTGCTCTTGGCTTGGTACCACGTCGTGCCGACGCCGGCGATCGTCGCGCTGCCGCTCTACGTTGTCCTCGGCGCGCTGACGGCGTTTGCGTCGACGCTCTGGACATCCGCGCTGAGTGTGCGCTATCGGGACGTGCGCTACGTCCTGCCGTTTGTCGTGCAGATCTGGCTGTTCGTCTCTCCGGTGGCGTATCCGGCGTCGATGGTGCCAGCTCAGTGGCGGTCGGTGTACGCACTCAATCCGATGGCAACGGTGATCGAAGGTTTCAGAAGCTCGCTGCTGGGAACGCCGGCGCCCGGCGGGATCGCCATGATTGCGGTGGCCACCGTTGCGGCCGGGCTGGTTGCGGGCGTGGCTTATTTCCGATCGGTTGAAGGATCGATCGTGGATTTAGCGTAGCTTTGGCTGACATCGCGATCAGGATTCGCGGCCTCGGCAAACGCTACACGATCGGCGCGCGCGAGCAGTACGACACGCTGCGCGACCGCATCGCGGCGGCCGCATCGCGTCCGTTCCGCCGCATGGCGCCGGGTGGGCTCGGCGCATCGACCACTATCTGGGCGCTGCGCGACGTCACGCACGACATCCGGCGCGGCGAGGTCGTGGGCATCATTGGAGGCAATGGCGCCGGCAAGTCGACATTGTTGAAGATCCTGTCGCGCATCACAACGCCCACCGAAGGGGAAGCGGAAATCCACGGCCGTGTCGGATCGCTGCTCGAGATCGGCACGGGATTTCATCCCGATCTCACAGGCCGCGAAAACATTTTTCTGAACGGCGCGATCCTCGGCATGCGAAAGACCGAGATCCAACGAAAGTTCGACGAGATCGTCGACTTCGCGGGGGTTGGCGAATTCATCGATACGCCCGTCAAGCACTACTCGAGCGGCATGTATGTGCGGCTCGGGTTTGCCGTGGCCGCCCAGATGGAACCGGAGATCCTCATCGTCGACGAGGTGCTGGCGGTGGGTGATGTCCACTTTCAGCGCAAGTGCCTCGGCAAGCTCGACGACGTGGCACGAGGCGGGCGGACGGTGCTCTTTGTCTCACACAACATGGCCGCCGTGCAGCGGCTCTGCACATCCGCCATGCTGCTCGAGCGTGGAAAGCTGGCCCGAATCGGCGATGTTCGCACCACCGTTGCTGCCTATCTTGGTGGTGAGGCGCGGGGCGGTTTCGCCGCTGCTGCTCGCACAGGCGAGGCGCAGATTCTTTCTGCAGATCTTGAAGACCTCGACGGGCGTCCGCTCGAAACCCCATCGTGCTCGGATCCAATCGTGTGCCGCATCGGGTTCGCGCTGCCGCGCCGTTCGCCGGGCACGCGGGTCGGCATCGGCGTGCTGGGGTGCGACGGCACAACGGTGTTTACCACCAACAACGCCGATGCAGGGACGCCCTGTCCGTCAGGCCCTGGTGAGTTTGATGCGTGCATGACGATCCCACCGAACACGCTGCTTGCCGGCGACTTTCACCTCGCGTTGTGCCTCTGGAACGCCGGAGCGATTCTCGATTTGCAGGAACCCGCGCTCTCGTTCTCAGTTGAAGCCGGCCGCTCGCCTCTGTACGCCGAGCGCGCCACACGCAAGGGATACGTGCACGTCGACTGTGCCTGGTCGGTCGCGCCGCGCGTCGACGCGTCGGCCGTCGTGCTGATGTAACCACCAACCACCAACTACCAACTACCAACCGCGTGAACGTACGTCACCTGATCATCGGCGCAGGTCCGACGGGCCTCGGCGCAGCGTGGCGCCTCGACCAGCGAGGAATCGCCGACTGGCTCGTTCTGGAAGCAGGCTCTGTCGCCGGCGGCCTTGCGCAATCTATCGTCGACGAGCACGGATTCACATGGGATCTTGGCGGCCATGTCCAATTCAGCCACTACGAGATGTTCGATCAGCTGATGGACGAGCTGCTCGGGGTAGACGGCTGGCTGCACCACGACCGGGAATCGTGGGTCTGGGTTCGCGGTGGCTTTGTTCCATATCCGTTTCAGCTGAATCTGCATCGCCTGCCAGACGCCGATCGCGATGCCTGTCTACGCGGGCTCGAAGAGGCTGCGGCGACCGCGTCGACGCACGCCAAGCCTGCAAATTTCGACGAGTGGATTCTGCAGACGTTTGGCACAGGTATCGCGGACCTGTTCATGCGCCCGTACAACGAGAAGGTATGGGCACGCAACCCGGAGCTCATGGACTGCCGATGGATTGGAGACCGCGTGGCGGTCGCCGACGTCGCGCGGGTTCGTGAAAACGTCCGCCTTGGGCGCGACGACGTGTCGTGGGGTCCGAACAATCGCTTTCGATTCCCTCGCCGCGGCGGCACGGGCGCCGTATGGCGGGCGCTGGCCAGGCGACTGACGGCGCGGCTTGGACGTGCGGGCCGTTTGATGTTCGGTGCGACCGTTCGACACGTCGACACGCGGGAACGACGAGTCGCGCTGGCCGATGGCCGTGAGTTCGGGTACGAGCAGCTGATTTCAACCATGCCGCTCGATCGATTCGTCGCGATGAGCGATCTCGCGCGCGACCTTCACGCCGCTGTTGACGACCTCGAACACTCGTCCACGCACGTTGTTGGAGTCGGATTGCTTGGTGCGGCGCCACCTGTCCTGGCGAAAAAATGTTGGATGTACTTCCCCGAATCCGACTGCCCGTTCTATCGAGTCACGCACTTTTCGCGTTACTCGCCCAATAACGTGCCGGATGCTTCGACGCAGTGGTCGCTGATGGCGGAAGTATCGGAGTCACCTCATCGCCCGGTCGACAGCGACCAGGTGGTGGCCGATGTCGTGCGCGGCCTCCTCGCAACGTCTCTGGTGTCATCGGAGAAAGCAGTGCACCACACGTGGCACACGCGTCTCGAGCATGGTTATCCCGTGCCCTCGCTCAATCGGGACCGCGGCCTCGACGGAATTCAAGACGTGCTTCGGGCCCGCGACGTGCACAGCCGCGGACGGTTTGGCGCCTGGAAGTACGAGGTGTCGAACCAGGATCACAGCTTTGCGCAGGGCGTCGAGGCGGTAGATGCATGGCTGGACGGTGCCGAGGAAGTGACGTTGCAGCGGCCCGATGAAGTCAACGCGCGCCGGCCACGTCCGATGGTGCGGGCGTAGACCATTGATGGCGCATTTCCGGCGTTTTGCACGCGATGTGGTCCATGACATCTGGCCGACGCCGGAGCGCGCGGTGCTGCAGCAACTCGAATGGCGAGCCGTCCACGAGGCGCGCAGACACGGCGGGCAGATTGTGGTGCCGCGATATCGGTTCGAGTACGTTGATGCCATGTCGACGTGGCCGCAGTGGGATGACATCTTTATCCACCAGTCACTCGACTTCGACACCGATGTGCCGTCGCCGCGCATTCTCGATTGCGGCGCGAACATTGGCCTCGCCTCGATCTACTTCAAGCGTCGCCATCCTCACGCGAAGCTGACGGCTTTCGAAGCCGATCCTCGACTCGCGTCCATTTGCCGCAGCAATCTGGCCGTCAATGAGGGGACCGAGCAGGTGGATGTCAAAGAGGCCGCTGTGTGGACGGTCGAGGGGACCCTCGAGTTCATCTGTGAGGGAACCGATTCGGGGGCTATCGCGTCACTCGGCGAGCCCATCCACGGACCGCTGATGTCGGTTCCATCGGTGCGACTGCGAGATTGGCTCGACGAACCGGTGGACCTGTTGAAGCTGGATATTGAAGGCGCTGAACTGTCCGTTCTCGAAGACTGCCGCGATCGCCTTTGCAACGTGCGGGCGATGTTCGTGGAGGTTCACGAATCGAACGCGGAAAAGCGGAAGACCGGTGCGATGTTCGATCTCCTGACTGGCGCCGGGTTTGTTTTCGATGTGCGCGCGCTCACACCGCTCCCGTGGCGCGCCTCGCAGGTGCAGTCGCCCTTCAACGATCTTTCGCTCAATTGGGTCGCCACGGTGCGAGCATGGCGCCGCTGAATTCGCCGAGCGTGGTCTCCGTGCTTCCAGACAAGCTCGGAGGCGCGCTCAACATCGTCGAAGCTCTGTTCAGGCACCGGAGGCCAGACGGCCTGGCGTATGGCGTGATCCTCACGCATAACCCGCTCTGGACCGATGCTCGATTCGGCGGCTGGTTCAACGCCGACTACCAATCGACCTTCGAATTCAAGACGCCAGTCGAGAACCTCTACGCCGTTGTGCGACGGCTGCATGCCGCGATTCCTGTGGGTGAAGGCATCCTTCTTGCCAACGATCTGCTCGAACTCGCGATGACATCCACATGTGACTGTGGCAGGGCGGTGGTCCAGATTCTTCACGCCGACACTGACTACTACTACGACCTCGCCGCACGCCACGAGGACGTCGTCGATGCGTTTGTCGTCTACGGTCGGACGATGGAACGCAAGATGAAGGAACGACTCCCACATCGGTCCAACGACGTCTATTTCCTGCCGTACGGGATGCCAAAGCCTTCGCGACATCGAACAGCTGTATCCGGAAAACTGCGGCTGCTGTTCGCCGGGCGATTGGAGCACCTCCAGAAAGGGGTGCTCGATTTGCCGTCGATCGACCGCATTCTAGCTGAGCGTGGCGTCGATGCGCAGTGGACCGTCGTCGGCACGGGGCCGGACGAACAGACGTTGCGTGAGGCGTGGACAACGCCACGAGTGAGCTTCCTCGGTGGCAAGAAGCACGAGGAAGTGATCGACATCGCATCGGAACACGATGTGTTCGTGCTGCCAACCCGATGGGAAGGTGTGCCCGTCGCCCTTCTCGAAGCGATGAGCGTTGGTCTTGTGCCGGTCGTCAGCCGTGTCGAAAGCGGGGTCGTTGAGATTCTCACGGACGGCATCACCGGGCTCATGCCGCCGGTAGGGGAGCCCGTTGCGTTTGCGGACGCGATCGCGGCACTCGACGCGAATCGGGCGAAGCTTGAATCGATGAGCGCGGCTGCGGCGGCATACGTTGGAGCGCATCACGATATTCGTGAGCGCACCGACGCGTATCAGGCTCTCTTCGCACAGTACAAGCATCTGAGGCGGCCCCGCACGCGCAAAGGCACGCTCCCGTATGGAAGCCGACTTGATTCTCCGTGGCTTCCGAACGCGGCCGTCCGCGCGGCTCGTTCCGTGATCCGACGGGCCAAAGGCAAGCCCGTGTAAGACGAGGGCGAAACACTCGATTGCGCATTGTTCAAGCCGCGGCTTGGTATCTCCCGACGTCGAACGGCGGTACCGAAATCTACGTATCCGAGCTGGCGAATCGATTGCGGGCGGCCGGGCATGAGGTGCTGATTGCGGCGCCGGAAGCACTGGGGCAGCCGGAACGAACCTACGACCTGGACGGATTCAAGGTGTATCGGTACCCGATTCCGCCGCGGGTCACGCGGGACGAGGCGCAAGGAAGGGTCGTGGTTCGCGGCGCCGAACTGTTTCACGAGTGGCTTCGCCGTGCGGCACCCGACGTGGTGCACGTCCACACCTATGTGACGGGTCTTGGCCTCGCGGAACTCCGCGCAGCGAAACAGATCGGAGCGAAGGTGGTCGCGACGACGCATGCAGCCAGCTTGGGGTTTACGTGTCAGCGCGGGACGATGATGCGCTGGGGCTCGAAGCTGTGCGACGGTCTCGTGCGGCCTGCGAAATGCGCTGCCTGCCAGCTGCAGCACCGCGGCGTCGCCATACCCATAGCCATCGGCGCTGCGCTGATGCCGTCATCGATCGGGGCGATCGCCGGCCGACTTCCGGGCAAATTGGGGACAGTCCTTGGCATGACCAACCTGATTAGCCACAACCAGTCCGCACAGCACGAGATGCTCAATGTGGTCGATCGGTTCGTCGTCCTCAGCCAATGGGCCCGCGATGTGCTGATTGCCAATGGAGCGCCGCCGGCAAAAGTCACGTTGAATCGACTCGGTGCGCGGTTCGCTCCAGGAGCAACGCCGATGCGTCGCGCCGGTTCACCGCTCACCGTGGCGTATGTCGGCCGATTCGATCGCCTCAAGGGCGTGGACGACTTCGCCCGTGCCATAGCGCTGGTGCCTCGATCTGCGCCCATCAGATTCGAATTTCACGGGCCAGTGCAGTACATGACCGAACACGCCATTGTCACTCGTCTGAAATCGATTGTCGGTCCTGATGCGTGGGTCACCTTCGGCGGCGAGCTTGATGCTGCAGGCGTGCGAGCTCTGCTCGAGCGGATTGACGTCATCTGTTGTCCGTCTCGAGTTGTCGAAGGCGGGCCCACTGTCGCGCTCGAAGCGAATGCCGCCGGCGTACCCGTCATCGGTTCGGCGATCCCCGCGTTGTCTGAGCTTGTTCGCGACGACGTCAATGGTCGTCTCTATCCGCCAGGGGATGCGCGGGCACTTGCTGCGATCCTCAAAGCGCTTGCTGCCGATCCGGAGCGCGTTGATGAATGGCGCAGCAACCTGTTGCCAGTCCGCACGATGGATGACGTAGCAGCAGACTACCTCGCGATGTACGCCGCATGATTGGCGGCACGACCATCAAGGCGCTGCTCGGCCCAAAGTGGACCACATGGGCGAGAACCGTGACGCGTGGCCTCGAGCGCCCTTCATGGGGCAATCTCCGACGTGTAACGCCTCTGTCGCAGGTGTACGGATTCGATCGGGGGACGCCGATCGATCGGTACTACGTAGACAAGTTCCTGTCGGCACGCAGCGCGCTCATCTGCGGCCGCATTCTCGAAATCCAGACAACCGATCACGCGCGCCGATATGGCAGCGGCGCGACGGTGATGCATACCCTGGATATCAACGCGGAGTTTCATCCCACGTATCTGTGCGATCTGGCGGCGGCCGACATTGTGCCGTCCGCCAGCTACGACTGTTTTCTGCTACCGAACACCCTCTGTTTTCTGCGCCATCTCGAGATTGCCCTTCGCCACGCGCGCCGCATCGTCCGGCCGGGCGGTCTGATCCTCGCGACGGTGCCCGGCTTTGTGCCGCTCACGCCCGACGCCGCTGACTACTGGCATGCGAGCGCGGATGGATGGAGGGAAATCACCGCGCGTGCCTGGCCGGATTGCGAGACGCGTGTGGAATCATACGGAAACTGCCTCGCGGCCGCGGCGGCGATGTATGGAGTGGCAGTCGAGGAACTGACCGCAGCGGAACTTGACGCAACAGATCCGCGGTATCCCGTTCTTGTGACGATCGAATGCCGGACGCGGTGATGCTGCCGTCACGCCACGAGGGGTCAGAGGTGGCGCCGCCGGTGCTCTCTTCGGTTCGACGCGCGATCAAGCAGTCGCTGTTCGCCGTCGGCTACTACCATCAGCGCCTGTCGGCCTCGGCGTTTCCCGGCGTCGCCGTGCTTTGTTATCACGGCGTCCGCATATCAGACGTTTCGATTCCCTTCAGTGATCTGCATGTTACGAAGGCGACCTTCGAACGGCATTGCCGTCTGATTGCCACCGCCTGCGACCCGATCTCGCTTGCCGAATTACGTGAGGCCCGTCGAAATGGCCGCGAGCTTCCTCCGCGTTCCGTCATTGTGACCTTCGACGACGGCTATCGTGGGGTTCTCGATCTGGCACTGCCGATCCTGGAACGCTATCGCATTCCGGCAGTGGTGTTTGTTTCCGCAACACCAGTGCTCGATGGGCGGCATTTCTGGTTTGACGCCTTGTGCCGCCGCCAGGGTGAGACGGCGGTTCTGCAAGCACGTGGGCTGCCGTACCACGAGTGGCAGGCGCTCACGGAAGCGACCGCCACCGCGCTGCACGAAACCGAATCGCATCGGCCGCTGACGTTGATGGAACTCGAACGGCTGGCAGCGAGTCCCTTGATCGAAATCGGCGCGCACACGATGACGCACCCGACGCTGGCCCTCGCACCGGTTGCGGACCAGCAGCGCGAGATCGCCGGTTGCCGGGCCGCCCTGGAGCGTGTGCTTGGGAAACCTGTGACCGCCTTTGCGTACCCGTACGGCAGTCTGCTCGAGGACTACACCTCCCAGACGGTGAGCCTTGTTCGTGATGCGAGCTTCGACCTTTCATTCACAACAGGCGCGTCGTTTGCGAAGCTGGAAGGCGACCCGCTGCAGATACCGCGCTTCATGATGCTCGACACGGTGGGTGACGTCGATTTGGCGCATCGCCTCATGTATTCATGGCGGGCCGCCTAAAGGCGGACCCCACATTCCCGTGGGGTCCGGCTTCAGCCGGACCGACAATTTCATGAAGCCACGCGTGTGCGTCGTGACCGCG
>Ga0114129_10005691_pt1 | contig 17652 bp, 12 predicted proteins | sample RhiMetdeltSRZDD1_FD_80071 | JGI IMG/M metagenome (GOLD analysis project Ga0114129, IMG submission 80071) | Populus rhizosphere microbial communities from Tennessee, USA - Rhizosphere MetaG P. deltoides SRZDD1 (version 2) (version 2) | ecosystem: Host-associated > Plants > Roots > Rhizosphere >...
CATTTGGAGCAAAATTAGTGCTATATGTCATTTCTACAAGCTTGGCTGGCACTGTTGCTATTGTCTCGCTTGTCTGTGGATTTGCAAGATTTATTGTAGTATCGGAACTGTTTACAATCCGCATACTCCTGTAACCAACTTCCTGAAGCTTTTGCAGGTGGTATGATAGAATATTGTCAGTTGTCATGTTGTCGTCGAAAGTAACATTATTAGCTAGTAGTCTAGTGTCTAAGTCGGGATAGCGAACAATGTGTATGACATCATTTTCGGATGGATCGCAACTGGGTGTATTGTCACTGATGCTGCTGCTAGCATTGGTAGATGCTGTTGCTACTCCTGGTTGTTGTTGTTGTTGTTGCTGCTGATCTTCTGTACAGAGTCGAGCTAGTATTCCATAGCCTTGTCTTGTCTCTTCTAACAATGCAGAGCTTGTATTATTCAAATCTTGAATTACCCAGCCTTCTGGCACCTGTACTCCGAAGCTGTCAGTTGTGCTTTGGAATGTTGTTGGGACTGTTGCTGTTGTTGTTCCATTCTCAATTTCTCCAGGTTGGCTGGTCAGTGATTGTTGTGCGTTAATTATCGTAAAATTGGAAGCCAAAAGAATAATAGCGATTGCTATTGCTGTTACAGTTAGCCCCATGGCCGTAGATGATCTTGAAACCAATAAGGGCGAGACTACTCTCATAATGCCCATAAAATGACACGTTCAGGAACAAGATAAAGATTGTGGGTGAATTATCCTCTAAGAATGTTCATTTGGGACTTTCAGAGAAGTATTAGCTAGACGTATACACGTAGATGTACTTTCCTTTCTTCCCTTCAGTGCTAGCCGAGGCATTTATTGTAGCCATTCGAGTCTGTCATGGGATGCGGATATCATCATTTTGATCTTTTTGTCTTTCTCCCCTTTCGCCTTTTCAAAGATTAGAGCATCATTATAGGGTAACACAATAGGCTAGGAAATGACAAGTGCAATGTGATGATAATCATAAGCAAGCGTATACTACCGTATCCTGAGAATGGATCTACTTGGGGAGACCGAGCAAGATAAGAGCTATTAATTGAGATATATATCCTCAGGAGCCGTTCTTGTTCTTGAATTCAAGAACCATATTGATTAGATGCCTGTGCATCCTTGAGTCGCCAGAGAGCTCAGGATGAAACGCAGTACCAATGATGTTTTTTTGCTTGACCGCCACGATTCTGTTGTTAAGCTTGCCGATTACTTCAACATCCTTGCCTACTTCACTTACAGCGGGAGCCCGGATAAAGACCCCCTTGAACGCCTCTTTGCCCAGCATGCTTATTGAAAGATCTGCTTCAAAAGAGTCGTTCTGTCTTCCAAAGGCATTCCTCTCAATGACTATGTCAAGATTGCCTATCAGTTTCTGCTTTGTGTCTCCTACAATCCTGTCATAGGCCCTCTTGGACAGCATTATCATACCAGCGCATGTGCCAAGCACCGGCATGCCTTCTAAAATACGCTTCTTTATTACCGGCAGAGAGCGCTGAATGGCAGCAAGCGTACTCTGCACAGTGGTTTCACCACCTGGCAAAATGAGACCATCCATCTTTTCTATCTCCTCGGGGTAACGTACCGTGTCTACACTCCCGTCTATATGCAGCTCTTGTAACGCTTGGCTGGTGGCAGCTACATTTTCCTCTATGTCGCCCTGAAGACCAAGAACTCCAATTGTCACTGACTTCTTTTCGCTACTACTACTACCACCACTGCTCAGACGTGCTCGCCTCTTTCTTGCATACGAAGCTCAAGATTGTTTATGTCCATGCCAAGCAGCGACTTCTTTTCATCAACCATCTTTTGTGCTTCCATCACTATCTTGGGATCGTCATGGAATGTCGTTGCAAGCACAACTGCCCTTGCCCTCTGAGCAGGGTCATCAGACTTGAAAATACCAGAACCTACGAACACACCATCGCAGCCAAGGTTCATCAAGAGCGCTGCATCTGCTGGGGTGGTAATTCCCCCTGCTGCAAAATTAACCACAGGTAACCTTCCAAGGCGCGCCGTTTCTTCAACTATTTCGTATGATACTTTCAGTTCGCGTGCGGCCTTCATCAACTCCTGTCTATCACCATCCTGATAGATTGATCGGATCCTGCGTGTTTCGCTGTTGACCATGCGGATGTGAGTTACTGCCTCAGACACATTGCCAGTTCCCGGCTCACCCTTAGTCCTTATCATTGCGCAGCCCTCTTCGATCCTGCGTAATGCCTCGCCAAGGTTCTTGGCGCCATTGACAAACGGAGTTGTAAAGTCCCACTTCCAGATGTGATGTTCTTCATCTGCTGGCGTCAACACTTCGCTTTCGTCTATCATGTCGACGCCCACGACTTCTAGTACCTTTGCTTCGTCTGTATGGCCAATCCTGCACTTGGCCATGATTGGGATTGTTATCGCGTCCATTATCTCCTGAATTACCTTGACGCTTGCAGTCCTTGCTACTCCGCCCGCCTTCCTTACATCGTATGGCAGCTTGTCAAGAACCATGACTGCTACTGCGCCGGCATCTTCTGCAATGACGGCCTGCTCTACATTCGTCACGTCCATTACGACCCCGTGCTTTTGCATGTGGGCAAAGCCGCGCTTCAATAAAGTGGTTCCGCGAACCATGCGGGCATTCTCTATTGTCTCTACTCTAATGCCCTTGGGTTTTGGCTCAGTGGCCACAAGAGATATCGTCATTATGATACTACAATATCAATTGGCTCGTATGCTCTATATATTTTCTGTCAGATGCCCTTTCCTCCAACGGTGGTGCCAAACATTAACCATACGTTTACTATCATATGGCGGATTGTACAACTGTAAAGCTTCTAAGTTGACCCACCTGAAGGTTTTCAAACCGTTCCCTGCCTAGCCTTGAGCATGTACGTTTGTTGTTAAGCCCATCCCTTCAGGGATCAGTCTTTGGTATCCATATAACAGGTTCTGACTATCAGGTCTTTCGGTCGGCTCTCATCTCTTTAATGCTTATGGTGAACTGTCTTTGATATGTTCTCCACGTTTAGAATCAAGCCACGTTACCGTGCCATAATTTTCATCCGCAAGCACTTTGGTTGGTGTTGTAGTAAAACCCCAACGTTCTCGGTGCTGACTAATTGTTGCCGGCCGACTATCAAGATCTATGCTGGGTAGACCTGATGTAGTTCAGAAGGCCGCCAGCTATCAGAACTTCTCTCTGCCTTGGAGTCAGATCGACCTTGAGCGTGATCTTGTTCTTGTCAGCTATCGCTTCAATCATCTTATTCCCATTCTTCAAGCTGCTGACTACATTTTCTATTGTAAGGGGTGTGCCCTGAGTCAGCAGCTCGAAGTCAAAGTCATTATGGAACTCAAATGGTATGATTCCAAAGTTGATTAGGTTTGCCTTATGGATCCTTGCAAACGATTTTGCGATCACACCCTTGACTCCGAGGTACATAGGTGCCAGTGCAGCATGTTCTCTGCTAGACCCCTGACCATAGTTTTCGCCTCCAATAATAAAGCCACCATGTTTTTCCTTGGCTCTTTTCGCAAAGTCAGGGTCTATCCAATAGAACACGTACTCACTTATCGCCGGCACATTGCTCCTGAGAGGCAGTATCTTTGCTCCAGCCGGCATTATAGCATCAGTGCTGATATTGTCTCCTACTCTTATCAACACCTCACCCTGCAGCACGGACTCCATAGGCTGCCGTAACGGAAGTGGACGTATGTTAGGACCTCTTGATATCTGTACCTTGTCCGCCTGATCTGCAGGAGCTGGCGCGACAATGGATGAGTCATCGATTACAAACTTATCCGGCCATGTGATATTGGGATACTCACCAAGATCGCGTGGATCAGTTATCTTGCCTGTCACAGCGCAAGCAACACACACTTCAGGCGATGTTAGGTAGACCTTGTCGTCCTTCGTACCACTTCTTCCCGGCCAATTACGATTAAAGGATCTAATTGAAATCCAATCAGTTCCTGGCGCAGAGCCCATCCCTATGCAGCCCTGGCAACCACTTTCAAGCAGTCTGGCGCCAGAAGCAATGATATCATATATTGGGCCGTCACGCGCTACAGTCTCAAGCACTTGCTTTGAACCTGGGTTAATGGCCATCGTGACATTTGAGTGCACCTTCCTGCCCTTGAGCACGTGAGCAACAGTCATCATTTCAACATAACTTGAATTGGTGCACGAGCCGATGAGCACCTGATGAACATCGATCCCCTGCACGTCGCGTACCTTGTGCACGGCATCAGGTGAGCCTGGGAGCGCGATCAGCGGCTCAAGCTCGCTCAGGTTTATCTCTATGTTTTCGTCATAGCTGCAGCCGGGGTCTCCTGTGAAACGCTTGTAGTCAGGGGGCCTGCCTTGACGAGTCAGGTAGTCAAGCGTGATTTCATCCGATTCAAACAAAGATGTGGTGGCACCAAGCTCTGCGCCCATGTTGCATATAGTTCCTCTTTGCGGGACACCAAGACTCTTGATACCTTCGCCATAATACTCAAAGATCTTGCCCACTCCTCCTTTGACAGACAGTCTGCGCAGCATTTCAAGGATTATGTCCTTGGCAGTGACCCAGGGTCTGAGCATGCCAGTCAACTTTACACCGACTATCTTGGGCATTTTGGTGTAGAACGGCGCGTCGGCCATGGCTACAGCTACATCTAGACCCCCTACTCCAATTGCCATCATGCCTGCGCCACCGGCAGTAGGAGTGTGGCTATCAGAACCTATCAGCAATTTACCTGGTACTGAAAAGCGTTCAAGGTTTACTTGATGACAGATGCCATTGCCCGGCTTGCTATAATAGATGCCATACTTTGAGGCAAACGTCTGGAGGAAACGATGATCGTCGGCGTTTTCAAACCCAGTCTGTAGAATGTTGTGGTCTACATAGATGGCGGCATGTTCTACCTTGACCCGCGGTATTCCCATGGCTTCAAATTGGAGGCATGCCATGGTGCCAGTTGCATCTTGCATAAGAACGCGGTCTACCTTAAGACCGATTTCCTGGCCTGGCTCGATATTACCCTCCATAAGATGATTCGAAATTATCTTCTGAGCGAGATTTAGAGAAGCCATTATCCCCGAGGTTTCTAGCGAGCAATGGATATTTAATAATATATTATTCCGCAGATCCGTCGCTTGCCGCCAGTGGCTTGATATCTTCAACCTTTAACTCGTTACCGCACCTAGGGCATTTGACATGCTCAGGATCATCTATTGGTTCCAGCTCACTCTTGTCTGACGGACACTTGTTGTCAAAATGTGCATCCAGTACATCTGCATGCACTAGCGTGAGCTCCTTTCTGCACACAAACAGCCTATACTGAGCAAAATCGTTATTGACATCAGTTAGGATCTGATCCATGTCTGGAGTCCCAACAGTGTGCTTTGACTCATAGCCGCAGGCTGGGCACTTGAAGCTGTAAATCTTCAATGACTTCTATAAAGGCAGCTCGGAATAAAAGCATGTCATATTGCTTTTTTTGTGCAAGAACGTGTTTCTTGTCCTAAATAAGATTGAGCAGTCTATAACCTGCCTACCAGAATCTAAAAGTATTTTTAGCATGATCTTTCTATGATTTGTCTTATCGGCTAGAATGCTTGGAGGGGGTGAGAGATGCCTCAGGCAGGATTCGAGATCGACTTGTCGCTGTTTATCAGATGTACACAGTCCATGAGAGCATCTTGCTGATCGCCGAGATGCTAAACCGTGATGTGCATGCGCCAATAGCTGCTGAGCCAATGTAAGTGGGGTAGGCGTTTGCTGCAGTAGTATAGCAGAAGTGACAGGTAAGACAGTCAACCATCTTCTCATTTAACTAGTAGCAGGGAAAGCACATCGATTCAGTGCGAGTCTGGTGCGAGTGTGGACCCATCGACCCCCTTTGTCCCTTATCCACCTATAGCTCGTTATTTAAATCATAAATGATTGAAAATCTATTATTACCCACAAACAGATCCTCGTTAGTCCTAAAAAAATGCGTAGAAATACATATTACTATAAAAAATTCTACGCTTTAATAAGCGAATAAAAATAGTACAACATTTTATATTCATCTAGAAAGAAATAGATCTAGATTTAAATTATATTCTTTTTACATAATCTTTCTACCCAACTTACCATGAAGAAAAATTATCTCAGATTTTTTAGTTAAATAAAACCAGAGTATAAACACTCAATAGATAAAAGCGCTCTATCCAGAGATTGAGTGATGTGTTCCATTATTGGCATTCTTAGTAAGGATATTGTCGCGCCAGCATTAGTCGAGAGCCTCAAAAGGATGGAATATAGAGGCTACGACAGCGTGGGGGTAGCGACGCTTTCAACTTCAACTAATAAGATTTCTGTAAGAAAAGGGATTGGCAAGGTACGTCAAGTGAACAGCAGCCTTAACCTTGCAGGGATGGAAGGGTTTGTGGGTATCGGTCATACCCGATGGGCTACGCATGGCGGTGTCACCGAGTACAACGCCCATCCTCACTCTTGCTGCAACAACAATATCGCGGTCGTGCATAATGGAATAATTGAGAATTACCTACCACTCAAGGAAGAGCTAGTTAAAAATGGACACATATTCCGAAGCGAAACAGATACCGAAGTCATTGCTCATTTGCTTGAAGAGTATTACAACACAGGCAAAGACATCAAGCGCGCAATGATAGAAACGGTAAATCGACTTGAAGGGTCGTACGCATTTGTGGCTATGTTTGCAAATGGCACGCTTTCATGTGCTCGCCTTGACGAGCCGCTTGTCATTGGGATTTCTGACAATACTTATTATGCATCAAGTGACGTGCTTGGCTTTTTGCAATATACAGATCAGGCAATGTTTCTGGATAATCAAGACATGGCAATAATCGACAAGGCCGGCATCAGTATTGTCAATTTCAGCGGCGAACCGGTGACAAGGGGCATCACTAAGGTCGCGTGGGAGCTTGCTGATGCCAACAAGGGTGAATTTGCACACTATACGATCAAGGAAATATTTGAGCAACGCACAAGTGTCAAGGCCGCCACCTACCAAGACGAGCACAAGATAAATGCATTCTGTGACTCAATTGTAAGCGCTAGCAATATCCTTGTCACCGGTAGCGGCACAAGTTATCATACTTCACTCATAATCTCTATGATAGGCTCTCGCTTTTTGAAAAAGCGGTTTGAGCCAGTTATGGCAAGTGAGTTCCAGTACAATATGGACTCAATAGACAAAGATACGGTAATTATTGCAATATCTCAAAGTGGCGAGACCGCAGATGTACTATCGGCGACCAAGCTCGCAAGGGAAGCTGGCGCAAAAATACTGTCCATTGTAAATGTTCAAACGTCCTCGCTTGCAAGGATTGCAGATGTTTCGCTCAGCATCAAATCAGGTCCTGAGATCGGCGTTGCAGCAACAAAGAGCTTTACTGGTCAGGTGTCGCTTGCCTATGCAATACTTGACAGGATCAGTGGAGGCAAGATTGGCTTTGATAGGGAGATAATTTCAGACAAGATATCGAAAATGCTTGCACAGCAGGAGAGTATCGAAAGGCTGGTTAACATTACTATGCCAAAGGTAAACGACATCTACATACTTGGCAGGTCTATTCATTTTCCAATTGCACTTGAAGGTGCGCTAAAAATGAAAGAGCTCGCTTATGTCCATGCAGAAGGAATTGCGGCAGGCGAGCTAAAACATGGTCCGCTTGCTCTGATGGATAAGAACGCAGTGGTCTTTGTGCTCAATCCTGATGACAGGACTTACAGCGACATGCTTTCTAGCGCGTATCAGGTGAAGGCAAGGGGTGCCAAGATAATTGGTATTTCAAATGTGCCAAATGACATTTATGATGCGATGATAGAGATTCCTAAGATGGACAACGACTTGCTGTACCCGCTAGTTGAAATCATCCCGCTGCAGCTGTTCTCTTACTACCTTGCGCTGCAGAACAATGCGGATCCAGACTTCCCACGGAACCTTGCAAAATCAGTCACCGTCAGGTAAAAAAGTATAATTAGTTTACTTGCGTGAGAACATTACGAAGAAGATGGCAGGCAGCAATATCGAAGAAGTGAATTGCGAAAATTGCGGTAACCACATTGATGCATGCATGTGCGTCTGCCCTTACTGCGGTCAGAAGGATTCATGCGAATGCTGCCTCTATGATGCTGCGACGGGCGGCGGATAATAGTTCTAAAGCATTAAAAGAAGGACATGCGAAAGAATCCAAGTTGGAAAAAACCATTATGAATTCGTTGAGTTGGGTAATAGGAGGAGCCCAAGGAAGCGGAGTCGATTCTGCCGCGAACATTTTTTCCCGTGCCTGCGCCATAGGAGGTCTGCACCTATTTGGCAAGAGAGAATACTATTCCAACATCAAGGGCGAGCACAGCTACTTTACTGTAAGGATTAGCGACAGACCTGTGCATTCTCATGTTGACGAGATCAGTATGCTCGTTTCGTTTGATGCTGAAACCATCTTTCGCCACTTTGAAGAGGTAACTGCAAGTGGCGCCATAATCTACGATTCAGACATCGTCAACACCTTGCTTGACGAGGTGCCTACTGTTGACGACCCCGCCGTAGCGCGTATTAAAAAAGTGCTGCAAAAGGCAGGCCTAGGATTTACAGTGCAGGATGCACTCGAGCACGCCAAAAGGCGTGGCGTGATCTTGTTCCCTATGCCATTCTTTCAGCTCTTAAAAGAGTTTGCGCAAGAGGCAAACGATCCTGCACTCAGCAGGCTGACCCGTATGGTAAACGTTATGGCGCTTTCGGCTTCGATGGCAATAATGGATTTTGATAGCGAAGTGTTAGCAAGGGCCATTCAATTCATCTTTCGTACAAAAAAGAAGGTAGCTGACCTGAACGTACAGGCTTGTGTTCACACATACAACTATGCCAAGGCAAAATTTGCAGGGAGCAACTTTAGCTATCGTCTAAAGATAAAGCCTCCTCAGCCGGACATGATAATAGTGCAGGGCAACCAGTCGTCTGCTCTAGGTAAGATGGTCGCAGGCTGCCGATTCCAGACTTACTATCCGATCACTCCTGCGTCAGACGATAGTGAGTTTCTCGAGGCAAACGAGATACTGGATCTTTATGATTCCGGCAAGAAAGGCTCGACTGTTGTCATCCAGACAGAAGATGAAATAGCAGCCCTCACGATGGCGATTGGAAGTGCCCTTACCGGTGTCCGCACTGCTACTGCAACGTCAGGCCCAGGATTTTCACTGATGGCTGAAGCGCTTGGCTGGGCAGGCATGAACGAAGTGCCGGTGGTGATCTCCCTCTATCAGAGAACAGGTCCTTCGACAGGTCTCCCGACGCGCCACGAGCAAGGAGACTTGAACTTTGCAATTAATGCGGGCCATGGCGAATTTCCAAGGATAGTGTTTGCTTCAGGCGACATCGAGGAGAGCTTTTACGATACTATGAAGGTGTTTAACTTTGCAGACCGCTACCAGATGCCGGTGATACACATGTTGGACAAGGCTATGGCAAATAGCCTCATCACTTGCAAGAACTTTAACGTTAAGAAGATTGCAATTGACAGGGGCTTACGGGTAAAGCAGATAACAGAGAAAGACAAAGGAGTAGCCGACAACTACCTCCGCTTCAAGCTGTCCAACAATCCTATAAGCCCAATGGTAGTGCTTGGTACCAAGAATGCGATTTTCTGGAACAGCGGAGATGAGCACACGGAGGAGGGACACATCACTGAAGACCCGGAGATAAGGGTGCAGATGATGGACAAGAGAATGACTAAGCTGGATGTTGCAATAAAGGAAATACCTGACGAAGATAAAGCAGTGGCTTATGGCAGCGGCGATACAGTCATCATCAGCTGGGGCTCAACCAAGGGTGCAATATTGGATGCAATGGACATATTGGCAGTTGAAGGCATGAGGGTCAAATATATCCAAGTTCGTCTCATGCACCCATTCCCATCAGAGCTGGTCAAATCGATGTTAAAAGATGCCAAGACTGTGATCGACATAGAGATGAATTACACTGGTCAGCTAGGCTCGCTGGTGCGCCAGCACACCGGCCTAGAAGCCAACTACCACATCGTAAAATATAACGGCAGACCAATGTCACTTAACGAGGTTTATAATGGTGTAAAGAGAATAATACGCGGAGATGCTCCAAGGAGACAAGTGTTGAAAAGTGGCGCTTAAATTATCAGATTACAAGACAGATGTTCACAACGATTGGTGCCCGGGTTGTGGCGACTTCGGAATATTGAATGCCATCCAGATGGCGCTTGCAGATCTTCAAGTTCCGCCACACAGAACCACGATATTTTCCGGCATCGGATGCTCAGGTAAGACGCCGCACTTTATCAAGACATATGGCATCCATACGCTGCACGGCAGGGTGCTGCCATTCGCACAGGGAGCCAAACTTGCAAATCCGGAGCTTGAGGTTATCGCTGTAGGGGGAGATGGCGATGGCCTTGGAATTGGTGTGGGTCACCTCGTGAGCGCAGGGCGCAGAAATGTCGATATGGTCTACATCATATTCAATAACGCTGTCTATGGGTTGACAAAGGGACAGGCCGCGCCCACGCTCAAGCTGGGTATGAAGACAAAATCGCTGCCGCAGCCAAATGTTAACAATTCTGTCAATCCGATAGCTCTTGCGCTTGTTGCAGGCTTTACTTTTCTTGCACGAGGCTATTCCTACGACGTCCGTCATCTGAAGGAATTGATCAAGAAGGCAGTTGCCCATAATGGACTTGCATTCATTGACGTGTTACAGCCATGCCCTACGTATAATGATATCAATACCAAGGAATGGTTCCAAGGGCTTGACAACATTGATCCGAAAGCGGGCAAAGCTATACCGAGGATGTATAAACTGGAGGAAACAGGGTACGATGGCGAGGTGCATAGCCCTGATGAGATAAATCAGAAAATGTCCCAAGTGATTGAAAAGTCAAATGAGTGGGGCAACAAGATACCGATTGGTATTTTTTATCAAAACGAACATGTTCCTACCTACCAAGAGAGGATAATTGCACGGATTCCTGATTATATGGAGAATCCACCTGCCCTGCAGCAAATTGCAGACAACGAGGGCAAAACGGTCACAAGCATCGATAAGTTGCTTGCTGATCTTCAAGTGATCAAGTGACGTATCATAAAGGGAATCCTTAGTAAAATCTTTAATATTAGAAGAGCCTCAAAAAAAGGCGAGCATAGGGTGATACCTTACTTTGCCGTCAGAGTACTTTATGAAATCAAATTAGCAATCTTATCCCTGGACATGGGCTTCAATTTTCATACAATTGAAAAGCTGTCCTACTAAGATTATTAATTTAGATTTCATTTCTAAAGAAATATCGTTCGTATGAGCCCTGTATCTGAGACCGATGCTATCTATTCTATATCGGTTAAATGACAATAGATCATTATACTACCACGATATGCATGAAGAACCATCAGCGTTACTAGCAGCAACAATTCTCTTTATTGGAATTCTAATTGCCGTCCCCTTTTCTGCACTAGCGCAGCAGTAGTAGTAGTCTCCACAATATGATTCGAGGATGGAGAAAGACAACAAGGCACTTGTCAGATCATTTGTAGAAGAAGAAGTTTTCAACGACCACATAATAGAAGTGCGGTAGTTAAGTACTATGCACAATATCCTATACAAGACAATCCACAAGTAGAAGACCGGAGAGAAGGCTTTAAGCAATTTTTCAGTCCTTTCTTTGAGGGCTTCCCAGACTCTCATACAACCACAGAGCACATGATTGCTGAAGTTAATCTAGTTATGTGGTTTCTAAACACACTACTGCTACACAGACAGGTGAAAATACTTGGGAGCGCCGCCTATCAACAAAATGATTGTAATGAAAACTGCTGATCTATTTAGAATCGAGGGTGAGATGATAGTGGAGCACTGGGATGTAGTTGATTCTTTGAACCTGCTAACCCAAACAGGCGGGATCAATTTTAACCTATAGAGAATTATTATCCATAACCTTATCTCGCTCTGGGATGTGTATAGTGTTCTGGAGAAAATGAAGCGGTCACCATCGCGCTTATCCGCAGAGGAAATGATGATCATAATAATAGTTCTAACAGCAATTGCTGCTGTAGTCCTTTTTCTTGCTCCCGACGTAGGAATAGCAAGCGCACAACAACTGACCAGCATACCGGCAGTGATTCAGAATGGGACATTCCAAAACACAGAGGATGGAATTAGAATGCGAGTGCCAGATGACTGGGTAGTACAGGACATTGACAATTTACATCTTCCAAACTTCCGTGTTGCTAACGAGGCAGGCTTTTTGATACTGGCCATAATTTGCCCACAGCAAGAGGCACTGCTTGGTATTGGAGGAATGTATAACTGCGAACAATCTGAAAGTTCCGTAGAAATTCTACACGATCGCTTAAGCCACAGACCGGAATTTGAAGTCATTGAGGACCCAGCCAACATCACATCAGATGATTTCTTGGTGTTCATGGTAGAGGAAATGCAGGGACGTAATTATACTAACATCCAGATTATAAACAGGACAGACCTCACAATCAATATTACTAGTCCCCAAGATCCAAACACAACAATAAGAACAGTGCCAGCCAAACTTGTAGAAATGACATATCGGCCCAGTCCTGGACTTGTAGATATGAGGAGTTATTCAATTCTGGCGACTATTCCAGAGAACCCACAACCCGGACTGAGACAGATCGTGTCAGGCGAGTCTGTCACCTACGAAGGTCCTGCAGCAGCAACACCCTCAGGTATTCCTCCACCCCCAGTACAACAGATATTTCAGAGCCTTGAATTTATTAGATGAGGGATCAAATAAGAGAACCATAATAGTAGTGTAGGACAATAACAATAACAGCGCAGTAAGTACATCGTAACATAGACAAGAAAAGGGATTTTCTGCTTTACAATAAGGAGTTTACTACAGCTCAACAACAGAACATTCGATGCAGGCTGAATAAGAAAGCAAAAGAGCTGCTTGGTACTGAACTACTGATTCTACGGGCTAAGGGCTACTATACTGCCAGAACGGCTCTGCAGTCAAGGGCAGCTGAGACACATAGCACTTCAGCAAACCAATAAAAACGACATAAAACGCGCTCAGGCTGGATGAAGATGAAGCACCTGAGGAATAGAAATAGTCATAAAGCAGACAGACTACTCTCGCCTCCTGTTGCGGGCAGTAAATTATGGCAGAAAGTAACAAAGTCAAAAGAATCACCATAACATTGCTTTTCTTCTTTATAGCAGGTCTGTGTGAGATTGCTGGCGGTTACCTTGTATGGCTGTGGCTTCGCGATGGCATGAGCTGGATGGTGGGCGCTCTTGGAGGCTTTGTGCTCTTTCTCTATGGCATTGTTCCCACATTTCAGCCATCGTACTTTCACAGAATTTACGCTGCATACGGTGGTATCTTTATTGTCATTGCTGTAATTTGGGGAGGGATTTTTGAAGGAATTGCACCTGATAGGTTCGATATTATAGGCGCTGCAATTGCGCTAGTGGGCGTTGCCATCATATTCTATATGCCAAGAAAAGGAGAGGAAGCTGTTTGGTCACAGCAGAAGTAATAATAATACAAGCCCCCTCTCCTCCTCTTATCACACTGACACTGTTCTTTGCTGCTGCCATTGCAGAGATTGGCGGAGGCTATCTGGTATGGCTCTGGCTACGAGAAAAGAAAACTATCGCACTAGGCGCTTTGGGGGGCATCATCCTCTTTGTATACGGAATCATTCCAACGTTACAACCAGCAGAGTTTGGTAGAGTATATGCAACATATGGCGGCATATTCATAGTATCTACAATCATTTGGGGCAGAATAGTTGATAAAAAGAAGCCTGATAGATACGAGATTATAGGCTCGATAGTTGCTGTTACTGGCACCCTTGTCATTTTTTATGCTCCTCGCTGAAGAAGCTTTTTTTATTTCAATCATGTGATTCTCCGGATATGCAAATAAGATGTGCTGACTGTGGCTGCCTGCCTTCTGAATGTAAGGTAGCCCTTCGCAGGGCGAATGTCCCAATTGTACAGAGGGAGAATATTGCGGCTGCTGCTGGAATTCTGCAGCGCATCGCTAGCTTCTCAGAAGCAGAAGCTCTTGGTTAGTACCTTGTCCTGGCATTCTTGAGCTCTTTATTGAAGTGTCCGTATGTTGTTGTGAATTATGAGATATAGATACTGATACTTCATGCTGATCAACAAGTCTTCTAGCGGCTTGAAACGCTTGACAAGCTCCGAATTGAATTACTTGCGTGATTTTGTTTTGCTCTTACCCTTGCGTCCCAGATTTGCATTTGCTACTGCGTAAGGATTCTTTGCACTGCCTTTACGTTTTATTTTGTTTACGGTCCTTTCAAACTTTTGTTTGCTAACGCCTTTCTTTACTCCTCTTGGCACATCTATCTATACAAAACATGGCATATTAATAATCCTGATATAAACAATCATTTCAAATTGCAGATCAAGACTCTTCAACATGTACCTAGAGAGGTAGATAAGAGTTGAAAGCATTTTGAAAGCAAAACAAAGGGAAAAGCAGTAGCAGGCAATACACATGGAAGGCACTCAAAGGTGGGTTACAGAGAGATTGAAATGCTCCAAGTTGTATTGTATTTGAGGAGTAGAAAGAAAGATCCCGCTCCTACTCCTTTTTAGGCAAGGAATTAGGATTCATTTAGATTTTTGAATAGGACGGTTATTACTAAATGCAGTGACTACAAACTACAACTGTTAAAAGCCTTAATCTTACCTTCTTCTCCATGGCATCTGAGGACAAAAAGAAGAGTATACCTGCAGCCTTGGGGCTTATGCTGCTTTCGCTTGGCATGGCGTCATTGATAGCTATACATGTATCAAATGATGCAAGCGCGCAAGGATTGCTTGAAGGCCTTGAAAGAGAACAAGGTGATAGTGGAGATGTACAGTCATCTTGTGCTCCAACACAAACAGGAGGACGAGGAGGAGGGACATTCGATGATGGGGTAAGTGTTGGTGGAACTAGCGCTTATGATGACTATGATGCAGACGTCGAAGGCGGAGATAGTATTACTACTACGGGCACAACAACAAATGCTACTAGTACTACTACTACTACAACTGGAGGAGGAGGAAACCAATCAACATCAGAGGTAAGAGACCACATACAAGAAGCATGCATAGCATTGCAAGTTGGCGACACTCAAGGTGCCCTCATGTTCTTGGATATGGCTCTGAGTGCATTAGGTGATGGTGGCACACAGGGTGGTGGTAACATGACTAATACTCCAGCCGGATTAACGGACGGTACTACTGCAGGCGGAGGAGGAAGAACAACACCAGACGGTGGTGCTAATACAACATGAACGGCGGCATCGGAACAGATGACCCTAGAAGTGAGTCTGATAATCCCTTAAGCAACCGTACGTAGCAAAAAGACTTGATGAACTTGAGTATAGTTTCATCATCAATTTTTCTTAATTTGACTATTATTTCAAAGATCGAAATGATCAAGGCTGTATAGTATTTGGTGAGCAGAAAAAGAATAAGGCCGGCTAATTAAGGAATCTGAATAATAGCTCCTAAAAGTGGGAACATTATCATAAAGATTGACTTTGTTGCAGGGGAAATCTTCATTTCGTCCGTCGTTTCAAAAACACGAATCAGGCAAATTTTATTCGTCTAATTGATTTCCTTTAGGCACCATATTTCCATTTCTCTTTTCAATGTTCTTCTTAGCTCCATTAGGTAAATTATGAATAATTGAATCAATTTCTCTTGACTCCGTAATCGTCTCCTGAACAATCATATTCACTAATTTAAAGAGTTTGACAGCAATTTCAATATCGTCTCTCAGATCAATTTCTGCGGGATTAGGGACAGCGTTATTTCCTATGACTCTTACAACATGCAATGCTTTTCCTATTTCCGACCGAAGAACCTTCTTCTCGACCAAAAGCTCAATTTTACTATTAAGGCTCTTATTCTTATTTTCTTCAAGGATTGTATTCGTTAATTTTTCAATAGTTAGACGAAGCAATGCTGCAGCACTTCTTGGTGACCTTGAAACAATAGACCGAGCTTCCTCGTAATCTTTTTTGAGGTCTTCTGGTAAGTCAGCATGTGGCAGAGGAGCATTTCCTCCAGAAGGGTGAATCAGTTGTTCTCCATGCCAGATAGAATAGTTTTTACATTTCATACATTGTGCAAAGTATGTGTCGGGGACAATATCATGCGCATTGTATTCAGCAGCGGCTTTAGACCATACTTAGTGAGCGAATGCGCCACAAAAAGGACAGTTAAAACCTTCTGATTTAAAAGAGGGAGCGTCATATGAGGCCAAATCTGGTTGGATTATACTACCTAGTGTGTTATTTATTATATCCACTTTGCAGTCATAGGGCTCATAATTCTAGGACATAAGAGAGCGACCGGTATCTAGTTTTTGCTTGCGAATTTTTTATTTCTGTTTTTTGGTATAAGAAGCTGCGCCTCGACTGTTGTTAACAATAATAGTCAAGCGCTAAGCATTCTAAATTTTCTAATGAAAATCAATTTTTCTTTTCCATTTCACACTCAGGTCAAAGTTATTGTTGAATTACTCTATGCTTATAGGATAAAAAGTACGATTTATCTTATCTATCTTCTATGTTCTACCCTCTATATTGAAAGATCACTTACTCTATAAGCCACTCTAGATAATGTTTTAATTCTAATTAATAATTATATTGTCATAGAAGCTAGTTAGTTACTTATACAGTCTGTGATATCTCGGACCTTGGCTTGGCTATGCACATGATCTTACCCAGAACAGAACGATGCAAAGGAAAAGAAGAACTACTATACTCTATTTTCTTCATTTACAACTACCTTATAGGGAAGCCATGATATCATTCTTCTGTAATTACTTGGAAGTATCATCAGTCTACGTAGGCTGCTCTGGCTGGTCATACGACGCATGGCTTGGACATTTCTACCCAGCAAATCTGGAGCGAAAGGAATTCCTCAAGTATTATGGCCAAGTCTTTGATTTTGTTGAGATTGATTCTTCTTTTTATCGACCCCCAAATCTTTTCATGACAAAAAGGTGGGCTTCGATAACCCCTGACAATTTTAGATTTGCAGCCAAGTTTCCCAGATCGATAACGCATGAAAAACGTCTTGCAGACCCTGAGAAAGAACTTCGCTATTTCTTTTATGTCATGAGGCCACTGCGCCACAAGCTATTGGCTCTTTTGCTACAACTGCCGCCTTCCCTGACTGCAAAGGAAGGTTTGAAAAAACTAGAAGGATTGGTTCCTATGCTTGATCCTGACTTTAGGTACGCTATAGAGGTAAGGCACACGTCATGGTTTGATAAAAATGATAATAAGAATTTCTACAAGCTTCTCTCCGACAATAACATTTGTCTAGCTTGGAGTCAATTAGACACGATCCAAACTCCATCAGAATTAACTTCCGATTTCATTTACTTGCGTTTTATAGGCGATCGAAGTATCGACGAGAAAGATTTTGGTAAGATACAGAAGAATCGGCTTAAAGAGCTGCAAAGATGGTCAGAGGAAGTCAATAGACTGAAAGACAAAGCAAAGTTTGCAATCATGGCTGCTAACAATCACTATGCCGGCTTTGGTCCTGCAACTGCAAATTCGTTCAGAAGAATGATAGGCTTGAAA
>Ga0114129_10005693_pt1 | contig 17650 bp, 16 predicted proteins | sample RhiMetdeltSRZDD1_FD_80071 | JGI IMG/M metagenome (GOLD analysis project Ga0114129, IMG submission 80071) | Populus rhizosphere microbial communities from Tennessee, USA - Rhizosphere MetaG P. deltoides SRZDD1 (version 2) (version 2) | ecosystem: Host-associated > Plants > Roots > Rhizosphere >...
ATATATAAGACCCTAAAGGTTTTCAAAAACCCTTAAGGTCTTCTCAAATCGATTCCCCGCCGATGCCGTGTGCTGCGGTGTTTTGAACCTGCTTTCGCAGGTGGGTCCTTACCCAGAAACGCCTCCTTGGCTCAGGCCTATCGCGTTATTTCTTTATGGAGTTAAAGACCCTTTTAGGGGGTGTTGGCTCAAAACGGATTGTGCAACATCACGTACACAGCAGGGACGCAATTTTTATACCATAAAACTTCGGCAGAGGGGAGGGCAAATATTAATTACAAAAAAGAGAATCAGTTGATTTTAAAATTGATTTGTGCTAATCTTGCTCGGATAAATTTCCATCGTCAAAGGAGCTTCCATATGGCAACCGTTCCGGGGATCGACGTCTCGTATTGGAATGCGGGAATTGACTGGCCGAAGGTGCGCGCAACGGGACAACGCTATGTCTTTGTAAAAGCTTCCGAAGCAGATTACTACCGCGACTCCACCTTTGACGATAATTGGTTTGGCGCGAAAGCAGCCGGGCTCCTGCGAGGCGCCTATCATTTCTTCCGCTGCAATGTGGATGCAAAAAGACAGGCCGATTCATTCATCAATTATGTGAGATCCTTTAACGATGATGGAGAGTTGCCTCCGGTGCTCGACATTGAAACGCCCGATGGTCAAAAGAGAGAAAAGATCATCGTCGCTGCGAAAACCTGGCTCGACCGCGTAGAAGCGGCCTTTGGGAGGAAACCGATCCTATATTCCGGGCAATATTTTTTACAGGATTATTTTTCTGAAGCGGGCGGAGGTCCACCCGCCTGGGCCAAGGATTATGCACTATGGCTGGCGCAATATCCAAACAACTACGTGGAAGGCTCACAGCCCTTCCTCCCGCGCGGCTGGTTTAAATGGACGTTCTGGCAATATAGCGAAAAGGGACGCATCAACGGTATCAATGCGAACGTGGATTTGAACGCATTCAATGGCACACTCGAAGAGTTATTCAAGTTTGCGAATCCCGACCTGGTCACCGAACCGGCGTCAACGATAAAAAAGCATAAGATTGTTGCCGGAGATTCGTTTGAGTCGATCGCGATCAAGTATGGCATCACGGTGCGTGAGCTGGTCACGGCCAATCCGCAACTGTTGAAGACCGGTGATGCACTGACTATCCCGACCGCCGTTGCCATTCCATCCGAGGATGGCGGGGGTTCAAGTACACCTTCGACGCGCACGCACACCGTCAAATCGGGCGATACGCTATATGCACTTGCCATCCGATATGGGACGACTGTTGCGGCAATCGTTTCCGCGAACAATTTGGCTAACCCCAACAGCATCAGCGTTGGCCAGGTTTTAGTCATACCATAGACAGTTTGTCGTAATCTCTTGCACCTAGATACATGACGTCCCCGCTGCGCCTCACGCGTTGGGGACGTTTGATTCTGCCGTTATAAGCTTTCAAACCTCAGCAGGTGGCTGTCACTTTCGCGAAGCGAGTGACGGGCGCCTTATTATTGCAGGTACTGCGTTCCCCCTTCCAGGATAAAGCGAATCACCATGTCATTGACGATCCATTCGATAGGAGCGTGGTCATCGGTGAAGACGATGCTTGGTTCGTAGCCCGTTTTCAGGTTGGCAAATGTCACTTGCATGGTGGAAATCAAAAGTGGGTGGATTTTTGGGTCCTGCGAAAGGGACACGAGATTCACGGCAAAATTTTCCGGGATGGTTTTTTGCTTTGTGGCGAAGATCATGGTATTGAGTGAGCCAGGAATATCCACCGTATATATGGAAGGGAAGACGGTCGCCATGGTGGTAGCCAGTCCATTGATCAGGCGGCGGTCGCCAGGGACGCTGGCGCTGTTGAGGGTCAGGACTCCGTCGTCGGCTAAGTGTGAAGCGGCGATCTGGAAGAATTCCTGCGTGGTCATGTGTGGAGGGATGTACGGAGGCCGGTAGGCATCCACGGCGATGATGTCGTATGTATTCTGGCTTTGCTCCAGATTCAGGCGGCCATCGCCTATGATGACATTCAAATTGGGCATGGTCATGCCGAAGTATTTTTGCCCTACTTCCACGATCTTTGGGTCGAGTTCATAGCCGTCAATGGGAATATTCCCATATACAGCGGCCATCTGTCGCGCGGTTGTGCCCGCTGCTAACCCGACAATCGCCACACGCTTGACGTCAGAGGGTTTGCGGTTCGCGTAAAAATATGGGCTGACGAGAAACTGATCCCAGGGACCGTTGTACTGCAATGTGTCCGGGCTGTAAACCGAGTGTTGTCCCTGTCCCTCATTTAGCCGCAATACAGTGAGACCGTTGGACTGTATCACTTCGATGTAGTTGTAGGCCGATTCGGTTTCGTAAATCTGTTTCGCATTGCTTTTCAGGGATTGATGCGCGGTGAGGACGGCAAGGATCAATAAGATGAGAGGCATCCACGAAAGTTTCAGCATTTCCCTGGTGCCGGCAAAGCGCGCCAGGCCAATCAGGGCGACGATCAGCAGAATCATGCTGAATAGCAGGAATGTGTTCCGGGTTCCGATGGCGGGAATGGTAACCAGGGTCGGCAGAAATGTTCCAATAAATGACCCCAGGGTGGAAATCGCATAAATCTGCCCGGAAGTCTGCCCGGCGCGGGAGGTGTCGTCTACGGTGAGACGGATTGCGTACGGGGAAATGGTTCCGAGCAATGTGATGGGAACAATGAATAGAATTAGTACAGCAATAAAAGAAGCGCCCAGAATTCCGACTTGCAAAGTATCGAATGCGGTCGCTGCCGCTCGTAAGACGGGACTGGCGATGTAAGGGACTAGTCCCAGCGTGAATGCACCCCATGCCAGCACGCGGTACATAGCCGCGGCTGTCGGTTTCGCATCGGCCCATTTGCCGCCGAGAAAGTAGCCGAACGTGAGATAGATGAGGATCAGCCCGATAATGCTTGCCCATACAATATTGCTCGTGCCGAACACATTGCCGATCAGGCGTCCGGCGGCGAGCTCGGCCGCGAGAGTGGTCATACCGGAGATGAAGACGGTGAAGAGGAGATAACGTTTCATAGGTGGAGGATTATACCGTTGGTATCACCCCAGGCGGCTGGAGCCGATGTTATACTTTCTGCACTCCAAGGAGATGTATGTATATTTCAAAACTTTATCGCGAAGAAGACCACACCAAAATCCTTGAATTTCTCCAGCAAAATGAGTTTGCGACGCTGGTGACGTATGACGGCGAAAAGCCGACTGCCAGCCATTTGTTGATGGAAATCATGCAGGAAGGTGAAAATCTCTTTGTCAATGGGCATATGTCGAAGGCCAACCCGTTGTGGAAGACCTTTGAGAAGAACCCTGAGGTACTGGTCATTTTTCAGGGCCCACACACCTACATTTCACCGACCTGGTATAACCACCTCAATGTGCCGACGTGGAATTATCAAGCAGTGCACATCTACGGCAAGCCGCGAATTGTGACTGACCAAGAGGAGACTTACGGTATCCTTTCACGACTCGTTGCGCGAAGTGAAAGTAACGCCGCTTACCGGCTGGAAACACTCCCCCAGGAATTTGTATCAAAAGAGATTAGGGGAATCGTGGCTTTTCAGGTTGAAGTGACCCGAATTGAGGCAAATTACAAACTCAGCCAGAACCGGAACGACCAGGATTACCACAACATCATTACTCGCCTGCACGAACGGGAGGATGAAATGTCTCATGGTGTAGCCAAGGCAATGAGGGCCAACCGGGCTTAGAACATACGTTGGAAAAGACTTCGGTTTTCCAGGCTATAGATTGGGATCGAAAGGAGGGTATTTCCACGAAGAATTTCTTTGCGAAATTAATAAAAGGTAGCACAACTCGTGACGCCCAGCCCGACGCTGGTCTGGATGACATCGCCTCACTCGACAGCAAACCATCGTTTGGGGCAACGATTCGTGAGATCAACCAGAGCCTGCATGGTCTGGACGTACGGGAACTGTGGAGAGACGGCTACTCGGACAAGCAGATCCGGAATCTCATGATGGATGAGTACAATGTGATGGAATTGTACAAGAAGGAGCCGCTAGGCAATAACCGATCGCCAAAAGGCAACGAAATACTGGCCGCAAAGAAAAACCACTAAGCCGTTCACAAAATTGGGAAAGAACATTTATGTGGTAAAATCTCGCCCGCCATGGTTGAACCTGAAGATTTACCGGAATTTGAGCCCTCGCAAGTGACGAACATCACACAGTCTGATGTCCAGACCGTCAACGCGGAGTTGGTGCGTATGCGTCAGGCCGACGCGGAATTGATCAACGCCAAGGAAGTCGACCTTCAGCAGAGCGCGGCAGCGAATGTAAAGGCTGACCATCTCCATGCCCATCAATCGGCCCTGGCTGCCGTCAACGCGGGTGAAGCAAATGTGGAGCAGTCGGCTGTGGGGTATGTGCAGGCGGAGAAAGTGTCCGTGAGTGGCGTTACAGGTGCGGTCGTAGCGAGGAGCGCCGATATCCAGCACGGGCTGGCGGGCTTCGTGGTGGGCCGTGAAATCCATGTGCAGGATTCTCGGACAGTCCTCTTGTTGGCTCGCACGGTCAATGGTTACGTCACCACGCTATTCAATACGCGCGATGCGTTGATCTTCGGCCTGGTGAGCGGATTGTTTTCGGGTTTGATGCTGTTGCTTGGCCGAATGTTGTTCAGGCGCAGATAATTTTGAATGTAGTGGCGACCGAGTCGCTTTTACAGAAATTCTATTTCATAGGGCGAAGGTAACCCTGCGATCAGGGTGAGAGGCGCTCAAGGAGTAACGATGGAGAAAGTTGTACTACAAGCCACCAAGCGTGACGTGGTTGGCAAGCAGGTGAAGGCGCTGCGTCGTGAAGGAAAACTGCCGGCTGTGATCTATGGTCGTCATACGGAACCGATCAATATCAATCTGGATGCACATTCGGCTTCCCTTTCGCTTGGGAGGTTGACCTCCTCCAGCCTGGTGACGATCAGCGTGGATGGAACAGAGCACATTGCGCTTGTGCGCGAGAAGCAGCGCGATTACATCAAGAACCGTCTCTTGCATGTTGATTTCCTGGCAGTCTCTCTCTCTGAGAAACTGCGCACATCGGTGTCCGTTCATTTTGTTGGTCTTTCATTGGCTGTAAAGGACTACAACGCGGTGCTAGTCCATAACCTGGAAGAGCTTGAAGTGGAATGTTTGCCGGCCGACCTACCAGAACGCATTGACGTGGATATCTCCGTGCTCAAACGTCCGGGTGAAGGGATCCGTTTGAAGGACGTGCATGTCTCAGATAAGGTCCGGTTGTTGGGCGACCCGGAGACGATGGTTGCGGTGGCAACCTTCGCGAAAGTGGAAGAGGAAACTGCTGCGGTGCCTGGTGCTGAAGGTGTGGTGCCGACCGAGGCCGAGCCCGAAATTTCTGTGGAACGCGGCAAGAAAGAAGAAGAAGCCGCGGACGACAAGAAAAAGAAGTAAGGATTTTCTTTACGAATCATTATGGGACACAACACCGTTGTGTCCCATAATTTTTAATTGTGCTGTCCTATGCTCTTGCAGGGCCGAAGACCCTGCGAGAGCGGGATGTTCTTAATATCCCAACACTTTCAAAAAATCCACTGTCATGCGAGCGGTAGCGCCCCAGAGTAGTTCACCATCATAGGGGTGATAAGCGATGACGGATCGCTTCCGGCCAGGGATATCAAATTGCCACCGGTTCGACTCATTGGCCAGCCAAGCCAGCGGCATCGTGAACACGCGCGCCACTTCATGCTCCCCGACTCGAAAAACGGTCGGCCATTTGATAATGATTCCCACTACAGGTGTGACTCGAAAATGTGAAATCGTGATCAGGTTTGCCAGCTTGCCGAGCACCCTCACGTTGTGAGGGTCGAGCCCGATTTCTTCCTCTGCTTCGCGTAAGGCAGTCTGTTCGGGAACAGTCTCGCCCTCATCACAAGCTCCGCCGGGGAAGGAAACTTGTCCTTTGTGCGATTCAACCCTGTCTGTGCGACGGGTAAACAGCAGATGCCATTCGTCATCCTGCCATACCAATGGAACAAGAACCGCTGCACATTTGAGGTGAGTGTCATCCGTGAAATCGATCTCAGCATAGCCATCGGAGGTCGGTTCAAGCGACTGTATCGCTTCTCGCAGTCGTTGGGAAATATGTTCTTCGGAGAGAAAAAGAGCCATGGGAAAGAGCGGAGTATGAAAAAGGAATTCCCTTGCAGCCTTTAGGGGTCAAGAATCTTCTCTTACGGGGCTTCCACAGTAAGCACATTCGGCGGTGGACTCATGCAGCCATTCCAATTCATCAGGCCGTAGGACCGCGCCGCACTGAGGACAATGCGTAGGAAGGATCGGCCTTTTCGCTGGATCAGACTGTTCTTCAATCGAAGGCGATTTCGAGTGCAAGAAGGTGTTGATTTCATCGGCTTCTTGTATTAGCTCGCGTTCCTGGAGTTCAGCAATCACGCGTTGACTGGCCTTCTGCAGACGTGCGAATTGTTGGCGTTGCGCCAGCAATTCAAGTCCACGCTTCAGGGATGGCATTCCCAGGGCAGTTTGTCCGGCAAGGATACGGGAACGGCCAGCCTGCAGGTGAAAAAGCGGCGCACGCGGTCCGCCGCGCGCATCGGCTGTCTCGGCAATCTGTTCAAAGAGCTCGGCAGCACGACCAAATTCGCCTTTGTCGAACGCGAAATTGGCTTCCTGCAAAACCGGCGGAACGTTTGGCGCGATTCCTTTTCGTATCTGACGACGCCACATACGACGCATGCAGCTCTCCTTTTCGTAAGTCAGGCCCCAATTTCCTCAGCAAGTTCCTGCCCGCGCGGATCCTGGCTGGGTTCGATTCTGCGTGCAAAAACCAAAAAGCCGGTATGTGCCACCATGCGATCGGTAGGGCGGAGTTTGCTGGGTTCAGCCTGATAATAGCGCAACAGGATTTCACAGACTTCGATGAAGGCGAAATTTTCCCGGTGAAGGGAATAGAGAGTCTTCTCCACTTGATTGAACGTAGGTAGAAGACAGCAGAGGAATCCGCCCGGTTTCAGTGCCGCGCGGACTTGCGCAGTGTAATCATACGGATTCGGCACATCGAGGAAGAAGGAGTCGGCATTCGTTTCGTCGACGCCCTCTTGAATATCTCGCAACTTGAAGTCCACGCGAGAGGCGAGACCGAAACGCGTTAAGTTTTTACGCGCCAGATTCTGTACATCCGGTTTGATTTCGTACGAGATCACCTGACCTGATTGTCCAACCGCATGGGCCAGGGCTGTGGTCATCGAGCCTGAACCTGTGCCGGCTTCCATGACTTTGTGGCCCGGACCCACACCTACTGTCACGAGAATGAAACCGATGTCCTTGGGGTACATGATCTGCGTCGTGCGCGGCAGTTCGGTCAGGAGGTCTGCTAATGAGGGTTGCAGCAAAAAGAACGGGGAGCCATTATGACTAAATACCTGAGTGCCCCATAGTTTGCCAATTAAGTCATCGTGCTGGAGAATGCCGCGATGCGACTCGAATCGTCCACCCGCTTGCAACGTGAAAATGAAATGTTTATGTCGCAGACCGACGAGTTGAGCGAGGTCGCCGTCACGAGCGATGGCGGTATGAAGCTGAAAGGACATGCGAATATATTACCATATTGACCCTTCTGCCCTTTCCCTGTTCAGTGTTCGCAGGGGAGTCACTGTTCTTCGATCGTCACGCTGAGCAATCGATCGCCGGACGGTGTTTCGGTGCCAGGCTGTGCGTTTCGCTCGGTTAGGGATTGAAGCACATCCATCCCGGTAAGTACCTGACCAAAAATCGTGTAATTCCCGTCATATTGCGCGGTCGGCGCGTAGGTGATAAAAAACTGGCTTCCGCTGGTATCCGGTCCGGAGTTGACCATAGCCACCATGCCAGGCTTATTGAACGTAAGGCTGGGCGTTATCTCCGTGATGACATAATAGCCGGGAGTGCCTTTCCCTGAGCCGCTGGGGTCGCCAGTCTGTGCGAATAGATCTGGAATGACCCGATGGAATGTGATGTTGTCGTACCAGCCATTGCGGGCCAGAAAAACAAACGAGTTAACGGTAACAGGCGCTTTATCGGCAAAGAGCTCAAGTACCACATCGCCCTTCGCGGTTTTCAACGTGGCGATGTATTGCTTGCCGGGATCGATTGTCATCGGCGGGCATTCGGTGAACTGTCGCTCTCCCAGGATGATCAATTGGACGATGTCGTTCAGGCTGGTGTAATCGCGGGGGCCTTGATACAACTCCCTATTAAGCACAACGATGGGCGTGCCAGGCAGATTGATCTTCGTGCCATCCTCCCAGGCCTTTTGGACTTTGGCAATGATGTCTTCGCGCGCATAATCAGACCTGAACTGCGCCGCATCCAGTCCCAACCCCGGAACCTGCGCGGTGAGCCATTGTTTAAAGTCATCCACTGATAAATTGATCCAATTCGATTGCTGATCGAACAACAGATCGTGTATTTCCCAAAATTTGCCCTGTTCCGCCGCTGCCTCCGCGGCGAGCGCGGCATAGGCAGCTTTATCGTTTACGATATGAATCGGGAACGGACGGCTCACCAGACTAATCGTATCTGGATTTTCCTCCAGCAGTCGTTTCGTCACATTAGCTAAGGCCGCCGACTGTGGATCCTGATAGTCGCTGTATTCCATGATCGTGATGAGGCTGTTCTCCGCGCCCCGCACATGATCGGCCTCCGTAACGGGCGGAAAAATGGATGGTGTTCCCGGTCCGGGCGTCGGCGCAGACGTAACCGTAATACAGGCCGGTCCGGTGGGGAGGCTAAGATTGGCCCTGGTCGCGGTCACCTGCGTGGTGGGTAAGGGGGAACTTCCGCAGGAAGGCAACAGAAATGAAAGAAGAATTACGATAAACGTAGATGAATGTGCTGTATTTCGCATGTTGGGTTATGGGAGGGTCTGCTGCAATTCCTCAAAAGATGTCATCCAGGCGATTGTTTTGACGAATTCAGCCAGTGAGTCACTCTGTTCGCGCAGGGCACGAACGGCGGGACCAACCGGATCTTCACCTGCCGCGCCGCCAGGAACATCCGCATAGGCACCATGAAACGCGAAGTAGGCCTGATTTAATTTGCGGAGGAGATAACCATTCTCCCAGAAGAACAATCTACGTTCTTCCATGTAGGTTTCGGCTTCCTCGATTTTACCCTGTGCTAATAATTCATCGGCCTGCACGCGCGTTTCATGCATCTCAGCACGGAAGTCAAACGGTGCAGTATCAGCCAGAGAGCTGAGGGAGGGGAGAGAAGGTTTGGGAAACAGAACTGAGCTGCGGCTAGGTGATGAAGCGAGCATTTCGGGATAATATTTCTCCACGACCCATTGCCCGACTTCATCTCCAGCAATGCTGGCCGTGGTCTCGTTCATCGTACGGAGCTCCGGCGTGGTGCTGTAATTAATTCCGAGCGGACGCAGGCTGAGGTAGTTGTGTGTCCATTCATGCGCAATGGTGTTGAGCGTCCAACGCAGGTCGGTAGTTTCCATCACCATGGTTGGGTAAACACCGATGCCGCCAACCGGCACAACCAGGGTGGATAGGTTAAGTGCGGTGGCTACCTCATCTTCAAGGTTGATCTGTTGATCCAATGTGAGGGATGGCAGGATGGATATGTTGGTGGTCTGCTCAATGTGATCGCGTGGGGAAATGATCAGCGCCAGCGGCGTGGAAGACGTATGGTACAAAAGCGGCGGGATCGTTTGACCGCTTGGAGCCAGGCCCAATTCCACAAAGGCATTGCTCACCTGGGTTTGAAGAACGGATTCGGCAAAAGGAGCCAACAAAGCCTGTCTTGCCAGGAGTTGATCACGTTGGGCGCGCAGATGTGTGCTGGTGGAATCTTTGTTTGTAATATTGGGGTCGGCGAATACCTGCTCCAGCCTGCTCTCCGCCTGCATCAATTGCCGGGTTGTTCGCAGATAATCGAAGATAATTTGTTTGTTCGTGCCGCGGTCGAACAGATGAGGCGTGCCAAGAGCGGCCTGCTCGAATTTATTCCAGGTCGCATCCCACACCCAGGTAGGATAATCGAACTCGACGGCGCGGGTGTAATCGCGAATTTGATCGGTTTGATCGGCGAGGCGAGGTAGATCACCCGTAATCACCAGTCCAAGTATCAGTATGGATACAACTTTATCAAGGATCCATACAGCTCTGAATAACATATTTGGATTATAACTAGAAACCCAGGCTGGTTTTCACTCCCCACGATTCTCTTCGCGTGGATTAATACAAAACGAAAAGCGCGAAGCAGGTAATGGGCTTCGCGCTGGATTTCTGAGGCTTCCCTCAATTGTTCATCAAATACTTGTGGATGGCCCAGGCAGCCTTCCTGCCGGCAACCATCGCGGTGACAACCAGATCTGGACCTGTGACGCAATCACCACCGGAGAAAACGCCGCGACGCGAGGTCGTACCCGTTTTTTTATCTACAGTGATCAGGCCCCAATCATGCGTTTCAAGATCAGGGGTGGTCCTGCCAATGATGGGATCGGGCCAGTATCCGAGTGCCAGCACAGCCATGTCACAGCCCACCTTAAAGTTTGAGTCAGGCACGGGCGTAGGTTTGCGTCTACCCTTTGCATCTGGTTCACCTAGTTTCATTTCGATGCATTCCACCGCTGTCAGTTTTCCATCCGCGTCCGCAATGAACTTTACCGGCTGCGTCAGGAAGCGATATTTGGCACCTTCATCTCTGGCAAACCTTCGATCTTTCGTGCCGCCAGGCATCTCCTTTTCGGTGCGGCGATATAGGCAGGTCACTTCCTGTGCGCCAAGGCGCAAGGCTGTACGCAAACAGTCTGAGGCCGTATCACCACCTCCAATAACCACCACGCGTTTTCCGATTTCAAGTGGGGTCACCCCACCTGTGCCTGAGGCTGGAAGCAGGCGCGGATCCACATTACCGCGAATTAGGAAATCGGTCGCTTCATAAACGCCGTGGAGATCTGTTCCTGGAGTGTCCTCCATTTTCGCGTCGATTTCAGATCCCACTCCAATGAAGACCGCATCGAATCCTTCTTCATGAAACAGATCGTCTAGGGTCTTTTCCTTGCCGATGTATGTGTTACCCACAAACGTGATGCCTGCGTTTTCGAATTCCTGCCATTTTTCCAGCCAGACGTCTTTGGGAAGTTTGAAGTTCGGGATGCCGTATACCAATAGGCCTCCAGGTGCGGGTTTCGCGTCAAAGATGGTAACTTCATGACCGCGCTGAAGCAACTGCTCAGCGCAACCTAAGCCCGCAGGTCCAGCGCCGACGATGGCTACTCTCTTTCCTGTGGGCGGAGCAAGTGGGATGATTCTTCCTTCTGTTCGGCGTTTGTAGTCTACAGTAAAGGTCTCCAGGGCGCCACACAATACTGGCGTGTGATGCTTATTTAACACACATGAACCCTGGCACAGGGCCTCGTGTGGACAGACGCGTCCGCAAATCTCAGGGAGGGAACTATGCTCATGATACAGATTGGCAGCTTCATTAAAACGACCGTGCTCAATAAGCCACATAGCAGACGGAATATCATTATTGGTGGGACATGCCAGCATACACGGAGCCGGATCAGGGCAATGGATGCAGCGAGCTGCCTCCTCCACGGCGCGTTCCGCGTTGAATCCGATAACAACATCTTCAAAATCACAGGTACGCAGGTCAGGAGGACGTAGATCGAGATCAAAAAAGGGCTTGATGGCCCGGGCTTTACGGTCAATCTCGAGGGATTCGCTAGGTATGAGCTGCATCAAGTCCTCCTTGGCGGGAGCAAACATGGATTTCATTGTGATGATACCCAAACGCAAAACTCATCCACAGACTTAAATGTCACCAAGTTGGGCGACAATTGTCACATATACGAGCCTTTGTAATTCCTGCAGTGAGCCAGGCTAACAACCTCATGGATTTGAATGCTGCATCCAAATGACAGAAATGATAACGGGCTGGCGTCAACCATGGTGTAAGATTCACGCAGATTAGAAATTCATAACTTTTGCGCACATTATTCACAATTTATTCGTATACCTAAGGTAGAATTTTAAACTGGCGGGTCTTCTTTGCCCGCGGAGGATAACAATGCGAAGTTTTTTCAAGAGATTTAGAACTGTTTTCGTGGTGCTGCTCCTCATTGGAGCGGCTGCGACCGTATGGGCATTTACCCAGCGTAGAGCGAATCAAACGGCGAGCGCCTTTCAAACCGCAACGGTCGCGCGCGGCACTCTTACCGCTACCATCGGTGCCACGGGTACCGTCCGAGCCAAGCAAACGGCAGTGCTGATCTGGCAGGCGGCGGGTACTGTGGATGTAGTCAATGTGAAGGTTGGTGATAATATTCCGTCCGATTTTGTGATGGCCTATTTAAAGAAGACCTCACTGCCGCAGAGCGTGATTCTGGCGGAGGCAGATCTTGCCAATGCGCAAACTTCCCTCGACGAGTTGCTCAACTCTAATACGGCCCTGGCAGAATCTGTGATTGCCTTGCGTGACGCCCAGGAGGCTTACGATAAAGCCGTCAACTGGCGTAAGGAGTTGAACGGTCGGATCAAGATCAAGAAGATTGTTTATAAGGAGATGTTTGGCCGAACCATCCCTGAGATCAAGGAATACAAGGGATACGCCGATGAAACGACCATTGCCAAGGCAGACGAAGACCTGGCATTAGCCAAAGCAAGATTGGACGATGCTCAGCGCACGTTTGACCGTTTGAGCGCCGGAAATGGAGTCGAAATTGCGGCTGCCCAGGCCCGCGTGGATGCGGCTCAGGCGACCCTCAACCTGTCGCGCGTCAGTGCGCCTTTTTCCGGCATCGTGACTGAGTCGTATCCGCTCCCCGGTGATCAAGTGGGTGCGGGAGCTACAGCCTTTCGTTTGGATGATCTCTCCAGCCTGTACGTAGACGTGGAGGTTTCCGAAGTTGACATCAATAGCGTATCTGTGGGCCAGGGCACCACTCTTTCATTTGACGCCATCCTCGATAGGGATTATCACGGGCAGGTGGTTGAGGTGGGCGAGGTAGGGAATGATGTTGGCGGCATTGTGAGCTTTACCGTCACTGTGGAGTTGACGGATGCAGACGATCTGGTCAAGCCGGGCATGACCGCCGCAGTGAACATCACGGTGAAGGAGATGCAGGATGTGCTCCTGATCCCGAATCGCGCGGTTCGTTTCGTTGATGGGTCACGCGTCGTTTATCGTCTCGTGGATGGTCAACCGGTTAAAACGAAGATCACCCTTGGGCCCTCCTCCGATCAGGAGAGTGTCCTCGTAGGTGGCGAGGTGACGGCAGGTGATACGATTGTCCTGAATCCGCCTGCCGAATTTGGTCCCGGTGGCGGTCCCGGCGGAGGACCCGGTGGAGATTAGCAATATGTCGAACGTGATTGAGGCTCGTGACCTTCGCAAGGTCTACCAAATGGGCGAGGTGCAGGTAGAGGCATTGCGCGGCGTTACATTCAACATTGCACGCGGCGAGGTGGTATCCATTATGGGTCCCTCCGGTTCAGGAAAATCCACCTTGATGAATATGCTGGGGTGTCTGGATCATCCCACCTCCGGCGAATACGTATTGGACGGCGAACCCGTCGCGTCTTTGACCGGCGATCAACTGGCGGATATCCGCAATCGCAAAGTCGGTTTTGTATTTCAAAGCTTTAACCTGCTGTCGCGCCAGACCGCGATTACAAATGTCGAACTTCCGCTTCGCTATTCGGGCGTGAGCAAAGGACGGCGGGAACGCGCCATCGAAGCCTTGAAGGAGGTTGGATTGGGTGACCGCATGACTCATCATCCCTACGAACTTTCCGGTGGGCAGCAGCAACGCGTGGCAATTGCGCGCGCTATCGTCAATAAGCCTGCCATGCTCATGGCAGACGAGCCGACTGGTAACCTGGATTCAAAAGTTGGCAAGGAGATCATGCAGCTGTTGTTAACCTTGAACAAGGAAAGCGGCACAACCTTGATCATCGTGACTCATGACCCCAACATCGCCGAACAGACTCAACGAGTCATCCGATTGCGCGATGGAGTTTTGGATGGTGTAGCATGACTCTTGCACAAGCCTTTCTCGAGGCATTGGAATCTTTGAGTGGGAACAAGCTCAGGTCCGGGTTGACCGTGCTTGGAATCGTGATCGGTGTCGCGTCAGTGATCGCCATGTTAGCGGTCGGGCGCGGCGCGGAGGCATCCATTACCGGCTCCATTAGCGGAATTGGCACAAACCTCCTGTTTGTCTTTCGCGGCGGGCAGGATGAGTCCATCCGCAATGAGCGGCCCATATCGTTGTCAGATGCCGCGGCAATTGCCGATCCCTTTGCCGCGCCCTCCATCGAAGCGGTCGCCCCCATTTTGCAGGCAAACCGGGAAATATCCTATGGTGGGGAACGGACCACCGTTGAACTCAACGGCGCGACGCCCGAGTATTTCTCCGTGCAGAATTATGAATTGACGGAGGGCGAGTTCCTCAATGAGGAACATTTGCTGGGACGCGCATCCGTCGCCCTCATAGGGCCCGAAGCGGCGGATACCCTCTTCGGTCGTCACGACGGCATCACAGGCGAAACGATCCGTATTGACGGACAGCCCTTCCGTATCATCGGCGTGCTGGCATCGAAAGGCGGCGGCATGTTTGGGAGTCAGGACAACCGCGTCATCATCCCGTTCAGTACGGCGCAGGCGCGCTTGATCCGCCGCAATACGCGCGACCAGGTGGATGTGTTGCTGATACAGGCTGTCAGCGGCGAAGCGGTCCCCCAGGCAACGGAGGAAATTTCACAGATTCTGCGCCAGCGCCACCAAACCCCTATCGGCGCGGATGATTTCACGGTTTTTACCCAGCAGGATCTGCTTACTACCTTCCAGTCCATTACGGGAATCCTGACGATTTTCCTGGGTGGCATTGCGGGTATTTCGTTACTGGTAGGTGGTATTGGCATTATGAACATCATGCTGGTATCGGTCACGGAACGGACGCGCGAGATTGGGTTGCGTAAAGCACTTGGCGCACGGCGACGCGACATTCTGACACAGTTCCTGACCGAGTCGTCACTGCTCAGCCTCATTGGCGGCATCATCGGAATCATCTTTGGCTGGTTGATCTCGTTCGCGGTTGGTCAGATTGCAGCCGCGAACGATACCGCATTCACCCCTGTTGTGGGCGCGGATGCGGTTGCGCTCGCTACGATCTTTTCTGCCGTAGTCGGTTTGTTCTTTGGAATTTACCCTGCTAACCGCGCTGCTAGTCTCGAGCCGGTGGAAGCTCTACGGTACGAATAAGAAGTAGTCACGCTGAAGACGTTGTTCATGCGGCACGTTTCGCGAAACTACCGCATGAACATTTATACGTTAAAATATTCCCCATGACAGAATTCAACATCCTCATTACAGACGGACTGGACGAATCAGGCCAGTCCATTTTACGTTCATCGGCGCACGTGAATGACAAGAGCGGGATCTCTGCAGAAGACCTGCTTAAAACAATTCCTGAATATGACGCACTTATCGTTCGGGGCCGGACAAAGGTGACTGCTTCCGTTATGGTGGCTGCCTCCAGGCTGAAAGTGATCGGGCGCGCGGGTGTAGGCGTGGATAATATTGATCTCGAAGCCGCGAAGAAGCATAACATCATCGTGGTCAACGCGCCGATGTCCACTACGCTGGCGGTCGCGGAATTGACCTTTGCTTTATTACTGGCGCTGGCTCGCGAAGTCCCGCGCGCAGCTGCCAGTATGAAACAGGGTAATTGGCTGAAGAAAGAACTGGAAGGGATCGAGTTGAGCGGTAAGATCCTGGGGGTCATCGGCTTTGGCCGTATCGGCGCAGAAGTGGGCAAACGCGCCGCGGCTTTTGGCATGAACGTGATCGCTTACGACCCCTTGATTTCAGAAGATGATATTAAACAACGCGGCGCGGAACCTGTGTCCATTCAAGATCTATATGCCTGGTCCGACTTCATTTCACTGCATCTCCCACTGAATGTACAGACGCGCGATATGATCGGGCCGCTGGCTTTCTCTGAAATGAAAGATGGTATTCGCATCGTTAGCGCCGCGCGTGGAGGCATCATTGATGAGGTCGCGTTGGTGACTGCGTTAAACAGTGGAAAGGTTGCCGGCGCCGCGCTGGATGTGTTCGGGCAGGAACCGCCCGGTTTGACGGAAGCAGTTTCCCATCCACGCGTGATCGCTACTCCGCATATTGGCGCACAGACCGTGGAAGCACAGTCCCGGGCCTCCGAAGATATCGCCGCAGAAGTCTTATCCGCTTTACAGGGCAGGCCGTTGCGCTGGAAGGTAAATTAGATTGCATAGAGCGATATATCCCCTCGTTCGACAGGAGAATTCATGTCTGAAAAACTGAATCGCTTGAAGGAGCTGCTGGGAGAAGTATCTGACCTTGGTAAAGCTGCGTCGGTTCTCAGCTGGGATCAGCAGGTTAATATGCCGCCCATGGGTGGTGAAGGCCGGGGTCAGCATCTTGCTACCCTCAGCAAGATCATCCAGGAAAAGTTCACTTCTGACGAAGTGGGCAAATTGCTCGATGACCTCAAAGAGGAATTCAATGGTGCGGATGGGTCGAATGAGGATGCCGCGATGGTTCGGGTGGCGACGCGAAATTACGACAAAGCCAAACGCGTTCCGCCGGAGTTTGTTGCGGAGCAGGCGCTCGTCTCCGCCAGGGCCTTCGAAGCCTGGCGGAAGGCCAAGGGCAAATCGGATTTCTCGATCTTCCTGCCACATCTTGAAAAGAACATCGAGTTGGTCAGAAAGTACGTTTCATATTTCCCGCCGGCGAATCATCCATACGATGTATTGTTGGATGATTATGAACCTGGCATGAAGACTGCGGAGGTAAAAGCAATTTTTGATGGCCTGCGCCCCAAGCAGGTGAAGTTGATCAGGGCCATTGCTGCCAGCAAACCGGTCAAGAATGATTTCCTTCACACGAAATACAACCAACAAAAATTATGGGATTTCGGTGTAGATGTGATCACGCGGTTTGGGTATGACTGGAGCCGCGGCCGTCAGGATAAAGCACCTCATCCTTTTGAGATTGCCTTCAATGTGAATGACGTGCGTATCACCACGCGCTTCGAAAAAGAAAACCCGTTGGCGTCTTTGTTCAGCACCATGCATGAGGCCGGCCACGCCTTGTACGAGCAGGGCATCAACCCTAACTATGAACGCACCTCCCTGGCAGGTGGTACTTCCCTCGCCATTCATGAGTCACAGTCACGCATGTGGGAAAATCTGGTTGGTCGTTCACTACCGTTTTGGGAACATTTCTTCCCAACCCTCAAGAAAACCTTTCCGTCGCAACTCGATGGCGTGCGTTTAAAGTCCTTCTATAAGGCTATCAACAAGGTCGAACCGTCGCTCATCCGTGTGAATGCGGACGAAGCGACCTACAATTTGCACATCATGCTGCGCCTCGAACTCGAAATCGCGATGGTGGAGGAAAGTATTGCTCTCAAGGATTTGCCTGAGATCTGGAACGCAAAGATACAAGAATATCTGGGCATCACGCCGCCCAATGATGCCCAAGGCGTTTTACAGGATGTGCACTGGTCGTACGGCTCCGTTGGTTATTTCTCCACGTACGCGCTCGGCAATCTGGTCTCCGCACAGTTGTGGGAGAA
>Ga0114129_10005694_pt1 | contig 17649 bp, 14 predicted proteins | sample RhiMetdeltSRZDD1_FD_80071 | JGI IMG/M metagenome (GOLD analysis project Ga0114129, IMG submission 80071) | Populus rhizosphere microbial communities from Tennessee, USA - Rhizosphere MetaG P. deltoides SRZDD1 (version 2) (version 2) | ecosystem: Host-associated > Plants > Roots > Rhizosphere >...
GGTCCATGGCGCGTGCGAGCACGGCGTTGGCCTTGTACTCCTCGCACGGTACCGCAAAGCACATCCGCAGGAAGTTGGTGGAGTAGTCGAGATCGTTCTTCGGATACACGAACGGCTGGCCGACCGAATATTTGTACGCCATGGAGGCCAGCGTCGGCATCTTGGCAATCATGCGGATCGACGCCACCATGCGCTGGTGCGGATCGGAAATGTCGGTGGAGTCGTGATAGAACGCCGACAGCGCGCCGACGCAGCCGGTCATCACCGCCATCGGATGGGCGTCGCGGCGGAAGCCCTGGAAGAAGCGGCTCATTTGCTCGTGCACCATCGTGTGATGGGTCACGCGATTGTCGAAGTCGGCCTTCTGTGCGGGCGTCGGCAATTCGCCGTAGAGCAGGAGGTAACACGTTTCCAGGAAATCACCGTGCTCGGCGAGCTGCTCGATCGGGTAGCCGCGGTAGAGCAGGATGCCTTCCTCGCCGTCGATATAGGTGATCTTGGACTCGCAGCTGCCGGTCGAGGTGTAGCCGGGATCGTAGGTGAACATCCCGGCCTGGCCGTAGAGCTTGCCGATGTCGATGACGGAGGGGCCGATCGTTCCATCGCGGATCGGGAACGACCAGTTCTGATTGCCGACCGTGAGCGTGGCGGCCTTGGTGGTGCCCGTCTTCGCGTCCATGATCGAGCCCTCGTTGCGGCAATCCCGCGAGCCACGCGCCCGCTGCGAGCGAATGTAGTGGATCGGAACTCCGGCGGCCCGCGGGAGAGGTCCGAATTCGTTGCGTATCCTATCCCACTGTGCACTGCAAGATGGAGCGCCGCTGCCGCCAAGGGCGACGAATTATCGGCGGTATCCCGCGATTTTTGGCCGGCGGCGGCGCGTCGGCAAGGCGCGAGCGGCGCTAGATCTGGTCGTTCAGCCGGCCCAGGCTCTCGCCTTTCCCGAGCACGGCGAGGACGTCGAAAATGGGCGGCGACGTCACCCGACCCGTGAGCGCGGCGCGTAGTGGCTGCGCCACGCTGCCGAGCTTCAGCCCCTTGCGGTCGGCAAAGGCGCGCACCGCCTGCTCGGTGGCCTCGACGGTCCAAGGCTCGACCGCATGCAGTTCGCTCGAAAGCTCGCCGAGGAGGCCACGCGCCTCGGCGGTGAGAAGGCCGGAGGCCTTCTCGTCGAGCACGATCGGCCGGTCGGCATAGAGAAAGCGCGCACCCTCGACCAGCTCGACCAGGGTCTTGGCGCGCTCCTTCAGCTGCGGGATCGCCGCGATGAAGCGCCGCCGCAGGTCGGGCGTCATCTTCGCCGCCAGCTCAGGCCCGCCCGCGATGTGTGGGAGCACGCGCTCGACCTCGGCCATGAGATCGGCATCGGACATCTGCCGCATGTAGTGGCCGTTGATGCTTTCGAGCTTGCTGAAGTCGAACCGTGCCGGCGAGCGGCCGATCTGCGGCAGGTCGAAGGCCGCAACCATCTCCTCGGTGGAGAAGATTTCCTGATCGCCATGGCTCCAGCCGAGCCGCACGAGGTAGTTGCGCATGGCGGCGGGCAGGTAGCCCATGGCACGATAGGCATCGACGCCGAGCGCGCCGTGGCGCTTCGAGAGCTTGGTGCCGTCCGGCCCGTGGATCAGAGGAATGTGCGCCATGATCGGCACGGTCCAGCCGAGCGCGTCGTAGATCTGCTTCTGGCGCGCGGCGTTGGTGAAATGCTCGTTGCCGCGGATGATATGGGTGACGCCCATGTCGTGGTCGTCGACCACGGCCGCGAGCATGTAGGTCGGCGTGCCGTCCGAACGCAGCAGCACCAGATCGTCGAGATCGGCGTTCTGCCAGACCACGCGTCCCTGTACCTGGTCCTCGATCACGGTTTCGCCTTCGGTCGGCGCCTTCAGCCGGATCACCGGCTTGACGCCGGCCGGCGCCTCGCTCGGATCGCGGTCGCGCCAGCGCCCGTCATAGAGCCGCGAGCGGCCCTCGCGGCGCGCCGCCTCGCGCATCTCCTCGAGCTCCTGCTGGCTCGCGTAGCAGTGATAGGCTTTGCCTTCGGCGAGCAGCTGCTCGGCGACCTCGCGGTGCCGGGGGGCGCGCGCGAACTGGTAGATGGATTCGCCGTCCCAGGTGATGCCGAGCCAGGTGAGCCCGTCGATGATGGCGTCGATCGCCGCCTGGGTCGAGCGCTCGCGGTCGGTGTCCTCGATCCGCAGCAGCATCTTGCCGCCGCGGCCGCGGGTGTAGAGCCAGTTGAAGAGGGCAGTGCGCGCGCCGCCGATGTGGAGATAGCCGGTCGGCGACGGCGCAAAGCGAGTGACGACGGTCTCGGTCATAGACGCAAGAACTCGCTCCCTGCTGCCAAGGTTACGGACCCCTGTACCACAGGTCCGGCACAGGGAGTCACGCGATTCCTCGGGCCGTAGCAACGGACGATATCGCGCTTGGCGTCCCGACACGAATTTGGCACATAGGCCGCGCCCGCCCGCAGCGGGGGCGGCATAGGGAGCGAAAGCGGCGCATGACGGTGGCCGAAACAGCGGTGCGGGAAGCCGGGCGCGACTTCATCCGCGACATCATCCAGGCGGATCTCGACGCCAAGCGGCACAGCACCGTGATCACCCGCTTTCCGCCGGAGCCGAACGGCTACCTGCATATCGGTCACGCCAAGGCGATCTGCCTCAATTTCGGGGTGGCGGAGGAGTTCGGCGGCCGCTGTCATCTGCGCTTCGACGACACCAACCCGGTCAAGGAGGAGCAGGAATTCATCGACGCGATCGAGCGCGACGTGCGCTGGCTCGGGTTCGACTGGGGCAAGCACCTCTACCACGCGTCCGACTACTTCGAGCAGCTCTACGAATGGGCCGAGCATCTCATCCGCACCGGCAAGGCCTATGTCGACGATCAGTCGCAGGAGGAGATGCGGGCGAGGCGCGGGACGCTGACCGAACCCGGGCAGAACAGCCCGTTCCGCGATCGCCCGGTCGAGGAGAACCTCGACCTGTTCCGCCGCATGCGGGCGGGCGAGTTTCCCAATGGCGCGCGGGTGCTGCGGGCGAAGATCGACATGTCGTCCGGCAACATCAACCTGCGCGACCCCGTGCTCTACCGGATCCTGCATGCGAGCCACCCGCTGACCGGGACTAAATGGTGCATCTATCCGAGCTACGACTACGCCCACGGCCAGTCCGATGCGATCGAGCGGATCACCCACTCGATCTGCACGCTCGAGTTCGAGGACCACCGGCCGCTCTACGACTGGTTCCTCGACAATCTGCCGGTCCCGGCGCGCCCGCGCCAGTACGAGGTTGCCCGCCTCAATCTCAGCTACACGGTCCTCTCCAAGCGTGTGCTGACCGAGCTGGTGCGGCAGGGCCACGTCAAGGGCTGGGACGATCCGCGGATGCCGACGCTGGCGGGATTGCGCCGCCGCGGCGTGCCGGCTGCGGCGATCCGCGACTTCGTCAAGCGCATCGGGGTCGCGAAGGCCAACAGCCTGGTCGACGTCGCGATGCTCGAGCACTCGATCCGCGAGGTCCTGAATAAGACCGCGCTGCGGCGCATGGCGGTGCTGCGCCCGCTCAAGGTCGTGATCGAGAATTATCCGGCGGACAAGAGCGAAGAGCTCGAGGCCGTCAACAATCCCGAGGACGCAAGCGCGGGCACGCGCCGCATCCGCTTCGCGCGCGAGCTCTATGTCGAGCGCGACGACTTCATGGAGAACCCGCCGAAGAAGTTCTACCGGCTGTCGCCCGGGCGCGAGGTGCGGCTGCGATACGCCTATTTCATCACTTGCCGCGAGGTGGTGAAGAACGCCGCCGGCGAGGTGGTCGAGCTGCGCTGCACCTACGATCCCGCCACGCGCGGCGGCAACGCTCCGGATGGCCGCAAGGTGCAGGCGACGCTGCATTGGGTCGCCGCTGCGCACGCCGTGCCCGCGGAGGTGCGGGCCTACAACCAGCTCTTCACCCGGCCGGACCCGAACGCCGGCGATTTCGCGGCCGATCTCAACCCGAGCTCGCTCGAGGTGCTCACCGGCTGCCAGATCGAGGCGGCGCTCGCCGAGACCTCGAAAGAGGAGCCGGTGCAGTTCGAGCGGCAGGGATATTTCTGCCTCGACCCGGATTCGCGCCCGGACCGGCTGGTGTTCAACCGCACGGTCGGACTGCGCGACACCTTCGCCAAGGTGGTCGGCAAGGGCGCCTGAGCGCCAATTGCGCGGTCCGCGCCGTGCGCTACGGCCCTGTGGATCGCTGTGAATATCGGCGATTGCGGGCCGCCCCGGCCGCACGTTCCGCTAGCCTAGACCCCCGGTAAATGTGGCGGGGCGTCGGAGGCCGCGATGGCGGGCCTGGGCGGGTCGCGCGGACGCGCTGAGACATGGCGCCCGTGGCTGGGAGCCGGACGCAGGCCGGCGCTGACCTGGCCCGACGGCCTCATCGGCTTCGCCGGCAGCGCCGCCCAGCACGTCCGGAACTGGGCGCGGGCCGATGTCGGCCCTGGCCGCTTGGTGCCCTGGCTCGCGATCGCCTTCGGCCTCGGCATCGTCCTTTATTTCAGCGCGGATCGTGAGCCGGCTGCCTGGGCAGCGGGCGCGCTGGTCGTTGCCGCGGTGGCCGCGGCTGTCGTCGCGCGGCGGCGGCCGGTAGCGTTTCCCGTGGCCCTTGGGCTTGCGGCGATCGCGGCTGGTTTTGCGACCGCTACCGTCAAGCGCGTCATCATCGCCCATCCGGTCTTGTCGGCCCTGGTCTGGAACGCCGAGATCTCAGGCTTCGTGGAGGTGCGCGAGGAGCGCGAGCGTTCCGACCGCATCGTCGTACGCATCCACCGCATCGAGGGGCCGCGCCTGCACGAAGCGCTGGAGCGGGTGCGGTTGTCGGTCCGAAAGGGCACGGCGCCGCCGGTCGGCAGCTTCGTCGTGCTCAAGGCGCGGCTTTCTCCGCCGCTCGAGCCGCTGCGCCCCGGCGGCTATGACTTCGCCCGCGACCTCTATTTCCAGGGCATCGGTGCGTCCGGCTTCGTGCTCGGCCGGATCAAGGTCGCCGACCCGCCGGCGGCGCCCACGCTCTGGCTCCGTTATGCCGCCGCCATCGACGGCATGCGCAACGCCATCGACCAGCGCATCCGCGCCGTGGTGCCCGGCGACAAGGGTTCGATCGCCTCGGCGCTGATCACCGGCAAGCGCGACGCCATTTCGGCGCCGGTAAACGACGCGATGTACGTATCGAGCCTCGCCCATGTGCTCTCGATCTCCGGCTACCACATGGCGGTGGTGGCGGGCCTCATGTTCTTCATGCTGCGGGCCCTGATGGCGCTATCGCCGGGTCTGGCGCGCCGTCCGATCAAGAAATGGGCAGCGGTGGCGGCGCTTGGCGCCGCCGCCTTCTACCTGGTGCTCTCGGGCGCCGAGGTCGCCACCCAGCGCTCCTTCATCATGATCGCGATCGTGCTCGTCGGCGTCATGGTCGATCGGCCGGCGCTGACGCTGCGCACGCTGACAGTCGCGGCGCTCGGCGTGCTGCTGCTCGCGCCCGAGGCGGTGGTGCATCCGAGCTTCCAGATGTCGTTCGCCGCGACGCTGGCACTGGTCGCCGGCTATGAGCGCGGGCTCGCCTTCTCGACCGTCGGCGCCGATACGCCGTGGGGCGCACGCATCGCCCTGTGGGGCGTGCGCGAGATCGTCGGGCTTCTGCTGGCGTCGATGCTCGCCGGGTTCGCGACCACGCCCTATGCCGCCTACCACTTTCACCGGCTGGCGCCCTATGGCGTGCTCGCCAACCTGTTGGCGATGCCGGTGGTGTCGGCCTGGATCATGCCGATGGGGATTTTGGGCGTTCTCGCGATGCCGTTCGGCTTCGACGGCGCCTTTTGGTGGCTGATGGGCGAGGGGATCGAGTGGATGATTGCGGTGGCGCTCTGGGTTGCGAGCCTGCCCGGCGCGGTCGGGCGCATGGCGGCCTTCGGCACCGGCCCGTTGCTCCTGTGCAGTGCCGGCCTGGTCGTGCTTTGCCTCTTGAAGTCGCCGCTGCGGCTCGCCGGAGCGGTCCTCATCGTCGTTGCCGGGCTTTGGGCGGTCCGTGTGCCGCGGCCCGACATCTTGATCGCTCCCGACGGCACGAGCGTTGCGGTCAGGACGGCCGGCGGCCGGCTGTCCATCCTGCGGACCGGCAGCGACACCTTCGCGGCCCGCCAGTGGCTTGCCGCCGACGCCGATGCGCGCACGTTGACCGACCGGACGCTGGGGGAGGGGATCACCTGCGACCAGGCGGGCTGCATCGCACGCCTTGCCGACGGCCCCGTGGTCGCCGTCGCGCGCACGCTCGAAGCGTTCGAGGAGGACTGCCGCCGCGCTGCGCTGGTGGTAAGCGCACGCCAAGTCCCGTTTGCCTGCGCAGCCTTCGTGATCGATCGCAGCGCCTCGCAGCGCAATGGCGCCCTGGCGCTACGCCGCACCGGCAACGGCTGGCAGATCAATGCCGCGCGGCCGGACGGCTATGAGCGGCCCTGGACGCGGGCGCTTCGACCGACGCCCGAGGGCGCCTCCACGCGTCCGCCACCCGCGCGGCCGCCGGCAGCGGACGCCACGCCGCGCCCGGAGGATCTCGAGCCTGGAGATTGAGCCGGCGATCAATACCGGCGGAACAGCCCGACGAGCTTGCCCTGGATGCGCACCCGGTTGGGCGGCAGGATTCTCACCTCGTAGGCGGTGTTGGCCGGTTCGAGCGCGATCGAGGCGCCGCGGCGGCGGAAACGCTTCAGCGTCGCTTCCTCCTCGTCGATCAACGCGACGACGATGTCGCCGGTGTCGGCCGCCTCGGTCTTGCGCAGCAGCGCGATGTCGCCGTCGAGGATGCCGGCATCGATCATCGAGTCGCCGCGCACTTCCAGGGCGAAATGCTCGCCCGTCGTCAGCAGGTCGGGCGGCATGTTGATGACGTGGCTCTTGTTCTGGATCGCCTCGGCCGGCGTCCCGGCGGCGATGCGGCCCATGACCGGCACCGCGACCGGCCGGCCGCTGCCGTCATCGTCGGACGCCGCGCGGCGGCCGAGATTGCCCTCGATGACGCTCGGAGTGAACCGGCGCGCCCGCTCCTGGCCGATGCCGTGGGCCACCGCTTCCGGCAACTTGATCACCTCGATGGCGCGCGCGCGGTTCGGCAGGCGGCGGATGAAGCCGCGCTCCTCGAGCGCGGTGATCAGCCGGTGAATGCCGGATTTGGAGCGCAGGTCGAGCGCATCCTTCATCTCGTCGAAGGAGGGCGGGACGCCCGTCTCCTTGAGCCGCTCGTGGATGAAGCGAAGGAGTTCGTACTGTTTACGGGTCAGCATCTCGTCGTCCCCCTTTGGGTGGCGGGCTTAGCTGTGCCCGCCGTTCGAAACAAATCATGAACAGACACTATATGTTCTATCTGTGTTCCGCAACCATTTAATTTGACGTGAACAAGTCGAGGGACCGCTACAGGCCCAGCTTAAGAATCCGGCACGGGCTACCGGCGGCGACAGCGGGGGCCAAAGGCTCGCGGATCAAGAGGCAATCGGCCTTGGCGAGGGGGACCAGCATGGAGCTGTCCTGGACCGGGAAGGGGGTGCAAATCGGCCCGGCCGGCCCCGGAGCGAGGCTGGCGCGCAGGTAGTCGGCCCGCTCGTCGTTGCCCGGCAGGTCGCAGCCCAGCACCGCCGATTCGGGAACCGGCTCGCAATCGGCCCGGCCGGCGAGCCGCCGGATCAGCGGGACCAGGAACAGGATGGCGCAGACATAGGCCGAGACCGGGTTGCCGGGCAGGCCGAGCACGTGCATGGCGGCGAGCCGGCCGTGCATCATCGGCCGGCCGGGACGCAGCGCCACCTTCCAGAAGGACAGGGCGAGGCCCTCGGCGGCCAGCGCCTTCTGCACGAGGTCATAGTCGCCGACCGAGGCGCCGCCCGAGGTGACCAGGATATCGGCACCGCCATCGCGAGCCTGCCGCACCGCCGCGGCGGTCTCCGCCAGCCGGTCGGGCACGATGCCGAGATCGACGACGTCGCAGCCCTCGGCGCGCGCGAGCGCGATGGTCGCGTAGCCGTTCGAGTAGACGATCTCGCCGGCGCCGGGATCGGACCCGGGCATCACCAACTCGTCGCCGGTGGCCAGGACCGCCACTTTCGGCCGGCGGTGGACCGGTACGGTCGGATGGTTCATGGCGGCGGCCAGTGCGAGATCGCGGTCGGTCAGCCGGCGCCCTTTCGGCAGCAGCGCCGCGCCGCGCGCGAAGTCGAGTCCTTCAAGGCGAACATTGCGCCCCTTCGGCGTGGCCGCCGTCACGACCACGAGATCGCCGTCACGCGTCGTGTTCTCCTGGATCACGATCGTGTCGCTGCCGGGCGGCAGCACGCCACCGGTAAAGATCCGGGCGGCTTCGCCTGCGCCGACCGTGCCGTCGAATGGGTGACCGGCGGCAACCTCGCCGATCAATTTGAGCTTCGCTGGCACCTTGGCGACATCGGCCGCGCGCACCGCATAGCCGTCCATGGCCGAGACATTGGCCGGCGGCTGCGTCCGCAGCGCCTTGACGTCCGATGCAAGCACGCGGCCATGCGCCTGCATCAACGGCGCGGCCTCGGCGGCGAGCGGCTCCGCGCCTGCCAGCACGCGCGCCAGCGCCTCGGCGACCGGCATCAGCGCCACGGCTCACTCCTTCGCGCGATAGCGGCCGGACTTGCCGCCGCTCTTTTCGATCAGGCGAATGCCTTCGATGCGCATGCCGCGCTCGACCGCCTTCACCATGTCGTAGATGGTCAGGCAGGCAACCGACACCGCGGTCAAAGCCTCCATCTCGACGCCGGTCTGCCCGGTGACCTTGGCGGTCGCTCGCACCTTGAGGCCGGGCAGCTTGCGGTCGGGCTCGATCTCGACCGCGATCTTGGACAGCGGGAGCGGATGGCAGAGCGGAATGAGCGCGTGCGTCTTCTTCCCGGCCATGATGCCGGCGATGCGGGCGGCGCCGAACACGTCGCCCTTCTTGGCATCGCCGCTGAGTACCAGATCGAGCGTTTCGGGCGCCATCACCACGTGGCCTTCGGCGACGGCGACGCGTTCCGTTGCGGCCTTGGCCGAGACATCCACCATGCGCGCCTCGCCACCCTTGGCGAGATGCGTGAGCTTGCGTTCGCGTGCCACGGGCTACTCCGCCGCGCCCAAGCGCGCCGGCCGGCGCAGCAGCGCTTCCGTTGCCGCCGCCACATCGGGCTCGCGCATGAGGCTTTCGCCCACCAGGAAGGTCTTGATGCCAAGGCGCGCGAGCCGCGCGAGATCGCCAGGGGTGGCGATGCCGCTCTCGCCGACGATGATGCGCCCGAGCGGGACGTAAAGTGCGAGGCGCTCGCTGACCGCCAGGGTGGTGTCGAAGGTCTTCAGATCGCGATTGTTGATGCCGATCAGCCGCGAGCGCAGCTTGAGCGCCCGCTCCAGCTCCGCTTCGTTGTGGACTTCAAGCAGCACGTCCATGCCGAATTCCAGCGCCACGTCCTCGAGCTTCCGGGCGGTCGTGTCATCGATGGCCGCCATGATGACGAGGATGCAATCGGCGCCCCAGGCGCGCGCTTCGACCACCTGATAGGGGTCGTACATGAAGTCCTTGCGCAGGACGGGCAGCAGCGTCGCCTCGCGCGCGGCAGCCAGATCTTCGGCGCTGCCCTGAAACGACGGCGTGTCGGTGAGCACCGACAGGCAGGTGGCGCCGCCGAACTCATAGGCGCGGGCGAGTGCCGCCGCATCGAAATCGTCACGGATCAGGCCTTTCGACGGGCTCGCCTTCTTGATCTCGGCGATCAAGGCATAGTCGTCTGCCTTGATGCGGCGTTCGATCGCGGCGAGGAAGCCGCGCGGCGTCGGCGCGGCCTTGGCAGCCGCCTTGATCTTGGACAGCGAGCGTGCGCGCTTCGCCCGCGCGATCTCCTTGCGCTTGTAGGCCTCGATCGTGGCAAGGATGTCGGCCATGACGTTCACGCGTTCGAAATCGCGATGAGGCGATCGAGCCGGCCTTCGGCCTCGCCGGAGTCGACGGCTTTGGAGGCGAGCGCGACACCCTCCTTGAGGTCCTTGGCGCGCCCGGCGACGACGAGCCCGGCCCCCGCGTTCATGATCGCGACGTCGCGGAACGGTCCTTTCTTGCCTTTGAGGACGTCGAGCAGCGCCTGCGCGTTGTGCTGGGCGTCGCCGCCGCGCAACTCCTCGGGCTTGGCACGCTTGAAGCCGACCTCCTCGGGCGTGATCTCGAAGCTGCGCACCGAGCCGTTCTCGAGCGCGGCCACCGCGGTCGGGCCGGCGGTGGTGATCTCGTCGAGGCCGTCGGAGCCGTGCACGACCCAGACGTGCTCGGAGCCCAGGTTCTTGAGCACGTGCGCGAGCGGCTCTATCCAATGCCGCGAAAACACGCCGATCATCTGCCGCCTCACGCCGGCGGGATTGGACAGCGGCCCGAGCAGGTTGAAGATCGTGCGGGTGCCGAGCTCGACCCTGGTCGGCCCGACGTTCTTCATGGCCGGATGATGCGCAGGCGCGAACATGAAGCCGATGCCGGCCTCGGCGATGCAGCGCGCGACCGCATCGGGCGCCAATTCGATCTTGACGCCGAGCGCGCCGAGCACGTCGGCGGCGCCGGACCGCGAGGAGAGGGCACGGTTGCCGTGCTTGGCTACCGGAACGCCGGCGCCCGCCACGATGAAGGCCGCGCAAGTCGAGATGTTGAAGGAGCCGGAGGCGTCGCCGCCCGTGCCGACCACGTCGATCGCTCCGGGCGGGGCTTTGACGCGGAGCATCTTGTCGCGCATCGCGAACACCGCGCCAGTGATCTCGTCGACGGTCTCGCCGCGCACGCGCAGCGCCATCAGGAGGCCGCCCATCTGCGAGGGCGTCGCCTCTCCGGACATCATGCGGTCGAAGCCGCGCGACGCCTCTTCGCGGGTGAGTGTGGCGCCGGTGGCGGCCTTGGCGATGAGCGCCTTGAAGTCGTCGGTCACGTGCGCCCTCAATGCGCCGCGCGGCGCGGGGCGGTCTTGCGCGGACGCCGCCCGGCCGAAGCATTCCACTCCGCGGCAATGTCGAGAAAATTCTTGAGAATGAGATGCCCGTGCTCGGACGCGATGCTTTCGGGATGGAATTGCACGCCGTGCACCGGAAGCCTGGCATGGGCGAGGCCCATGACCACGCGGTCGTCGGTGTCCGCCGTCACCGCGAGGTCGGACGGCATGGTCGCGCGGTCGACCACGAGCGAGTGGTAGCGCGTTGCCTGGAACGGTCCGTTGATGCCGTGAAAGACGCCTTCGCCCCGGTGCTTGATCAGTGAGAGCTTGCCGTGCACCGGCACCGGCGCGCGCACCACGTCGCCGCCGAAGGCCTGCCCGATCGCCTGATGGCCGAGGCAGACGCCGAAGATCGGAATGGTCGACGAGGCCTTGGCAATGAGATCGAGACAGATGCCGGCGTCGTTCGGCGTGCAGGGACCGGGCGACAGCACGATGGCGTCCGGGTCGGCCGCAATCACCGCATCGGTTGCGATCTTGTCGTTGCGGTGGACGACGACGTCCGCCCCCAACCCGCCGAGATAGTGGAACAGGTTGAAGGTGAAGCTGTCATAGTTGTCGATCAGGACGATCATCGCGGGTGTTCTCGTGCCCGCTCAAGGTCTTAGACGCGGCCCCGGGCAGGGTCAAGGAGCGGCGAAAGTGCGCACGCAACAAGCTCCGATCATCCTTTATGGATCGGATCGACCCAGAGAACCTGCTCCGGCTTCTCGACGGCGGCGATGTCGAGATTGACCACGACCGCTTCGTTGTCGCTGCGGATCACCACGCATTCGAGCGGCTCGCTGGTGCTGGCGTTGATCTCCTGGTGCGGCACGAACGGGGGGACGAAGATGAAGTCGCCCGGGCCGGCTTCGGCGGTGAATTCGAGCTCTTCGCCCCAGCGCATGCGGGCGCGGCCGCGCACGACGTAGATGATGCTTTCGAGCTCGCCGTGATGGTGGGCGCCGGTCTTGGCGTTGGGCTTGATGCTCACCGTGCCGGCCCAGAGCTTCTGCGCGCCGGCGCGGGCGTAATTGATCGCGGCTTTGCGATCCATGCCCGGCGTCTGCGGCGTATTGGGATCGAGCGAGTGGCCCGGGATCACCCGGACGCCGTCATGCTTCCATTTCCCTGCTTCAGTCATGGGCATCGACCTCCGGCTCGATTGCTTACTGCCCACGCCGTGCCATGCTCGCAAACCTTCGCGCCTCTTCGGCGGCCCGGAACAGCGCCTTGGCCTTGTTGACGCATTCCTGCTGCTCGGATTTCGGATTGGAATCTGCGACGATGCCGGCGCCGGCCTGCACATACATCATGCCGTCCTTGACCAGTGCCGTGCGCAGCACGATGCAGGTGTCCATCTCGCCGGCGGCGGAGAAATAGCCGACGGCGCCCGCGTAGAGCCCGCGCTTCTCCTTTTCCAGCTCGTCGATGATCTCCATCGCGCGCACCTTCGGCGCACCCGAGACGGTACCCGCCGGAAATCCGCCTGCCAGCGCATCGATAGCGTCGTGCTTGTCAGCCAGCGTTCCCTCGACGTTGGAGACAATGTGCATCACCTGGCTGTAGCGTTCGATGAAGAACTGGTCGGTCACCTTCACCGTCCCGATCCGCGCCACCCGGCCAACGTCGTTGCGTCCGAGATCGAGCAGCATCAGGTGCTCGGCGCGCTCCTTCGGATCGGCGAGCAGTTCGGCTTCGAGCGCCTGGTCTTCGTGCGGCGTCGCGCCGCGCGGACGCGTTCCGGCGATCGGGCGGATGGTCACCTTGCCGCCGCTGACCTTGACCAGGATCTCGGGACTCGATCCGGCGACCGCGAACCCGCCGAAGTCGAGGAAGTAAAGATAGGGAGACGGATTGACCCGCCGCAGCGCGCGATAAAGCGAAAATGCCGGCAGCTCGAACGGCGCTTCGAAGCGCTGCGACAGCACGACCTGGAAAATGTCGCCGGCGGCAATGTACTCCTTGGCCGCGCGCACCATGCGTTCGTAGTCGGCCGGCGCCGTGTTGGAGCTGGGCAGGACGGTGAGGGGAGTTGCCTTGCCGTTTGCGGCGGCGTGGTCGAGCGGCTGGTCGAGGGCATCGACGATCGCCGCGATCCGCTCGCCCGCGCGCGCCAGTGCGGTCTTGGCCGGTACGCTCTTCTCGGGCCGCACCGGCGTAACGACGGTGATCGTGTCCTGCACCGCGTCGAACACGATCACGATCGTTGGCCGCACCAAAAGCGCGTCGGGGATACCGATCGGATCGGGATTCGGCTCCGGCAGCTCCTCCATCAGCCGCACCATGTCGTAGCCGAGATAGCCGAAAATGCCGGCCGCCATCGGTGGCAGCGCTTCCGGCAGCTCGATGCGGCTTTCAGCGACAAGCGCGCGCAGGGCGGCAAGCGGCGCTTCATTGCAAGGAGCGAAGCCGTTCCTGCCGTGACCGGCCGAGCGGTTGACCTCCGCATGGCCGTCGACCGCGCGCCAGATGAGGTCGGGCGCGAGCCCGATGATCGAATAGCGGCCGCGGACGGCGCCGCCTTCCACCGATTCCAGGAGAAAGCTCATCGGCCGGTTGCCGGCGACCTTGAGGAAGGCCGATACCGGTGTCTCGAGATCGGCGACAAGGGTCGTCCAGACCACCTGCGCCTCGCCTTGCGCGTAGCGTTTGGCGAAGGCTGCCGCCTGCGGCTCGATCTGCATGGCGACGGTCTTAATTGTCGGGGGTGCTCGTCCCGCTGAGCACCCGGTTGACCACGACATCGTTGACGGTGACGCCGATCTCTCTTTGCAGCCGGTCGATGTATTGCTCGACAACGGCAGTGACGAACTCCCCGTTGAGCGCCTCCTGAAGGCGCTTGGCGTCGTCCGACGCCACCTCGAAGCTCGGCACGACGATATCGGTGACGCGGAACACTAGCTGTTCGGCAGGTTGCGCCGCCTCGGCGGTCGCCGGCAGGTCCTTGGCCACCCGGAAGATGACGTCGATGGCCTGCGCCGAGAGCGGCGCCGTGGGCTCTGCGCGCTTGATACCGGTCTTGGTCTCGACCTTGAGCTTTTCAGCCGCGGCGACCTGCGCAAGCGCCGTTCCGGCCTTGAGCTTGTCCAGCATCTCCGCCGCCTTCGCCTTCAGCCGGTTGGCGATCTCGTCCTCGCGCCAGCGGGCCTCGACCAGCGCTTTCACCTCGTCGAGCGTGCGCTCGCGCGCCGGCGTAAGGCCTGCAACTTCGTACCAGACGTAACCGCCTTCGACCTGCAGCGGATCGTTTTCGACGCCGACTTCGGTGGCGAAAGCGGCCGCCAGCAGCCGCTGCGGGTCCGGCATGCCGATCGGCTGGCCGGAAGGGTCGCGGCCTGAGCGATCGACCTCGATCGTGCGGGATGCAAGCTTGAGCTTCTCGGCGGCCTCGGCCAGCGTCCTTCCCTGCGAGCGCTCGTCCTCGATCTTGTCGTAGACGGCGAGCATGTCGGCCTTGGCGCGTTCGACCGCGATCTCCTGCCGCAGCTCCTGGGCCACCTCCTCGAACGAACGAACCTGCTCCGGCTCGATCTTGGTGACACGCACGATCGCTGCGCCGAAACGGCCCTGCACCGGCGCGCTGACCTCGCCCTGCTTGAGCGCGAAGGCGGCGTCCGCGATCGCCCGATCGATGATGGCGGCCTTGGCCATCATACCGAGGTCGAAGTCCTTCTGGCCGCGCTCGGCGGCGATGTCGTCGAAGCTCGTGCCTTTGGCGATGCGCTCAGCGGCGGCGCGCGCCTCGTCCATATTCGGGAACAGGATCTGCTGGAGATTGCGACGTTCCGGCGTTGTGTAGCGGCCGCGGCGCTCTTCATAGGTGCGCTTGAGATCCGCATCGGAGACCTCGACCCAGCGCGCCTGCTCGGTCGGGAGCAGCGGCAGCACCACGATTTTGCGATATTCGGGAGCGCGGAACAGCACCTTGCGCTCCTCGAAATACTTGGCGAGCACCTCCGGCGTGGGTGCCGGAACCTCGCCGGCCTTGGATCGGTCGAGCAGGACGTATTCGATCGAGCGCTGCTCGTTTTCAAATCGGTTTGCCGCCTCGACCAGGGCTTTCGGCGCAGCCGTCCCAGACGTGATCGTGCCCACGAGCTGCCGGCGGATCAGGTCACGGCGCAGGTCGGCGACGTAGCGCTGTTCGTTGGTTTGCACCTCGCGCAGCCAGCGCTCGAACATCGTCCGGTCGAACCGGCCGTTCGGCGCCTGGAACGCGGGATTGGAGGTGATGCGCCTGGAGATCTCGGAATCGGGAATGCCGAGGCGGAGCGTCCGGGCCCGCTCGTCGAGCAGCATTTCACCGATGAGGCCGCTGACGATGCGGCGGTCGATTCCAAGCGCGCGCGCCTGGTCGAGCGAGATCGGGCGCCCGAACTGGCGGCCGATCGCCGTCAGCCGCTCGGTGTAGAGATTGCGGAATTGCTCGGCCCCGATTTCGGTGCGGCCGATCTTGACCGCGGTCGAACGGCCATAGCCGCGGAACATGTCGCCGATGCCCCAGATCGCGAAGCTCACGACCAGCAGGCTGACCACGGCGGCCAGGACGGCCTTGCCGAGCCAGTTCGAAGAGGCCTTGCGAAGACCGCGAAGCATGCATCCAACCGTTTTGTTGCGAGAGCGGCGCATCATAGGGATGGGCACCCCACCTCGCAACACATGCGGCCTGCGGCCGCAGGCGCTGCCGCGGCGGCCCTGGCGTGTGCGCAAACGCTCTGATAACCGCTTGTTCGCGAGCCAAATCGAGGACGCACCATGGCGAGCGCGCCGCGCCCCCTGATCGCCGGCAATTGGAAGATGAACGGCCTGCAGCGCTCGGCAGCGGAGCTTTCGCGGATCATCGCCGAGGCCCGCGAGGTGGCTGCGCGCGCCGACCTGATGGTGTGCCCGCCGGCCACGCTGATCGCGAGCTTTGCCGCGCTCGCGCGTGGAACTCCGATCCTGATCGGCGGGCAGGACTGCCACGCCGAGGCCGCCGGCGCCTTCACCGGCGACGTTTCCGCCGAGATGCTCAAGGATGCCGGCGCCAGCGCCGTCATTGTGGGGCATTCCGAGCGCCGGACGCTGCACAAGGAAACCGACGCGCAGGTGCGGGCCAAGGCGCTGGCCGCGCGGCGGGCTGGCCTTGTCGCGATCGTCTGCATCGGCGAGACCGAGGAGGAACGCGACGGCGGGCAGACGATCGCGGTGGTGCGGAGGCAACTCGATGGCTCACTGCCCGACGGGGCGGGCACCGATACCCTGGTCATCGCCTATGAGCCGGTCTGGGCCATCGGCAGCGGCCGTACGCCGACTGCGAAGGACGTCGCCGAGGTCCACGGGTTCATCCGCCAGCGGCTTGGGGCGCGCTACGGCGCAGCCGGGCAGGGTATGCGCATCCTCTACGGCGGCTCGGTGAAGCCGTCGAATGCCGCCGAGCTGCTGCGGGTCGAGAACGTGGACGGCGCGCTGGTCGGCGGCGCGAGCCTGAAAGCCGACGATTTCCTCGCCATCGCACGGGCCTGCCGCTAGCGCGGGTTCTGGTAGAAAAGCGCAGGGGGATCGTGTAGAGACCGCCCCGACCTCCTATATGGGGTCATAACGGGCTCAGGTGCGCTGGATCTGGGCCACAACGGGCCGCTCCGATGGAAATTTTTGTCATCGTCATCCACCTCACGATCGTGCTCGCCATGTGCGGCGTGATCTTGCTGCAGAAGTCGGAGGGGGGCGGGCTCGGTATCGGCTCGACCGGAGGCTTCCTGTCGAGCCGCGGCACCGCCAACGTGCTCACCCGCACCACCACCTTCCTGGCCATGGCGTTCTTCGCCACCAGCCTCGTGCTCTCGATCCTGGCCGGCATGCACCGCACCCCGGGCTCTATCATCCAGGGCGGCCGGCCGCCCGCCGGCGCCCCTGCGGCGCCGGGCGCCCCGCCCACGGGAACCGGCGGCGGGGTCTTGGACCAGCTGCGGCAGAAAGAACAGCAGCCCGCGGGGCCTCAGGTGCCCCAGTCGCAGTGAGGGTGGAAAATCGAGGGCCGGGCGACCGGCCCTTTCACTTTGGAGAAGCCGCTTCGAAAGCCATGCAAATCGCGAATGGTAAACTGAATTTGCACATCAAGAGATCGCCGTAAGTGATGGAAAAAGCCCTCCGATTCGTCGATATGCAATTCGCGCATGGAGGCTGCCGGGGCGGCCGCAGGTATCCCTCGTCGAATCGACGTCCGGGGGCTAAAAGTTGAGTCCCATGGCGCGGTACATCTTCATCACCGGCGGCGTGGTCTCCTCACTCGGCAAGGGTCTCGCATCGGCAGCGCTCGGCGCGCTGTTGCAGGCGCGCGGCTACAAGGTGCGGCTGCGCAAGCTCGACCCTTATCTCAACGTTGATCCGGGCACGATGTCGCCCTACCAGCACGGCGAGGTCTTCGTTACGGACGACGGCGCCGAGACCGACCTCGACCTCGGCCATTACGAGCGCTTCACCGGCCGGCCGGCATCGCGGCAGGACAACATCACCACCGGACGCATCTACCAGGAGATTCTCGCCAAGGAGCGCCGCGGCGACTACCTCGGCGCCACCATCCAGGTCGTTCCCCACGTCACCAATGCCATCAAGGACTTCGTCCGCGAGGGCAACGAA
>Ga0114129_10005695_pt1 | contig 17648 bp, 14 predicted proteins | sample RhiMetdeltSRZDD1_FD_80071 | JGI IMG/M metagenome (GOLD analysis project Ga0114129, IMG submission 80071) | Populus rhizosphere microbial communities from Tennessee, USA - Rhizosphere MetaG P. deltoides SRZDD1 (version 2) (version 2) | ecosystem: Host-associated > Plants > Roots > Rhizosphere >...
GCCGACCACGACCGTGTTCGCTTCGACGTCGTGGCGCACGAGCGACATCGCACCGACCAGCGCGCCTTCGCCGATCTCCACCCCAGGGAACACCGTGGCCCCTGCCGAGACGACCGCATAGCGCCGCACGGTTGGGCCGACGGTGCAGGTGTCCGACGGCGGGTGCGGATCGTTGGTGAGCGTCACGTTGGGGAGGAGCCAGACGAAATCCTCGATCGTCGAGTGCTGCGCGACGAACACGTTGCTGTGGATGCGCACGTAGTCGCCGGCAGTGAGGTGGCCTTGGAGGTCCGAGTTGGTGCCGATTCTGACCGATGCGCCGACGACCGACCCTTCGCGGATCGTCACCCGGTGTCCGCACTCGAACGACTCGCCGACCGTGACGCCGGCATACACGACCGTGTGACTGCGGACGATCGCGCTCGGCCCGATGCGGCACGGCTCGGGCTCGTACCCTCGCGGGTCCGCGTAGTAGCCGGCTGTGGGCGAGCCGAGTACGACGTGCGACTCGAGGAAGCTGCCGTCCCCCACGACGACGTTGTCGTGGACGACGCAGAACGGCCCGATCTCGACTCCCGGCCCGAGGGTCGCCGACGGGCTCACGACGCTCGTCGGGTGAACGGACGTCTCGCTCATCGGCTCGCGGGAGGACCTCCGAACACCTTGCGACTATAGACCCGGTCGTGACCGGAACCGTGCACCCGACCGCGATCGTGCAGGCGACCGACCTCGGCGCCCGCTGCGTCGTCCGCGAGTACGCCTCCGTCGACGTGGACGTGTCGCTGGGAGACGATGTGGAGGTCGGGCCTGGTGCCCGGATCCTCAGGGCCGTCCGCATCGAGCGCTCTGCCACGATCGGCGCCAACGCGACGTTGCTGACCGGCTCGTCGGTCGGGCGCGGCGCCGTCGTCGCGCCGGGATCGGTCGTCGAGAGCGACGTTCCCCCATGGGCGATCGTGCGCGGAAGTCCCGCGCGGATCGTCGGGTACGTCGACACGCTGCCGGTCGCGAGCACTACGACCCTCGTCGACGGGGCGACGGTCGAGGAGCCGACGCCGACCGCGGTCGCGGGGGTCGTCCTCCACCCCCTTGCTCGCGCACGCGATCTCCGCGGTAGCCTCGCTGCGCTCGAGTTCGACGCGCTCCCCTTCGCTCCCCAGCGGGTGTTCACCGTCTACGGCGTCCCGGACGAGTCGGTCCGAGGCGCACACGCCCATCGGGAGTGCTCCCAGCTTCTCGTCTGCGCCTCGGGTGAGGTCAACGCGGTCGCGGACGACGGCGTCACGCGTCAGGAGTTCCGGCTCACGAGCCCGACCGTCGGGCTCCTCGTGCCGCCGCTCACCTGGAGCATGCAGTACGGCTACTCGTCCGACGCAGTCCTCGTCGTCCTGGCGGAGCTGCCGTACGACCCGGACGACTACATCCGCGACTACGAGGAGTTCGTGGAGATCGTCGCGGCTTCGGGTTGATCCCGGTCGCGGATCCCCGACGTGCCGTCGAGGCTCGCCGCGACGAGATCGACACCGCGATCGCGAGCGTCCTGGACGGCGGTCGCTACATCTTCGGTCCGGAGCACGAGGCGCTTGAGCACGACCTGGCCGCGTACCTGAACGTGCCTCATTGCGTCGGCCTCGCAAACGGAACCGACGCGCTCGAGATCGCGCTGAAAGCCGTCGACTGCCGGGACGGCGACGAGATCGTCACGGCCGCCAACGCGGGCTTCTACACGTCGAGCGCCGCGGTGGCTGCGGGACTCTCGGTTCGCTACGCCGACGTGGAGCCGTCGACACTGGTGCTGTCCGCGGACACGGTGGCACCGTCCTTGACGCCCGCCACTCGGGCCGTCGTCGTCACCCACCTCTACGGTCTGCTCGCGGATGTCGAGTCCATCGTCGAGCTCTGTCACGCTCGCGAGATCGCGGTCGTCGAGGACTGCGCCCAGGCGGCTGGAGCCCGTCGCGGCGGGCGCATGGCCGGCAGCTTCGGAGATGCAGCGACGTTCAGCTTCTATCCGACGAAGAACCTCGCCGCGCTGGGGGACGCCGGCGCGATCGTGACGCGCGACGAGACGATCGCCGCGCGGGCCCGCGCCGCCCGGCAGTACGGCTGGCGGACGAAGTACCAGGTGGCCAGCCCCGGACGCAACTCGCGACTCGACGAGCTGCAGGCCGCGATCCTGCGTGTCCGACTTCCTCACCTCGACCGCGACAACGCCCGCCGTCGCGCGATCGTCGCACGGTATGCGAGCGCTCTGCGTCCCGAGGCCGGAAGGCTCGTCGTGCGCGATGCCGAGGAGTGCGTCTGCCACCTTGCGGTCGCCGTCGTCGAGCAGCGCGACCGCGCGCACGCGTCGCTGCGTGCCGCCGACATCGCCACGGACGTGCACTACCCGGTCCCCGACCATCGGCAGGCCCTGTGGGGCGACCGCTTCGCGCAGCTCGAGCTTCCGACGACCGAGCATGCATGCGATCACGTCCTCACGCTGCCGTGCTTTCCCGAGCTCCGCGACGACGAGGTCGACCGCGTGTGTGAGGCGCTCGCCGAGCTATGAGCTCGACGCCACGCTACTCGGTCGTGGTTCCCGTCTACCGCAACGAGGACACGATCGCCGCCCTCGTCGAGCGGCTCGACGGGCTCGCAGGGAGCCTCGAGGGCGAGCTCGAGGCGGTCTTCGTCGTCGACGGCTCGCCGGATGCGTCGTACGTCCAGCTGCGCGAGCTCGCCGGCCAGCAGCGCGCGTTCTCGTCCCAGTTGATCGTGCTCTCCCGGAACTTCGGCGCGTTCAGCGCAGTGAAGGCAGGTCTTGCGGCTGCGCGTGGCGACCTCGTCGCCGTGATGGCGGCCGACCTACAGGAGCCTTCGTCGCTGATCGAGGGCTTCTTCGCGCAACTCACGCAAGGCGAGCACGACGTCGCGGTGGGCGTGCGCGCAAGCCGCGACGACCCGGCGTCGAGCGCTGCGGCGTCGCGGCTCTTCTGGTGGCTCTACCGGCGGCTCGTCCAGCCGGAGATCCCGCCCGGCGGAGTCGACGTGTTCGCGTGCACGCGCGAGGTCGCTGGCCGGTTGGCCGCACTCGAGGAGTCGCACACGAGTCTCATCGGGCTCCTGTACTGGCTCGGCTTCAGACGCGTCGAGGTCCCGTACGTCCGAACCGCCCGTCCCCTCGGGAAGAGTGCGTGGAGCCTGCGCAAGCGGATCCGCTACCTGCAGGACAGCATCTTCTCGTTCACGAGCCTCCCGATCGCGGCGATCACAGCCGTCGGCGTCGTCGGTGTGCTCGCGAGCCTCGGCTACGCCGTGGTCATCTTCGTCTTCTGGGCGACCGGGAGGATCGACGTCCAGGGCTACACGCCGTTGATGCTCTCGATCCTGTTCATGGCCTCGGCGATCCTGGTCGGGCTCGGGATCGTCGGCTCGTACGTCTGGCGGACGTACGAGAACAGCAAGGGCCGGCCGACGTCCGTCGCGATGACGCATGAGGAGTTCCGCTCGCGGAGCTCGTAGCGGTCAGGACGACGTCCGACGTCGCCATTTCGACGTGCGCCGCGGCTCGGCTCCGACGAGGCCGGCTGCCGCAAGCGCGATGAAGGCCGGGCTCACGGGGAGCGAGTACTCGGGGACGCCGAACGCCACGAGCGCCGTGCCTACGATCACCACGAGGCCTGCGATCGCCGGTGCGATGACCACCGAGGCCCGTCGGGGCCTCCGCATGGCGATCGCGATCGACCCGACGACGAGCCAGAACACGGGCGGAGGAAAGAACCTGGCCGCCTGGTTCAAGGCGCTGACGAGCGACTCGTTGGCCTCACGAGTCGGGATGCGAGAGGCGAGACGCTCGGTCTCCCGCTGGAAGCTCTCGTAACGGAGCTCGTCGCGAGGGTCGTCGAAGACGAAGGCGTGCTCGGTAGCGGACCGCCACACTTCGCGTGCGCCGCCGTAGAGCGTGTTGATGTCCGGGCCGAAGTGCGATGCAGGAATGGGCTGCCCTTCGGTCGGCGCGGGAAGCTTCTGCCCGTTTATCACCACGAACGCTCCTACGCCGGCGGCGCCCGTGTCCTCGTCGGGCTGCGCGGCGCTCGCGGGCGCACTGGGGGAGGCATGCGCCCGGGCGCGCAGGAGCGCCCACGTCGAGCGCGCGATGCCGGTCGCGAACTCCCGCGGGTGGCTTCGAATCGCTTCCGTCGCTACGGCTGACAGGTCGACCCCCGCCGCGACGCCGGTGACGTCGCCGAAGATGCGATCGCTCCCTGACGAGAACACCTCGTCGAGACCGACCCCGTAGCTGCGGTAGGGCTCCTCCGGAAGGAGCTCGCGCTCGACGACGTTCGCCAGCTTCCTCGACTCGGGGCCGTTGTCCGGGGACGCGATCTTGTCGATCTCGAACACGCGGAAGAGGAAGACGCTCGCCGGGGGGCTCTGCACGAGCGCCCTCGCATCCTGTAGCGGGTCGATTCCGCCTCTGGACACGATGCCGACGACGATCACGGGGACCGCGGCGAGCAGGAGCCACTTCCTCCACCTCCCGGCGACCAGGAGCACGACGAGTGTCAGCGCAATGACGAGGAATGCACCGCTCGGCCTGAGGCCTGTGGCGTCGCCATACCTGAGTGTCATCACGGCCTTCCAGCCCTGCGTGATCACCGTCGACGCGACGAAGAACGCCGCGGCCCAGCGAGCGCGGTCACTCCATGGCGCGCGCATGACGACGGGAAGCAGGGTCATGACGATGAGCAGCTGGTTTGCCGGCCGGACGAGCACGAGCGTTCCCATCCCGGCCCCTGCGACTGCGAACGTGGCGAGCGACGGGTGCAGGACTGCGCGCGCGACGAGCAACGCCCACCCGGCAAACGCCGCGGCGAACAGTGCGTCGCTCGCGAGACCGTGGAAGAGCATGGCGTAGGACGGGTTCAGCAGGAGGAGCACTGCGGTGAGGAGCGCCGCTCGACGCCCCAGGTGCAGCGCGACTGCGCTCCACGCGACGATCGAGGCGGCGTACAGGACTCCGAGCCACACCTCGGCGGCCGTGCCCCCGAGCTCGAGCGGAACGCCCACGCCGAGCGACGCGAGCGGTCCTCTCGTGTCTGCAACGGAGATCAGCACCGGGTCGTCGTAGCCGAGCTGGAGGAAGGCCTGGACGTATCGACTTATGTCCCGCCCGGGCCCGACCGGAAGCGCGATGCTCTGCAGTGCGAAGGCGAAACCAGCGATTACGAACAACGCCGCCGCCGAGGTCCTCGTCCCGACCCAGCCTTCGAACGACCGCCACGTCACTGCCGCGCGCTCACGGGTGCTCGGTGCTTGACACGGTCGCCTAGTGTGCCTTGCTGGTCGGCACTCCATCCGGCGATCCACGCTGTGGTCGCTAAGTCCGCAAAGCCCCCGAGAGAGGCCCCGTCGCCCGGTCGACCTACACTCCAGATCGCATGGCGCGAGAGCGTCCGAACAACCCGAGAGGTGACGACGTCCACCTCCGCTCGGCTCCTCAGATGCGCGAATACGAGGCGATTGTCGGCCGCATCTCCGCGGATCGCCCTGGCCGGATCCTCGACTGGGGTTGTGGATGGGGCCAGATGACCTACTTGCTCCGCCGCGCCGGGCTCGACGTGGATGCATTCGACTACGTTGGTCCGGGCGCTCCGAATGGGATGGTCGAGCTCCAGCTATTCGCCGGCGTGTTCGCATACGCCAGCTCTGACCCGATCCGACTCCCATACTCCGATGCGTCTTACGACGCAGTTCTGAGCTGCGGGGTTCTCGAGCACGTGGAAGACCCAGACGCGAGTCTCGAGGAGCTGAAGCGCGTCGTCCGCCCAGGGGGAACGTTCTACGTCTACAAGCTGCCGAACCGCTCCTCCTATCTTGAGCTGATCGCGAAGCGGCTCGGCTTGCACTACCACGGCCAGGCCGTTCATGACCGTCTGTACACGATCGAGTCTGCGCGTGAGCTCTTCGTCCGCCACGGCTTCGAGGTTCTCGAGCTCGGCTATGCGAACATGCTTCCGCTCACGTTGACCGGCCGAGTCGCATCGGCCGTCACGCCGGCAGTGTGGGCTTCGAACCGCGGACTCTCCCGCGTGCCGTGGCTGAATCACGTCGCGACCAATGTCCAGCTGGTTGCTCGGTCACCAAGCGGCAGCTCTACACGAGGCTGACGCTGTTGGGTGGGAACGAGTCGTATCGACGAGGCTACGGCTCGTCGCCGCGATACCGGAGGCCGAGAATCGAGAGCAGGAACGACGTGAAGAAGATTTGTGCGCCGATGGCGATGAGCGTCGCAGCCACGACGGCTGCCTGCGCCTCGTGCAGCTCCCCGAACCCTTCCGCAGCCCAGACGGAGAAGACGTAGAAGAAGAGCGCGACGCCCGCCGCGGCCACGAGCACTGCTAGGGCGAGCCCATGCTCGAGCTTGTATCGGGCGCGCAGGCGGAGGAAGCGCTCGTCCCGGTTGCTGATGAAGTAGACGCCGTACGCGCGCGCACATAACCCGAGCCCGATCGCCTGCACCCCTAGAAGGACGAGCAGACAGCCGATGATCAACGAATGGATCTGCAGGTCGCGGCCGACGACCGGGACGCCGACGAACACAGTCAGCGAGATCAGCGTGCCGGCGACGAGCATGGCTGCCCCCGGGACGATGAACAGGAAGTTCGGGTTGTAGACGACGATGAGCCGGAGGTGGCGCCATCCGTCGCGGAACGGCGACAGCTTCGACTCACCGACGCGCGGATGCAGCTCGATGGGGATCTCCCGCACGTCGAGGTGCTCGCGGGTCGCGCGAATGACCATCTCAGACGCGAACTCCATGCCGACCGTTCGCAGGTTCAGAACCGGAAGCGCACTTTGCCGTACGGCGCGCATGCCGCAGTGCGCGTCGCCGATCCTTGTACGGTGAAGCGCGTTCAAGAAGCCGGAAAGGATCGGATTGCCGATGCGACTCAGCCAGGGCATCGCGCCCGGCTGGAGGCCGGCCATGCGATTCCCGACGACGAGCTCGGCACCGGCGTCGAGCTCCTTCACGAAGTTCGGGATCTCGCGGAAGTCGTACGTGAGGTCGGCATCGACCATGACGATGTAGTCGCCCCGCGCTGCCGCGAGGCCGGCCAGATAGGCGCTTCCGTATCCACGCCGCGGCTCGTCGACAACGGTTGCACCGGCAGCGCGAGCGAGCTCCCCACTGCCGTCGGTCGAGCCGTTGTCGACAACGATCACTTCGCCCTCGAGGTGGTTCTCGGCGAGGACCGTGCGTGCACTCGTCACGCATTCCGCGATCGTCTCGGCCTCATTGAGGCACGGAATAACGACGGAGACGCTGGTTGAAGACGGCGCTGAAACGGCGACAGCCACTTGACTTGGAAGGATAGGACGCGTGCAGGTCTGCATCGTCTATGACTGCCTGTATCCCTTCACGATCGGTGGTGCGGAGCGGTGGTACCGCAACGTCGCGGAGGCTCTCGCATCAAGGGGCCACGGCGTCACGATTCTCACGCTCCGCCAGTGGGAGAGCCGTGAGGAGCCCGATATCCCCGGCGTTCGCGTCGTTGCGGTGGGGCCACGGTTCGGGCTGTATACGAGCACCGGGCGGCGCCGCCTGGTGCCGCCGATCGTCTTCGGTCTCGGCGTCCTCCGCCACCTGCTTCGCCGGGGCCGTAGCTACGACGTCGTCCATACGGCGTCTTTCCCTTACTTCTCGCTACTCGCCGTGGGGGCGATGCGACGGCGCGGCGGCTATCGGGTCGTCGTCGACTGGCACGAGGTGTGGACGCGGGAGTACTGGCGCGAGTACCTCGGCCGGCTCGGCGGCACGATCGGATGGCGGGTGCAGCGAGCGTGTCTACGTGTCCCGCAGCGCGCCTTCTGCTTCTCCCGTCTGCACGAGCGCCGACTGCGTGAGCTCGGCGTGCGCGGAGAGCTCACGCGTCTGGAAGGGCAGTACGACGGCCCCCTCGAGGCGGAGGCGCCTCAACCGGCGAGGCCCGTCGCCGTTTTCGCAGGTCGCCACATCCCGGAGAAACAGGTCCCGTCACTCGTCCCGGCGCTCGCGCTCGCGCGGGAGCAGGTTCCCGAGCTGCGCGGCGAGATCTACGGGGACGGCCCGGAGCGGGGGAAGGTCCTGGACGCCATTGCCGAGCTCGGTCTCGAGGACGTCGTCAGCGCACCCGGATTCGTCAACGGCGACGTCCTCAACCAGGCGCTCGCGTCGGCCATGTGTCTCGTGCTTCCGTCACGGCGCGAGGGCTATGGCCGTGTCGTGATCGAAGCTTCGGCGCGTGGCGTGCCTGTCGTGGTCGTGTCGGGGCCCGACAGCGCCGCCACGGAGCTCGTCGAGGAGGGGGTCAACGGGACGATTGCGACGTCGAGTCGGGCCGACGACCTGGCGCGAGCCATCGTCATCGTCCATGAGGCGGGTGAAGCGTTGCGCGACTCGACGTCGGCGTGGTTCGAGCGCAATGCCGGTCGCCTCTCGGTGAGCCACTCCGTCGGCGCCGTGCTCGAGGCATATGTCGACAGCTGAGCGCTCTGTCCTCCATGTCTTGCCGCACCCCGGCGGCGGTGGCGAGACATACGTCGACCTGCTCGAGGACATGCCTGGCTACCGCTTCGACAGGCGCTACCTCGCGGCTGACGCGAAGGCGGGGCCGGTCGGAGTCGCTCGAGGGCTTGCAGCTGTCACGCGTGCAGTGGGAAGGGACGACCTCCTCCACGTCCATGGCGAGGTCGCCGCGGGTCTGTGCCTGCCGCTTCTTGCACGTCGACCTTCGGTCGTCACGCTGCACGGTCTGCACCTCATTCGTCGGGTCAACGGGGCACGTCGCGAGGCGGCAGCACTGAACCTGCGGATTGCTCTCCGTGCGGCGGATCAGACGATCTGTGTCTCGGAGAGCGAACACGCCGAGCTGACGCGCGCGGTCGGAGCCGACGCTGCCCGACGAGCCGTGGTGATACGCAACGGGGTGCGAATACCGTCGCCACCGGATCCCAGCGAGCGAGTCCGGCTGCGTACGTCCCTCGACGTCTCCCCGGAGGACGTCGTCGCAATCTGGGTCGGCTCACTCGACGACCGGAAGAACCCCTTCGCGGCAGTGCGTGGGGCCGAGGAGGCGGGCGTCACCCTGCTCGTGGTCGGCGACGGACGTCACTACGCGGAGCTCGCACGGACGAGCTCTCGGTGGGTGCGCATCCTGGGTCACCGCGACGACGTGTCGCGTCTCCTCGCGGCGAGCGATCTCTTCGTCCTCACGTCGCAGCGGGAGGGACTTGCGTTCTCGCTACTCGAGGCGATGGCTCACGGGCTCGTGCCGGTCGTGACGGATCTCCCCGAGAACCACGAAGCGATCGGCGATGCCGGCATCGCGATCCAGGCGGACGACGGGTCTCTCGCCTCGGCGCTGCGCCGGCTCGCCACGAAGTCCGACGAACGGGGTCACCTCGCTGGGCTTGCCCGCAGACGCGTTGCGACGCTCTTTAGCGCCACTGACATGGAGCGAAGAACGCATGCGCTCTACGACGACGTGCTGATCGAGAGACGGCGACCGGCCTTGCGGAGCGCGGCATCCTGACACCAGGGACTCACGAGCGCCGCCTCGCGATCGGCGCGCTCGCGCAACAGCTGTCGGGCGCGGCTGGCGCTCTTGCCATGTTCATCGCGATCACCGTGCTCGCGAGGAGACTCTCGCTCGGGGAGCTCGGCACGTACGGGCTTCTCGTCTCGTTCGCGACGTACCTGATCTTCGTCCAGGCGAGCATCGAGACGGCCGCCGTCAAGGCGATTGCCGAGGCGCCCGACCAGGAACGACGCGACGAGGCATTCTCGACGGCGATCAGCCTCTATCTCTTCGCGGGCGTCGCCGTAGGTGCGGTGATCGCTGCCGTCGGAGTCGCGGCACTTGGGTTGTTCGAGATCCCGATGCGCCTGCACCACGACGCTGAGATCGGCGTGGTCGCACTCGGTGCAGTGACTGCGCTCGGCTGGCCGATGAAGACGTTCCTCGACCTGCTTCGGGGGAGCCAGCGATTCGTGGCGGCTGCGGTTGCGGAGGGGGGCGGGATCGTCGCCGACGGCGCGCTCCTCGTCATCCTCGCGCTGGTCGGCGCTCCACTCTGGGCTCTCGTCGCCGTGGGTGGAGCGATACCGCTGTTCGTGGGGGTCGCGGCAGCAGTGGTCGTCGTCGTGCGGCGCGTCTCGTTCCGCTTCAGTCGACGCGCGGTCAGCCGCAGCTCGGTCGGCGGCTTCCTCGGCATCTCGGGCTACCTGTTCCTCGGCGGTGTCGCCGATCTCGTCATCTACTCGGTCGACCGAGCGATCCTCGCGGCCTTCCGGACGGCGGCCGTGGTGGGTCTCTACGAGGGGCCGATCCGCACGCACACGCTCCTCCAGCAGGTTCACACCTCGCTCGTCACGCCCGTCGTCGCGGCGTCGGCACAGTTCGCCGCGGAGCGCGACCTCGAGCGGACACGCGACCTTCTCCTTCGGGGGATGCGGTACACGCTTGCGGCCGTCGTCCCCTTCGCGCTCGTGGTGATGATCCTGGCCGAGCCGATCCTCGACGTGTGGCTCGGCGAGCGATTCACCGCTGCCTCGACGGCGATGACGGTCCTCGCGAGTTACTGGCTCCTGTACGGGTCCACCGGCGTCCCTGTGAGGATGCTCATCACGGCCGGAAGGGTGCGGGCGCTCACGATATACGCGGTCGCGGTCGCGGTGGCCAACGTCTCGATCTCGCTCGCACTGACTCCGACCCTCGGATTGAATGGTGTCGTGCTCGGCACGACGATCGCATTCGTGCTTGCGTTCCCGTTCTTCGTCTGGCTCGTCGTTTCCACGTTCCCCGTGCGCCTCGCGGAGATCGCGCTCGAGGTCTGGCTTCCCGCATACGTTACGGGCGTGCCGGTTGCGGCTGGGTTGCTGGCGGCCCGATTGTCGCTCTCGCTGAACACGGTGACCGAAGTGCTCATGACGGCTGTGCTCGCGCTCCTTGCGTACTGGGGCATCTACTACGCGACCTGGCTCCGCCGCAGCGAGAAGGCGCTGGTGATATCGATCGCTCGGTCGGCGGTTCGTCGTCGCTAGCTACTTGCCGATCTGGGATAGCGGCGAGCCGCGTCCTGACAGCGTCCGGATAGCGGTTCCCCAACGGTCAGGGTTCTCGAGTGCGACGCGGACAAAGAGCGGGAGGTTGCGGGCGACACGAGTGAGGGCGACGCGTTTCGCGCGCCGCTCGCCGATGATCAGCCCGACCTCCTCGAGCGCACGCTGGAGTCGAAGCTGCCGTTCCGCGATGCGAACCTCATCCGGCGTCAATGCGCCGCGCTCGAGTGCCCTCTGATAGGTGAGCTGCAGAGCCCGGGCCATACGTGGGAGGTTGCTTGACACGGACCCCGACCGAACCCGGTACACGACCAGTGGCTCGCGCGTGTACGCGACACCGTGCCCGGTCTCGAGCACACGGAGCCAGAGGTCGTAGTCCTCCGTTCCGAACAGCTCTGGGCAGAAACCTCCGAGCTCCTCGACCAATCCACGTCGCGTCATGGAACCGGGGGGAATCGCGTTCGACACGAGCATCGACGCCATCGTCACGTGGTCGGGGAACCCGTTGAGCTCCATGTACGTCCGCTCGTAGATGCCTGACGAGCGAAGCAACCTGGCGTCGCATGCCACGACGCCGACGTCGAGGCCCTTCTCGGAGTGCGCATCGTAGAGCTGCACCATCCGCTCGAGGTAGTTCGGGTGAAACTGGTCGTCTGCGTCGAGGAATGCGACCAGCTCGCCTGACGCGGCGCGCAGCGCGCGGTTACGGGCGGCTGCCGGGCCGCCGTTCACCTCGGTACGGACGACACGGATGCGCGCGTCCCGACCGTGCACCACACCTGCCGTGTCGTCGGTCGACGCGTCGTCTGCGACGACGGCGTCCCAGTCGTCGTACGTCTGTGCCTCGATAGACGCGAGCGTCTCGGCTAGGAACGCCTCGGCATTGTAGGCGGGGATGACGACCGTGACCCTCGCCATCTCGGACTACGAGCCTACGAGCGCGAGGTGCGGTGGGAGCGAGAGGTCGCCTCCGCCGAGGATGCGGTCGCAGAGGAAGTCGAGCAATGGGTCCCGGCCGGGCGTCAGCTCCTCCGCCGACACTGGGACATGCGTCAGTGCCCCATGCTCAGTGACGACGTGCCGGAAGGGGACCATGAGGCGGAAGAAGAACGCGAAGGCGTAGCGCCGCGCCAGATCGATCTGCTCCGCGCTGATCGTCGAGGGCTCAGCGAGCACCTCCTCGAGGTGGCTCCGAGAAGCGATGTCGGTGGTGAAGCCGCGTCCGCGATAGTGCGTGAGTGCTGCCACCGCGACGGGAATGCCGCGCACGGCCGCCTCTAGCCCGACCGTTGTCGCGTAGCAGAGCACGAGGTCGCTGAGTGCCAGCAGCCCGTAGGAGCTCAACGGGCGTTCCGGGTGCACCAGCATGACGTTGCTCGGCAATGGCCCGAGGCGCCGCGACAGCTCGCGTTCGACCGGCTGCGCCGTACCCCAGCGTTTTTCGGCGGGGTGCACCCGGATGACCAGGGTCGTATCGCTCAGGCCTCCGACGATCCTGCAGGTCTCGGCGAGCCAGTCGAACTGGGACTCGAATGCGACGTCCTTACCGAGCAGCGCGGTGTCCCAGGAGAGGTTTGTGAACGCACTTATGACGCGTGTTCCGGTGGGCAGCTCCAGGGCGGTGCGAACGGCCTCCCCCTCGTGCTGCAGAGCGTCGCCGAAGTAGCGCTCGTGGGCACCTGTGCCCGAGACGCGCGCACGAAGCAGCGCATCCAGGGCTTCGTCTTCGTCGACGGACAGCGGTCGTCTCGCCTGCTCGTCCGCAAGGTCGTCCATGACCATGTCGGGCGCCGGGAAGTCACGTCCAAAGATGAGCGCGTCCTTGCGAGGGGCGATCTCGTAGGTCACCACCGGCAGCCCCCGTCTGTCCGCGACGGTGCGCATCGCCTGCTCTGCGGCGAACAGCCCGTTGAGGGTGAAGACAACGTCGGGGGCCACACGATCCACGATCCGCTCGAACGCTTGCGCGACTCCTTCGGCCGCCACGGCGAAGTCGCGTTCGATCGCGGGTCCTTCGGGAGCGGAGGCGGGATCGGCGCTCTTGGCGAACCATGCGACCGAGGCGGCCGTGCTCTCCGTGTCCTCGAGGGAGGTCTGCGACGGGGTTCGGGGGGCGTCGGCGCACGAGGATCCCCATGGGAGCTCGTCGGCGAGTCTCTCGTGCCAGACGCGGCCCGCGGCCGCCACGCGATCCGTGAACCACGCGCAGCGGTCGCACGGGCGCGGCCATACGCGCCGTCCCCAGCCCACCTCGCAGATCGGCTGGCCGCCTCCGCATGTCAGGAACACGACATCGGCACCGCGGAGGCGAAGCGCGTTCGCGATCACCGACTCATATGCAGTGTGATGCGTCCACATCCGTAGCGAGACGACGAGCACGCGTGGGCTCCGTGCGCCTGCCTCCGCCCGCGACACGGTCTCGCCTAGCGTGCTCAGCTCCCGCACCCGCCCCGAGCGCCGATACCACGCTCGATCGAGCGGGCGCCGCAGTGGTGACACGAGTCGATCGACGGGCCGTGCCTCGCGGGCCAGTGCGCTCCCGAGCCGCATCAGTCGCCCACGTAGAGAGGCGGGGTATGTCGGGCCGAGCGGGATCATCGAGACGCGCCTGGAACGAGTTCGGGACTCACCACGAGCAGCGACGAGCGTAGCCACATGAACGGCGGGTGCCCCGTAACGACCGGGCGAGGGTCACACGGTGGCGGGGTCTAACGCGCATCCTGAGGGCGCTGCGTCCGATCCCCTGGGCTCGGAGTCCGGGGAACGCGATGAGAACACCAACGCGTCAGAGGCGGTCACGAGCGATCACGCTCTAGCCCGACGGCATCGCACAGAAGGCGACCGACTGCGCCGACGTCGTCCATGCGAGGATCGCGCACGACGGTGTGGATGGGGGCGAGGAGAGGCGGCGCCCGTCGAACGGCTCCGCGGTACGATCAGGCGCCGTGAAACGATTCGTTTCGCTCGTCGTCGATCCGTTCATCATTGCGATCGGCTTCCTCGCCTTCGCCGTAACGAAGCACACGCCTCGTCTGGCGTTCGGAAGTCTCCGACGGCTGTTCGTCGCAACCGACGGCCGATTCAACGACTTCGCTGGACGGATATCTGCTCGCGTGCATCCACCGGTGCAGCTCGCTGAAGCGCGCGGCGTGCTCGGCGACCTCGATGAAGATGCCATCGATGCACTTGCGCTAACCATTGAGCGCAAGGGTTATCACGTCTTCGACGCAAGGCTGGACGATGGCGTGTGTCAGAGGATCGTTGACTTCGCCAAGCGCACTCCTGCGACCCTCATACCCGCATCAGACGGGGCTACTCAAGCGACCTACGATCCCGAGGACCCACTGGCACCGAGGTACGAGTTCGAAGAGAGCCGGATATTCGAGCTTCCCGAGCTGCAGGAGCTCGCGACCGACGAGACCTTCATGGCTGTCGCACAAGCCTATTTGAGGTGTCGGCCTGTGAACGACCTCGTCGCTGTCTGGTGGAGCCCAGCGTTCGGGAGCCAGGCAAGCTCGGAGGCGGCGCAGCTCTTTCACTTCGACATGGACAGGCTGAAATTCGTCAAGTTCTTCGTCTATCTCACCGACGTCGACGTGAGACAGGGCCCTCACGTGTACGTGGCGTCGTCACATGTCCGCAAGCCGAAGGCCGTGCGGCGCGACGGTCGCATCTCCGATGAAGAGATCATTCGTGCGTACGGGCAGGACGCGATTATCGAGATCACCGGTCAGCGTGGGACCGTGCTAGCCGTCGACACCCGGGGCTTCCACAAGGGCAAGGCGCCGGAAAGCGGAGACAGGTTGCTCTTTCAGGTCGAGTACACGAACAGTCTGTTCGGCGCCCCCTACAACCGCATGGTTATCGATGGGACATGGTCTGAGCAGGCGCTGGCACGAGTCCAGCGGAACCCGGAGGTCTTTCAGCGCTTCGAACGGCCGGCACAGGCTTGACGGCGGGATAGCCGGGAGTGACACCGAACCTGTAATGAGTGTTCAGTCGGGGTGCCGCGATTCGAGTCAGACGTTGCAGCCGCACTGCAAGCCTGAAGTGGAGACGACGGGTTCGAAGGTCGCGATGATCCGCGCAGCAGAGCTACCGTCAGACTTTCTCTCGTCCCGCCTGCGACCCATCGCACGTCGTTGGTCGCAGCGAGCCTGGGCGAGCGAGGCGGCGACCGCGGGCCGCTGCACGGTTTGGTCTTATGGCGGATGACTATCGCGGCCTGAGCGAACGCGCCTTCTACCTGCGGGCGATCGCGCGGTACGGCGCGTGGCGAGTCGGTCGCAGGGTGCTCCGCCGACCCGCTTTGGTGCGCACACCAGAAGCGGTCATCGACCAGTACGAGCAGATTGGCCGCGACTTCCTGGCGCGATTTGACGCATCGGACTGGTCGATTGGGGAGTACGCCCTGCGCGAACGTGACGAGGACGTCCGCGGCTTTCACGTCGCCCACATCGAGGACGGAGTGATCACCGACGACGCCGAGAGTGTTTCACGACGTACCTTGTCTGCACTCCGCGACGCGGTCTCGCGCCACTCGCCTCGCAGTGTCCTCGAAGTCGGCTCGGGCACGGGCCGCAACGTCATGTGGTTGCTCGCGAACGGCGTTGCGGAGCGAGGAAGAGGGCTTGAGCTCACGACTGCTGGCGTCGAGGTCGCGAACCGGGCCGCCGAGCGGTACAGGCTCGACGCCTCCTTCCAGCAATTCGACATGTACGGCGACTGGAGCGGCGTCGACGCCGCCGACGTGGTTTTCTCGATGTATGCCCTAGAGCAGATCCCCCACGCTCGACCGGTGGTCGCCGAGATGGTGAGGCTCGCGCGCCGGGCCGTCGTCATGATCGAGCCGTTCCCTGATTACTGGCGAGGCCTTGCGCGGGTCGCATGCCGATTGCGCAACCCTTCCACCGATCGGCTCAACGCCGGAGCGCTCGAGGGGTTCGACACGGACAGCGAGCTGCTGCCGTTTGGCTTGGCCCTCAACCGCGGGTCCCTGGTGACGATCACGACCTAACGAGCGGACACCCTGGGTACGGCGTTCTGCGTCTCCGGTCTGCCTTCGGCCAGTCGACCAAATCGAGGAACCTCGTCGGCCATGCTGCGCACCGCTGAGTGCACCGAGTCGGGCTACACCCTCGGTTTCCTCAGCAGCATGACAATCCCGTCGTAGAGGAACTGCGATACGTCCGCGCTCGGAAACCTTGCGGCGACTTTCGCCAGGCGGGCTGGGTCCTGTGCGTCTCGATATTTCCACGCCAAGTCGGGTGCGTCGTACCCCTTGAAGAACAAGACTTCGAAGTGACTCGCACTGACGAGGTCGACGTAGTCGGAGAACAGCAATTGGTTCTGTTCTGGCGATTCGAACACAAAGCTGACACTCTGCTCCGCAAGATCCGCGGTCATACCCAGCGAGACACACGCTCGCAAAACGTCTTCGCGTGAGTCGATCAGGTGGCACCACGACGGCAGTACGAACTCGTGGTACGAGACGGACCCGTGGTGATGGACGAACCCCAGATGGTGCCCATACGGCGTCGACCAGATCGGGCCGAAATGAGCGTATAAGGAACCGCCGGGCTTGAGCACCCGGTACGCCTCGGCGAGAGCTTCGTCTAGCCCGCGAATGTGTTCAAAAGCGGAGACCGATAGGGCGGCATCGAAGTATCCGTCGCTGAACGGCATGCTGCGCGCGTCCTCGCGGACCACCTTCCCGCGAGCCCCAACACCGCGCGGTTCGCTGTCGGGGTCGAGTCCTATTGCTTCGGCTACGTGCGACCGGTCCTGCAGATGCCGCAGGAGGTCGGCCCTCATACCGGTCCCGATCTCAAGTACACGCTTACCGGCCAGCCCGCCAAGCGCAGTATCGACTTGCGCGAGAAAGCGGTCGCGATCGCCCCGTTTGCTTCGACGATTCCACGCGTCGAGCGCCCGTAGTCGCACCGTGGCTGGCATCACGCCGAGTGTCCGGCGCGCGGCTACTCGTACCGCTTTGATTGAGCCTCCGGCTTCAGATCGTCTCCATCGAGCCGCTCCCTAGCGGGCTCCATCGAGCCGAGGTGGAGGCAGCGCCGAACTCGCGCGGTACGTCGGCTCTGCCTCGTTCGAGTTCGCGAGTTTCATCGGTCGCCGCTATGGGTTCCAAGACCAGCGATTCGCGCTCCCTGCGCAAGCGCTGCGAGCTGATCGCTGTTGGCCAAGACGAAAGACGATACACGGCTCGACGCGCGCCGCTCGCTCTGACAGATCCGCCCTCTACACTCGGCCGCGACCGTGGCCGGGCGATCGATCACCTATTGCAGGAACTGCGTGATGCCCGAGACGAAGCCCGACCTCGTCATTGACGACCAGGGTGTCTGCAACGCGTGCCGATCGTTCGAGAATCGTGCCGAGGTCGACTGGGACGCGCGACTCACCGAGCTCGAGGCTCTTCTCGAGCGCTACCGGTCGCCCGACGGCTCACGGCACGACTGCATCGTTCCGGTGAGCGGCGGCAAGGACTCCACGACGCAGACGATACGACTGCTCGAGCTCGGAATGAACCCGCTCTGCGTGACGGCGA
>Ga0114129_10005696_pt1 | contig 17648 bp, 14 predicted proteins | sample RhiMetdeltSRZDD1_FD_80071 | JGI IMG/M metagenome (GOLD analysis project Ga0114129, IMG submission 80071) | Populus rhizosphere microbial communities from Tennessee, USA - Rhizosphere MetaG P. deltoides SRZDD1 (version 2) (version 2) | ecosystem: Host-associated > Plants > Roots > Rhizosphere >...
GATCCGCCGATGCGCGCCAGACGGGACGCTCGAGCGCGAGATTGCCGTGCCTGCCAAAAACCCCACGTGCGTTGCGTTTGGCGGCGATGATCTGGACCGGTTGTTCATCACCTCGTCGCGTCAGGAAATGAGCGACGAGGAGCTCGAGCGGGTGCCGCATGCCGGCGGCGTCTACGCCGCGCTGCCGGGTTGTAGCCGCGGCGTGCCCGAGCCCCTCTTTCGCGGCGCGTAATCAGATCGTCGTCGCTTCACTCCATTTCCGATTGAGCTTCGTGCGGCCCGGCATCGCAACTGCCGGCACGTCGAGCGGACCGAATGCGATCTGCGGCGGCGCCAGATCCTGATCGGCCTTGAGCAGCTCGTCCCACGAAACCTCCTGGCCCGTGTACGCAGCTTCGCGTCCGAGGATCGCGGTCATCGTGCTCTCGGCGACCTGCTTCAGCTCGTTGATCGGCTGCCCGGCGCGGATGCTCGCGATCAGATCCGTGTGCTCCTGCACGTAGCCGCTGATCGGACGTTCGGGTTTGTCGTACGTCCACGCTTTCGGTCCGAGAATGACGTTGACGGCGTCGGAGCTGCCTCGCGTGCCGATGAAGTGCTCGCCGATCCGGTTGGCCGTCCCGTCGATTTGCCGGCACATGCTGAGCACGCGCGCGCCGTTCGGATACTCGAAATCCACGCTGAAGTGATCGTAGATGTGGCCGTACTTCGGATCGGTTCGCCACTGACGGCCGCCGATCGCCGTGGCCTTGACCGGATGCGCGTTGAGCACCCAGTTCGCGACGTCGATGTTGTGGATGTGCTGCTCGACGATGTGATCGCCGGAGAGCCAGGTGAAGTAGAGCCAGTTTCGAATCTGCCACTCCGTGTCCGACCACTCAGGCTCTCTGCCCCGGTTCCAGAGTCCCGCCTGGTTCCAGAAGACCTGGCCGCTTACGACATCGCCAATGGCGCCGTCGTGGATGCGCTTGATCGTCGAGAGATAGTCGGCCTGATGCCGCCGCTGTGTGCCGGCTGCAATGCCCAACCCTTTCTGCCTGGCCTGCTCGTAGGTGGCGAGCACCGAGCGGATGCCGGCGGCGTCAACGGCCACAGGCTTCTCCGTGAAGATGTGTTTACCGGCCGCCACCGCAGCAGCAAGGTGAGTGGGACGGAATCCAGGCGGGGTCGCCAGGATCACCATGTGAACGTCCGCGGCAAGCACCTTCTTGTACGCGTCGAATCCGGTGAAGCAGCGCTCGTCGGTGACTTTATATTTGGCCGCGAACGAGGCGTTCCCCGCGGCCTGCTCGGCCAGCGCCTTTCGGCACTGCGCCAGTCGATCGGGCGTGAGGTCGCCGAGCGCGACGAGCTCCACGCCGTCGGAAGATTGCAGGCAATCGGCGGCGGCGCCGGTGCCTCGGCCGCCGCATCCGATCAGGCCGACCCGGATCACATCCGCGCCGGCCATGTAGACTCCACCTGGCAGCACGAATGCCGCGCTCGCGGCCGCCGTGGTCTGCATGAACGTCCGCCGGGAAACGGGATTGATGCGCTTGTCAGTCATGGTCACTCCTCACCAACCGAAATCCCACGAATGGTCCATCGGAGAGCCACCAGCGGCTCTTGGGAAGCTGAGGATCCCTCTCGTTCCACGAGTCGTCCTGGACGGCTCGCGCGGAGGGCCCAATCGCCTCCGGAGGATCGCGAAACGATCCGCCGCGCGCGACGGCGGGCCCGTCAGGCGTCGCGACCCATTCGGCCGCGTTGCCGAACAGGTCGAACAGCCCGAGCGCGTCCGCGGCCTTCGTGCCAACCGCGTGGGTTTTCGCGGACGCATTGCCCTTGTGCCACGCCAGCGCGTCGCGACGCGCGGCGTCGAGCGGCGTCTTGCCGACGGCAAGCTCCGCAGCGTGCAGCCACTCGGCTTCGGTCGGCAGCCGGTACTTCTTGCCGGTCCGCGCGGACAGCCAGTCGGCGAACGCCTGCGCTGCCGGCCGCGCGATGCTGATCGCCGGAAATCCAGCGTGCCCCCAGCCGTAATCGGGCGCTCCGTAAGGCTGCGACGGCCGGGCGATGGCATCCGCCCGTCCCCGGTCTTTCGGAATGTCGAGCCCGAGCGCGAACACATCGTACATGTCCCAGGTCGCCTCGGTGCGTTCGATGTAGAAGGCCGCAACGGGCACCGTCTTGCCGTTGATCGTGGTGCTGCCTTCCGGGACGCGCACCATCTCGAATGTGACCAGAGTCCCGGGAATCGACTCGCGGTATGTTTGCGTTTCGGCTGGCGCCGTGTTCTGGAAGCCAGCGTGCAACGTCCCGACGGCGAGCGCCAGCACGAGCGTTGCAGCCGGAAGGGTAGAGCGTGAGGACATTTATTCGCTACTCGTTGATTGTTGTGGTCTCACTCGCGAGCTCGAGCGTTCCCGCCCCGAGCGCGCAGGACATGCTACCGCGCGCCTACGAGTACAGCGAAGTCCACATGGGACTTCCCGTGCGCATCGTTCTGTACGCCTCGGACGAGGCCCGGGCGCGTGCGGCGGCCGGAGCTGCCTTCGAGCGTATCGCCGCGCTCGACAGGATGATGAGCGATTATCGTCCGGACAGCGAACTGCGGCGCCTCGAGCAGCATTATGACGAATGGACACCGGCGAGCCCCGAGCTCTTCGATGTCGTCGAGCGCGCCGTCTCCATTGCGCGCGCGAGCGACGGCGCGTTCGATCCTTCCGTCGCTCCGCTCGTGGCGCTGTGGCGCGAGGCTCGAAAGACGCGCCGCCTGCCCGATGCGTCGGCTCTCGATGCGGCACGCGCGCTGGTGGGCTGGCGCCGGATCGGGCTCGACCGGACCGACCAGACGATCTGCCTGCGACCGGGCACGCGACTCGATCTCGGCGGCATCGCGAAGGGTTACATCCTCCAGGAAGGCCTGAAGATCCTGCGGTCGCACGGCGTCGATCGGGCCCTTCTCGAAGCGGGCGGCGACATCATGGCCGGCGCCGCGCCGCCGGGACGAGACGGATGGAGCGTCGAGACGCCATCGACGGATCGGGCGTTCCGCGAGCGGGCGCGAGCGTTGACCAATGTGGCGATCGCCACGTCGGGCGCGAGCGCGCAGTTCGTCGAGATCGACGGCGTTCGGTATTCGCATGTGATCGACCCGCACACGGGCTACGGACTCACCAACCATTTCGTCGCTCACGTCATCGCCCCGGACGCCGCCGACGCCGACGCCCTCGCCACCGCGCTCACCGTCATGGGACCGGAGAAGTCACGTAAGCTGCTTGGCATGTTTCCGGGAGCCGTCGCGAGCATCGAGCGCGAACGGTGAGTCATCCGCCCCACGCACGCTTCAAGAACCGGACGAAGTTTCCGTGTGCGATATTTTCGACGTCCGCGTCGCTGTAGCCGCGCGCCTTCAGGATGTCAGGCATCTGGGACAGGTCGGCGATCGTGTGGACGTCCAGCGGACTCTGTTCCCGGCCGAACGCGCCGTCGAGGTCGGAGCCGATCATGGAGTGCAGGGCGTTGCCGGCGAGCTGACAGATGTGATCGATGTGATCGGCGACCGTTTGCATCGACACACCCGTTCGCTCGGGCGTCGTCTCTCCGCGGATCCATCCGGGCACCAGCATCCAGGCGTCGAAAGCCGCGCCGATGACGGCGTCCCGCGCGATCAACTCGCGGATCTGATCGTCGGAGAACTGACGGTTGTGCGGCACGAGAGCCCGACAATTGGAATGGCTCGCCCAGACGGGTCCCCGGAAATGATCGAGGGCGTCGCGGAAGCTCTCGTCACACAGATGAGTGGCGTCCAGAATGATGCCGAGCCGCTCCATCTCGCGCAGCAGCTCCCGGCCGGGCGCTCCGAGATCGCCGGACGCGTTCGTTCCCTGCGCGTAGACGCCGGGGCCGTAGTGCGCAGGACCAACCGCGCGCAACCCTCGAGCGTACGCGCGCTCGAGATGCTGCAGCGTCACGACCGAGTCCGCCCCCTCGAGGCTGAGGATGTAGCCTATCGCCCCGCCGTCATCGCCGTTCTTCCAGCGTGCCACGTGGCACTGCAGCGCGGAGGAGTCACAGATCTGGACCATCTCGCCGCGCTCTTCCATCGCGCGATACCACGCCAGCTGTCCCTGCGTCATCGCCCACGCCTGTTCCGGCGAATGCCATCCGGGCAATGGATTGTCGATGGAAACGTAGCGCCCGATCTGTGTGGCGACGCAGAGACCGACGCCGCCGCGCCGCATCTCCGGGAACGACACGGTCCCGCGCGTCCGATCGGGCTTGTCGGTCAGGCTCTGCTCGCGCGCCCGGATTTCCTCGATCGGCCTCGTCAGATCGCGGTTCCACTCCAGCGCGTTCATCGCGAGGTCGAGGTGCGCGTCGACTAGAAACATGTTTGCCGCGCCTAGATTAACTCAAGCCGCTCGCATCGGATCGATCGCCGCAGGCGTGGCGTGCGTTATAGTGCGAAATCGTTCCGAATGCGCGATGCGTTCCGTCTCTCGACTCGGGTCGTACGAGCGTCTGTGCTGGCTGCGGCTGGCGTGCTGGCCGCGGCGGCGGTCTCCGCCCGTCCCGCGGATCCGCCGCGCGAGATTCGCTGGGCGGGCGATCCCGAGGGCGGCGCGCCGTACGTCGAAGCCGATCCTGCCGATCCCGGTCGCCTCGTGGGCTTCGATGTCGAGATTGCCGACCTCATCGCGCGCGGCCTGAAGCGCACGCCGCGTTTCGTGCTGATCACGTTTTCCTCGATCGACCAGTCCGTCGCGCGCGGCGACGCCGAGATCGGCCTGAGCGGCATCGAAGACACGACTGCCAGGCGCACGACGATGGCCCCGACGATTCCGTATTACGAGTTCCGCGAAGTCCTGACGGTTCGCACGGCGGACACGGCTCGATACCGCACGCTCGCCGACCTCGCGGGTCGCCGCGTCGGCACGCTGGGCGGAACGATCGCGTACGAAATCCTCGTGCGCGCGCAGAAAGATCATCGGATCCAGCCCGTTTCCTATGATGACGACGTGCATCCGTTCAGCGATCTGAGTCTGGGCCGCCTCGACGCGGTGCTGCTCGACAACGTGCTCGCCGAGCGCCGACGCCGTTCGATGACCGGGCTCGTCGTGCAGCAGGAAAGCATCGCGGTCGGGCACTATGTCGGGATCCTCGACCAGAGAAACGCGCCGCTCCGTGATGCCATCGACGACATCTTCCGCCGCGCGATGCGCGACGGCACATTCGAGCGCATCTTCCGCAAATGGAACGTGTGGAACGACGACCAGCCTGCGCTGTACTCGCGGCTTCTCGCCGGTGAGCCGGTTCCACCCGTCGTCGGGATGGTCGGCGCAGCGGATGTCGCCACGTTGTCGCGATGGCAGGCCACTCGTCTCTACGTGCCGGGGCTTCTGACGGCGGCTGTCGTCACGATCGTTCTGTCATGCTTGTCGATGACCCTCGCGGTCGGGCTCGGGGTTCTGATCGCCAGCGGCCGCGTTTATGGCACCGGCCTCCTGCGCGCGGCGTTGACCTCCTATGTGGAGCTGATGCGCGGCACGCCGATCCTGCTGCAGTTGTTCGTCATCTACTACGGCCTGGCCGCCGCGATCCGGTTGCCGGCCTTTCTCGCCGCGCTGCTGGGTCTCGCGCTGAACTATGCGGCGTACGAAAGCGAGATCTACCGCGGCGCGCTCGAGGCGGTTCCGGTCGGTCAACTCGAGGCCGCTCGCACGCTCGGGCTGACGGAACGTCAGGTGCTCACGCTGGTTCGAGGTCCTCAGGCGTTCCGGCTCGCGCTTGCGCCGATGACGAACGATTTCGTGGCGCTGCTGAAGGACTCGTCGCTCGTATCGGTCCTGACGGTCATGGAGCTGACGAAGCAGACGCAGATCTTCGCAACGAATCTGGGAAGCTGGGTCATTCCCGGCACGCTCTGCGCGGCGCTGTATCTGGCGATGTCGCTGCCCCTGGCAGCCTTCGCGCGCCGGCTCGAACAGCGATGGAAACCTCAACCCCGATGAACGACAGCGTCGTGCGAGTGCGAGATCTGCGTCTGCGCCGCGGGGAGCGCACCATCCTCGCCGGCGTCAGCTTCGATGTCGTCCGCGGCGGTCTGGTCGCGCTGATGGGACCGTCAGGCTCTGGGAAGACGACCATCCTCCGGGCAATTGCCGCCCTGGAGCGCTTCGACGCGGGCACCATTACGATCGAGTCGCTGACGCTCACCGGCGGGATTCCGTCTCCGGCCCTTCTAAAGCAGCTCCGGCGTCACGTGGGCCTCGTGTTTCAGTTTCATCATCTCTTCGAGCACCTTCCGGCCTTGAAGAACGTGACGCTGGCGCCGGTGCACGCCGGTGGGATGAGCGTCGCTGATGCTGAACGGCGGGCGCGCGATCTCCTCGCGGCGCTCGGGGTGGAGCATCGGGAACACGCGCTGCCTCGCGAGCTGTCCGGTGGGGAAGCGCAGCGGGTCGCTATCGCGCGGGCGCTGGCGGTCGATCCACCGCTGCTGATGATGGATGAGCCCACCGCGTCGCTCGATCCTGCGCGCAGGAGCGAGCTGGGCGAGCTGCTGCGAGGGCTGGTCAAGCAGGGGCGCACGATTCTCGTCTCCACTCATGACGACGAGTTTGCGCGGGAGTGGGCTACACAGGTTCTTCGAGTCAGCGGGGGACGTGTGATCTGACTTATCCCACCAGCAGACTGAGCAGCAGGACGCCGCCGAGCGCGGCGATCGACACGATCGTCTCCATGATCGTCCAGGTCGACACGGTCTGCGGCACGCTCATGTTGAAGTATTCCTTGACGAGCCAGAATCCGCCGTCGTTCACGTGAGACGCGATCACCGAGCCCGCGCCAATCGCAACGACGAGCAGATCTTTGTTCGGGTAACCCGCCGTCATCGGCGCCATCACGCTCGCGGCCGTGATCACGGAAACCGTGGCCGAGCCGACCGACAGGCGCAGCAGCGCCGCGATCAGCCAGCCGAGCACGAGCGGCGACAGCTGGAGTCCTCCAATGACATGCGTGATCGCGGTATCCGCACCAGCCGCGACGAGGACGCGCCCGAAGCCTCCTCCAGAGCCGACGACGAGCAGGACGCCGGCGACGGGAGGCAGCGACTCCTCCGCGAACGTCAGCAGGCGCGCGCGGTCGAACCCGCAGGCCCGGCCGAAGGTGTACATCGACAGCAGCGTTGCCAGCAGCATCGCCACGAGCGGGCTCCCGGCGAATCCAATCCATCGACGGGGCACACCATCCGCCATCGTCGCCTGCGCCAACGCCGCGAGCAGCATCAGCACGACCGGCAGCAAGATCGTGATCAACGTGATCGCCAGCGACGGGGGTCGCTTCGCAGTACTCGGCGCGGTGAACTGGCTTGCGACGGCGCCGGCGTCGACGTGGACGCGGCGGCTGATGAAGCGGCCGAACACCGGGCCCGAGACGATCGCTACTGGTAGGCCGACGATGAGCGCATAGAACAAGGTCCGCCCGGGATCTGCGCCCAGGCGCTCGATCGCGGCCAGCGGTCCGGGGTGGGGAGGCACCAGTCCGTGCGCGACCGAGAGTCCCGCAAGCACGGGGATCCCCAGAAGGAGCAGCGGGGCGCCTGCCTGTCGCGTCAGCGTGAACAGCACCGGCGCGAGGAGCACGAGTCCGACCTGAAAGAAGACCGGCAGCCCGATGATGAACGCTGCCAGCATCACGGCCCAGTCCAGACGTCGCTCGCCCAGTGAATCCACGAGCGCCCGCGCCACGACGACGGCGCCGCCCGACTCCGCGAGCAGCTTGCCGATGACGGTCCCCAGGCCGATCACGATCGCCGTGAAGCCGAGGGTGTCGCCGACGCCTTGTTGAAAGGCGCGGGAGATATCGGGGAGGGGCATCCGCGCCGCGAGGCCGACGCAGACGGATCCCACCACGAGCGCAATGAAGGCGGGCATCCTGAGCCAGGTAATCAGGATCACCACCAGCGCGACGCCGACGAAGATCACGCCGAGCAGCACTGCCGGGCTCACGGTCGGGAGCTTATCCCAACCGCCCGGGGACTCTGAGTCCGCCCCGCTGTCCTAATTTGTGGAATGGACTCTGAGTCACAAAATGCACTTGGCGGTGCAAACCGGACTCAGAGTCCCAAACGCGCACCAGGCCGCGAATCGGACTCAGAGTCCGGGACGGTGCGAAACGTGCTGAACTCCCTATCCAGATTCCCGAAAGCAACCGAAAAGGCTTGAAAACCTTCGCGAATGCGCGGGCGGGCACACACAATTCTGTAATTGGGGGACCATCGTGGTATCTCGCCTTTGCCTGGTGGCGACGCTCCTGTCGACGGGGACCCTCGTCCTCGACGCCCAGTCCGAGCAGCGCGCGACCTTCCGTTCGTCCCTCGAGCTCGTGTCAGTGGCCGTGGTCGTGCGCGGTCCCGACGGCCGGCTCGTCCCCAACCTCCGCGCAGCTGACTTCGAGGTCACGGACGGCGGCGCGGTTCAGCCCGTCGTGCAGTTCCAGAGCGGCGAGAACGCGGACGCGCGACTCGCGGTCCTCGTGGACAGCAGCGGCAGCATGGTCCTCGGCGCGAAACAACTGCGGTCGCGCCTGGCGACCGAGTTCCTGATCGCGGGGTTCAAGGGACATGACGCCGCCAGCGTGTTCAGCTTCGACTCCCGCGTGCGGCGGCTGACGCCCTTTACCCGCGATCCCGACGTGCTCCGCGCCGCCGTCACCAGCGTCGAGCCGTACGGCATCACGCGCCTCTACGACGCCATCGTCGACACCGTTCGGACGGTGACGGACGACGCGCCGCGCGCGCGTGCGGTGCTCCTGCTGACCGACGGCATGGACACCGACAGCGTCGTGTCGCCGAGTGAAGCGGCAAACGCCGCCGCTGCGCTGGACATCCCTCTCTACGTGCTGTCAGTCAAAGATGACGATCAGGTCGCTCGTCCGTCGAAAGCGTTTCCGGCGAGAGTCTCGGATGCCCTCACGCTGAGCGACCTTGCCGTCCGCACCGGTGGGCTCGCAGCCGAAGCGACCACCACCGCGCAATTGAGCGTGGTGACCCGCACCATCCTCAGCGAGCTTCGCCACCAATACGTCCTCGCCTTTGCGGCTGGACCCGCCAAGGGCTGGCACGAGCTGAACGTTCGCGTACGACGCGGCCGCGTGCACGCGCGATCGCGAAACGGCTATCTCGTTTCTTAAGTCACCACGTCACGCTGACAAGCGATACGGCCTGTCGCGGCAGGCTGAAACGGATCGACGCCTCACCCTTGTCCGGCACGATGCGCCGCGGAGTCCCCAGCATCTGGAGCTGACCCGCGCGTTCGAGCTGCGATCGTTGCTCCCGAGTCGGCGCAGCCGGCGAACCCATGCGAAGCCAGGCCCAGTAGGCATTGCTGTGATCGTCGTCGACGCGGAAATGCGTGAGCGTTACGCTGCTCGAGGGGAGTCCCGCAATCGTCAGCGCCACGTCCGCGGCTGGCGCGGGAACGTTGTCATCGTGGTAGTTCCAGACGAGGACCGCGGCCGACCGCGCGTCGCGGCTCGCCAGCGCGGCGATGTCCGCCGCTCCACGGACGCTGCTGTCGCGCACCTGGTCTAGCGGAAGCGCTCCGGCGCTGTCGACGGACACACGATCTCCCGTCATCCGACCGAGCATGCGGAAGACGTTCAACACCGGCTTGTCGATGCCGTTCGTCGACAGGTCGCGAAAGCCGTCGAAGTACGGCTGTCCCTCGAACTCGAACGCCCACGTCACCGCTCCGATCAGATTCACGTGGTGGCGCTCGGCGAGATCGTACGTCCGCGCGATCTGTTCGGCCGTGTAGCTCGAATACATCGTGCCGTTCCGATAGGCGTTCGCCGGGTTCGTCCGCATCGGGCACGCTGCGCATCCTTCCGGATCGGACTCACCAATCACGACGGGAGTGCGAGCCAGTTCCGGAAACGACGCGATGATGCCGAAGGCGTTCGAGATCGCACGCAACTGGTTGCCCACGTTCATGCGCACGAAGCCTTCCGGCGTCACTTGCGGCGACCCCTTCGCGTGAAACCCGACGTAATCGAGCGGCGCGCCTGTCTTTCCGGTCGCGTGGTTCGTGCCGCGCAGGCAATGCTCGATGAAATCGTGCAGGAATTGCTGCGTGCGGGCGCCGTTCGGTCCCGTCACGTGAGGCCCGCCGACGCGCGCCGTCGGCAACGCACGCTTGAGGCCATCGGCCGCATAGTCGTACAGCTTCTGGTACTCCTCCGGTGTGCCATGCCAGTATCCGATGTCCGGTTCGTTCCAGACTTCCCACCACCAGCTTTCAACTTCAGGGCGTCCGTATTTCTCGACCGAATGACGGACCCACTGGTAAACGAGCTCTCCCCATTTCACATAGTCGCGCGGCGGATAACTCCATCCCGTGAAGAGCTCCGTCTTTTCACCAGGTTTCCAGAAATGCCGGTAGGGTGACGGGTGTGACGAGAGCGCTTCAGGCATGAACCCGATCTCGACGAGAGGCTTCATGCCGCGTTCGAGGTAGGTCGAGACAATGCGGTCGACGATCGTCCAGTTGTACACGGCGCGGCCGTTCGCATCCTCGGTGTACGCGTTCGTCGATCCCCATTTGAGTGCCGGAGTCCCGTCGCCGGTCGTCAGCATGTTGTGCGTGCGAACGTAAACCGGCACGGGACTGGAAGCCGCGATTTCCGAGAGCAGCTTTTTTCCATCCGCGGTGTACGTGTAGTTCGGCTCGTCGTAGCCGAACCATGCCCAGATGGCCCGCATCGGGCCTTTCTTCTGCGCGGTGTCAACACGAATCGACACGGTCGTCGATTGTGACGGCTGCAGCAGCGCGCCAAGAGCGACGATCGCGACGCTGGCGAGTTTTGCATTCATGCGCGGTCCGAGCATAACCTAAAGCCCGAACGCCGGTATGCGCATCCACCTCATAGATGGCACGTACGAGTTGTTCCGCCACTACTACGCGGTGCCGTCCGCGCGCGACGTCGAGGGCCGCGAGATCGGTGCGGTTCGCGGAGTGGTTGGATCTGTTCTCGCGATGCTGAACCGCGGCGTCACGCACGTGGCTGTCGCGACGGATCACGTCATCGAATCGTTCCGGAACGATCTCTGGCCGGACTACAAGACGAGCGCGGGCGTCGAGCCCGAGCTGCTCTCGCAATTCCAGCCGCTCGAGGACGCGTTGTTCGCGCTCGGAGTCGGCGTCTGGCCCATGGTCGAGTTCGAAGCAGACGATGCCCTTGCGGCCGGAGCGGCGAAGGCGGCGCTGAATCCTGACGTTGACCAGGTTGTCATCTGCACTCCCGACAAAGATCTCTCGCAGTGCGTTCGAGGCACGCGAGTGGTCCAGCTGAATCGTCGCACGAATGTAATCCGCGACGAGACGGCCGTCATCGCGAGGTTCGGCGTGCCGCCCGTCTCGATCCCCGACTACCTCGCGCTCGTGGGCGATGCGTCCGACGGGTACCCGGGACTTCCAGGCTGGGGTGCGAAATCAACGGCGGCCGTGCTGGCGCGGTTTGGGCACCTCGAACGCATTCCCGACGACTGGCGAACGTGGTCGGTCAACGCCGCGAATAGAGCGGCGCTCTCCCGAACGCTCCAGCGCGACCGCGATCGCGCATTCCTCTTTCGCGATCTCGCCACGCTTCGCACCGACATCGACCTCTTCGATGACGTCGAGGATCTGCGCTGGAAGGGGCCGACGGCGGCCTTCGCCGAATTCGCCAGGCGATTCGACGCCGCTGTCACGACTTGAACGTGCACAATCGACGCTGAACGATGTATCACGTCCTGCTCCTGGCTCTTCTTGCCCAATCACCAGGCACTGCATCCTCAGATCTGACCCTCTGGTATCGGGCGCCCGCGCACGAATGGGTCGAAGCCTTGCCGGTCGGCAACGGGCGGCTTGGCGCGATGGTGTTCGGCGGCACAGCCCGGGAACAGATTCAGCTCAACGAAGACACGATCTGGTCCGGCGGCCCTATGCCTCAGATGCCGGCCAGCATCGCAAGCCAGCTGCCCGAGATCAGACGACTGCTGTTCGATGGCAAGTACGCCGAAGGCGAGGCGCGAGCGCGGGCGCTGCTCGCCGTTTCCGATGCTGGCGGAAGCCATCAGACTCTCGGCGACTTGTACCTGACATCAGATTCGGGTGAGACGTCGAGCTACAGGCGGTCGCTCGATCTCGACACGGGTGTAGCGCTCACAACGTATGCGGCGGGCGGCGTCACCTACCGCCGCGAAGTGTTTTCGAGCCGGCCCGATCGCGCGATCGTCGTGCGCGTGACGGCGGATCGCCCGCGCGGAGTGACGTTGACGGCGTCGCTCGAGCGGCCGGACACCGTCGTGACTGCTGACGGGGTCGACGCGCTGATCATGTCGAGCAGCCCCTCGTCACCCGGCGTGAAGTTCACGGCCGTTCTGAAGGCCGTTGCCGACGGTGGTACGACCACGATCGACAACGGCCGCCTCATCGTCGCCAACGCGAACGCGGTGACGCTGCTTCTGACCGCGGCGAGCGACTACAACAGGAGCAATCCGTTCGCGCCGCTGACGCGCGACCCTCGAGCGGCAGCGCTCGAGGAGGCACGCGCCGCGGCGACGTCATCGTACGCACGTTTGAAGCAGCGGGCGGTGGTCGATCATCAGAGCCTGTTTCGGCGCGTGGCGCTGCAGTTGTCGCAGGATCCGATCCCGGATCGTCCGACCGACGAGCGGCTGGCGGCGGTGCAGGCAGGAGGGCGCGATCCACATCTCGTCGAGTTGTACTTCCAGTACGGCCGCTACCTGTTGATCGCATCCTCGCGTCCCGGCGATTTGCCCGCCAATCTGCAGGGACTGTGGAACAAAGATCTCAAGGCGCCGTGGAGCGCTGACTATCACATCAACATCAACATCCAGATGAATTACTGGCCTGCCGAGGTGACCAACCTGTCCGAGTGCGCGATGCCGTTCTTCGATTTCATCGAGGCGCTCGCCGCTGTCTCGGGACGAAGGATTGCCCGAGAGTTCTATGGGACGCGCGGGTTCGTCGCGCACTACACCGCGAACGCGTGGCTGCTCACGCCCGACACCGGCAGGCCGAACTACGCGCTCTGGCAGATGGGCGGCGCCTGGTCCACGCGCCACTTCATGGAGCACTACTGGTTCACCGGCGATCGCGAATTCCTTCGCGCGCGGGCGTACCCGATCCTGCGCGACGCGTCGCTCTTTCTGCTCGACTGGCTCGTGCCGGATCCGAAAACCGGCAAGCTCGTGTCGGGTCCGAGCGCGTCGCCCGAGAACACGTTCATCGGACCTGATGACGGCAAGTACAGCGTGTCCATGGGAAGCTCGATGGACCAGGAGATCGTCTGGGATACGTTCAACAATTTTCTGGCCGCCGCGCGGGAGCTCCGGATCGAAGACGAGACGACTGCCGACGTTCGACGCGCGCTGAGCGCGCTCGCGTGGCCCGGAATTGCTCCCGATGGCCGGCTCATGGAGTGGGCGCAGAATTTTCAGGAAGCCGAGCCGGGGCATCGCCACATGTCGCAGCTCTTTGGTCTGCATCCCGGGCATCAGTTCACCCTCGGCACGACACCCGAGTACCTCGCCGCCGCTCGCAAGACCATCGACTACCGGCTGGCGCATGGAGGCGGCCACACGGGCTGGAGCCGCGCGTGGATCGTGAACTTCTTCGCCCGCCTGCGTGACGGCGAACGCGCATACGAGAACCTTCAGGCGCTGCTGGCGAAGTCAACGCTCAAGAACCTGTTCGACAATCACCCGCCGTTCCAGATCGACGGCAACTTCGGCGGCACGGCCGGGATCGCCGAGATGCTGCTGCAGAGCCACGACGAAGAGGTGACGCTTTTGCCGGCGCTGCCGAAGGCCTGGCCCACGGGATCCTTCAAGGGGTTGCGAGCTCGTGGCGGATTCGAGGTCAGCGCACGGTGGAAGGACGGCACGCTCGAGACCGCGGAAATCACGTCAACGCTCGGGGGGACCGTCCGAGTGCGATTCGGTGAGAACGTTCGAGAGCTGAGGACGGTGAAGGGTCGGACGTACAGGATACATCCGAAGACGCTACGCCAGATCGCGCGGATACAGCTTCGGCGTGCCGGGAATCGCCACGGTCCCGAAGTGCTTCACATCCAGCGTGGCAATGGCGACGGCCCGGACGCGAACGCATGTTGCAATGACGAGGGCATCCACGAGCCCGAGACGGAGACTCGCGTACTTCATGTGAATGGCGACCGCTTCCACCAGAATCTTCTCGTCGCCCCAGGCAACACTGAACGCGCCATCGCGCAGGTCGCGTAAAAAAGCGTCCTGCGCCCGCGCACCAACGTGCGCTCCGACCAGGTAGTCCACTTCGGAAAGAATCGCCGAGGGCAGAATCCACGCGGCGGGGTCTCTCTCGAAAAGCCGGCGCAGTTTTCGATGGTGACGATCGCTGCGGTCGATCAGCGCGAGGACGGCGCTGGTGTCGGCGACGATCACCGGCGCGGCAGTCCGGCGAGCAGATCCTCGTCGCGTTCGCTGAGGTTGCGGCGGCCGCTTCGTCCTGAGCCGAGGCTGCGCGGCAGGCGCTGCGGCAGCTCGCGCGCCGCATACTGCGCAACCGCTTCGCGGACGAGCTGCGCCGGCGGGCAGCGCCGCGAGCGCGCGATCGCCTTGAGGCGGTTGTAATCTGCCGCATCCAGATAAACGGTGGTCTTGAGATGGCCGGCCATATGGTTACCAGCTACTATATATGGTAGCAGAACCGGTGCGTGCAGCGCTATGCGCCTGATGCCGGCCGCAGCCGCCAGCGAGTCGCATCCATCTCAGCGGCACGATCGCGAGGATACAGCTTCTTCGCGTCGAAGAGACGCCTGACGGTTCGATGATGCTAAGGTGAGGTTCTGAGGCGCTGATGGCCGGAAGCATCGCAATCTTCGGTGCGCACGAGCCCAAGACGCTCGCGCAACTCGAGGACGTCGCCAGCCGCGCGGAGCGCGCGGCGCTGATGGCGGACGGCCATCTGGGCTACGTCATGCCGATTGGCGGCGTGGCCGCGTATCGCAACCGGGTGTCCGTCGTCGGCGTCGGGTTCGATATTGCCTGCGGCAACGCCGCGATCAGGACGGATCTCAGGCTCCATGCCGCGTCCAATCTCGCTGAGCGTCTGCCCCAGCTCGCCGACGAAATCCAGGACGTCGTGTCGTTCGGTGTCGGTCGCAAGAATCGTTCGGGGGATGCGCCGGTCGATCACCCGCTGTTCGAGAGCGACGCGTGGAGCGTGCTGCCACGGCATGTGCGCGAACCGCTGCGCAGCAAGGCGCGGGCGCAGCTCGGAACCGTCGGAAGCGGCAACCACTACGTCGACGTGTTCGTCGATGAGGGCGGTGCGATCTGGGTCGGCGTGCATTTCGGCAGCCGAGGTTTCGGCCACACCGTCGCGTCCGGATTTCTGGCCCTATCGCAGAACGAGGCGTGGGGCACGCGCGTGCCGGAACGCGAGGCGCTGCTCGGCCTCGAGACACCCCTCGGACAGGACTACTGGGCGTTGATGACGCTGGCCGGCCAGTACGCATACGTCGGACGCGAATGGGTCGCGCGCAAGGTCGTCTCGCTCATCGGCGGGCGCGAGCTCGAACTCGTGCACAACCATCACAACTTCGCCTGGCGCGAGACGCACGACGAAAGGGACGTCATCGTCGTGCGCAAAGGCGCGACGCCGGCGTTTCCGGGGCAGAAAGGGTTCGTCGGCGGATCGATGGGAGACGAGGCGGTCATCGTGCAGGGAACGACCGCACCGGGCACACCGATCGAATCGCTTCAACGCGATGCGCTTTACTCGACGGTCCACGGGGCGGGGCGGGTGATGTCGCGCACGCAGGCGGCTGGCAAGCGAAACCGCCGGACCGGAGAAGTGCTCCGGCAGGGGCTCGTCTCGCCGGAGATGATGCACACGTGGGTGCGCGAGAAGGGAGTGGTGCTGCGCGGCGGCGGCCTCGACGAGAGCCCGCATGCTTACCGTCGTCTGCCTGACGTCCTCGCGGCCCAACGCGGAACGATCGAGGTCCTTCACACCCTCCGACCGCTCATCGTCGTGATGGCGGGCGAAGATCAATTCGATCCTTACAAGGATTGAGCGGACTTCCGGTAGAATCCAGCGTTCGTGTCGTTGGCGACCTCATCATGAGGACACTGGCACTCTGCGGCGTGGTAGTGGCGCTCTGCGGTCGAGCTCCGATCGCCAGCGATGACGCGCCTCGGGACTGGATTGAAGCGAGCACCGGCCACCGCGTGATCCGGCTCTCCGAGCGGCCCGGCACCGCAAGCCTGTACTTTCACCAGAACCCTTACACCGCGACGGGCGACAAGATGGTCGTGTCGACGCAGGACGGTCTGGCGACGATTGCGCTGCCGTCGCGGACGACGACGCCCCTGGTAGAGGAGCGCGTCAGCCACGTCGTTGTCGGTCCGAAGACGCGTCAGGCGTACTACATTCAAAACGACACAGTCTACGGGATCGACCTCGATACGCGGGCGGCGCGCAAGATCCTGGCGCATCCCCGCCTGCGCAGTGGCTCCGGCTTCGGGCTGAACGCGGACGAGACGCTGCTCGCTGGAAGCTTCGTCCTCGAGGATGCCCCTGGAGTTTCACCGCCGGCAAATACGACCGCGCCGTCCGCGCCGAACCCGCTGGTCACGCCGCCACCGCAGGAGTCGAGCCTCGAGGCCCGGTGGGCAGCGCGGCGACCGATGGCCCTCTATACGCTGAGTGTGAAAACTGGAGAGCTGAAGATCATCTACACGTCGACCGACTGGCTCAATCACGTTCAGATGTCGCCGACCGATCCGACGCTCATCATGTACTGCCACGAGGGACCGTGGCACAAGGTCGATCGCATCTGGACGATCAGGACCGACGGAACGGATCGCCGCCTGATGCACGAGCGGACGATGGAGATGGAGATTGCGGGCCACGAGTTCTTCAGCGCCGATGGCAAGATGATCTGGTACGACTTGCAGACGCCCAAGAGCCAGGTCTTCTGGCTCGCGGGTGTGGAGATCGCGACAGGCAAGCGCACCCGGTATTCAATTCCGAGGGAACACTGGTCGGTGCACTTCAATAGATCGTGGGACGACAAGCGCTTTGCCGGCGACGGCGGCGGTCCGCGCAGCGTGGCGGCGCCCGGCAACGGACAATGGATCGACCTCTACACGCCAACCCCTGAAGGGACGCTCGACGTCGAACGACTGGTCGATCTCGGGAAACACGACTACCAGCTCGAGCCGAACGTCACCTTCACGCCCGACAACAAATGGATTGTCTTCCGCTCGAACATGCACGGCGCCACGCACGTGTATGCCGTAGAGGTCGCGAAGACAAGGTAGCAATCCGATGGCATTCACCGTTACAAAAAATCTCACGCTGCCGAGCACGGTCACAGGTTCCTGGCCCCGTCCCCGATGGTTCGACACGAGCATGTGGGCGAGGCCGCTCGACACGTGCATGATGGACATCCGCTTCCGTGAGAAGTTCCAGGATGCGCTGGCGGTCGTGATCAGCGACGAGGAGCGGGCGGGTCTCGACATCCTCACCCACGGGGATTTCCACTGCGATGAGGATTTCGCCGGACGCAGCTGGCACCACTATCCGATCCAGCGCTGGACCGGTTTCGACGGA
>Ga0114129_10005697_pt1 | contig 17648 bp, 16 predicted proteins | sample RhiMetdeltSRZDD1_FD_80071 | JGI IMG/M metagenome (GOLD analysis project Ga0114129, IMG submission 80071) | Populus rhizosphere microbial communities from Tennessee, USA - Rhizosphere MetaG P. deltoides SRZDD1 (version 2) (version 2) | ecosystem: Host-associated > Plants > Roots > Rhizosphere >...
TTGTCCACCTCGCGCGATCAGCGGCCGCTGGTTCGCGCCGCTCGAATCCATAACGTAAACCTGCGGCGTGCCCGCTCGATTTGATATGAAAGCGATCTCACGCCCGGTTTGTGGATTCCATCGCGGCGAGATATTTATTCCTTTCGCCGTTCGGGTCAACCTGCGCGCGTTTGAGCCGTCGAGGTTCGAAACGTAAATCTCCATCGAGCCGTCTCCGCCAATCGCCGAGCTGAACGCAAGCTGGCCGCTGGGAGAGATCGTCGGCGAAGTAGTAGTCGAGTTGAAACTCGTGCCGCCGAGAAGACCACCTTCCGCCGAGCGCACAACGATATTGGGCACGCCGGTCTTGTAGCTCACGTAAGCAAGGTAGCGCCCGTCGGGCGAGAACTGCGGGAAGCGGACCAACGGACCGTCGCTCGCAAACCCGCGCGGGTTGAAACCATCGTAGTCCATCACTCGGATCGAGTCGCCGGCAACATAAGCGATCTTCGATGTAGCGATCCCATCGCGGCCCGTAAGCAGCTTGACTATCTCGTCGGCGAATTCGTGCGCGATGCGCCGTGAATCGCCGGTGTGCCGCGATGCGATGAGCTGTTGCTTCGTCTTCACGTCGTAAAGATATGTGTCGGCCGCGAGAGTCCCGCCTGTGTTTTGAAGATTGCCGAACGCGACGTAGTCGGCTTTGACCGGGTCTGCGCTCCAGTCATCAAACTTCAGTGAGGCCGGATCGGGAATGAGCGTCTTGGGATAAAGGCTCTTGCCGACCAGCCCCGACACCGCTGCGAAATCGAGATCGGCCCAGAGAACTTGATTGAAGGTGCTGACTCCGGCTTCGACTCCGGCCGAGCGCGCTATGAAGTCGGCAACCGCGAGGTTCGGACCATTGCCGGGCGTTACGATGATCGTGCCGATTTGCTTTCGCAGGTCCTCCTGCGGCGGTGTCTCTTGGCGCGCACCGACAACGCAAAGGCCCGGCGCCGCGAGTGCGAGAAGCGTTGCGAATATGATTGAAGCTCGTGATCTCATAACTTGCAAACTCATCTTACCGCAGAGAACGCCGAGGTTCGCAGAGGTCTGCTTTGCGTTGACTCGGCGTCCTCGGCTTTCTGTGCGGTGAACTATCCAACAATATCATTTCGGATAGCGGAACCAAACTTCTGCCGTCGCCTCTTGCGCGCTTGTCAGGAAGCCCGATGGAAAAGGCGGAAGCGGGTCCGACGCAATCACCGCGCGCTCGGCTGCGTAGTTCACCTGCGCGTTCGCAGAGCGCTGCTTGACATAAGCGGACGCCACTCGACCGCCTGAGATCGACAATATCCTTCCATCGCGCGCGATCCGAACTAATATCACGACGTATTGCATGCCACCGGAATCGATCGCGGGTGGCGTATAGTTGCGGCTCAGGATCGATTGAATTCGGCGGCCGTATTCCGAGCCGCCGGGCAGACCGGTCCCACCGCCAAACCCGCCTCCAGAGCCAATTCCAACGCCCCCGATCATCGCGGCTGGCGTCGGAGTCCCGAAGCTTCGGCCGACCTGCGCCGTCTGAGCCGCCGAGCGGCCGCGTTCGTCTTTGCCGGTGAAGATTCGTTCCTGCTGATTTACGACTGGCCGATCCGTCTTAAGAGCCTTCGGATCGGGCATGGCTTTTTCGGTTGGCGGAAGGAGCGCTTCGGAACTGGCATCCGCGGGGCGAGCAGTTTCGACGCGCGCATTGTTGATTGCGTCGTCCGTGTCGCCAACATAAGAAACCGGCTGCGGCTTTGCGAACCCGAGTATCGCGGACTTGTCGGCCACGCCTACCTCAATCGCGCCGCCTCCGCCTTCGCCGCCTTCGCCCGGCCCGGCCGCGACGATCTCAGAAGAGACAATTCGATTGAAAGAAACAAACAACGCGGCAAAGATGACGGCGTGCAACAGCACTGACAGGGCAATACCCAGGCGTTGACTCTTCTCGCCTTCGATCATCTCGTTCTTGAACGTCGCTAGCTCACTCATAGCCGTCCAATGTCAGCCCCGTTCGTAGTTCGGCATTTATGCGGAAGTTCGTATTTGTCTTCTCGAATCTGACAGCGTTACGAACTCCGCCTGAAGGCCGAACTACGAACGTTCACTTCTTTTTCACCGTCGGTTCAGTCACCAAACTAACATCTGCCCCGGCTTGCTTGGCAATGTCCAGCACGTACGCGATTATTCGATAGGGAGTCTCACCATCTCCACGGACGTAAACTCTGCGATCACCCGATTGTCCGAGCTTCTCGGAAAGCAACCCCGGCAAATCGTTCACGTTTACCTGTTTCGCCTCTGCCTGAGTACTCAGATAGACGTTGCCGTCTTTATCAATGCTGACCACCACGGCCTTTGGCTTAGGCTGTTCGACGCGGGTCTCTTGAGTCTTGGGCAGATTGACTTCGATTCCGGTCTGAAGAATCGGCGCTGTTACCATGAAGATGACCAGCAGCACCAGCATCACGTCTACGAGCGGCGTGACGTTGATTTCGGAGAGAGACGTTTGGGTGCGCCCACGCTGGTCAGTGAAAGCCATCTGGAATCCCGGTGATGCGTGAGGCGTGATGCGTGATAAGAGGCGTGTATTTTCACGCATCACGAATCACGTTTCACTCTTCTACACATTCGCTTTGACGTAATGCCGCTCGACAAGGTTGATCAGTTCCAGAGAGAACCGGTCGATGGTCGCCGTCAAGGCTTTGATCCTGTTCAAAAAGTGATTGTAAAAGATCGCAGCGGGAACGGCGGCCGCGATTCCGGCGGCCGTTGCTATCAGAGCCTCGGCAATCCCAGGCGCCACGGCTTGAATCGATGAAGCCGACGCCGTAGTAAGTCCGTGAAACGCGATGATGATTCCGACGACCGTTCCAAACAGTCCGATGAAGGGCGAAGCGTTCGCGGTTGTCGCAAGCCATGTCAGCCGGCGTTCCATCTGCGAGACCTCCGCGATTGTTGCCGACTGAAGCACCCGGCCGATCGCGTCGATGCTCCGAACGCGGCCATCTGCCTCGCCTATCTGATTGTTGATCTCGTCGTAGCCCGCCGTGAACACGCGGACCAGCGGGCTGCGGTCATCTGCGTCTACGCCTTGATAGAGCTCCGACAACTTCCCTCCACGTTGAAATCGCGCCAGGAATTTCTTCGTCGCTTTCTCCGCGTTTTTTAGCCACAGCCATTTCGTTATGATTATCGCCCACGAATAGATCGAGAAAATGAGTAAGAGAATCAGGACCCCTTTTGCGATGGGGCTTGCTCGCAACAAAAGATCGAGAAAAGTTTGAGTTTGAGTAGACTGGATCAAACAGAGTGCGAACGTCAATCCTCGTTCTCCTGAGTTGTTGCCTGCAGGGTCAATTCTAGATTGCTGCTTCGACGGGTGTCAAACTTCGCGCTTATACAAGACGTCGGGTACCTAGATCGTACCGATGGCAGGGATTATGTGAAAGCTCCGGCGAACCCCACCAAAGCAGTTGGTGGATCGTCGACTATCTAAAAACGAAAACGTCGATTGGCTCGAAGACCGCCTGACTATCAACGCGAGAAGCATGAGAACGCAGGGCCTCCATTCCATCTTCAAAATCACTGCACCTCAAACTGGCCAAAACCGAATCCGCTCTGGCGGACAGCTTCTCGGCGTAGCATTCCAAGCTGGGCGCAACCTGTTGCGTAACAACCTCGACGGCTAAGGCGCGAAATCCGGCCGCCTCAAAGATCGCTTGCACGGATCTGACTGCGGGCAGACACCGCTCTAAAATCGGCCGGGATGTCGGAAAGAAATCAACGTAAGGATACGATGATATGCGATCGCACGTCCCAGCGCGCAGGAAGACAGTCCCTTCCTCATGAAGCACGCGGCGGCATTCGGACGCGACCTGAGTCGGGCTATCGAAGTGATGAAAAACCATCGACATGAAAATCAGATCCACCGAGTTGTCGGACAACGGGAGCGCTTCGCCGCAACCAAGCTGGTATCGAACACGTATGTCGAGCTGCTTCTTTTGTGCCTGCTCCAACATCTTGGTTGAGGGATCAATACCAATAACTCCCGCGTCAAAGCGAGCCGCGAGAGCCTCGGAAAAACGTCCCGTGCCGCAACCCAGATCGAGGATCGTTTTGAGAACGTGCCCTTCGACGTGTGACGAGACAGTGCTCATCCACAGATCGAGGACCTCGGGCCCATGACTGCGCCCACGGTCATAAGTAGCGGCTATATCACTAGCGTCATAATCCATACTTGATTTCCTGCGACCTGTTGCGTTCACTGCTAACCTTGTAGCTGACATGAAACGCGTGCTAGACTCGAACCCGATGTTGCGCTTGCTCGATCGTTATCTGATACGTGAGATTGTACCTTACGTTCTGCTCGGGCTCCTGCTCCTAACCGCCATCATCTTCGCTCAAGAAGCAAGCCGATTCTCCGAACTGCTGGTGGTCGCGTCGCGCAACGGGTTGCCGATGGAGACTCTCTGGCGTGTGATGTCCGCGCTCGTTCCAGGCATCTTCGTGTTCACGCTTCCGATCTCGCTTCTGGTCGGAACGCTGGTCGGTCTGGGACGTTTGTCGGGCGATAGCGAAATAGTTGCTCTCGGCGCCGGCGGAACAAGCCGTCTGCGCATGCTTCTCCCGGTAGTGCTGCTCTCGCTGATCATCGCCGCCGTGATGCTGTACATCACGTTCAACCTGCTGCCGCGTTCGATTCGAAACCTGACAGACTTGAAGGCAAATCAGTCGCTGGTCTTTCAAGGCTTGAACGCCGAGATCAAGCCGCGGGTGTTTGAAGAAAGCATCCCGCAGAAGGTCATCTACATCGAGGACATCGATCGCGCGAACAACCTCTGGCACAACATCTTTATGGTCGATCTGCAGAATGGTCCGGGCCAGATGAAGATTTTGACCGCCAGCACCGGTTCGCTGCGGCAAGGCGAGCGGTCCGAGATGCCTGAGCTGCATCTTCAACGAGTCGCGCTGCACCAGACCGACACGAGCGAATCACCAGTCCGCGGTCAGAGCGAGTCGCAGAACCGGCTCGCACAGCCAGTTTCAGGGACGGCGCCCATCGATGCGACGAGTGCGCCGGTCGACCCGCCGGCTCCCCAGGAGAAGCAAAGAGACGGAGAAAAGAAAAAGGAAGCCGGCAAACAGCCTGCTCCCTATATTGCCGCACGCTTCGATGAGATGACCTACGGTCTCGAGGTCTCGGAAGAAAAAAAGAACGACGCGGCAGGTATCGAGCGCGAGGCGCGGCAGGTAGAAGAAATGCAGTGGGCTGATCTGATCGGCTACAAACCGTCCGACTCTGAAGCTCGCGAATGGCTGGCGGAGATTCATAAGCGGCTGTCGCTGCCTACTGCGTGTCTTGTGTTCGCGCTGCTGGGAGTGGGCTTCGGAATCAGCAACGTCCGCACCGGGCGCTCATTCGGACTGCTGCTGGGGCTCGCGATCACGATTGCGTATTACCTTATGGCGTTATGGGGCCAGCACGCGGCACTCGCAGGGACGTTGCCTGTGTGGCTTGGAATCTGGCTGGCTAACATCGTATTGGCGGGACTGGGAACGCTGGTGATACTGGCCGGGCGTCGGCCAGGCTCGGATCCGCTCGCGATGTTGAGCAGCCTCCGGCACGCGTGGCCGTCCCGGGAAGATGACGGGGAAATCGGGCGACGGGGCGACGAGGCGAGTCGGAGCCGGGGAGACGAGGCGACGGGGAGACGGGGTGACGAGGCGACGGGGCGACGGGGAGAGGGGGCGAGCCCCGACTTAGTCATCGACTCGCCGCGTCTCCCTGCCTCCCCCTCGCCCCGTCTCCCCGTCTCCTCGTCTCCCCGTCTCCCCGTCTCCCCGCCTCCCCGTCGTTCCGCGTTTGCGCTGCGACTGCCTCAGCTCCTTGATAGGCTTGTGCTATCGGACCTGGTGCGGTTCTTCTTTTTCATCATCGGCGGCTTTGCGGCGCTCATTTTGATCATCACCCTGTTTCAATTGCTGGACTTCATTTCGCGAAACAATACCGATTGGACGGTGGTCGCAAACTATTTGCTCTTCCTCCTTCCGTGGATACTAAACTCTCTGGCTCCGATCGCCGCGCTCGTGGCGGTGATGGTCACTTTTGGACTGCTGCACAAGACGAGCCAGGTAGTAGCGCTGAAGGCTTCGGGCCAGTCGATCTTCCGGCTGGCGGCGCCCGCCCTGGTTGCGTCGATCCTGCTGTCGGGTTTTGTGTTCGTTAATCAAGACTACATCCTGCCGTTCACCAACCGCCGGCAAAACAATCTTCGCTACTTGATTCGCAAGGGGCAGGAACCGCCGCAGACGTTTTATCAAACCGCGAACAAGTGGATACTCGGAACGGAATCGCGCATCTTCAACTACTCGTACTTCACGCCGACGACGAACACGTTCGCGAGATTGAGCGTTCTGGATCTTTCGCGTCAGCCATTCGGCATCAACCGCCGCCTGTATGCGCACCGGGCGTGGTGGGACAACGCGACCGAGGAGTGGGTCCTTGAAAACGGCTGGGAGCGCCGGTTTGAGGGCGACCGCCCGGTCGCCTTTGAGCCCTTCGAACAACGTCGCGTCGCGTTTGCCGAACATCCTGAGTACTTCAAAAAAGAGACGATCGGCTCGGCATCGATGACGCTCGCGGAGACGCGGCGCGCGATCGCCGACCTGTCGCGCTCGGGGTTCGACGTGCTCGATCTTCGAATAGCGTTGCAGAGCAAGATTGCCTTTCCGCTGACCTGTCTGGTGATGGTGATCGTGGGATTGCCGTTCTCGTTTTCCGTCGGCAAGCGAGGCGCACTGTACGGCGTCGCGATCGGCATCGGCATTGGGCTGGCCTACTGGGGATTGACGGGCTTGTTCGAACAGATGGGCCGCTACGAGATGTTGCCTCCGATGCTTGCGGCGTGGGGTCCGAACATGTTGTTTGGCGCCGGCGGGCTGTACCTGTTTTTGACTTCTAGAACGTAACATTTACTATCGAAGCGACTGGGCTGCCGCAAACGCTTTCTTAGTGCTTTCCCAGTAGAGTAGCTGAACCGCCCGCTCATACGGCTCCCACGCGTATGCATCGTGCTCGCGCGGATCGAGACGCACTTCACATTCTTCGCACTTCAAAGCAAAGCAGACCTCCTCGTTGTGCGTGACGCCGGGCGCGTACTTTGGCCGCCACGTCGGTGCGATCTCGAAAGTGTTAATCACGCCAAGGTCGATCAAGTCTTCTTCGCGAGAGTTGATTCCAGTTTCCTCGAGCACCTCTCTCGAGGCCGCCTGCGGGTGTGTTTCACCCTCCTCGAGCGAACCGGTAACCGATTGCCAGAAGCCTCCATGAGTCGGCACGCGTTTGAGCAAAAGGTAACGCCGCCCCTCGAGTGCGTCGGCGAAAATCACGACTTGAATTGAGCGAGGCTGCTTATAGCCCACCAGCGCATTTAATCAGAGTAAGCCCGGAGCGCTCAATGCGGCTTTGCGGGACTTGGCGTCTTTGCGCGAAACCTGACTTTAAGTTGTCCGACCACTTGAACTCAGGTTTCGCGCAAAGACGCCAAGTCCCGCAAAGCCGCAAAGTCAGCAGGACGTTACTGCGTAGTCTCGTCGAACATCTTCAACATCAATTCACCCTCTGATATAATCGCAGCGAATCGATTTAAGCCGAATTCCTTTTCAACCCTAAAGCCGTTTGTGTCTTGGTAAGGAGTTGCGATGTACCAAAAAAGTGAAATATCCTCAGACTACGCAAGAAGCCACTCAGCTTCACACCGGGCTCGCCCGATCATAATTCTCGTCGCGATATGCTGTTTGTCTATCGGTATCGCCGTGGGCGCGATAGTTCGAGGAATCACAGCCGCCAAATCGGACGACAAGCGACTGACGATCAACAGCGGGCCGGCGAGTCCTGACCCATTATCCGCGACCTTTGCCCGTGTCTCGAGAGACGTCGAGCCATGCGTCGCTCACATAAAAGTCTTCGAGAGCGAGGTCTACGCGCGAGAAGGCTCGGGCTCAGGCGTGATCGTGAATTCGGGAGGCTTCATTCTCACGAACGCCCACGTGGTCAGGCGCGCCACCAGGATCAGGGTTAAGCTCTCCGATGGCACCGAGGTTGATGCGAAGGTGGTGGGCATCGACGCTCAGACCGATTTGGCAGTGATCAAGATCGAAACCAGCAAACCGTTGCCGGTCGCTCGAATGGGCGACTCCGACAAGCTGAACGTTGGCGATTGGGTGCTTGCAATAGGATCACCGTTCGGTCTGGAGCAAACCGTGACCGCGGGCATCATCAGCGCCAAGGACCGCGTGACCGACAATGGCTCGACTCCTTTCCAGCAGTTTCTTCAGACGGATGCAGCAATCAATCCTGGGAATTCAGGCGGGCCGCTCGTGAACCTGGGCGGCGAAGTGATAGGCATAAACACTCAGATCGCAACCAACACTGGGGCTTATAACGGTATTGGCTTCGCGCTGCCTTCATCGACCGCCGTGGAGATATACAACCAGCTTGTCACCGAAGGACGGGTCCGTCGCGGATTCCTCGGCATCAACCCGCAAGAGATGTCGCCCCAGATCGCGCGCTTGAACAAGATCGCCGACGCGCAAGGTGTGCTGGTCCGAGAACTGACCAGCGACACAAGCCCAGCCGCGCGAGCCGGGCTGCAAAGCGGCGATGTCATTACAAGCATCAACAATCAGAGAGTGAAGAACGTCCGCGATCTCATACGCAGGATCGCATCGCTTCCGGTGGGGAGTCTTGCCAACATCGATTACGTGAGAGCGGGTGAGCGGCGAACCGCGAGCGTCAAACTCGAAGAGAGGAAGGAAGACGCTGAAGATCGACTGAATCTTCGGCCGGTCCCTCTAGATCCGCGCAGCCCTCGCCCCGCGCCGGAAAAAGCGCCGGAAAAAGAAGACGCGAGGCCGGAAAGATCGAAAGGCAGATCGGGGCTTGGCATCAACGTGAAGACGTTCACACCTGAGCTCGCGAAAGTACATGGACTCGAAGGCGCTCGCGGCGCATTCGTCATCGGCGTCGAGCCTGGAAGCATTGCCGACGAAAATGGAATGACCGCTGACGATTTGATAGTCGAAATCAACAACAAAGCTGTCGGCGGCCAGGAAGACTTTTTGCGTTTCACGCGTGAGCTGAAGAGCGGCGACGACGTGGTAATAAAAGTGTTGCGCAAGGAACGTGGCCCGCTGAGGCGCGCGTGGATAGTCTCGTTCACGATGCCATGACATTTATCATTTTCCATTTTCCATTTTCCATTTGTCATTTGGTTACGGCTGGTGTTTGTCGTTCGACAGGGCAGCAGCATGCCCGATGGCAAAAGGAAAATGAGAAATGAAAAATGGAAAATGAAAAATGATTCTTTCTCTGCTTGACCCTTTTGCGTTGGCTACTGTAGACTCCGTGTTGGGTAGATTGAACAAGGTTGGGACGGGCAGAGTCAGCGGTTCTAAAACCGAACTTGCCCATCGGATCACGCAACCCTCCGACGAGTTCTGTTCGCGGCTCGTCGTCAATAACTGAGTAATTCGATATGTCAATGGGTAGGGTCACCCCTGAAGTCCTCACTTCGAGGCACACTTCCGTTCAAATGGTCACAAGGAGGTATCTGTGAGCTTCAAAATAGGCGAGAAGGTTGTCTATCCAAATCACGGTATAGGCGTAATCGAAAAGATCACGACAACCGAGATACAAGGCAGTCAGAACAGCTTCTACCTACTCAGGCTGAAGGCAACGGAATCAACAGTGATGGTTCCGATCGCCAACGCGGTGGAGATAGGTCTAAGGTCGCCCATCAACAACAACCAGTGCGACAGGCTCCTCAAAGCCCTCTCGGCGGATTTCACGAACCCCCCAATCGATTGGAAAGACCGCTACAAAGAATTCCTTGAAAGGATGAAGACTGGGGACATCTTTCACGTCGCAGAGGTTTTGAAGAATCTCACATACCTGTCGATGAGCAAGCCTCTCTCTTTTCGTGAGAAGCGAATGCTCGAACGCGCTCGGTATCTTGTCATCAGCGAACTGTCTACGGTATGCCGCAAGTCGGAATGCGTGGTCGAACCGCTGGTTGATGAGGCGCTGCGGCAGTCTTGCAGCAGGCACACGCGGACGGCCCCCGCAAAGTCGTTTTCGAGGTCGTCGCGTGTCGCGACGGCGCATTGAAACTGGCGCGTAGATTTTTGGGGTGGGAGCAAGCCCGCTCCTACCATAATCACAACTCAGATCATTCTAAAGGACGACGAGTCAGGGTCGGACTTGTATGAGTGCGCGCGTGTTCGTAGTTCGGCCTTCAGGCGGAAGTTTGTATCCGGCTTCAGGGCTGCTATTCGGCATACGAACTTCGGCATACGAACTTCCGCCTGAAGGCCGAACTACGAACACCCTCGGCGACAGGGCTAACTATTTCCGGCGGGAAGAATCCTCGCGCGGCGCTTGCTTTCTTCGTGCGCCGAACGCCAAAATAACCACTCCGAACGTCTGTATCCTCCTTCGCAAAGGATGAGCACGGCAACGCTACACGAAACGAGCAGACTCGCTCGGGCCATCAGCGACCCGATGGCCGGTGAAGTCTGGACTCTCGATCGCGCTTACGAGTACTGCCGGCGATTGGCGCGTTCACACTACGAGAACTTCCCGGTAGGCTCGCTGCTCATTCCGAAGCGGATGAGAAGTCACTTTTATTCCATTTACGCCTTTGCCAGGATCGCGGACGATTTTGCCGACGAAGACTACGGGCGCGGACATACTGAACGCGAACGACTCGAGCTGCTCGACGAGTGGCGACACATGCTGAGGGAGTCGCTCGCTGGTCGCGCGAGGCATCCGGTGTTCGTAGCTCTCGCGGATACGCAGGCGAGGTTTGAACTTCCGCCGCCTTTGCTGGAAGACCTGCTGTCGGCTTTTGCCCAGGATGTGACCGTTCGCAGATACCAAAGCTTCGATCAGTTACTCGATTACTGCCGGCGGTCCGCCAACCCGATCGGGAGGCTGATACTTCTGCTGTTTGGTTATCAAGATGAACAACGGCATGAGTGGTCGGATGATATCTGCACGGCGCTTCAACTTGCGAATCATTGGCAGGACATCGCGGTGGATCTCGACAAGGATCGCGTTTACCTTCCCGGTGAAGACCTCTCGCGATTCGAGATGACCGTTGATGATCTGATGAGCCGCCGCGCGAGCGGTGCCTTCAAGTCCCTGCTAAAGTTTGAGGTCGAGCGCACTCGCGAGATGTTTGCCCGCGGAAGACCGCTGTGCGCTTCTGTAGGCGGCAGGCTCGGTATCGAGTTGCGCGCTGTGTGGCTTGGCGGAATGCGCATTCTCGAACGCATCGAACAGAACGGCTACGATGTCTTTGCTCGAAGGCCGGTAATTGCGACGGCTGACAAGCTGAAGATCCTCTTCGCGGCCGCCAGCAACAGAGCATTTCGAGGTCATTGATGGCTTCGACGGTCTCGTCAGCAGTGTCTCGGGTCCTAGGTGCGCGGCGCAAGTTTGCGCGCGCGACCGCTTCAAACTTCTACTACTCCTTCCTTCTTCTTCCACGCGCCAAGCGCCGGGCAATCAAAGACGTCTACGCGTTCTGCCGTTTGCTCGACGACATAGTCGACGAAGATCAGACCGGGCGGAATCCTTACGCGGAGCTGCAGTATTGGCGCGGCGAAGTTGAGGCCAGTTATCAGGGCTGTCCTACGACCGAGTTTGGAGAGCAATTGCTTACTTCGATTGAAGAGTTCGAGTTACCAAAGCAGTCGTTCCTCGACTTGATCGACGGAATGGAGATGGATTTGAAGTGGCACAGCTATCAAACCTTTGCCGACCTTCGGGAGTATTGCTATCGCGCTGCCTCGGCAGTCGGATTGATCTGCATAGAGATATTCGGCTACGAATCGGCGCGGACGCGCGAGTACGCGGTGAATCTGGGACTCGCGCTGCAACTGACCAACATCCTGCGTGATCTGAAAGAAGACCTCGCACGAGGACGGATTTATATTCCGATCGAAGATCTCGAGCGATTCGGGTACTCTGAACGCGAGCTAAGATCAAACCTCTACAATGCGCCCTTCATCGAGTTGATGAGATTTGAACACGCCCGCGCGAGGTCCTATTTCGAAAAGGCCGCCGCCTCTCTTCCCGATGGAGATCGGCCCTCGATGTTTGCGGCTGAAATAATGGGCGCAATTTACGGAGAGCTGCTCGATCAGATCGCCGCGGTTCAGTTCGACGTCCTTCGCAATCGCATTTCGGTCTCTCGATCTCGACGATTGCAAATAGCCTTCAGGATCTGGCTCCGGAGCAAGTTTCAGAGGTGACGTGGACAACGTGCCCAGGCGTGTCGTGATAATTGGGGGCGGCTTTGCGGGGCTCACAGCCGGAGTCAGGCTCAGCGAGCGCGGCTATGAAGTGCTCGTGCTCGAACGCCGAAATCATCTGGGAGGTCGCGCATATTCATTCATCGACTCCAAGACGGGCGACGTTGTCGATAACGGGCAGCACCTATTCATGGGCTGCTATCATCACACGATCGCTTTTCTAAATACGATCGGGCGTCTCGACAGGCTGAAGTTCCAGGAGCGGCCCCGCGTTGATTTTCTCGACCGCGAAGGCTTCACAAGTTTCGACTGTCCTCCGCTTCCGGCCCCGCTGCACGTTCTTGCCGGGCTCTTCAAGATGAAAGGTCTCGGCTTCGGCGACAAGCTTCGAGCGCTTAATCTTCGCCGCGCGATAAACAGCAACGGCAAACTCCTGCCTGGTTCCCTAACGGTGGATAAATGGCTCGATGAACTCGGACAATCGGCGCGAATCAAAAAGCGATTCTGGTATCCGATGGTGATCGCGACCTTGAATCAGAGCCCGGATATCGCATCGGCTCGGTTGCTTCAAGTAGTCTTGCAGCAGGCGTTCGGCGGCGACTCAAAGAGCGCGAATATCGGGATCTCGCGAGTCGGATTGAGCGATCTGTACACGGACGGCGCGAACGAATTCATCAAGGCGCGAGGGGGCAAAGTGCAAACGGGCACGCAGGTCAATAAGCTAGTCATCGAGGACGGTGTTGTTGCCGCCGTCGAGCTGAAAGACGGCAATCGAATCGAAGGCGATTATTTCATCAGCGCTGTTCCACCACAGGCGTTGCTTGCTATCCTCCCCGACGAATTGAGGAACGGAGAGTTCGCCTCGCTTGAAGCGCTGGACTCGTCGCCGATAGTCTCGATCAATCTCTGGTTTGATCGACTAATCATCAATCGCGAGTTCGTCGGATTGCTGGGCACTCGGAGTCAATGGATCTTCAACAAAAACCTGATCCTGTCACCCGGAAAGGAATCGAATCAGATCGCTGTGATCATCAGCGCCGCGCGAGATTATGTCGAGTGGACTCGAAACGACCTGGTCGAAATGGCAGTCAGCGAATTGCACGAGCTTCTGCCTGAGAGCCGCTCGGCTACGTTGCTTCACAGCGTGATCGTCAAAGAACGCGAAGCGACGCTCTCACATACAGTCGAGTCCGACAGCTTGAGACCGGGCGCTCGAACGTCGATTCCGAATTTGATTCTAGCTGCAGATTGGACAAATACGGGCTTGCCGGCAACGATCGAGAGCGCAGTGATGAGCGGGGATGTTGCGGCGAAGGCGCTGTCAGGTTTTTGAAGTGTCGAAGTCGATGAATTCTAATACCGGTTCCTCAAGCGCCCTCAGATAATACGCGAAGTCGTCCTTCAACTCCTCTAGTGTTTCGCCTTGGGGGGTCTACTGGTTCCTGCGTGATCGAAATCGGCTTATCGTCTTCATAGTATGCTTCGTGAACAGCATAGATATCCTCTCCATTTACCACTCTATGCACTACTCGGTAGTTCCACGTCATGATCCCATTTATCACTCGCCCGGTAGAAGAAGCTCCGCTGTCGAAGGCTTTATCCTTGTTTCTTTGATCGCCCATCCGCTTTTAACCTCGCTCGTTTGGTGCTGCGGCGCGCAGACACACTTCTCCAGAATTCTTGGTGCGATACACCTTTGCCTAGGCTAATGCTTCGCCGGGACTTCTCTAACAATGCTTGAAATCGCGGAGAATACGCCAAGACTAAACGCTCTAAATCTTCTTCATCTTTAGGCGCGAGCAACACCGCCGCGGGCTTGCCGTTCCGGGTTATGACGACGGGCCCTTCACTCTCGGCCTTATCGACGTAAGCGCTTAGCCGGGCCTTAACGTCTGCTAGCGATGCGATCTTCATAATTCAAACTCCTTTCCGCCGATAAGAAGGCGGTTGCCCTGTTTGACGCCAATGGCAAGAATTGTGACCACAGCATTGGTCTGATCGACTTCGTAAAAAACTCGAAACGAATTCTTTGGTCCAAAACGCAATTCCCAAGTTGCGCCAAACACAGCCGGCTCTGTCAGAGGCTTGCGATTGCGCGTCCTGACCTCCGGTACATGCGAGAGTTGCTGCTTGATCGTGGCTGAAATTAAACGATGATGTTTGCTTTGGATGAAGGCCATATGCTCATAGATCTCGGGCGCGTACTTAAGTGTGTACTTGGGCGGACGCGCCATTCGACTAGAATTATAGTCACGACAACTTATCGGTCAACCGCATTCGAACCGAGCGGAGATTCGCCAACAATAGCGCCTGAGGAACTACACTAATCCGGCGGTTCGCTCAGCAGAGGTGCTTCGCAGCGTGATTGTAAAAACAACGACGATGCTTTCACACAAGCGGAGTCGGACGAACTGAGACTCGGCGCGCCGGACATCGATTTCGAATTTGATTATTGCGGTGATTCGACGAATACGGGATTGCCGGCAGCCATTGAGAGCGCGGTGATGGAGCGGAGACGAAGCTGCTAAGACTGTGCTCAATGACTGATAAGGAACACAGCGTTGATGTGGGCGACAGCCTAGTGCTTCACGTAACAGGGCGGCGAAGGCGACTGATGCTACGGAATTCCTAAAGGCTCGTCGCGCGGGTACCACTTGCTGTCCCGGGCGTGTGTAAGAGGGATGAGTTGAGTTGAGCAAAGAGAAACCTAACCCACGCGGCTCCGTCAGCAGCAACCGCAGATCAAATGACCCTCGAAGTTATATTCTGCAATGTGCCTCGTCGTACCTGTAGCGCTCTGTGACAGCGTGCGAACCAGGTCCCCGGTTTGCAGTTCGACGTTTACAGAGACGCACCCAGTGCCGCGTTGGCCCGCAGCAGCGGCGCTCCAGCCGCGGGCGATGGAAGTACCGTTTTTTTGTACCGAGACGAACACGTCGCCGGTCGTTCCTCCCGAAGTGTTTCCTACAAAACTGACGGCGAAGTGGTAGATACCCGACACCGGGGCCACGAAGGTATTGATTCCTCCCGTCCATCCCCAGCCTTCGTTCAGGTCGATCGTGGCATACGAGAGTACTTTACCGGGTGCGGACGAAACGTCGTTGAACCCGCGTACCATGAACGCGACGCAGCAGACGCAGCCATCGCAGCCAGTGGCGACGTAGCGCTTGACGTTTTTCTCGGTGAGGGCGCGGTGCATCATGGCCGCCTGAAAACGCGAGAGCCAAAAGTTGTCCTTGTTGCCTTCCATCAGGTTGTTGGTGATCACGGCGTTGGGGCCCGGCGGTTCTTGCACATACGCGTTTACGGTCCAGTTGGATACGTGCGGACACGTATTCGGGTTGGTGCCGAATACGTCGAACAGGAAGTCGGGATTGATCGTGCTGCAGATGGCCGACGCGCCCCCTCCCAAATACCCGTGCACCAAGTCGAGCACGTGCCCGAGCTCATGAGCCAGAGTGTTCGCACCTGCCCAATCGTATGCCAAGTAGTTGGGGTCCGAAGTCGGAGCCGGTGCGCCCAGCAGGACGACCCACGAGTCGTACCCCGGCGTCGTCGAGGGCAGTGTCGCGAAGGCTGCGGCTCCACCCATGGAGCCAGCCGTCATGTAGAGTTGGAGCCGGTCGAGTGCGTTCGGATCCAGTGCCACTACCGCAGCTTGAAGGGGCCCGAGACTGTTACTCATGTGAAGCGTGTTGTCCCTGATGAACCGTATCTTCTTCCGCTTGAAGCCAATCCGGGCATCCGAAAGCAATGGCGCCGGTGGATTAGGTGGGTCGGAAGGAGCGCTAGGGGAGCTATATCTCCAACCGGCCCACTTTATGATATTTTCGATACGAGCCTCTTCACCGGCAAGAAAATGTCCCTGCCCGGCGTGATCTTGAAAGACGTTGACATCTAGACAGACGATTTTGACGGCATCGGAAAGTTGAGGAATGTAGGACGATAGTGAACTACCATTCGTGGCCCCATTCGTACCATTCGTGATTGGGTCCTCGGTGGAAATGGGTGTTGTCGATTCAACTGGTTTGGGTTTCCCTAATCGAACGGCTTCAATCTTTTTGTATTCCTCGACCGTCTCGAAAACGTCGTTGCCGCACACTTGGGGCAGGTTTTCGATGTTGAGGCTCTTGGGGTCAAAGCATTCAACCTTTCTTTCCGCCATAGAGAATCTCCTCCTACTAAGTTAGGCCGACTACTACGATAGCGCTTTCAAAACGCCGCAGCGTTCAAGTGTATGACCGTCACTCGCCCAGCAACTGGTTAGTCTCCGCTTCAAGCAAGTCCTTCTTAGTAATCCCCACGTGCCGGAAACGAATTCGGCCCTGCTTGTCTATCAGGAGCGTCACCGGCAGTGTGTCAACCGACACATTGAACGCCCTCGCCGTAGGCTCATCGCCGATCACTTGAGTGTAGTCCATTGGGTGAGCCTTCAAGAACGGCTTCACTTTCGATGCGCCTTCTTCGTCGAGCGAGATCGCGATGACTTCGACGCCACGCGGCTGATACTGCTTCTTCAACTGGTTGAACATCGGAATCTCTGACAGGCACGGCACACACCAGGTCGCCCAAAAGTCTACAATCACGACTTTGCCTCGAAGCGACTCGAGATTCAGCACACCGCCATTCAAGAGGTTCAAGCTCACGGCGGGCGCGGGTTCAGGACCCGAGCCCGCCGCTGCGTCGGCTACCGGAGCGCTGGTGTCAGCGGCGTTCTTCGCGAGCGTTGCGCCGGTGGCCGGTGCGGACTCGACTTTTTTCATCCTTGCCAGGAAAGCTGACGGCTTTTCGAATCCTTCGAGGCGCAGATCCGCAAGCTCGCGGCCTGCGCCGTCGAGGAAGATCACCGTCGGCACGCCGCGAATTCCAAAACGCTTCCGCGCGCGACCCGCTTCTGAATTCGGATCGCTGCTTGTGAGGTCCAGTTTCAACGTCACGAAGCGTTCCGCTTCTTGCCTGACCGTCGAATCCGTAAAAGTGAGTTTGTCCAATTCCTTGCACGGAATGCACCAGTCGGCGAACGTGTCGATGACTACGCCCCTGCCATCACTCCCGGCTTGGGCGAGTGCCTGCTCGCTGTAAGGCTGCCACGCGATCTCAGCCTCGATTTTCTTGGGGACCGCTATCATCACTGCGACCGCCGCCGCACCCACTCCAATGACGCGCAGCACCCAAGCGAATTGTTTTGGCTTGGTCTTACCGGCTTCCCACAAGATCAGATAGATCGCCGACAGCGCAAAGAACGCGACGAACACGTATGTTGTGTAGGCACCCATCAACGGCATCAGGAAATAGAGCGCCATGCCGATCAGCACAAGCCCAAA
>Ga0114129_10005698_pt1 | contig 17647 bp, 12 predicted proteins | sample RhiMetdeltSRZDD1_FD_80071 | JGI IMG/M metagenome (GOLD analysis project Ga0114129, IMG submission 80071) | Populus rhizosphere microbial communities from Tennessee, USA - Rhizosphere MetaG P. deltoides SRZDD1 (version 2) (version 2) | ecosystem: Host-associated > Plants > Roots > Rhizosphere >...
CTTCACTCCGGCCGCGGCGAGCGCCGCCATTTTCTCCGCAGCCGTGCCTTTACCGCCGGCGATGATCGCGCCCGCGTGTCCCATCCGTCGGCCGGGCGGCGCCGTCTGACCGGCGATGAATGCCACCACCGGCTTCCTGAAGTGGGATTTGATCCACGCGGCGGCTTCTTCTTCGGCGCTGCCGCCGATCTCCCCGATCATGATCACGGCATCGGTGTCCGGATCCGCGGCAAACAGTTTCAGGGCGTCGATGTGCGTCGTGCCGATCAGCGGATCGCCGCCAATCCCGATGCACGTCGTCTGCCCGAGACCGACGCGGGTGAGCTGATGAATCGCTTCGTAGGTCAGCGTACCGCTCTTCGACACGATGCCGATGCGGCCTTCCTTGCAGATGTGGCCCGGAATGATGCCCGCCTTGGCCTTCCCCGCTGAGATGATTCCCGGACAATTCGGTCCGATGAGGCGCGTCGCCGGACGCGTCGTGAGAAACGTCATCGCGCGCATCATGTCGAGCGTCGGAATCCCTTCCGTGATGCAGACGACGAGCGCCATGCCGGCATCGGCGGCTTCCATCACCGCATCGGCCGCAAACGGCGGCGGCACGAAGATCACCGAGGCGTTCGCGCCGGTTTTCTCAACCGCCTCTCGCACGGTGTCGAAGATCGGCCAGCCCTCGTGCGTCGTGCCACCCTTGCCGGGAGTCACGCCGCCGACGACCGTGGTGCCATACGCTGCCGCCTGCTTGGCGTGAAACGTTCCTTCACGGCCGGTCAGGCCCTGGACGATCAGGCGCGTCGACTGGTCAATGAGTACGGACATGGAAGATTTTAGATTTTCGATTTGGTGATTGACGATTTATTGGAAGATTCAGCTGAATCGACGACTTTCTGCGCAGCCTCATCCATCGAATCAGCCGTCGTGAGTTTCATCCCGCTCTCGCGCAGCAGCCGCTTCCCTTCTTCCACGTTGGTACCTTCCATCCGGATCACGATCGGCACCGGCACGCCCAACTCCTTGACGGCTGCAATCACGCCCTGCGCCAGCACGTCGCAGCGGAGGATGCCGCCGAAAATGTTGATCAGCACCGCTTTCACGTGCTTGTCGGACATCAGGATCTTGAAGGCGTTGCGAATCTGCTCGGCGTTCGCGCCGCCGCCGACGTCCAGGAAGTTCGCCGGCTCGCCTCCCGCCAGCTTGATGATGTCCATCGTCGCCATCGCGAGGCCGGCGCCGTTGACCATGCAGCCGATGTTGCCGTCGAGATGGATGTAGTTCAGCGAGGACTTCGAAGCCTCGATTTCGAGCGGATTCTCTTCGCCGAGATCGCGCAGGTCCTTGATGTCGGGATGGCGGTAGAGGGCGTTGTCGTCGAAGTTCATCTTCGCGTCCAGCGCCAGCAGATCGCCGGACGCGGTGACGACCAGCGGATTGATCTCCACGAGCGAGGCGTCGGTCGCGACGAACGCATCGTAAAGGGCGGTCATCAGCTTGACCGCTTTGTTGACCTGCGCGCCGTCCAGGCCGATGGCAAATCCGAGCTGCCGGGCTTCGAACGGGACCAGCCCGACGCCCGGCTCGATGTAGACGCGGACGATCTGTTCCGGCGTCTTGGCTGCCACTTCCTCGATGTCCATGCCGCCGGCGGCGCTGGCCATCATCACCGGTTTGCCGGAAGCGCGATCGAGCACGATGCTCAAGTACAGCTCGCGCGTCATCTGCAGTCCTTCCTCGATGAGCACGCGCGAGACGATGCGCCCCTCCGGCCCGGTCTGATGCGTGACGAGCGTCATGCCGAGCATCGCGCGGGCGAGCGCCTCGGCCTCTTCCGGCGACTTCGCGATCTTGACGCCGCCGCCCTTTCCACGCCCACCGGCGTGAATCTGCGCTTTGACGACGACGGGCGTGCCGAGGCGCTTCGCGGCGTCGCCGGCATCGGCGGGATTGAAGACGACTTCGCCGCGCGGAACGGGTACTCCATGCCGCGCCAATATCGCTTTCGCTTGGTACTCGTGAATCTTCATGGCCAGGTTTTGAACGTCGTGAGGAACGTCAAATGCTATTCGCCGATTCGCGATGCGTCAAATCCGCAACCACGAGAAGGACGGAAGGCACGGAAACAAGCACGGAACCCACGGAAAAGACGAAGGGCGTTGAACGGACAGTCGTACGAATAATGCGTGCGGTTGCGAGAGTTCCGACGGAACGGTAAGCTTAAGCGGAAGGATGTTTTCTTCTCGTCTCCGCGCGCTGAACAGCTCAATCGGCCAGAAACTGCTGATCGGCACCACCGGCTTTCTCCTCTTCCTCTACTTGATCGTTCACATCGCCGGGAACCTGATGGTGTTCGGGGGACCCGACTTCTTCAACGAGTACTCGCACACGCTGCTCAGTAACCCGCTGATCGTGCCGATCGAAATCGGCCTGCTGCTGATCTTCCTGCTGCACATCTACAAAACCGTCGCGATGTATGTGGCGAACCAGAAAGCGCGGCCCGCCAAGTACGTCACCAGGAAGCGGGCGGGCCCCCCGAGCCGCAAGACGTTCGCCTCGACGACGATGATCCTCTCGGGCCTGTGGCTCCTGATGTTCGTCATCATCCACGTCAGGACCTTCAAATACGGCGCGGATTACGAACGGGGCGGGATGCGGGACCTCTACCGAGTGGAAATGGAGAATTTCCACAGCCCGTTTGCCGTGCTCTTTTATCTGGTGAGCCTGTTGCTGGTCGGCTCGCACCTGTGGCACGGCGTCTCGAGCTCCATGCAATCGCTCGGCATCGATCATCCGCGGTGGACGCCGCGGATTCTCACGATCGGCAGGGCGGCGGCCGTCCTGATTTCGGGCGGCTTCCTCGTGATTCTGTTCTGGGCGCACGTCATGGCAAGGCAGCCGCATTGAAGCTCGACGCGCACGTTCCAGACGGCCCGGTTGCCCAGAAGTGGGACCGGCACCAGTTCGAGATGAAGCTGGTCAACCCGGCCAACAAACGCAAGTACACGATCATCTGCGTGGGGACGGGATTGGCGGGCGCCTCGGCGGCCGCGTCGCTCGGCGAACTGGGCTACAACGTCCTGAGCTTCTGCATCCAGGACAGCCCGCGTCGCGCGCACAGCATTGCCGCGCAGGGCGGGATCAACGCCGCCAAGAACTATCAGAACGACGGCGACAGCATCTACCGCCTTTTCTACGACACGGTGAAAGGCGGCGACTACCGATCGCGCGAAGCCAACGTCTACCGGCTGGCGCAGCTCAGCGTCAACATCATCGACCAGTGCGTGGCGCAGGGCGTCCCCTTCGCACGCGAGTACGGCGGCCTGCTCGACAACCGATCGTTTGGCGGAGCGCAGGTGTCGCGGACCTTCTACGCCCGCGGACAGACCGGCCAGCAGCTCCTGCTCGGCGCCTATCAGTCGCTGATGCGGCAGGTGCACGAGCGCACGGTGAAGCTGTTCGCCCGCCGCGAGATGCTCGATCTCGTCGTCATCGACGGCAAGGCACGCGGGATCATCGTCCGCAACCTGTCGACCGGTGCGATCGAGCGGTTTGCGGCCGACGCCGTGATCCTGGCGACGGGCGGCTACGGAACGAGCTATTACCTGTCCACGAACGCCGTGAACTCCAATGTGACCGCCGCGTGGCGCGCGCACAAACGCGGCGCCCTGTTTGCCAATCCGTGCTTCACCCAGATTCATCCGACGTGCATTCCGGTCACCGGCGAACACCAGTCCAAGCTCACGCTGATGAGCGAGAGCCTGCGCAACGACGGCCGTGTCTGGGTGCCGAAAAAGAAGGGCGACACGCGCCGGCCCGAACAGATTCCGGAAGACGAGCGCGACTACTACCTCGAGCGGAAGTACCCGTCGTTCGGCAACCTCGTGCCGCGCGACGTGGCGTCGCGAAACGCGAAACAGGTGTGCGACGACGGGCGCGGCGTTGGCGACAGCGGCCTCGCGGTCTACCTGGATTTCGCCGATGCGATCGGCCGGCTCGGCGTCGAAACGATCCAGGAGAAGTACGGCAACCTTTTCCACATGTACAAGAAGATCACGGACGAGGATGCGTACAAGGTTCCGATGCGCATCTATCCGGCGATTCACTACACGATGGGTGGGCTCTGGGTCGACTACAACTTGATGAGCAATCTGCCCGGGCTCCACGTCCTCGGCGAGGCCAACTTTTCCGATCACGGCGCCAACCGGCTCGGCGCCAGCGCGCTGATGCAGGGACTGGCCGACGGCTATTTCGTGATCCCGTACACGATCGGCCACTACCTGGCCAGCAACACCCTGCCGAAGGTGACGATCGATCACGACGCGTTCACGGCAGCCGCGGAGACGACGCAGCAGAACATCCACAAGCTCCTGTCGGTGAAAGGCACGCGCGGGATTCGCGAAATTCATCGCGAGCTCGGACGGATCATGTGGGACCACGTCGGGATGTCGCGCAGCGAAGCGAGCCTCAGGCAGGCGCTCGACGCGATCCCGAAGCTGCGCGAGGCGTTCTGGCACGACGTGTCGGTTCCCGGCACGCCCGACAATCTGAATCAGAGCCTCGAATACGCCGGCCGCGTGGCCGACTATCTGGAATTTGCCGAGCTGCTGGCGCTCGATGCGCTGCACCGGCGGGAGTCGTGCGGCGGCCACTTCCGCGAGGAAAGCCAGACGCCCGACGGCGAAGCGCTGCGCGACGATGCCCACTTCGCGTACGTGGCGGCGTGGGAATTCAAGGGCGTCGGGACGCAGCCGGAGCTCCACAAGGAACCGCTCGAGTTCGAGGAAGTGCATCCGACACAGCGATCGTACAAATGAAATCTACGATGTGGTGATGTGGCGATGTATCTCGAGATTGTCAGAGAGCTGGTCGAGCGCCACATCGTCGATCGACGATTGAGATGAAGCTGAAACTCCGAATCTGGCGGCAGGCTGGCCCGAACGTTGCGGGCGGACTGGTCGACTATGTTGCGAACGACGTCTCGCCCGACATGTCGTTTCTCGAAATGCTCGACGTCGTCAACGAAGGGCTGATCAAGAAGGGCGAGGACGCGATCGCGTTCGACTCGGACTGCCGCGAGGGAATCTGCGGGATGTGCAGTCTGGTCGTGAACGGGATTGCGCACGGACCCGACCGCGGCACGACGGTCTGTCAGCTCCACATGCGCCGCTTCAAGGACGGCGACACGATCACCATCGAGCCCTGGCGCGCCAAGGCGTTCCCCGTCGTCAAGGATCTGGTGATCGATCGAAGCGCGTTCGATCGCATCATTGCCGCTGGCGGCTACGTCTCGGTCAACTGCGGTGGAGCGCCCGACGGCAACGCGATTCCAGTGCCGAAGGACATCGCCGAGAAAGCGATGGACTCGGCGGCGTGTATCGGCTGCGGTGCGTGCGTGGCGGCGTGCAAGAACGCTTCGGCGCACTTGTTCGTGAGCGCGAAGATCTCGCACCTCGGTCTCCTGCCGCAGGGCGCTGTCGAGCGCGAGCGCCGCGTCGTCCGGATGGTCGGGCAGGCTGACGCCGAGGGCTTCGGCAGCTGCTCGAACGAAGGCGAGTGCGAGGCGGTCTGCCCGAAAGAAATCCCCATTTCGAACATCGCGCGCATGACCAGGGAGTACATGCGCGCGATGTTGCGCATCTGAGGATGTGAGAATCTGAGGATTTGAGGATTTATGTGAGGATGTGAGAATCTGAGGATTTGAGGATCTATTTGAGGATTTGAGAACCCTGCCGTACGGAGTGTCCTCTCGAGCTTCGGTGTACAACCACGCGCCGCCGCAGCAGCCCGCCGATGACGACGCGACCGCGATTGAGGCGGCCCATGTTCTGGCCCTCCGCTCTCAACGTTCGTTGCCGAACGGCCCAGTCCAGCATGGATGCGTGCTGTCCGGCAGATTCTCACATCCTCACATCCACATCCTCACATCCTCACATCCTCACATCCACATCCTCACATCCTCAGATCCTCACATCCTCAAATTCATGTTTCAGTATCACCATGCGATCGCATAGGCGTCGACACGCGGATCGGTGCCGGCGCTGATCACGCCGGTCTTCGGATCCACGACGATCGCCGCGAGCGACCCCATCGTCCACGGACCGGCCACGCGCAGCTTGTGACCCCGTTTGATCAGCTCGTCGCGGACGGCCGACGGCACCCGCTGCTCCACCGACATCTCGCCGGGGTACATCGTGTGCGGGAACGGTGAGGCCGGAAAGCTCCGCGTCGCCCAGCGCGGCGCCTCGATTGCCGCCTGCACGTTCATGTCGAAATCGACGACGTTCAGCAGCGTTTGCATCGTGCGGAAGACCTGATCGTCTCCGCCCGGGCTCCCAACCATCATGAACGGCCGGTCATTCTTCATCACCAGCGTGCTCTGCAGCGTGCTGCGCGGACGCTTGCCCGGCAGCAGCGCGTTGGCTTCTCCCGCGACGAGCGAGTAATAGTCGCCGCGGCAGTTGAAGATGAACCCGAGGTCCCCCATGACCACGCCGGTGCCGAACCCGCTGTGCAGGCTCGGCTCGAAGCTGACCATGTTGCGATCTTTATCGACGATGGCCAGGTAGCTCGTGTCGCCTTCGTGGTCAGCGTCACCCTCGAGATTGATGTGCACCGGCCGATTCAGCGCCTGCGTGATCCGCATGAACTTCTCGGGCGTGCCGGGCCGCAACTCGAGCGAGGCGCGGGCGGGATCGATCAGCGCCTGACGCGATCGCGCGTACTCCTTCGACAGAAGGCCCTCGTACGGAATCTGGATGAAGTCGGTGTCGCCGAGGTACTTTTCGCGATCGGCCAGCGCCAGCTTCACCGCCTCGATGCTCGTGTGAATGTAGTTGGCGCTGTTGTGGCCGAGCGCCTTCAGGTCGTAGCCCTCGAGCAGGTTCAGCGCGAAGAGTTCGGTCGGACCCTGACTCGCCGACGGATTCTTGTAGACACGGTAGCCGCGATAGTCGACCGAAACCGGCGTCTCGACCTTGTCGGTGTACGCAGCAAAGTCTTCGTATCGGAACAGGCCACCCTGTTCCTCTGAAAACTTCGCCATCGCGCGGGCGATGTCGCCTTTGTAGAAACGATCGCGCGCGGCCTTCAGGGCTTCGTGCCGACCCTTGCTCGCGCTGGCCTTCTCCGCTTCGACCAGCTTGCGCAACGTGCGCCCGAGATCCGGGTTCCGGAAGATGTCTCCAGGCTTCGGCGCGGCGCCATTCGGGAAGTAGACCTTCACGCTGCTCGGGTACTTCTTGAGCTTGCGCGATCCGGCGATCGCTGAGGCCATTCGTTCGCCGATCGGGAAGCCGTTTTCGGCGATGTCGATCGCCGGCTGCAGCACCTGCGCGAACGTCATCGTGCCCCAGCGGTCGAGCAGCGTGTACCAGGCGTCCACGACGCCGGGCACGGTTCCCGACAGCAACGTGTCGCTCTCGGGAAGCTTGCCGTCGAGATTCTTTTGGTACCACTCGATGGTCGCGAGTTTCGGCGCGGTGCCTTCCGCGTTGATGGACAGGACGCTCTTCGCCTTGGCGTCGTAGATCAGGATCACGGCATCGCTGCCGACACCGTTCGAGGCCGCGTCGACGATGCCGAGCACCGCCTGGCTGGCAACCGCGGCGTCGAACGCGTTGCCGCCCGCCTGCAGAATCCGTTCAGCAGCCTGCGTCGCCTCCGGCTTCATCGACGCGGCGGCCTGCGTCCGCCCGCGGATCACCGGGCGCATCATCGCCGTCTGCGGCCCGTCTGTGGGGTCCTGTGCGCCGAGGCCCACCGCTCCGCAAATGCTGAGGAGAAGTCCGCCGAAGACGACGTGTCGGATCCGCATGAGCCCTCCTGACATCACATCCCTGCCGCGTCAACCTTACACCCGCAAATCGTCGATTTCCATCGGAAGCATCAGTCCTTACCTCGAAGACGTCAACGCGGCTCGCGACGAAGCGCGAACGCCGCGAGAGTCGCATCGGGTCCCGTCCCACTACCGATGACGACGAACTGACGACCTGACCGCGTCTTGTAGGTCATCGGGTTCGCACTGGTGCGGCCCGGTGTGGCGACGCGTGAGATCTCGCGACCGGTCGCCTTGTCGAACGCATACAAATAAGGATCGCCGCCGCCGATGAAGATGAGCCCGCTCCGGGTCACGAGCAATCCGGAGGGCCCGGTCGTCCCGAGCCGCTCGGGCAATGTGACGCCCTTGAGGAGCGGACTCGCGCGCAGCGCCGGGCTTCCCTCGCCGAACGGCACTCTCCACGCGAGCTCGCCGCGATTGAGATCGAGCGCCACGAGGTATGCGTAAGGCGGTTTCGTGAGCGGAATCGCGCCGAGCGCAGGACCGCTGTAGCCGACGGTGTCCGGAACCTCGTCGGCGGCAACAGGCGTCGAGGAAGGACGCGCTGCGCTCGGACCCTGCGGACCGCGAAAGGCGAACAGCCCTGCCTGTCCGCAGTAATTGCTGTACTCCCAGTCGACGTACGGATCCTTGCGATCGTTCTTGCACACGCGGTTGACGTGATACGTGTCCGAGACTTTGACGTAGAGCCTGCCCGTCTCCGGATCGAACGCGGCGCCGCCCCAGTTTGCGGCACCGGTCTGCGATGGCCGCTGAACGGTACCTCGCAGACTTGGCGGTGTGAACAACGGCCCGAGGCGAAAACGTTTGAGCTGTTCTTCGGCGAGCCGTTTGATCTCAGGCGTCAGATCGTTCGCGTCCGCCATCGCGATGCCCTGCGGCGCGAGCGCAGCCGGTCGGGTCGGAAACGGCTGCGTTGGATAGACACGCTCGCCCGCAACATCGGTCTTCGTGTCGACCGCCCGCTCGTCGATCGGCCAGACCGGCTTGCCGGTCACTCGATCGAGAACATACGTGAAGCCTTGCTTCGACACCTGCGCGACGGCGTCGATTCGATTTCCATCGACCGTGATCGTGACCAGTGTCGGTGGGGAGCCGAAGTCGTAGTCCCACAGGCCGTGGTGCACCGCTTGAAAATGCCACTTCCGCTGACCGGTCGCGGCGTCGAGACAGACAATCGATTCAGCGAACAGATTCGCGCCGGCGCGCCAACCGCCCCAGTAGTCACCGCTCGGCGTCGACGTGGGCAGGTACAGGAGTCCTCGCCCTTCATCGATCGCCATCGGCGCCCAGACGTTGGCGTGACCGGCCTGTTGCCACGAATCGTTGGCCCACGTGTTCGCGCCGACATCTTTCGCGGATTGAGGAATCGTGAAGAAGACCCAGGCGCGTTTTCCGGTGCGGATATCAAACGCCTGGACCGCGCCCGGCGGATCGCGACGGTACTGCAGACGATCAGGAACGCCACTGCCGATGATCACCAGATTCCTGTAGACAAGAGGCGGCGACGTGGACTGCGTTTGCAACCGTGGAATTTCACGTCCCAGATCCGCGGTCGTGACCACCGTGCCGCCGGTGCCGAACGCGGTGTCCAGCTTCCCGGTTTTCGCATCAATCGAGAACAGTCGTTGGCGTCCCGCGATCAGGATTCGTACTTGCCCATCGTCGCCGCGCCAGAACGCGACGCCGCGGCTGTTCAAACCGGTGCCAGACAGCGGCGGACCCTCTTCATGGGTTCGGGGATCGAACATCCAGAGCTCGGCGCCGGTTTCCGCGTTCAGCGCGACCACTCGGTGAAACGACGTGCTCACGTAGAGCACGTCGTCGAGCATGATCGGAGTGTTTTCGAAATTCCCCGGACGAAGTTCGAATTCCGGCACCGGCCGGTCGACGGTTTTCCAGTTCCAGGCGAGCGCAAGCTCGCTGACGTTGGCTGCGGAAATGTCCGCGGCCGTGGAGTATCTGGTCTGTGCGAGATCGGCGCCCCAGTGCGGCCACTCAATCGGTTGCTGGCCACTCTGGGCGTTCAGCAGGGCGGCGGCGAGGACACACGCGACGACGGCAGAAGCTCTCATACCGTCCTCCGAGATTGGTCGTTGGTCGTTGGTCTTTAGTCGTTGGTCTTGGTCGTTGGTCGTTAGTCCCTTAGTCGTTGGTCGTTAGTCCTTTTCGTTGGTCGGCCGTCATTTGGTCGTCAATCCTGGCCGAAGACGTGGATCCTCGACTTCCCGGCGTGCTTCGCCGTGTACATCGCCGCGTCGGCATCGCGCAGGACGACACTCGGATCTGTGTAGTTCCGGCCGACCATCAGCAGACCGACGCTGGCCGGGCAGACCAGCGTGTTGCCGGTGACAGTATGCGGTTCGGCGAGCGCGTCGGCAACACGAGCCGCCACGCTTCGTGCGGCGTCGACGCCGGTCACCCTGGGAAGGAGCGCGACGAATTCGTCGCCGCCGACGCGGGCCGGCACGTCGCCGGCGCGCAACCCGCGGCGAATCCGCTCGGCCGCGGTCTTCAGCACCGCGTCGCCAGCCACGTGGCCGAGCCGGTCGTTGACCGCCTTGAAGTGATCCAGATCGAGATAGAGCACGGCCAGCTGATGGTCGTGGCGATCCACACGGGCCAGCTCGGTACGCAGGAGATCGAAGAGCAGCACGCGGTTGGCGAGTCCCGTGAGGTCGTCGTACAACGCCATCCGGCGAAGCTTTTCTTCCGCTTCGCGTTTGGGCGTCACGTCCCAGACGCTCGTGATCAGCACCGGCTTCCCGTCCAGCTCGGCGCGACCGATCGAGACCATCGCCCAGTAATGGCTGCCGTCGGCGCGCTTCAATCGCAGCTCGCGCCCGTCGATCCGTCCCTCCTTCTCGAGTTCGGCGACCACCGCGTGGCGTTCCGCAGGGTCGGCATAAAACGACAGGCCGCGGCTGCCGGGGATGCGATCGGCGGACACTCCGTAGAGATTCGCCATCGCCGCATTGCCGTAGACCAGGCGGCCGTCTTCGAGCGAGCTGACGACCATCGGGACCGGAGAGGCTGCGAGAATCGCACGGAACCGCTGCTCGCTGTCGCGCAGCCGCTGCTCGGTTTGATCGCGCCGCTCGGCTTCGATCGACAGCGCGATCGCCTGGCCGACCGACATCGCAAAGAGCTGCTCGTCCCGAGTCCACGAACGGGCGCCGCCGACGTGTTCGTGGCACACCACACCGTGCAGTTCACCGCCCAGGAAGACCGGCACGTCGAGCATGGCGCCGATCCCGTTGGACGCGAGGTACGCGGCTGAGAATTCACTGGTGCGCGAGTCTTCGTGCGCGTTGTGCGCCGGAATGGCCTGGCCGGTTCTGAGCGCCGCGAAGTAGCGTGGGAAATCCCTGGCGGTGAGTATCGCCCCGCTCTCGTAGCGATTCTCGTCCAGCAGGTAGAGCGAGTCGCATCGGATGCCGTCGGGCTCCTCGGACATCGTCCAGAAACTGACGCGCGCGACCGCAAGCGTGGTCGCATCCACGCGGATGATTTCGCGCAGCCGCGTCTCGGGCGTCTGATGCGCAAGCGAGGCGATCCGGAAGAGCGCCGCTTCCTGGCGCAGAACCCGCTCGACGACGTCGGTCGGCGCGTGGGGAGGCACGATCCGTCAGATGCGTGGCAGGGAACTACACCTTGATGACATCAACCAGCTCTTTGACCGCCGCGGCAGACTTCTTGAGCGCCGCCTCTTCCTCGGACGTCAGCGTGATTTGCATGATCTGCTCGAGGCCGCGCGCTCCGAGTTTCACCGGCACGCCGACAAAGAGGTCGCGGATGCCGTACTCGCCCTGCAGGAACACCGAGCACGGCAGGATCTTTTTCTTGTCCAGGAGGATACACTCAACCATCTCGGCGGCCGCCGCGCCTGGCGCGAACCAGGCGCTCGTGCCGACGAGCTTGGTGATCTCCGCGCCGCCGTCCGCCGTCCGCTTGCAGATCGCTTCGACCCGCTCCTTCGGCATCAGCTCGGTGATCGGCACGCCGGCAACTGTCGAGTAGCGCGGCAGCGGTACCATCGTGTCGCCGTGACCGCCGAGCACGAAGGCGTGCACGTTCTCGACCGACACGTTCAGCTCCATGGCGATGAACGTCCGCATCCGCGCCGAGTCGAGGACGCCGGCCATCCCGATCACCCGCTCGCGCGGGAAGCCGCTCAGTCGGTAGACCGCCTGGCACATCGCATCGAGCGGATTGGCCACCGGCACGATGATGCACTTCGGCGAGTACTTGACGATCTCCGAAGTGACCGCCTTCATGATGCCGTAGTTGACGTTCAGGAGATCGTCGCGGCTCATGCCCGGTTTGCGCGGCACTCCGGAAGTCACGACCACGACGTCAGAATTCGCGGTCTGCGAGTAGTCGTCGCCGCCAATCACGCGGCTGTCGGAGCCGGTGATGGGACACGACTCGAAAATGTCGAGCGCCACTCCCGCGGCTTTGTCTTTCGCGATGTCGACGACGACGACGTCGGCGAGCTCTTTGTCCGCAATGCAACGGGCGACGGCGGATCCGACATTTCCCGCGCCACCAACGACGGTCACTTTACGATTCATCGAGGTCCTGGCTCCAGGCTACAGACTACGGGCTTCAGCGTGACTGGCCGCAGGAGGTTCCTGGAGCCGTAGTCTGAAGTCCGAAGCCTACATGTTTTTGATGATGGCATCCGCGAACTCCGACGTCTTCAACTCCGTCGCGCCGGTCATCAGGCGCGCGAAGTCATAGGTCACCTGCTTGGCGGCGATCGCTGCGTCCATGCCGCGCACGATCAGATCGGCGGCTTCGTCCCATCTGAGGTGCCGGAACATCATCTCGCCCGACAACACGACGGATCCCGGGTTCACCTTGTCCTGATTGGCGTACTTGGGCGCCGTGCCGTGCGTCGCTTCGAACACCGCGTGGCCGGTCACATAATTGATGTTGCCGCCCGGCGCGATCCCGATGCCGCCGACCTGCGCGGCCAACGCGTCCGACAGGTAGTCTCCATTCAGATTGGGCGTCGCGATCACGTCGAATTCATCCGGCCGCGTCAGCACCTGCTGCAGAGTGATGTCCGCGATCGCGTCCTTGATCAACAGCCCGGCGCCCGGCTTGCCGTCGGGGATCTTGCACCACGGCCCGCCGTCGATCTCGACAGCGCCGTAAAACTCCCGGGCAACCTTATAGCCCCAGTCGCGGAAGGCGCCCTCGGTGAACTTCATGATGTTGCCTTTGTGCACGAGGGTCACGCTCTTGCGCTTCTGCTTGATCGCATAGCCGATCGCGCTGTGCACGAGGCGTTCGGTCCCGATGTAGCTCATCGACTTGATGCCGACGCCCACTTCGACCGGCATCGTGCGTGGCGGCGCGCCAATCGCTTCGAGCTGCGCCTGCCAGCGGCCGGTCGCTTCGACAGTGCCGAAGCGAATCTTCCGAAACTCCTTCGGGAATTCCCTCTCGAGGAAGTCGAGGACCTTCTGCGCCTCCGGCGAGCCGGCGGGATATTCGATGCCGGCGTAAATGTCTTCCGTGTTCTCGCGGAAGATGACCATGTCGACTTTTTCGGGATGCTTGACCGGCGACGGGACGCCCTTGTACCAGCGCACCGGCCGCAGGCACACGAAGAGATCCAGCAGCTGCCGCAGCGCCACGTTGAGCGATCGAATGCCGCCGCCGACCGGCGTGGTCAGCGGACCCTTGATGCCGACCAGGTACTTGCGGAACGCCTCGACTGTTTCGTCGGGCAGCCAGTTGTTGAATTGCTTGAAGCTCTTTTCGCCCGCGTAGACTTCCATCCACGCGATGCGGCGCTTGCCCTTGTACGCCTTCTTGACGGCTTCATCAAGGACGCGAACGCTGGCGCGCCAGATGTCGGGACCGGTTCCATCGCCCTCGATGAACGGAATGATCGGATCATCGGGAACAGTGAGTTGTCCGTGGCGATGCGTGATCGCGGTGCCGGGCGGCGGTGTCAGCATTGACGGATTGGCCATAGGATGATGAGAATCTTTAGGTCAGGTCCCCCGATCATCTCGTGCGATTCGCACAGAAACTGTGGAAAAGCCTGTGGAAAAGATCGGATGTTTACCGCGTTGTGATGCGTCCTCTGGAATGTTTCTGCGAATTGCACCACAGCAGGGCGCCTGACTGGTCCTTGGTCCTCTGTTCTTGGTCCTTGGCCCCGGCCTTTGGTTCGTGATTCGCGAAAACCGTATCGAAAAAACCTCGGGATTATACTGTAGGGGCCTGTTCGTACTCGCATAAGGAGAGACCACCGATGCGTTGGACTTCTCGACTGGCTGTTCTGATGTGCGCCCTTGCAACCGCAATCTGGACGTTCAGCGGTCCACTCGCCGCGCAGCAGAAGCCGGCAGCGGAGCAGCACAACGAAGGCGCGCACGTTCATCCGGAGGCCGCCAAGCTGAAAAATCCGGTCGCTGCCAATGCCGCCTCGATTGAAACCGGCAAGAAGGTGTACACCGCGAACTGCGTCGGCTGCCACGGCGACCTCGGCAAAGGCGACGGCAAGATGACCGCGAACATGAATCCGAAGCCGCCGGATTTGAGCGACGCCGAGTGGAAGCACGGATCGAGCGACGGCGAGATCTTCGTGCTGATTCGTGACGGCGCCAAGGGGACGCCGATGCGGGCATTCGCCAGCAAGATGACGCCGACCGAAATGTGGAGCGTCGTCAACTACCTGCGCACGCTCGGCCCCGCGCCCGCCAAAAAGTGAAAATCGTCGTTGCCGACGATCTGCCAGACTCCGCCCTGGAGCTGCTCCGCGCCGAGGCGGGCTGGCAGATCGACGCGAAACCGGGCCGGAGCCCCGCCGAGCTCTCCTCCGATCTCGCCGACGCCGATGCCCTCCTCGTCCGAAGTGCCACGAAGGTCACCGCCGATCTTCTGAAGGCGGGTCCGCGCCTCCGGATCGTCGGACGCGCCGGCACGGGTGTCGACAATATCGACGTGAACGCCGCGAGCAACCGCGGCGTCCTGGTCGTCAACGCGCCGGGCGCGAACAGCATCAGCGTGGCCGAGCATGCCTGCGCGCTGATGCTGGCGCTGGCGCGTGCCGTCCCCGCCGCCGATCGGGCGATGAAGGACGGCAAGTGGGAGAAGAAGAAATTCCTCGGCAGCGAGCTCCGCGGCAAGACGCTGGGCATCGCCGGACTCGGGCGTATCGGCCAGGAAGTCGCGCAACGCGCCCGCGCGTTTGGCATGCGCGTGGTCGCGCACGATCCGTTCATCTCGCGCGAGATCGCGACCGGCATGGGGGTCGAGCTGCTGTCGCTCGACGAGGTGTGCGCGGCGGCAGACTTTCTGACGCTGCACGTCCCCTCCACTGCGGAAACGCGTCACCTGCTGAACGATGCTCGGTTTGCCGGGATGAAGTCGGGCGTCCGGATCATCAATACCGCGCGCGGCGATCTCATCGACGAGGCCGCCCTGAAGCGCGCGATTGAGAGCGGCAAGGTCGCTGCGGCCGGTCTCGATGTGTTCGAGAGCGAGCCGCCGGCCGACTGGGCGCTGGCACGCCTGCCCCAGATCGTGGCGACGCCGCACATCGCGGCCTCGACCGAAGAGGCCCAGGAGCTGGTCGGCCTCGATACGGCTGCCGCGATCCGGGATTTCCTGCGCCACGGCATCGTGCGCAACGCCGTCAACTTCCCGTCCATCCATGCCGACGAACTGCAGCGGCTGCAGCCGTGGATTCGGCTGGCCGACAGCCTCGCCGCGCTGGTGGCACAGATGGGCGCCACGCGGATCGAAGCGATCGCGCTCCGCTATTACGGCGCGCTGGCCGAGAGCCGTGCCGCCGACGTCCTCGCGTCGAGCGCGGCGGCCGGCGTCCTTCGGCCCATCCTGTCGGGCGGGGTCTCGATCGTCAACGCGCGCGCAGCGGCGCGCGAGCGCGGCATTGAAATCATCGAGTCGCGAAGCACGCGGGCCCGGCACTTTACGAGCCTCGTGTCGATCAAGCTGCACACCAGCGACGGCGAACGCTGGGCCGAGGGCACGGTCTTCGAACCGAACAGCCCACGGCTGGTATCGGTGCGCGGCGTGGCGGTCGAGGCGCCGCTCGCAGGCACGATGCTGATCATCTGTAACGACGATCAGCCCGGGGTCATCGGCGAAGTCGGGACCATCCTGGGGCGGCTCGGCGTGAACATCGCGAACTTCGCGCTCGGCCGGAGCGATGCCGGCGCCGTGGGCATCGTGAACGTCGACGTGGATGACGATGCCAACGCACGCGTCGCACTGGATCGAGCGGTGCAGGCGATCCGCAGTGTCGCGGCAGTTCGCGAAGTCTGGCTGGTCCGGCTTCCGTAGCGGCTCTGCGGACGATCATGTCAGCAGGCCTAAAGGCCTGCACTACACTGCAGATGTAGCGCGGACCTTCAGGTCCGCCGACACGGTGCAGACGTGGCGGTTCTTCAGCTCCGCCTACACGCGCACCCGAAGCGCACCGGGAAGCACGCGCGCCTCCAGGCGCGTCCCGCCACGCACTGGTTCACCGTCGACGTGAAAGATCATCGGCTGATCGCTCTCGATCGTCGCGCGCTCGATCCGCTGAATCGACACGCCGCGCTGCCGACCGATCGTTCCGGTAAAGAGCCGTGGCAGGCCTGCAAGCGTTGAGAGGCGAGACACCTCTTCGAACACCACCAGATCGAGCTGCCCGTCGTCGACGCGCGCGTCGGGGGCAATGCGCGCGCCGTTGCCGAACTGCGACGCGTTGGCAAACGTCACGAGAAATGCCTGTCGTGCCCGGCCGTCGATCCGGTACGTCCCGCAGCGGTACGACCGGAGCTCGCGGAACGTGATGCGCACGTAGCCGGAGAAGCCGCGACCGCCCGAGTCGGTGTCGAACAGCGATGCGACGTGGGCATCGAAGCCGATGCCGGCAATGTTGAAGAAAAAACGTCCGCCGATCTCGCCCGCGTCGATCGGACGCACGGCCCCGGTCAGCGCGCCAGCGATCGCCTGCTTCGGATCGCGGGCCACTCCCAGCGCGCGCGCCAGCCCGTTGCCGGAGCCCGAAGGAACGATCGACAGCGCCGTCCCGGTCGACACCAGCGCCGACGCGACTTCGTTGACGGTCCCGTCGCCACCCCACGCGACCACCTGGCGCGCGCCGCGGGCGATGGCGCCGGCGGCCAGCTCGCGCCCGTGGCCCTTGCGCTCGGTCACGAACACTTCGCCCGTCTCGCCGGTGGAGGTGAGCACGGCAGCAGCCAGCTCCGCGCGTCGGCGCCCGGCATCACGGCGCGCCGTGCCGGAGATGGGATTGATGATGATGGCGACGGACATCTCGATCTTCGATTTTCGATCTGGTGAGTTGTTGATTTATCGACGAACCAACCGAGGAATCGGCCGATAAATCGACAATCACCAAATCGTCAATCGAAAATCGCGCTACTTCAGGACCAGTGTCAGCGTGGAATTGGTGGCCAGATCGGTGAGCTGCGCGGCCTCGCTCGAGATTTTTGCGACCTGATAACGATCGGCGACCTGCTCGCCGGTCTTCACGAGAAACACCTTACCGAATCCCGAAATGATCGCGGTGCGAACCGGTCCGTCGGCACTCGGATCCTCGGCGATGCCGATGAGCTTCACCGCCGGTGGTGGCGGCGCGGTGGGAACCGACTCGCTGACAACGGGAACGGGAGGAGGCAGCGCCGCAACGCGGGCCGGCGCGCGGCGCGAGAACTCGAACAGATTGCGTCCGGGCATTTGCGGCGCAATGCCGGGACGGAGACGCTCGTGCAGCCGTGCGATTTCCGCGGCGAGCTCGGCGCCGCGCAATTCGACCAC
>Ga0114129_10005699_pt1 | contig 17646 bp, 15 predicted proteins | sample RhiMetdeltSRZDD1_FD_80071 | JGI IMG/M metagenome (GOLD analysis project Ga0114129, IMG submission 80071) | Populus rhizosphere microbial communities from Tennessee, USA - Rhizosphere MetaG P. deltoides SRZDD1 (version 2) (version 2) | ecosystem: Host-associated > Plants > Roots > Rhizosphere >...
AAGATCGAGCTCAAGCGAAGCCGGGTGACGTTGAACGACATGAGTCGGGCGGCCGTGGATACGGTGCGTGCGTTGTCTCGCAAACACGAAGTCGGGATCATCGAGGACTATGAACGCGAGGACGAATCCATCTTCGTCGATGAAGTGAAGATCCGCCAGGCGCTGGTGAACCTATGCGTGAACGCGATCAAGTTCAGCCCCGCCCGCAGCGAAATCCGGGTGAGCACCCGGAGTGAAGGTGAGGGCGTCCTGGTGGAAATCACCGACCAGGGTCCGGGGGTGAGCCCGGAAGAGAGCGCGGAGATCTTCACCTTGTTCGGGCAAGGACAGCGGAAATCGATTCATGGCACCGGCGGGCTCGGCATCGGATTGCATCTGGTGAAGCGCATCGTGGAGCTCCATGGCGGGACCGTGGGCGTGCGGAGCGGGGCCAGCGCAGACACGAATGCGAAATCGGGTTCGACATTTTGGATCCAGTTGCCGCGAGAGAAATCTGTGGAGAGGGCGCAGGCGGCGTAGGAATCTTGGGCACCAACTGGTTTCAAAACCAGTAGCTCACCTCAACCTCACCGGGTTCAGATCTACGGACGGTTCCGGGCTTATTTGAACAGCACGTCCAGAATGGATCCCAGGGTCCGATTCCCCTCCAGCACCTCGGGATTGTAAATCTCGGTGAAGCCGCAGTTCTTGCAGGACACGGTCACGAACTGATTGTGCTCGATATCGAGGATCTTGGAAATCCCCGTTCCCGCCGTGGCAATCCGCTTGGTGATCGCGCCTTGGCTCTGGCACTTGGGGCACTTGAAACGGGTACTGAACTGTTCTTCGAGGTCCATGGGCTCCTAGGCTCCTTTCGCGTCTGATCTGGAGGATTATACGCGCCCGAGGTAGGGTTGGTTGCGGCCCAAGCTTCAGCAACTCTTGATTGACTATTATATTTTTCAACTTTATGGTTGCTCTGACGCTGCAGCGTCCCCAACCGCCTTAGCGCCTTCGTTCACTCCCCCAACGTATCTTCGCTCTTCACTCAAAGAGGTTTCCATGAAACGACTCTGCTGGTTGTCGAGCTTTGCCCTGCTCGTTCTTCTTCTGTCGTTCCCCTTGGTCTTACCGGCCATGGCGGCGCACCCATCGGTTGCCGATGCGAACGGGCACAACCCGAAGATATTTCCCGTCAGTTCCCGGCCCTATGGCGCGAGTTATGGAGAATGGGCCGGCCGGTTCTGGCAATGGGCTGCATCGATGCCGATCGATAATCATCCGTTGTACGACACGGCCGATTGCAGCGAAGGTCAATCTGGACCGGTGTGGTTCCTTGGTTCCACATTTTCGCCGAGCGTCGGGGGAGGCGGCGAGATTCTGGCCTACGCGACTCGGGATTGCGATGTCCCGGCCGGAAAAGCTCTCTTCGTTCCCATCATCAATTCAGAGGCTTCGACGCTGGAAGGTAATGGAACCACCGAGGCCGAGCTGAGCGCGGCCGCCAAGTCCTTCCAGGACTTCGCCCAGAACATGTCTTGCGAGGTGGACGGCTTCATCGTGCAGAACGTGGATGCATTTCGGGTGCAGTCGCCGCTCTACACGTTCGGGCCCCTGCCCGACAACAACTTGTTCCAGAGCTTCGGGCTCGATGCTCCGGCCGGGACCACCAGCGCATCCGTGGCCGATGGGGTGCACATCATGATTGCCCCCCTATCCGTCGGTTCGCACACGATCCATTTCAAGGGGGAGATTCCCGCGTTCAATTTCTTCGTGGATGTGACCTATCACTTGAACGTGGTCGGAGGCGCCGGGAATGCGACCGGGACGGCGAGCCTTCCCGGGACTCCGATGCATTGGGGATTGCTGAAGAGCTTGTATAACCACTAAGTCAAAAACGGAGGCTACGACGAGAGGAGCCGGCCGGGTCCCATTTCCCGGTCGGCTCCGTTTGTTAACTGGTTTTAAAACCAGTTGCCCGACCGAAACCTATCCCGCCAGTCCTGCACGGCACCCAGAGGTAGCAGTGCTTCCTTCGGCCGCAAGTCTTTTTAGAGTTATAATGTCGCTCCGCCCCCCTCGGGCCGTGGAGGAACGTGCCCGGTTGAATCTTCTCCTTTGTCTGGCCGTCGTCTCTGTCCTATTTGCGCCAGGTGCGGAAGCCGCAGGATCATCCACTTTTTCCGCCTCCCCGTGGGCCCTAGCCAGAGACTTCCAGGAAGCCTGCAATGCCCACGACGAAAAGAAGCTACGCTCTTTCTTTTGCTGGGATCGCACAGATTCGCTAATTCGAGCCACGAATGATGGGTACATCGATGCAACCTTGCAGCGAGACATCGTATCGGTCTCCGTGCTGCCTTTGCGAGGGGATGACCAAGTGGTGGCCTTTGGCCCCGACAGCACGACGTATCGTTTCAACCTCGAACATGTCGGCTATCTCCAGATCAGAGCCAGGGAGATATACGTTTGGTGTCTTCCGGTGGGCCGAAACGAGGGAGGGTACCGAATAACCCTGTGGGCACCTGCCGCGGAACAAATGTCCATGGCGGATTGGAATCGTCCGCCAAGTCCTCGCGAGTGGCTGAACGCCAAATATCGGGATGATTCACCCCGCTCGCCGGGATCCTACAACTTCAGGGATTCAATTGAAGAAGCATCCTATTATCGCGACCTTCTCAGGTTGGCCCTTGCCGACGAGCTGGCAGGGCCGGAAAGATGGGCCACGCTCCACCTTTGGGATCCTCCCCGAAAGCTGCGTCAAACGCGTGGTGAAATCATGGAATCGCTCCGCGTGTTTGCCGTGGGTTGGAGGAACCCATCGGGGTTCGTTGCCCTGCCATCGATACGATGGGCTCTGTTCAATGAGCCGGACCCTTCTGGTCAACACCAGGCAATGAATCTGTTGAAGGATGTGCACTCGGCTTCGGCGGACAGTTTGATCATCGAGATTATTACCACAGATCATGAGAACGCGGCCGTCCTCGCAGAAGCTTTGTCCTTGGCTAGCGATCGTGGGATCACAATTCCTCGAAGTGCCCTCCTTCCCTATACCCGTTCTTACCGGCCGTCGATCGCCGGGCCGGCTATCGCATTGAATGATCGGCTAGGGTACCCCAGGGTCAAGGCGCCTGCTACCAAGGACGCGCTCCATTCCTCGGGCGTCCAGCAAATGTTCAAGAACTTGGAAAAACTTCTAGTTCCTACGCTGGGTTCTGATCCGCGTCTCGTGAGTATTGCCTGGCGATTCCCGGACTCCGAAGGCGCCGCCCGATCGGACACAACGCGAGGATGGATGGTCTCCGAGGACTCGACGTCCAAAACGGTGTTGAGGACGGATGGCCGTTACGAAACAATATCCTGGAAGAAGTCGAGTGGACACGATTTGACTGAGGGGAAAATCGGAGTGAGCGTCATGGAGCCTTCGATCGCAGGCGAAGCGGCTCGGATCATTGCTCTCCGGACCTCCCCAAGGCTCGAATCCGACGACGCGTGGTTGCATGAGCTTATGCTTGGAGACGCGGTAAGTCCAATCCATGATCTGCTCACCGCGTACAAGCTCCAGATGCATCAGGACTCGCGGGCTGCTGAGGTCTTGCTACCCACCCTGGACGCCACGGGTGGTGAGTCGGCTTTGCTCGACGCAGCTCAGGTGAGCCTGGGCCAAATCCCGGCCTATCGCATGCTCAAAGCCTTCGCAGGGGACCGGGATTACGATGCGGCGATGCGAGAGGCTCGGCTCATCATCGATCGTTATCCCAACAGCCTATTTGTCGATCGCGCGAGAGAGCTCGCGCGCCAGCTTCCATTGCGTAAGAATGATTTCAAGAGCTTTCGTCTTCCTACTTCCGAGGAGTGGGCGACCATGCGGTCACGCATGAGCCGGCCGGAGCAACTCCGTTTCCTTTGCGAGCGACTTAGGTTGTTGAGCGGACCTCGCGGCAGAGCCCAGTTTGCCGAACCGCCGGGAATGGATGCCCTGGTCTCCGATTTCCTGGGCCGAGGCAAAACTCCGGTCATCAATCCCTTGATCGAGCTAAGAAGAGGAAAGGTGGACACCGTTGCAGGGAAAGCGACTCCGCAAAGTAGCCTGACCGTGGCCGACATCCCGGCCTTGGCGCCCTACCTCCTTGACGACTGGTTCACCGGCGAGATCGACATTCCTGAGCGCCGTTTGTCCGAGCACGATCCAAGCGACCCTGAACGCACCATCACCGGGACACGGGAGATCGTGGCCGGGCTCATTCAGTCCCTGTTGCCTCACAACATCTGTCAAATCGAATACCTGAATCGAATGAGCGAGGCGGAACGAGGCAACAGAGTCGATCGCATCATCGCCTGGGCAGAGCGCAACAAGGATCGCGACCGTGATGCTCAAATCGTCGACGCCGTGAACGAGTCGCAGGAATACTACGAGATCCTCCCCCTTATGGATTACCTAATCGAACACAAGATCAAGAAAGCGGTCCCTAAACTCGTGTCGTTCCTCAATGCCGATCCCGATTACACGTCCCGGTGGTTCCTGCTCTCCGCATGCCGAAAAATCGATTGCCAGAGCTGCGCGCCCGTCGCCCGCAAATTCGTGCAGGACAGGAACTACATGGCCCAATTCAATGCCGGGCTCATTCTTTATGAATCGGGGGCGAAGGTAGACGGCCTACTGGCGATGGCAGCAGGATTCGAGAACGACAACGGGTGTATGTTGCGGACGGGGGACCCGGTCGAGGAGGCCGTTTCGCTTCTGCTTTCGAGCCACGGGACCGCTGAACGGGAGGTGGCGAGGCTGCCCCTCAAGGCCCAATGCTTTTACAACTCAGCTCCCGAGGACCAATGGCCTCTCGTTCGCATCTTTTCCGACGCCGGCCACCCGGACGGATTGGAGGTCTTCCTCAGGGCACTGTCGGATTCGTCCGTAATTGGTCAAAAACCGATTGGAGAGAAGACGTTCCCCATCCGCAGAAATGAAGAAGCTGCGAGATTCATTTTGACCAACGTGATGCCGCCACAACACGAGGTCAAGTTCGAATACGATGATCCCCCCCAGAAGAGATCGGCAACGGTCGTTGCGGTAAGAAATTGGCTCACGCAACATGTAGCAAAAATGAAGAAACTGCAGCAGAACTGAGGGTGTGCGCAACTCGTTTTAAAACGAGTTGTGTCACAACCAATTCTGATTGTAATCAACTGGTTTCAAAACCAGTTGCCCAAACGAAGCCTATCCCGCCAGACCCTGAATAGCGGCCCGGGCGGCGGCGTACAAAGGCCCAGGGTACACGCCCAAGAACAAAATACCGGCCACCGCAATCAATAGCGCCACCCGCACGGCGGCATGCGCAGGAATCAACGTGGACTCGCCGGCCGCGGCTGGACGCATGTACATGACCACGACGACGCGCAGGTAGTAATAAACGGACACCAACGAGGCCAGGACCCCGATCACCGCCAACGGCGTCTGCCCCGCTTGTACGGCTCCGGCAAAGATGTAGAACTTGCCCACGAAACCGGCCGCGGGAGGGATTCCCGCCAGGGAGAACATGAATACCGCCATCGCCGCCCCGAGCCACGGGCGCGTGAACCCGAGCCCGGCGAACTTATCGATCGCGGTGCCGCCATTGTCTTCATCGCGCACCAGCGCCACTACGCCGAACGCTCCCAGCGTGGTCAGTGTATAGACGACCAGGTAATAGAGCGTTCCGATCCCACCCAGCTCCTGCCCCGCCAGCAAAGCGACCAACAAATAACCCGCGTGGGCGATCGCGGAATACGCGAGAAGGCGTTTCATGTCGCGCTGCACCAGCGCGAGAACATTGCCAACCACCATGGTCAACGCCGCCAGCCACCACAAAATCGCGCCCCACTCCGGACGCGCGGCATTGAATCCCGTGAATAGAATGCGAAACAACGCGGTCACCACGGCGACCTTGGGACCCGACGCCATGAACGCCGTTACCACGGTCGGAGCGCCCTGATACACGTCGGGCGTCCATATGTGGAACGGAACGGCCGACATCTTGAACCCCAGTCCGACCAGCAACAACCCAAGTCCGGCCAAAAGCAATGGGCTCTCGGTCAAACCGCGCGTGCTGATCGCGGATGCGATCTCATGCAGATTCGTCGTCCCGGTGGCCCCGTACACCAAGGCAATGCCGTACACCAAAAACCCGCTCGCGAATGCCCCCAGGAGCAAATACTTGACGCTCGCTTCGGTGCTCCGGACTTCGTGCCAGCGAAACGCGGCCAGGATGTACTGCGAGATCGATGCGACTTCGAGTCCCACGAAGATCGTGACCAGATCCAGACCGCCCGCCATGGCCATCATGCCCGCGGTGGCGAAGAGCACCAGGGCGTAATACTCGCCGCTCTCCACTTCCCACCGGCCGCCGTATCCGGCCGTGAAGCACAAGGTCAGAAATGCGGACAAGCAGAGCACGAGGTAAAGAATGCGGCTCACCCCGTCGACGGCCACGGAACCGGCAAAGGCCGGCGGGCCGGGATGGATCATCCAGGCTGCCACCATCGCGGCCAGCACGCCCGCCATCGCCACCCATAATCCCCACCGTCCGACCCGTTCTTCGCGGCCCGCCGCGCCCACCAGGATCAAGGAACCGACCCCGCACAAGATGATGTGGGGCAGGATGGCGGTCCAGTTGACCGCGAGATCGAACATCAGCGCGCCTCCCTCGTGACCGCGGCGTCGACCGCTCCGGAATGCTGACGGTCAAACCACAGGAGGCCGTGCATGCCTTCCGGAGTCGTTTCGACCGGGTGGCCGGCCTGTTCGAGCACGTGCTTGACCGACGCATCCATCGTTTCGAGGAAGGGCTTCGGATAGATGCCGATCCAGAAAATCAAAACGAGAAGCGGAATGAGCGTGGCGAATTCGTGCCGCGTCAGGTCGCGGATCTTTTCGTTCTCGGGGTGGGTTATCGTGCCGAACATGACGCGCTGGAACATCCAGAGCATGTAGACCGCGGCCAAAATAACCCCGGTCGTAGCAACGACGGCCCAGCCGCGATGGCTGCCGAACGCCCCCAAAAGCACCAGGAACTCGCCCACGAACCCGTTGGTCCCGGGCAACCCGATCGAGGAGAGCGTCACGATCATGAACACCGCGGCGAAGAGCGGCATGATCTTGGTCAGCCCGCCGAATTGCTCAATCAATCGCGTATGGCGCCGCTCGTACACGATCCCGACCAGCAAGAAGAGCGCCCCCGTCGAAAGACCGTGGTTCACCATCTGCAGGAGCCCGCCGGTCAAACCCTGAATGTTCAAAGCGAAGATACCCAGCATCACGAACCCGAGGTGACTGACCGAGCTGTAGGCGACGAGCTTCTTGAGATCCGGCTGGACCATGGCCACCAATGCGCCATAAATGATCCCCACTACCGCGAGAACCAGGATGATTGGAACCGCGGCCAGCGTGGCGTGCGGGAAGAGCGGCAGACAGAAACGCACGAAACCGTAGGTCCCCATCTTGAGCAGCACCCCGGCCAGGATGACCGAGCCCGCCGTCGGTGCTTCGACATGCGCGTCCGGGAGCCAGGTGTGAAATGGAAACAACGGCACCTTGATCGCGAACGCGAGCGCGTAGGCCGAGAAGAGCAGCACCTCCTGGGTGGGGCTCAATACGGTGCGGTAGAGATCCAGGAGATCGAAGGTCAGGACTCCGGTCTGGTTCTTGTGGGCGATGGCAAGAAACAGGATCGCCACCAGCATGAGCAAGCTTCCGACCATCGTGTAGAGGAAGAACTTGATTGCGGCGTAAATGCGCCGCTCTCCTCCCCAAACCCCGATCAGGAAGTACATGGGGATGAGCATGGCTTCCCAGAACACGTAGAAGCAGAAGAGATCCAGCGACACGAAGACGCCCAGCATGCCCGTCTCGAGCACGAGCATGAACGCGTAGTACCCGCGTGTTTTGTCCTTGATCGCGGGGAAGGACGCGTAGATCGAGATCGCGGACAGGAGCGTGGTGAGCAGGATGAGCAACAAGCTCACTCCGTCCACACCGAGGTGATAGCTGATCCCGAAATCCGAGATCCAGTTGTGGCGCTCCTGGAACTGGAACGCAGCCGTGCCGCGCTCGAACCCGAACCAAAGAGTGAGCGACACGAAGAACGTGACGAGGCTGGTGAGGAAGGCTGTCCATCGTTGCACCTTGGCCGGCATGGGGAGGAACCAAATGCTTAGGGCTCCCAAGAGCGGCAAGAAGACGATCGTGCTCAAAACCGGCATCTAGAGCCACCCTCGCATCAGTGCCACCCTCCGAGGAGCACGTACCCCATGATCAAGATCGCTCCCAGCATGATCGCGGCCGCATAGCTGCCCGCGAGTCCGTTCTGGAAGGGACGCAGATAGCCGGCCAATCCCCGCATCATGCGGCCCGCGCCATTCACAATCCAGTCGATGAAACCCACGTCGAACACGCGCCACAAGATACGGCTGCCCGCCACCACAGGCTGCACGATGACCGCGTTGTAGATCTCATCGATGTAGTACTTGTTCCAGAGCACCCGGTACAAGCCGGCGAAACGCGTCGCCAGCGCTTGGGCGCGCGAAGGCTCCTTCACGTAAGTCCGCCAGGCTGCCCAGATGCCGAGGATGGCCAGCGCCACCGAGATCGCCATGAGCGCAACTTCGAGACCCGCTGAATGACCGGCCGCCGCGTGCGCCGCCGAAGTAGCTCCCTGGCCGGCCCCTTCCATTTCCTCAGCGCCGTGCCCACCCACCCAAGGTCCCAGCCAGTTGTGCATCACGTTTGCGTGCTCGGCCAAGGGCAATCCCAGGAATCCGCCGACCGTCGACAGGACGGCCAGGATCATGAGCGGTACCGTCATGACCCGAGGTGATTCGTGTGCGTGGTCGTAAATGTGTTTGTCCCGCGGTTTGCCGTAGAACGTCAACGCCACCAGCCGCGTGATGTAGAACGCGGTGAGTAGGGCGGCCGCGGCTCCGATCACCCACAGGAACTTTCCGAGCCCGCCGAGCTGCGACGTGAACGCGCTGTAAAGGATCTCGTCCTTGGAGAAAAACCCGGCGAAGATCGGCACACCGGCCAAAGCCAATGACCCGATGATGAAGGTGTTCTTGGTGATGGGAAGTTTCGCCCCCAAGCCCCCCATTTTCCTGATGTCTTGCTCGTGATGACAGGCCTCGATCACAGATCCTGATCCCAAAAACAAGAGCGCTTTGAAAAACGCGTGGGTCAACAGGTGAAAAATAGCCGCCACGAACGCCCCCGCCCCCACGGCCAGGAACATGTACCCGAGCTGGGACACCGTGGAGTAAGCGAGCACGCGCTTGATGTCGGTCTGCACGAGTCCGATCGTCGCGGCAAAAATAGCCGTCAACGCCCCGATCACCGCCACCACCGCCAGCGCTTGAGGGGCCAGCACGAACATCCCCGACGCGCGCACGAACAAATACACCCCCGCGGTGACCATGGTCGCGGCATGGATCAACGCCGAAACCGGGGTGGGCCCTTCCATGGCGTCGGGTAGCCACACATAGAGCGGAATCTGCGCCGACTTGCCGGCCGCGCCGAGAAAGAACAGTAGAGCGATCGCGGTGGGCACGGCGCTACCGGGCGGGAGGAGGGTTTGGGCGCGATGGAACACGTCGGGGAAAGTCAACGTTCCCAGGGTCCAGAAGGTCAGCATCATCGCCACCAGCACGCCGAAATCGCCGATGCGATTCACGATGAACGCTTTCTTACCCGCATCGGCGGCCGACTTCTTGGTGTACCAGAAGCCGATCAAGAGATACGAGCAAAGCCCCACACCTTCCCAACCCACGAACAACAGCAAGAAGTTGTCGGCCAGCACCAGCACGAGCATGGCGAAGGTGAAGAGATTCAAGTAAGCGAAATAGCGCTTGAACCCTTCGTCGTGGGCCATGTAACCGAGGCTGTAGACATGGATGAGGAAGCCGACCCCGGTCACGATCAACGTCATGACCGCGGAGAGGGGATCCCACATGAAGGCGATGTTGACGTGGAAGTCTCCGGCCATGATCCAGGGGAAGAGCACCTGGGTGACCGCGCGATCGGCCACCGGGCGTCCCATGATCGCGAGCAACGCCCCCACGCCGATGGCAAACGCCGCTCCCACCACGCCGCAGGCTAGCCAGCCCGCCGCCTTTCGGGGCATCCATTTCAAGCCCAGCCCGTTCACCAGGAACCCGAAGAGCGGCAGAAGTGGAATGAGCCAGAAGAGTTGGAGCATGGCTTATCCCTTGAGCAGGCTCACCTGCTCCACGTCCACGGTTCCCTTCTTCCGGAAGAGATCGATGATGATGGCAAGCCCTACCGAAACCTCGGCGGCTGCCACCGCGAGGGCGAAGAAGACCACGACCTGTCCGTCCACGTTCCCGAGCGTATGCGCGAACGCGATCAAGGACAGGTTGGCGGCGTTCAGCATGAGCTCCACGCACATGAAGATCACGAGGATGTTGCGCCGGAAGAGGACTCCCATAACCCCGATCGAGAAGAGCACGGCGGCAAGCACCTGAAAGAGCGCGGGAGACGGGGCCATCAGACCTCTTTCTCCATGGCGACGTTGCCCTCGAGCCCGCGGCCGTGACGGCGGGTAATCGACAACGCACCCACGATCGCAACCAGAAGGAGAATCGAGGCGACCTCGAACGGGAACATGTACTTTTGGTAGAGGGCGAGACCCAGCTCAGTGATGCCGCCCAGGCTCCGGGTTCCCGAAGGGGTAAGCGCCATCTTGAAGCTCAAGATCGAGAACAAGATCACGAGGACCGCGGCCAAGCCCATCGCCGTGTAGCGCTTGGTTCCCCCCGGCACGCCGGCCGATTCACCGGATTCCTCGTAGCGCACCGAGATGAGCATGATCACGAAGATGAAGAGCACCATGATCGCTCCGGCATAAACAATGAGCTGGAGCACGGCCAAGAAGGGCGCGGAGAGCATCAGGTAGAGAACGGCGGTGGCCACGAACACGCCGACCAAGGACAGCGCTCCATAGAGGGCATTGCGTTGGAGCACGACCCCCAATGCCCCGGCAATCGCCGCGCCGGCGAGGAGCAGGAATCCAACCAGCGCCATTACGATCGCTCCAGGAGAGCGAGCACGAGGCCCGTGATCACGATGTTGGCGAGGGCCAGAGGGAGCAGCACCTTCCAGCCGAACAACATGAGCTGATCGAACCGAAACCGCGGTAACGTGCCGCGCGTCCACATCATGAAGAAGATCAGGACGAACACCTTGAGGGTGAACCAGATGGGCGCCATCCAGGCCGGGCTCGGCCACGGAACCAGCCAGCCGCCCAGGAACATGAGCGTAGCGAGCGAGGTGACGGTCATCAGGTTCGCGTACTCGGAGAGCGCGAAGATCGCAAACCGCATTCCGCTGTACTCGGTGTGAAACCCCGCCACCAACTCCGTTTCCGCCTCGGGCAGATCGAAGGGAGTGCGATTGATCTCGGCTAAGGCCCCGATCATGAACAGCACGAATCCGATCGGCTGATACAAGATGAACGGTACTTTCGCCTGGGCGTGCACGATTTCGACCAGGCTGAATGACCCGGACAGCATCACCACCGCCACGATGACGAGGCCCATGGTGAGCTCGTAGGAAATCATCTGGGCCGAGGAACGGAGCCCGCCGACCAGAGAGTATTTGTTGTTGGAAGCCCACGCGCTCAGGAAGATCCCGTACACCCCGATGCTGGAGAGGGCGAGGATGAAGAGCACGGCCACGTTCACATCGGTGACATGAAGCGCGATCTCGCGGCCAAAGAGCGTGATCGATTCACCGAAAGGAATGACCGAGAAGGCCAGGATGGCGGGAACGAGCGCGAATACGGGGCCAAACAGGAAGAGGATCTTGTCCGCCGCCTCGGGAAGGATCGTCTCCTTGGTCATGAGCTTGAGCGCGTCGGCGGCCGGCTGCAGCAGCCCTTGAGGTCCCACGCGATTGGGCCCGATGCGGGACTGGATGTGGGCGAGGATGCGTCGTTCGGCGAAGGAAATGTAAGCGACTCCGGTCAGCACGACGAAGAAGACCAGCACCACCTTCACCGCGATCTCGATCCACCAGCCGAGGGTCACCAGCTCACCTCGCAGAGCGAACCCTTTTGCGGGCAGCCCCCCGGCACGTGGGACTCGTAATCGCCCTGCCACTTCTGGATCGTGCTCCGGATGGGTCCGATCGCTCCGTCGGCCAGCGCACAGATCGTGCGGCCGCCGCCCATCTCCGCGGCAATGTCGAGCAGAATGTCCATGTCTTCTTTCCGCGCGCCGCCGTGTTCGAATCGCTCGAGAATCGTTTCCGCCCAGTGCGTCCCTTCGCGGCAGGGCGTGCATTGCCCGCACGACTCATGGGCGAAGAATCGGGTAAGAATCAGGGCCGCGTGCACCATGCAGGTCGTCTCGTCCATGACGATGACGGCGGTGGATCCCATGAAGGAACCCTTGGCCTGAATGGCATCGAAATCGAGGGTGACATCCAACTCGTCGGCATTGAGAAACGGTGTCGAGGCGCCTCCGGGAATGACTCCCTTCACTTTGCGCCCGTTGCGCATGCCGCCGCAGTGATCCTCGATCAGCTCGCGCAGCGTGACTTTGCCCATCTCCAGTTCGTAAAGGCCGGGCTTGTTCACGTGACCGCTCACCGCGAAGATGCGCGGGCCGCTGGCGTTCTTCACCCCCGTCGACGCGAACCACTCCGCGCCTTTCTCCAGGATGACGGGCACCGAGGCGAGGGTTTCGACGTTGTTGATCACGGTCGGACAACCGTAAAGGCCCACCACCGCGGGGAAGGGCGGCTTGAGTCGCGGATGGCCGCGCTTTCCTTCCAATGAATCGAGCAGTCCCGTCTCTTCGCCGCAAATGTAGGCGCCCGCTCCGGCATAAACGGTGAGATCGCAGTCGAAGCCGCTCCCCAGGATGTTCTTTCCCAGGTAGCCCGCCTTGTACGCTTCGCGTACCGCATCGCTCACCCGCTGGATGGAAAGCCCGTATTCGCCGCGGATGTAGATGTAGACCTGATGGCTTTCCACCGCGTACGCGGCCAGGACACAGCCCTCGATCAAGAGGTGCGGATCGCGCTCGAGAATGATGCGGTCCTTGAACGTGCCCGGCTCGCTCTCGTCGGCGTTGCAGACGACGTAGCGCGGCTTGGGAATCGTCTTGGGAACGAAGCTCCACTTGCCGCCCGCCGGAAATCCCGCGCCGCCCCGGCCCCGGAGGCCCGACGCCTTCACGATTTGAATGATCTCGTCGGGTTTGTGCTGGGTGAGCGCCTTCTTGAGCGATGCATAAACGCCGTTTTCTTCCGCCACCTTCAGGGTGAAGGAACGGGGCAGATCGATATGCATCGTGGTGACGCGCATCTCGCCCTTCACGGTTTTCCTTTCGACACGGCGAGGCGCTCGCGGATTTCCCCGCTGGCCGAAGACGACTTGGCGATCGGCTTGGGTGTCTCGCCGTCCATTTCCAGAAATCCCGCGGGACGGATGGGAGGGTCGCGATCTTCGGCCAGAGCGCCCACGATCGCGTCGACTTTGTCGCGGGTCAGGTCTTCGTAAAAATATGGGCCGACCATCATCATGGGCGCATAGCCGCACGCGCCCAAGCACTCGGTCTCGAGGAGGGTGAATTTGCCGTCGGAGGTGGTGCCGCCGAGCTCCACGCCTAGTTTTTTCTCCAGATATTGCGTGAGCTGTTTGGCTCCCATGAGGGCACAGGACAGGTTGCGGCACACTTCCAGCTTGTATTTGCCGCGCCGCTGGCGATCGAACATGGTGTAGAAGCTGACCACTTCCGTGGTCATGCTCTGCGGCACCTCGAGGAGCGCGGCCACTTCGGCCAACGTGGCGTCATCCAGGTAGCCCAGCTCGGCCTGCGCGTAATGCAAGGACGGCAGCACGGCGGAACGGCGCGCGGGGAACTTGTCCTTGAGGTCGCGAATCTTTTCTTGTGTCTCTGGAGAGAGATGCGCCACGCTAGGAGTCCTTCACCGCGTCAATGCCCACCGGAAATCCAGTGAGCGGGAAGTCCTTGCGGAGCGGGTAATGCGTGTAATCCTCCATCATGAGGATGCGGCGCAAATCGGGATGTCCGCGAAAGTGAATGCCGAACATGTCGTACACCTCGCGCTCGGTGTATTCGGCTCCCGTCCAGAGCGGCACGACCGAATCGATCTCGGGCGTTTCCCCGGAGACGGGACACTTCACCCGAAGGCGGGTGGTTTGTTCCAGGCTGAGCAAATGGTAAACAACCATGAAGCGCGGCTCGTCGGGATACAGATCCACCGCGGTCACGTCGTGGCACATGCCGTAACGCCAGGTGTCGCGCAGGAATTTCATGAACTCGAGCAAACGCTCACGCTTCATGACCACGGTCCACTCGCCGCGAAACCGGATGATCTGCAGCACCTCGGAGGCAAACGCTTCGCGCAAAGCGAAGATCGAACGCTCGGGATAAGAGAGGCTGGGGTCGGATGACGTCCCAGTGAGGGTCGGCGATTCCGCCGTGGCTTCCACGCCGAACGCCTGCGGCCCGGCCGGCGTGCCTTCTTCGGACCAGCGCTTCCCCATTGGATCGGGGGGTTCCGGCCGATCGTGGTCGTGCGAGGTCGTGCTCCGGGCGCTGCCGTGGCCTCGCCGTTCGGGCGATTCTTCGATGAAGCCGCCCTTGGAATCAGGGGCGTTCGGCATGCTTGGTCCCCCCGATCATGGGCCTGGATCCGAAGATCGCCTGTCCCCGGCGCGTGTTCCAATCCAAGGCGCCCATTCTCCAGACGTAGATGTATCCGACGAGAAGCAGACCCAAGAACACGAGCATTTCCAGGAAGAAAAAGAGCGGGGCGCGGCGGAAAATGACCGCCCAGGGAAATAAGAACACCGTCTCGAGATCGAACACGATGAAGAGCATGGCCACGACATAGAAGCGCACGCTGTAGCGGTCGCGCGCGTCGCCCACCGGGGGGACGCCGCACTCATAGGTCCCGTCCTTGGACGGATCGGGCTTGGACGGACCGAGGAGCCAGGCAATGCCAAGCGCCACGGCGGCGAACCCCGCGGCGACGATAAACATGAGCAGGATGGGAATGTAACTGGCTGCCATAGCTTAACTTGGATTCCTTGGCGAGCCCATCCAGGACCACACGCTCCCCGACCTCCCCTCCCGGATAAACACTTGTGAATCTTGGCACAAGCCGGGGCAGGATAGAGCCCGGCCAAGGGGGTGTCAACGACCTTCTACCCGGGTGTGATGACCCGCTAGGCCCCCCGGGTAGACGACCCGAAGCCTATTCCTGATAATCGGTTCGCGGCGCTGGCCGCGCCCTCTATGGCACCGATAAATGATTCGTGGTTTCTAGAAAAGGAGGCCCAAGCTCATGCGACGCCTACTAGCGTTCCCAATCCTCTGCTTGATCCTGGCTTTCGTGGCTGTTCCTGCTTTCGCGGACAGCACGATCGGGTTCCGGGCCGGCATGGCCATCGACCCCGATGAATTCGTGATCGGCATTCATTTCCGCACGGATCCTATTTCAGAGAAGAGTCTCTTCATCGTGCCCAGCTTCGAGGCCGGGTTCGGCGACGCCACGATGATCGCGCTCAACGGGGACCTCCACTGGGTGTTCGACCTCGAATCGAAACTGGATCCCTATGTCGGCGGTGGTATTACCGTGAACTGGTTCGACACCGATAGTGGAAACAGCGATACCCAGGTGGGCGGCAGCGTTCTCGGGGGATTGATGCTGGGGCAGACGGACCTGGGACGCATGTTCCTCGAGCTCAAGCTCGGGCTGGGGGACGTTCCCGATGCCAAGATTCTCGTCGGCTGGAATCTGCACTAAAGAATTCGAGACGGGGCGGGCGGTGAGGGTTCACCGCCCCCCTTCCAGTCCCAACTTCCTCATCTTCTTGTAGAGATGGCTGCGCTCCAGGCCAAGCCGCTGAGCGGCGCGCGTCATGCTCCCCCCTTCGGCTTTCAGCACTTCTTCGATCCGGGCCCGTTCGAACGCTTCCACCGCCTCGCTCAGCCGCTCCGGGAAGGAGGCGCCGAGCCTTGCCGGAAACAACGCGCGAACGTCTTCGGCGCGGACCGTATGTCCCGGAGTCATGATGAGGAGTCGCTCCACCAGATTCCTGAGCTCGCGCACGTTTCCCGGAAATGGATAGCGTTCGAGAAGCGCCAGGGCGTCTTTGCTGAAGCGCTTGGGGCGCGTGCTGATCGTGGATGCGAAATGTTCCACCAACTGAGGGATGTCTTCGGGACGCTCGCGTAACGGCGGCACGACGATCGGGATCACGGCGAGGCGAAAGTACAAATCCTCGCGATAACCGGGTTCCTCCTTGAGGGATCGATTGGTCGCAGCAACCACCCGTACATCCACGTTGATCGAGCGGTTGCCGCCCACGCGCATGAATTCCCCTTCCTGCAACACTCGCAGGAGCTTGGTTTGCGCCCGCGCACTGAGATCGGCTACTTCGTCCAGGAAGAGCGTGCCCTGGTGCGCTTCCTCGAATTTCCCTTTTCGGGATTGCGTCGCTCCGGTGAACGCTCCTTTTTCGTGGCCGAAGAGCTCGGACTCGATGAGCTCTTCGGGAATCGCGGAGCAGTTCACGGCCACGAAGGGCTTGCTCGCCCTCGGGCTCGCCGCATGAAGCGCTCGCGCAACGAGTTCTTTGCCCGTTCCGTGCTCGCCTTGAATAAGCACCCGCGCGGCGCTGGGGCCCGCTTTTTCGATCTCGGCAATGAGGCTTTTCACGGCGTTCGAGGTGCCGATGATCGGGTCGGCCCAGGGTTTCGTGAGGCGCCGATTTTCGGCTTGTAAAGAGAGTGCAGTGGAGGCGTTTCTTAGCAGAATAAGCAGTCGTTCGAGTGAGATTGGTTTTTCGAGAACATCGTACGCGCCGAGCCGAACGGCCTGCACGGCGACGTCGATCGTGGCGTGACCGGACATCATGATCACGACCGTCTCGGGCGTGACAGCTTGGATTTCTTTGAGAAGATCGAGGCCGTTGCCTTCGGGGAACCAAACATCGAGAAGCACGACGTCGAACGCTTCTTTGAGAAGACGACGCGCGGCGGCGAGGGTGGACGCTTTTTCCACTTGATACCCCTCGCGACCGAGGGCGCCGTCTAGGCTGGACAGGATGTTCGCTTCGTCGTCGACGATCAGGATCGAAGGCATGTGGTTACGTTTGGATGTTGCGCGGCAGGCGCAGGGTGAAGGTGGTGCCTTGGCCGGGTTGGGAAACGACGTTGATGGTCCCCTGGTGATCGCTCACGATGCGCTCGACCATCACCAGGCCCAGGCCGCTTCCATGTGCCTTGGTGGTGAACCCCGGTGAAAACAGGCGGGCGGTTTGTTCCGGGGTGAGACCGGGTCCGTTGTCGGTGACCGATATTTCGATGTCGGTGGGTTTGGATGTGGCGGCGAGAATGACGTGGCCGTTGCCGTTCACGGCGTCCAAGGCGTTCTGGAGCAAGTTGACGAGAGCTTGGCGAAGTTGTGCTCGATCGGCGATGAACACTGCGTCGGGGTGGTGTTGCCGGATAACGAGCCGTTCGTCTTGGGCGTCTTTGGCATAGAGCGTCTTGAGGTCGGCAAAGAGATCGTTCAAGCTGCAGTCGTTGAATTGCGGCGCGGGAAGGCGGCCGAACTCCGAGAATTCCTGGAGCATGTGCTTGAGG
>Ga0114129_10005701_pt1 | contig 17641 bp, 13 predicted proteins | sample RhiMetdeltSRZDD1_FD_80071 | JGI IMG/M metagenome (GOLD analysis project Ga0114129, IMG submission 80071) | Populus rhizosphere microbial communities from Tennessee, USA - Rhizosphere MetaG P. deltoides SRZDD1 (version 2) (version 2) | ecosystem: Host-associated > Plants > Roots > Rhizosphere >...
CGAGCACTATCCGGGCGGCCGCGGCGGAGCCGCCGGTGGCACCGGAGACCGAACCCGAGACTCCCTGGTATAAGCGCTGGTTCCGCTGACAAAGAACGACGAGGGCCGCGCCGCAGGCTACCGCACGGTTGGCAGGGATCGAACCTCGCATCGCTTCAAGCCCGCAGCGAGCTCTCGCTCATCGGAGGCCGGCTTTGGATTCAGACGTGCCGCGCGCCGGTAGAGCGCGGTTGCACCGGCGCAGTCGTGCTGCCGAAGCAGCACCGATGTCAGTGTGAGTGCCGCCGGCGCATCCTCAGGCTCCCACGCGAGCACGGCCTCCAGCGCACTGACCGCTGTCAGCCAGTCCTCGCCACGCACCGCGAAATCGGCGAGCGTCCGTTGCGCCGGAACCAGGCCCGGCGCAACCGAAACCGCGCGGCGCAGCGCATCGATGGCCGACGGGATCTCGCCATGGCTTGCACGTTGCAGACCCAACTCCAGATACGCCCGTGCGTGGGACAGATCGAGCTCAATGACGCGGAGCAGCTCGGCCTCGATCTCAGTACCCTGGGCAGGATGCACCGGCTCGGCACGCCGCCCCGAGGTTTGCGGCCGCGAGCGTTTCAACGCGAGCGCCAGCTGAAAATGCGCCTCGGCGAGCGACGGCGCAAGCGAGACTGCCTCCCTCAGCAGCGGCAGCGCGCCCGCCGGCTCCGCGCGATTCTGCGGGTCCCTGGCACTGTCGACGAGCAGCATCGCGCGTCCCAGCGCAGCTTTCTCGGCGTTGATGCGCTCGACGGCCTCCTGCTGCTCTCGCGCTTCCGCGCGGCTTCCGGTTCGCGCCAATGCTTGCGCCAGCGTCACCCGCGCTTCGACCAGCGACGGATCGATCGCGATCGCGCGCCTCAGCTCTTCGAGCCCGACAGCCGGTTCATCGAGCTTTAGAAGGGCCGATCCAAGCAAATGATGCGCCTGTGCATCGTCGGGCAGGGCGGCCACCGCAGCGCGCAACTCCGTGGCGGCGGCCGGAAGGTCGCCCTTGGTTCGCAGCAGAAGTGCGAGCGCCCGGCGTGCGAGGCCGTTCGCCGGATCGGCGGCAACAACCGCTCGAATCTGATCCTCGGCGCCCGTGAAGTCTCCGGCGAGCCGCAGAGCGAGGCCGAGATCGTACGCGTGCTCCAGTCGGTCGGGTTCGAGCGCGCGCGCCCGTCGCAGACTGGCAACCGCACCGTCGATGTCCTGTCGATCCGCGAGCAATCGCCCGAGCGCCGAGTGAAATCGCGCTTGATCGGGCGCAAGTGCAATCGCCGTCTTCAGCGCCGCAACCGCGTTGTCGAGATCCGAGGCTTGTCGCGGTCCGATAGCCTGCTTGTAACGGTTCCAGTAGTCGATCCCCAGGTTGTGCTGCGGCTCGGCCGCCTTGGGCAGGGTGCTCACGACCTGACGCAGCAGAGCGATGGCGCCGTCCAGATCGCCGATGGCGCCCGTGACGGAGCTCAGCCCATAACGGGCTTCAACCAGGTCGGGCCGCAGGCGGAGTGCGCGAGTGTAGGAGCGGATGGCGTCATCCGGGTGCCCGCTCCGCTCGAGCGCCATTGCCAGATGGAAATGTGCGGCGGCGAGGTCGGGAGCCAGGCGGATGGCCTCACGGAACGACGCGATCGCGGCCGGAAGGTCTCCGCCGTCGGCGACGATCACACCGATCGCGTCGTGGGACACCGCGTCTGCAGGATCCAGTGCAATCGCCGCGCGAAAGGCGGCCAGCGCCGCCGTGGAGTCGCCGGTGGTCAGGAGCGCAGCGCCGCGCTCCCGGTGCTGCGCTGCGCTCGGTGATTCCTGAGCCGGCGCGGCGGGCATGGCCATCGCCAGCGCAACGGCACAGACCAGCAGGGGACCATGCATCACATTACTTGGGCGGCGCTGGCGCAGCTCCCTCGCGGATAATCCGCACGACGATCCGTTTCAGCTCTTTGTCCGGATCGTCCGATCGGCCCTGCTCGTTCAGTTTCGTGACCCGGGCGAGGAGCTCCTGCGCCCGTGCCGTGTTCCCCATTTTTCGATAGGCCTGGCCGAGCTGATAGAGAGGACCGGGGGTATCGGGATCGAGCGACGTCGCTCTTTCCAGCTGCTCGATGGCCTTCTCGGTGTCGCCACGCCTCAGCAACGCCTTGCCAAGCTCCGCACGCGGCCCGGCGAGTGAGGGATCGAGCCGGATGGCATCCTCGAAGGCGCCAATTGCCTCCGCGCCGCCCGGCTCCGCGGGATCGACGCCCGTGCGCATCAGGGCGATGCCGAGCATGTAGGGCACAACGGCCTCGCGAGCTCCACTCTTCCTGCGAGCTCGCAGCAGGTCGACAGCTTTCGAGGCATCCCCCAACTGCATCCAGGCCATGGCGAGCGCGACATCCGGCGCCGGGCCGCCAGGGCCGAGGGTACGCGCGGTCTCGAACTCGCGTTCCGCCTGCTCGACGTGCCCCTTCATCACCAGCAGCACGCCGCGATACACCCGCAGCCGTCCCGAGTCCGGCTTGTACTTCAGCCCGACGTCCACGATCTCCATACCGAGATCGAAGTTTTCGTGATCGAGACAGATCAGCGACAGGTCGAGGTAGTGCTGCTCCTCGGTCGGCTCGAGTCGCGCGGCGGTCCGAAGCGCGTCGTAGGCCTCCTGGATTCGATTGGCGCCGACGTAGGCGCGCGACACGAGGTTGTAAAACTCACCGGTCTTCTGAGTTCCGCGAAGCAGTTCCTCTGCGACGTGGATCGCGCCCTCGTAATCGCGGTCCTCGACGAGCATGAGCGTCTGGTTATAGCCGGCGGCGTATGGATCCTTGTAGCCGGCTCGCGCCGCACCGAACTGTCGCGCAGCATCGGCATAGGCCTTGGCGCGGCCGAGGATCATCCCGGCTTCGAACCGGCTGGCGGCATCCTCGGCCGGCAGTCGATCCAGCAGTGCTGCCGCGCGCGGGGTTTGCCCTTGCTCGAGCAGACACGACGCGTAATGAAGCGTCCAGATCGGAGTGGCCGTCGCACGCGCGCCGCTCTTCTCATAGTGAGCGAGCGCAACGGCAGACTGCTTGCGCGCGAAGTGGATCTCAGCGAGGTGCAGGTGTGCGACCTCGTCATCCGGTGCCACTGCCAGCACCTCTTTGAACAGACGTTCGGCTTCGGCGTGGCGCCCGGCATTGAACTCGTTGACCGCCAGATTCTTTCGTGCCGGGTAGAACGCGGAATCTGCCGCCAGCGCTTCGCGAAACCGGCGGTTGGCTTCGTCAATCCGTCCGGCGCCGGTCAGGGCGATGCCGAGGAGATTGAGGGTCTTCAAGTCGCGCGGGTGTTGGGCCGAGGCCTTCGTCAGGACAGCCACGGCGGCACCGAATTCTCCGCTTTGAATGAGCCGCGTCGCGCAGTCGAGTGGCGCCTCCTGGCAGGCGACGGATGCTTTCGGTGCCGCGGCCTGCACAGGCAGTCCTGCGGTCAGGACGAGCCCTGCCAGCAGGTGAAGGATCACGGGCAGATTATGGCAGGACGCGAGTCCGGGGGACGAACGTCCCCCAGACCAGGACTAAAAGCGGAATCTTCCGCCGAACTGCATGATTCGGCCGGGCAACGCATCCGTCGATCGTCCGAATGCGGCGCTCGTCAGGTTCGATTGCGGCGGCAGGAGGTTGGTCGTGTTGAACACGTTGAACATCTCGAGCCGCACCTGCACCTCGCCGCTGTGGCCGAGCGCAGGCAGCTTGATCGACCGGCTCAGCGCGAAATCCACGTTGAAGTAGCGTGGCCCGCGGTAGGTGTTCCTGCCGAGCGTGCCACCGGTCCCCGGCGCCGGCGTGGGAAAATCGGACACGGCGAAAATCCCCCGCAGGAAATCATCGTTGCTCAGGCCGGACAGCGACGAGCCGAACAGCGGCACGTTGGGGCGATCGTACTGCAGCCCGTCGGCGTTGTAATCGCAGCCGCTGTTGCCGACGATCGTGCCGGCCCCGTCGCGAATCGGAGCAAACGCGCGTCCCTGGCAGAACACCGTGAACGGCGTGCCGCTTTGCGCAATCAGCACGCCCGTTGCGTTCCACCCCGACAAGATGGCTTTGGCGACTCCCGAGCTCGGTCCCGGCACCGTCCATATCGACCACAGCGACATTTTCTGCGGGACGTCGAAGTCCGACCGACCCTTCTCCTGATCTGGCGGACCGAAGGCATCCGGCCGCTGGGTCGCAGAAAACGTGCTGGAGTAGTCCGTCGATCGCCCAATCGTGTAGGCGCCACCGAAGCTGAGGTCACGCTTCAGCGTCCTGGCCGAGAACGTGGCGCCGTGGAACCAGCTCAGATCGCTGGAATCGGTGTAGTTGATGGCGGCGAATCCCGGCAGAATCCGATCGAGCCGGTTATCGAACAGATCCGCATTGAAGCGGTTGACGTCCCACTTCCGGTAGGCGTTGCGGCCCCGCGATCCGATGTAGTCCGCCTGGACAACGACATCCTGCCACAGGGATCGCTGCAGCCCCATGAACCAGTTGTCGAGATACATCGGCTCGATGTCGGAGTCGACCACGTGCACGGCGCCGGCGCCGTTGACCAGCCCGCCGTACTGGTTCAAGCCGGCCGTCAAGCCCGACGGCCGAGGGTAGTCGTAGGGCACTTCGGTGTTCTTGCCCAGGCCGAACACGGGCCTCACAACCGGGTCCTGCACGGTCGCTGACACTGCCGCGAACATGGGCAGGTTCTGGTACTCGCTGTCCCAGATCTGGTTCGACATTCGATCGTAGGAACGTCCGATCCCGCCGCGAATCGACATCTTCGCCTGGTGGGTCGGATCCCACGCGAAGCTCGCGCGCGGTGCGAACGTGTGCATCCCGCCATTCCAGAGACCACCTTCCAGGTAGTAGTGCCGCTCCACCATCTTCGCGCTCGACGGCCGCGTGCGAAGGTCGCCGTCGGCGGTGGTGAACTGGATGTTCGCCATGTCGTGCTTGGTGTTGTAGATGTTCAGGTATCCCTCATAGCGCAGGCCGGCATTGATCGACAGATTCGGCCGCACCTTCCAGTCGTTCTGGACGAAGCCCGCGACCGACTGCGTCCGGTGGAAGCGGATGATGCGCGTGATCGGCTCGGCCGTCCTGGGGTCGATCGCAATCTGATCCTGGCGGAAGGCCTGGTCGGCGGCGAAGTCGAACACGGTGTTGAAGCCGTAGGTGGGACGGTTGAAGACCCGCGACGCTTCGTTGTCGGCATGCTCGCGCGTGTAGGCGCCGCCCACCTTCAAGGTGTGCGCTCCCCGCGTCATCGTGAGCACGTCCCGCCACTCGAAGCTGTTCTGCACGAACTCGTTCGGTCCCCAGCCCACCTGGTATCCGGCGATGCCGGTCACGGTGACACCGGGAATGTCCGGGCGGGGATTCAGCAGTTCACCCCAGGGCCTCACCCACCCGAAGGACGCCTCGTTCAGCACGGACGACGAGACGATCCGGGTCCAGTTCGTGTTGAAGTGCATGCTGCTGGTTGGTGACGCCGCCGTGAAACCGGGGTAGACCTCCGGCGTTCCGAATCCCACCTTGTCCGTGGTGGTCCGGTTGAAGGAGCCGTAGATGCGGTCCTTTCCCTCGCGCAGGTTGTGGTCGATACGTCCCGTGAACTGCAGGCCGTTCCTCGGCGACGTTTCGTTCCACGTCCCTTCCCCGGTGACCTGGAGATCGCACGGAACCGGGCCGATTGGCGAGGTGATCGGCGTCGAGCCCGAACACGCCGTGTTCAGATGCTGGCCTGCGGTTCGAAAGTTGCGATCCGGCGTGAACGAGGCGGGATAGTTCTTGGCGATGTAGGTCGAGACGTTGCTCGGCCGGGCCTGCTCCATGAACCGGATGAAGCCCGGCGTGAGGATGGTCCTGGCACCACTCACGGCAACGTCCGACCGCAGGACATCGCCGGAGGTGAAGAAGAACGTGCGGTTGCGCTGCACCGGTCCGCCGAGTCCCCACGACAGCTCGGTTCGGCCGTAATCGGGGTGACTGAATCCGGTGGTCTGCTTCTGGAAGTAGTTCTTCGATTGCAGGTTGTTGTTCGTGTAGTAGGTCCCGAGGCTGCCGTTGAACGCGTTGCTGCCGCTCTTGGTGATCACGTTCACCAGAATCGAGCCGTTCCGGCCGGTCTCGGCGGAGAAGTTGTTCACCGCGATACGAACTTCCTGCACGCTCTCGCTGTTCGGATTGATGTTGACGACGCCGCTCCGCTGGCTCGAGCTGACCGTCGACGAATCGACCAGGAAGTTGTTCGACTCGGCGCGCGCCCCGTTGGCATTCATGTTGACGCCGAACTCGTTGTTGTAGAGATCCGAGTTCGACTGCGCGTATGCCTGCCCGCCGCCGGTTGCGCGCCCGACGACGCCCGGCGTGAGCACGACGAGACTGTAGAAGTTGCGCCCCATCAGAGGCAGGCTTTCAATCTGCCGGCTCTCGATCAGGCCCGACACCCGGCCCTGGGCGGTTTCGATCAGCGCCGTCTGGCCCGAGACCGTGACCTCTTCGACCACCCGGCCGGACTCCAGGGTCACGTTGACGGTCCGCGTCTCGGCCGAAGGCAGGACGATGTGCTCCTGTACGGCGGTCTTGAATCCAGCAAGGGTGACGCGAACGGTGTAGGTGGCGCCTGGGAGCGCCGCGAACCTGTAGTAGCCGGCTCCGGTCGTCGTCACGGTCTGTGTCGCGCCGGTTGCTTCGTTGAGGATCGTGACCGAGGCGCCCGGAACGAGCCCGCCGGTTGAATCGGTGATGGTGCCTTCGAGGGAGCTGGCGAACTGAGCCCACGCTGCTGTGGTCGCGCACAGGAGCATGAGCACGACGGCGCAGACGACGCCGCACGTCCTGCGTGATGCCATCCGTGTTCCTCCGTGACAGTTGACCCGAAGTGCTACCGATGGCGCCCGAGAGGGCGGTTGAATTGGCGAGGTCTTATATCATATATCGTCGCGGAAGTGTCAAGTGCTGCTATACTTCCCGCGCCTTCCCCGATCTCCTCGCGTGCAGAAATCCGCCGTCGCGGCCGTACTGCTCTCGCTCCTCGGGTGGGGCGCCGTCGAGGGTTTCCAGGGAATGGGGCGCAGCAACCGCGTTCCCCGCCCCGCAACCATCATCGAAACGGACCTCCCGCCCATCACGGTCGACTTCCGAGACCTGGCCGAGCAGGCAGGTCTGACCGCGCCGGTCGTCTCCGGGCGGGAAGATCGGAAGCAGTACATCCTCGAAGCGACCGGCACCGGCGTCGCGATCTTCGATTTCGACAACGACGGCTTCGAAGACGTGTTCGTGGCCGGCGCGACCACTCTGGAGGCTCCGAGCGGCGACGCGACTCCGACGAGCCGTCTCTATCGCAACCTGGGCCAGCTTCGGTTTGCGGACGTCACCACCAAGGCCGGGCTCGATCGTGGTGGCTGGGGACAGGGTGTCTGCGTTGGCGACTACGACAACGATTCAGATCGCGATCTGTTCGTGACTCGCTACGGCCGGAGCGTGCTCTATCGCAACGCAGGGAACGGCACCTTTCGCGACGTCACTGACGCGGCGGGGATCGGGCTGCCGGGGGTGAGATGGGAAACCGGGTGCACGTTCGTGGACTACGACCTCGACGGAAAACTGGACATCGCCGTGACCAGCTACCTCGAGTTCGATCGCGCAAAAGTCCCGGTGCCGGGGAGCAGCGGCTACTGCTCGTGGAAGGGCATGCCGGTCATGTGCGGCCCACGCGGGCTGCCGTTTTCCCGCAACCGGCTGCTGCGAAATCTCGGGAACGGGAAGTTTGCCGACGTCTCTGACTCGAGCGGCTTCGGCCGGCGGGCGAGCTGTTATGCGTTCACCGTTGTCGCGACCGATGTAACGGGGGATGGCTACCCGGACCTCTATATCGCCTGCGATTCGACACCAAGTCTCCTTTATGTCAACCGCGCCGACGGCACCTTCGAGGAGCAGGGACTGCTGGCGGGAGTCGCGCTGAACGCGGATGGCCAGGAGCAGGGAGGCATGGGAATAGCCGTCGCCGATTACGACGGCGACGGCAGGATGGACATCGGCAAGACGAATTTCAGCGACGACGTGCCGAACTTGTACCGCAACAACGGGGACGGATCATTCGACGACCGGGTGTACCAGTCAGGACTCGGCGCAAACATGCAGTTCGTGGGATGGGGAATTCATTTCGCCGACGTGGATCATGATGGCCTCCGCGATCTCCTCATGGTGAACGGGCACGTCTATCCTGAAGCCGGGCGTTTGCCGGGCAATCAATATCGGCAGCCGCGACAGCTGTTTTGGAATGTCGGCGGCCGCTTCAAGGAGATCTCCGACACGGCGGGTCCTGGAGTCCGCGACGCCTGGTCGTCGCGGGGCTCGGCGGCTGGGGATCTCGACAACGACGGCTCGCTGGAAGTCGTCGTCAGCAACATTGGAAACAGGCCGAGCCTGCTCAAGAACTTCGGGGCGCGGAAGAACTGGCTCCTGCTGCGTTGCGTCGGCGTTCGGGCTAATCGCGATGCGATTGGCGCTCTGGTGACTGTAGAGGTGAATGGACGCCGCATGGCGGCGGAGATTCAGGGAGGATCGAGCTTCATCTCCCAGAACGACTCCAGACTGCACTTCGGGCTGGGCGATCGGACGCGATACGACGCCATCGAGGTGCGCTGGCCCGGCGGCGGCCGGGAACGATTCAGTGGCGGGGCGGTAAACGAGGTTCGGGTCCTGAAACAGGGCGCCGGATCAAGTGATCCGTGAACGACGCGTGCATCTCGTCGACCCGATACTTCGGCATATGACACGCCGAGCACCGCTCGCGCTGGCGCGCACCGCACGATCTCGCGTGCGCCCCGGTTGTCGAATTCCCCTCGACCGCGCGATGACACTGCAGGCATCGTCCGTCATAGGACCGCGGCTCGCGCTCCAGCGGTTGATGCGGATCGTGACAGGACACGCACGTGATGCGCCGGTCTCCTTCACTCCAGCATCGACTGTTCTGCAGCCGGAACGGTTGTGACCTCAGGGCCTTGACGCCCTTCTCCCCCGCCAGCGTGACGTCCCAGTAGGTGCCGTGGCAGGCCCCGCAGAAATCGACGGCGTCGATCGCGTTGAACGTCGCCGGGTTCACGATCGCGGCCCGGCCCTCGCTGACACGATCTTCCTGAACGGCGTCCACATGGCCCTTGCCAGGGCCATGGCAGGCTTCGCAGGTCACGCCCGGCACGATGTCGCGCGGCAGCCCGGCGCGCACCGTCAGCGTCGTGGTGTGGCATGCGAAACAGCGCCGGGTCTCGGGCGACGGCAGGCGGCGCCCGAGCGCAGCCTCGAGATCAGCCGGCCGGTCGAGCGCCCGCCCGGGCGTGACATCGAGGGCACCTTTTCCGTCGAAGTAGCTGGCCCGAGCTTCGTACATCGCCCCATCGCGCTCGAACAGGAACGTCTGGCCTACTTTGCCCGCTCCGAACGCCCAGCCCAGGAGGTTCGAGAGCGCGTCTTTCCCGTCCGACACGGAGTATTCGCTCGTGCCGTTGCTCGTTCGGATCTCGTGGATATGACCGCCGATCTTGAAACTCAGGACCTGCTGATTCTTGAGTGTCTCGGACTCCCCCGCGCGCTGCGCGGTCCTGGCCATCGCGGTGCTCGCCTGTGACTCCGCGATGCGCTGGTGACAGCTCGCGCACGAAGCCCTCCCCACGTACTGCGCCGTGCCGACATCAGGTTTGGTGGGCCACCAGCGCGTGCCCGCGACTCGCTCCACGGTGGTCAACTGGCCTTGCGTCCCCGACGGCACATTCGCGATCGCTGCGATCCAGATCGTGCCGGCGGTCACCAGGAGTGCGGCGACGCGGTTCATTGGCCTTGTCGAGTTTAATGGTACGGATTGGCCTCGAGGTACTCGGTGTAGGCGGCGAGCGCTCCCTGATTGTGTTTCCGGACGGTCCGCTCGGCCCCGGTCACGTCGCCCGCCTGCATTCTGGTCACCAGTTCCCGATGCTCGGCCTGTGCGGCGTTCGCACGATCCAGGACCACGTCCTTGAAGAGGTGGCGGCTGACGCGTGCCCATTCCGCGAGCACACGCTGCAGCATCTGGTCGAGCAGCGGCATTGCCGCGATCCGGCCGATGGCCAGGTGGAACCGGGAATTCAGATCGATCCACTCATCGGCGTGGCCGTGTGCGAGCGCCTCGTCCATGCCCACGATGAGGGCCTCGACCTCCGTGAACTGCTCCGGGCGCACCAGTTGCACCGCGGCCCTCGTCGAGACTGATTCGAGGCCCTCCAGGATCGTATAGATCTCGAGGATCGACTGGCGCGAGACCGGAGCGATGGTCGCCCCGACGTGGGCCACGTTGAGGATGAAGCCCTCGGATTCGAGAAGGCGGAGCGCCTCGCGAATCGGCACGATGCTGACGCCGAGCCGTTTCGCAAGCGCGCCGATGTTCAATCGTTCGCCAGGCTGGAACTCACATCTGAGGATCGCATCGCGCAGCGTTTCGTAGACGAACTGCTGCTTGGTCAGGTGGCGCCGCTGAACAGAGGTGGGCATGTCGTGAGCTGAGTGTCACGAAATCGCCCGCGTAGCTTATACCAACCGTCCGTCGGCAGGGCCCGCCACCGTGTCGGGCCCTCACCAACCTCTCATCAATTCACCGTCCGGGTCACCAGCGCGGTGCCTCCTCGAAACCGACTCGGGAGGGAGCGACGATGTTGTTGCGGGGGTGCTTGGATATCATGAGGTCTATTCTCGAGGTTCGCTTCGGAAAAATTGCGACTGTTGCGCAACAGCGCACAGGGTTCGGGAATGAAAATCGGGATCCCGGACCAGCATTCCCGGACGATCGGCAACGAAAGCCGGACGGCCGCAACAGTCGGGAATAAGAGTCCTAATCGTAGGTTCATAACAGGGCGCCGGGCAATCATGCGCCGGCGTAACAGGCAGGACAGGTCCATGACTAATGTAGCGTCGTCCCCTAACACACCCACGTCTGGACGCCCGGGTTCGGCGAGTTCGCGCGCCAATGCCCTGGCGGAGCGGCTCGAACAGGGCGCGCGGGCCCTCGCGGAGTTCGCTGGCGGTCTCACCGAAGCGCAGTGGCAGACGCGCGTCCCAGGGGATGGCCGGACGATTGGAATCGTCGTCGATCACGTTGCCAGCGTTTACCCGATCGAGGTTCAGCTGGCGCAGAGGCTTGCGGCAGGCCAGCCGGTCACCGGCGTCACGATGGACGACGTCCACGCGATGAATGCCGCGCACGCGAGGGAGAACCAGGCGGTCACGAAGGAGGCAGCGGTCGAGCACCTGCGCCGCAGCAGTGCCGTAGCCGCGGCGGCAATCCGCGCGCTCAGTGATACCGAGCTCGATCGCGCCGCGGAAGCGTCGCTCTATTCCAATGCACCAATCACGTGCCAGTTCATGCTGGAGGATCACGCGGTCAGGCACAGCTACCACCATCTCGCGCGCATTCGGAAAACGCTCGATACGTATTAGATCCGAGGGGCTTCGCCCCTCGGACTCCCTTACACCGTCGGCGTGCCTGGTCCGTCTGTTTTTCTTCATGGCAGGATTCATGCTGGATCGTCGTCAGGGCCGAGGAGCGCGTGAAACTCATCATCGAACCTGACGACGGCATCCAGCCGGTGCTTCGTGCGGTCAAGAGTGCCCGCGAGTGCATCGACATCGCGATTTTCCGGTGCGAGATCCGGGCGCTCGAGCGGGAGCTGGCGGCCGCCGCCGGGCGCGGCGTCGCGGTGCGCGCGCTGGTCGCTCATACGAACCGCGGTGGAGACGTCGCGCTCAGGGCCCTGGAGCTCCGGCTGCTCGCGGGCGGGATCACGGTGACACGGACCGACAACGATCTCGTTCGCTACCATGGCAAGCTGCTGGTGATCGATCGGGCGTCGCTGTATGTGCTTGGCTTCAACTACACGTCGAGCGACTTGAAGAGCCGGAGCTTCGGTGTCCGGACCAAGAACCCGCTGGTGCTGCGTGACGTGCTCGCGCTGTTCGAAGCCGACCGCACGCGCTCGGAGTTCCGGCCGGCCGCGGCCGATCTCGTCGTGAGCCCGCAGAACGCCCGGCAGCGGCTCACGCGATTCCTCCGAAAGACGAGAATCTCGCTCGAGATCTACGACCCCGGCATCACCGACGACGGCATGATCCGGATGATGAAGGAGCTTGGCCCGAAGGGCGTGCGGATACGCATCCTTGGCAAACTCGAGAAGAAGTGGCAGGGAGAGCCCTTCGACGTGCGCCCGTTTCCCGGCCGTCTCCACGTGCGTGCGATCGTACGCGATGGCCGGCGCGCGTTCGTCGGCAGTCAGAGCCTGCGCAAGCTGGAGCTCGATGAGCGGCGCGAGGTCGGCTTGATCGTGCGGGCGGCTCCGATCGTCAAGGAGATTCAGCGCGTGTTCGAGGACGACTGGGCAAAGGCGAAGAAGGCGAAGAAACGCGAGCCGTGACGCTCACGCAACCGGAGAATCTCGCCCCACGGCCGTCGTCGTCCGAGTCGTCGCTTCGCCGCTCGATCGGTACGCTCGCCCTGGCGGCGGGCATCGTCAACCTCATAATCGGCGCCGGCATTTTCCGGCTGCCGGCCGACATGGCCGCCCAGCTCGGCGCGACTGCGCCGCTTGCCTATCTGCTGTGCGCGGTAGCCATGGGCCTGATTGCTCTGTGCATGGCGGAGGCGGGAAGCCGGGTGTCGCTGACGGGCGGCGCCTATGCGTACGTAGAAGTGGCGTTCGGGCGGTTTGTGGGATTCCTCGCGGGGTTCCTGTTGTGGACGGTGCTGACCTTCGCGATGGCCGCGGTCGCGACCGTTCTCACCGCCAATCTCGGCGTCCTGATCCCGGCGCTCTCGTCGCGAGCGGCCGCCGCCCTTGCGCTCGTCGTGATCTACGTGGTCTTCGGCACCATCAACGTTCTCGGCGTCGAGCGCGGCGCACGGGTCAACACCGCCCTCACGGTCGCGAAGATCCTGCCGCTGCTGCTGCTGATCGCCGGCGGAATCTTCGCCATCGATCCCGGCAATCTCTCGTCGCCGAATCCGCCGGGCATGGCGACGCTCGCGCGCAGCAGCCTGCTGTTACTGTTCGCGTTCGCCGGAGCGGAGGCGGCGCTGGTCCCGGGCGGCGAAGTGAAGGATCCGGCCCGCACCGTGCCGCGCGCGTTGTTGATCGGGATGACAGCCACCACCGCGCTCTACGCGGCCTTGCAGTTCGTCTGCCAGGGCGTGCTCGGGCCGGCGCTCGCGACTTCGAAGGCGGCACCGCTGGCCGAGGCCGCCGGCGTAGCGATCGGTGGATGGGCAAAGAGCGTGCTCCTCGTTGGGGCCGTGGTTTCGATGCTCGGACACGCCGGCGCGATGATCCTGGCCACGCCCCGCATGCTGTTCGCGTTCGCACGCGATGGCTTCCTGCCGGCGGCGCTCGCGCGGCTTCACCCCGCGCATCACACTCCCGTCGCCGCGATCGTGCTCCAGTGCGTCCTCGTGCTGGTGCTCGCGCTCACCAGCACGTTCGAGCGTCTCGCCGTTCTCGCGAACCTGTCGTTGCTCGTCGTGTACGCGGCCTGCTGCGTGGCCACCTGGGAGCTTCGCCGCCGCGACGTACGAACCGGCGGAACACCGTTTCGAGTCCCGGCCGCCGAGGCCGTGATCCCGCTGGCCTGTCTTGCGATCGGCTGGCTGCTGACCAGCATCACCCTCGCCGAGTGGACCGCGTTAGCGGGCGCGCTGCTCGTGGCGACGATGCTGTTCGTGTTCCGGAAGCGGACCTGAGATTCGCGGCGGAGCCGAGGCGCCGCGGGTTCGCGGGTTCGCGGATTCGCATCCGGATCACACTCAGTGAGATTTCAGGCGACCGGAGACGGACTGCCCGAGTTCGAAGAAAGACGGCGGAAGGGTGGCATGTGGCCGTAGGTCAGTCCCCTCCACAGCCACTCTGCCGGACCAAACCGAAAACGGGCCAGCCACCAGGTGCTCATCATCGCCTCGATCGCAAAACACACGGTGGCCAGTATGAATCCCGTGGCCGGCCTGACCTGGCCGAGGCCAATCGCGTAACCGGAAAAGAGCAGATCGAGCGCGGCGATCTGGAGCAGGTAATTCGTGAGCGCCATCCGGCCTGCATTCGCGACGGGCGCAAAGCGCCTCGCCAGCCCCGGCCAGCGCGCCAGGATCAGGAGCGAAGCGCTCACGTAAGTGAACGTCAACCACTGATCGCGAAAGATGAGGATCAGGGGGCCGAGATTCCAGCGTTCGAGCAGCCAGTTGGCGGCGAGCCAGGAGAGGATTCCGAACACCGCCATGAAGCCGAGGATGCGCCGGTGACCGCGGGGATTCTCGAACACACCGTGGCGGACGAGCAGCAGGCCAATGACGAACAGCGCCAGAGTCGCGCCCGGCATGAAAAAGAACGGCTGCCGGTAGAACCACGCCATGTGCCGCAGCCGCGCAGCGAGCAGAGTCGAGTAGCTTCCTTGCGCTTCAGCCGCCTGGCGCGCACCGTTCACACTCGCAGCCACCACACGAGCAGCCTCATAGGTCGTTTCAACAGCGTGCGGTCCGCCCTGACTGGAGAGGTACCACTGGTACGCCAGGTGGTACAGCCCCACAGACGCCGCCGACAGACACGCCGTCACGATCAACGTCCGCGTTGACCACCGGCGGATCAGGACGAGCGGAACGCCCCACACGGCGTACCCGAGCAGGACGTTGAATCCGAAGCACGCATGCGCCACCACACCGAACACCGCCAGGACGGCCAGGCGGCGGAGGTAGATCGCGGCAAAGGGATGGTTGCGGCTCTCCGCGCGCCCGAGTTGGATCGCAAAGCCGGCACCGAAGAGCAACGCGAAGGTTCCGTGTGACTTGCTCTCGACGAGCCGCCAAATCATCGTTCGCAGCAGGTCCTCGAGCCCGCCCGGCTCGGTCGACCGTGAATGGAAGTGAACGACAAACATCCCGAGGAGTGCGAGGCCGCGGAGGATATCGAGGCAGATGATGCGCTCGGCGGCCCGGACAGACACGGGTTCGGCCGCGACCACTTCCGGAGCGACGATGCGCGAAATGGCGGGCGGCGCGGCCATGCGGCCGCCGATATTACCCTGCCAGTTCCGTCATCAGGTAGTCGACGACACGCTCGAAGGGATCGAACCCGAACGCCGCGGCCACGGATGGACGCAGGTTCGAGTTGGCATTGATGTCATAGAAGACACGGCGTCCGCCGGTCGTTTCCAGGTACTCGATCCCGCCGACGGCGAGGCCTGCGGCCTGCACAATCCGTCTGGCTGTTCGAACCGCGTCGGGTGGGACGTCCGGAAAAGGCGAGAACTCCACGGGCGGAGCGGCAACCGCCGGCTCGCCCGGCAGCTCACAGGCCGAATCACCCTCGTCGGGATTGCAGACCGGCGATGGGCAGAGATTGAACCGGCCGTGGGTCTTCACGCGCATCGCGTAAAGCAGCTCGCCGCCGACGAACTCGAGGCGCACGATCCCCTGGTCGGGGTCGTGCGGCAGATACTCCTGCAGCAGGAAAAGGTTGTCGGGCAGCCAGATGGAGGGATCGCGGCTGAAGATCTGTTCGATCTCGGCGAGCGAGCCAACGACCTGAATTCGTGCGCCGCTTCCGCCCTGATCCGGCTTGAGCACGCCGGGCCAGTCGAAATCGGCGACGAAATCGCCCAGCCCGCGGACGTCGTTGAAGGTGATCGAACGGGGACAATCGATGGCGAGGGTCCGGAGAAGCGTGGCCTGCGTGCTCTTGCTCAACTCCAGCGCGAAGACGTCGGCGCCGTTGAGGACGCGCGCGCCGAGGAGCTCGAGCGATCGCATGTACGCGAGCGCGAACGGGACCGCCCGGGTGTGTCCGCGGAGATAGGCGCTGGGGCTTGCCTGATTGAAGTAGACCCTCGCGCGAGGCACGTCGTGGTTGCTGAACGCGGCGCGCGTGAGATCGAATGGAGCGAATGAAAGGCCTCGTCGCCGTAGCACCTCGAACAGCGGCTTCTGCCACTCGGGATGCTCGTAGAGCACGACCAGGTCGAGAGGAGCCGACATGATCCCCTGAGCCTAGCAGGTTCGAGGGATAAGATCACCGCGTGAGGCGCGCGTTTCTCGTTCTGGCGATCGCGATGGTGATGGGAATTCGCGGGGCAGCCTTCGGGCAGGCGTCTCGCGCGTTGCTGCTCAATTCAACTGATCCCGAGTGGACGAAGCAGGCCCCGGCGCTGTCGACCGTGCTCTTCGAGACCAGCAAGGGCAGGATCGTGTTCGAGATGAGGCGGGAGTGGGCGCCGCACGGCGTCGATCGCTTCTATAACCTGGTGCGGCACGGCTTCTACGACGGCGCACGCTTCTTCCGCGTGCGTCCGGCCACCTGGATCCAGTTCGGCATTCCGGGCGATCCCGAGATCGCGCAGCGCTGGCGCACCCGGACCATCCCCGACGATCCGCTGCGGGAGCCGAACGTTCGCGGGACGATTGCCTACGCGTTCAAGGACCCGAACGGCCGATCGACCCAGGCCTTCATCAATCTCCGCGACAATCGAACGACGCACGACAAGGAGTTCGTGCCGTTTGGCCGCATCATCGAAGGCATGGATGTCGCCGACTCGCTTTACGATGGGTACGGAGAGGGCCCCGGAGGGATCCGCGGTGGCAAGCAGGATCCCGTCTTCGAGGGCGGCAACCTCTACTTATCGAAGACCTACCCCAGGCTCGACTACATCGTGCGCGCAACAACCCGCTAGGGGGATTGCGCAACCGCTCTCGATTGGCGATAGTGGGATCAACAGAGCACAGTCATGACTGAAGAGCTGGCCAACATCGACCTCTTGAAGAGCGGGTCGGACGAGCATGGCAGCCTCGCCCCCCGAAGGCGTCTTCTGGCAATCGTGGCGTTTCTCGTCATCGCGATTCTCCTGCTCGGAGGCGCGTACTTCTGGCTTCGGCGCGGACGATCGGAGACGGCGACGACACCAGCCACTCAACCCGTCGACCCCGCGGTCAAGGTTCGGCAGGATCCCGCGGAGCTCATTTCACTGCCTCCGCTCGACCAAACCGACCCCCTGGTCCGTCAGCTGGTCGGCGCGCTGTCGTCGCATCCGGTGGTCGCGTCCTGGCTGACCACCGACCGGCTGATTTCGAATTTCGTGGTGGTCACGAGCAAGATCGCGGACGGCCAGTCGCCGGCCGGCGAGTTGAAGGCGATTGGTCCGGTTCCTCCATTCAAGGTCCGTTCGGTAAAGGGCACGCTTTCCATCGATCCGTCCAGTTACCATCGCTACGATCGCCACGCCCAGGCCGTCTCGGCGCTCGACGCGCAAGGTGCCGCCCGCTTGTACGAAACGCTCAAGCCGCGAATCAACGAGGCGGATCGGAATTTCGGCGGCTCCGGTCAGTTCGATGCCGAGATGCAACGGGCGATCGACGAACTGCTGAAGGTTCCGGTCGTGGAGGGTGAGGTCGCGGTGCGAATGTCGGGGATTGGTTACGCGTATGCCGATCCGCGGCTCGAGGGACTGTCTCCCCCGCAGAAGCAGCTTCTCCGCATGGGTCCCGAAAACGTGAAGGCGATCCAGGCAAAGCTTCGCGAGATTGCGTCCTTTCTGCAACTCTCAGTCCCAAATCGCTAGTCGATAGTCCAGCGTCCCGAGTC
>Ga0114129_10005702_pt1 | contig 17641 bp, 12 predicted proteins | sample RhiMetdeltSRZDD1_FD_80071 | JGI IMG/M metagenome (GOLD analysis project Ga0114129, IMG submission 80071) | Populus rhizosphere microbial communities from Tennessee, USA - Rhizosphere MetaG P. deltoides SRZDD1 (version 2) (version 2) | ecosystem: Host-associated > Plants > Roots > Rhizosphere >...
CGAGGAGACGCGCCGCCGCCGCGACGGCTTCAAGCTCACCGACCTGCGCATGGCCCCGCGCCCGGCGATGCAGGAGGTCTACTACTGCCTGTACTGCCACGAGCGCGACAAGGACTCGTGCTCGAAGGGATACAAGAAGGGCACGGAGATCCAGAAGAACCCGCTCGGGATCAAGCTCGACGGCTGCCCGCTCGACGAGAAGATCTCGGAGATGCACGTGCTCAAGCGCGACGGGCACGTGATGGGCGCGCTCGCCACCGTCATGATCGACAACCCGCTCTGCGCGGGTACCGGCCACCGCATCTGCAACGACTGCATGAAGTCCTGCATCTTCCAGAAGCAGGAGCCGGTCAACATCCCGCAGATCGAGACGAGCGTGCTCACGGACGTGCTGAAGCTGCCCTTCGGCTTCGAGATCTACGCGCTGCTGACGCGCTGGAACCCGCTCAACGTGCGGCGGCCGGTGCCGCTGCCGTACAACGGCAAACACGTGCTCGTGGTAGGCATGGGGCCCGCGGGCTACACGCTCGCGCACCACCTGCTGAACGAAGGCTTCGGTGTCGTCGGCATCGACGGCCTGCGCATCGAGCCGCTGCCCGTGGAGCTGCGCGGGGCGAAGCGGCGCGTGCCCAAGCCCATCCGCGACGTCGGCAACATCACGGGGCCGCTGGACGAGCGCACGATCAAGGGCTTCGGCGGCGTCTCCGAGTACGGCATCACCGTCCGCTGGGACAAGAACTTCCTCGACATCAACTACCTCGTCCTCATGCGGCGGAAGAAGTTCCGCCTGTACGACGGCGTGCGCTTCGGCGGAACGGTCACCCTGGACGACGCCTGGAAGCTCGGCTTCGATCACGTGGCGATCGCGTCGGGCGCGGGCAAGCCGACTCTGCTGTCGGTGAAGAACAACATGCTGCGCGGCATGCGGCAGGCCTCGGACTTCTTGATGGGCCTGCAGGCCTCGGGTGCGTACAAGCGCAACAGCCTGACGAACGTGCAGGTGGATCTGCCCGCGGTCGTGGTCGGCGGCGGCCTGACCGCCATCGACACCGCCACGGAGCTGATCGCGTACTACGTGGTGCAGGTCGAGCAGACTGTCGAGCGTTACGAGCGGCTGATGCCGCGAATCGGCGAGACGGCGATGTGGGCGCGCTTCGATGAAGAAGAACGCGAGACCGTCCAACGGTGGCTGGAGCACGGCCGCGCGGTGCGCGCCGAGCGCGAAGCGGCACGCGCCACCAATCGCGCGCCGGATTTCGCGCGGCTCGCCCGTGAGTGGGGCGGGGTCACCATCGCCTATCGGCGGCGCATGCAGGACTCGCCCGCGTATCGGCTGAACCACGAGGAAGTCATCAAGGCCCTCGAGGAAGGCATCGGCTTCGCCGAGCTCATGAACCCCGTCGAGTGTGTCCCCGACAAGTGGGGCAAGGTGCAGGCGGTGCGTCTCGAACGCCAGGCCCTCGTCGACGGCAAACCGAAGGGCACCGGCCAGATCGTCGAGATCCCGGCGCGATCGGTGATGGTGGCGGCGGGGACGCACCCCAACGTCATCTACGAACGTGAGCACGCGGGCACGTTCGCCCTCGACAAGTGGGGTGAGTTCTTCCTCCAGCACAAGTGGCAGGGAGGCAAGCTCGTGCCGGCGAACCCGGGCGAAGGCGGCTTCTTCACGTCGTACGAGAAAGACGGCCGCTGCGTCAGCTTCTACGGCGACAACCATCCCGAGTACGCCGGCAACGTCGTCAAGGCCATGGCCTCGGCCAAACACGGCTTCCCGTATGTGGCCGCCCTCTTCGCGGACGAGGTCGCGCGCCAGCGCGAGGACGAGCAGGCCGAGCGCGAGCTCGAGTGGGCGCGTCTCGCCGATCGTCTCGACGACCAGCTCATCTCCAAGGTCGTCGACGTGCTCCGCCTCACGCCGCAGATCGTCGAGGTCATCGTGCGCTCGCCGCTGGCGGCGCGGCGCTTCCGGCCCGGCCAGTTCTTCCGCTTGCAGAACTACGACTCGTTCGCGGAGCGGGTCGCCGGCTTCAATCTCACGATGGAGGGCGTCGCCCTCACCGGCGCCTGGGTCGACCGCGAGCAGGGCCTGGTCTCGCTGATCGCCCTCGAGATGGGCGGCTCCTCGCGCATGTGCGCGCTGCTGCAGCCGGGCGAAGAGGTCGTACTGATGGGGCCCACGGGGGCGCCCACCGAGATCCCCGAGGGGGAAACGGTGCTGCTCGCGGGGGGTGGCCTCGGCAACGCGGTGCTCTTCTCCATCGCGCAGGCCCTCAAGGAGCGAGGCAACCGCGTCCTGTACTTCGGCGGATACAAGAAGAAGGCCGACTTGTACAAGCGCAAGGAGATCGAGAGCGGCGCCGACGTGATCGTCTGGTCGGTGGACGACGGCGACACGATCGAGCCGCGGCGCCCGCAGGACCGCACGTTCCGCGGCAACATCGTCCAGGCCATGCACGCTTACGGCAAGGGCGAGCTGGGGGCGCCGCCCATCGCGCTCCACGACGTGCAGCGCGTGATCTCCATCGGCTCCGATCGCATGATGAACGCCGTGCGCGTGGCGCGGAAGACGGTGCTGGGCGAGCTGCTGCCCGCGACTCACGAGGCCATCGGCTCCATCAACTCGCCGATGCAATGCATGATGAAGGAGATCTGCGCCCAGTGCCTGCAGCGGCACGTCGATCCGACTACGGGCAAAGAGGACATGGTCTTCTCCTGCTTCAACCAGGACCAGCCCCTGGACGCCGTCGACTTCACGCACCTCGCCGCGCGCCTGCGTCAGAACTCCGCGTCCGAAAAGCTGACCTCGCTGTGGATCGACCACCTGTTCGAGTGTCGTGAGGTGGAAGCGGTCTGACCGGCCACTAAGACCGGGTCGGCCAGAAGGGCCGACCCGGGCGCCCCGATTCCAGGCGGGCGGGCACGATTCCAAAGGGTTTGCGCCCACCGCGGTGCGTCACGCGTTTTGCACAGCCCTGTCCGGCGCCAGAGATGGAGGGGCCGTCGATGGGGCGTGGGGCCATGCTGCTGCTCGCCGTTTTTGTGAGCGCACCTGCGCCTGCCGCCTTCGCCGAGTCGAAACGCAGCCCGTCGTCTGGCCCCTTCCTGGAAGGATGGGACGACCTCGTCCTCGACGCCGCGCAGCGTCCCGGACTCCTCGAGCTGCGTCTGCACCTGGGCGGGGAGGGATGGGACAACCTCCGGCAGTCCCCGGTGGTCAACGAGCCCGAGCGCAGCGTCGCCGCGCGGTCGGAGGCGCGCCTCACGTGCCGGCTGTCGAGCGCCCCCCTCAAGCTGCACCTCGAGGCGGGCCAGCTCCGGTACAACACGCGCCGGGCGATGACAGCCTTCGGCGGGGGCATCGCCTTCGAAGGCGATCGTCACACCCTGCACTTGAGCACGCGTGCCGAGCTCAATCGGCCCAGCCTCGACACCGGCGTGGGTGCCGACGTGCCGGCGAATCTGCTCCTGGTGCGCCTGCGCTACGGGTTCCGCTCCTCGCGCATGGAGTTGTGGACGGGCGCGGACCACGCGCCGCAGCGGTTCCCGGAGGCGCCCGCCCGCAACAGCGAGTGGCAGGCCGTGCACGCCGGCGCGTCCTTTCTCGGCCTGAGCCGGAAGCTCGCGCCCGAGCTCGTCTTCGGTTGGGCGCGCAACGAGCTTCCGGGAGACAGCGAGGTGGACTTCCAGCAGCGGCGCGCGCAGCTCGGGCTGCGTTACACGCCGGTCCGCGCCGTCGCCGTCACCGGCCGCCTGGAGGTGGCGCGGCTGACCTTCGGCGTCACGCGGCCCAACGCCATCAACTACGGGCGGCGCGACGATCGTCGATACGGAAGCATGCAATGCCAGGTGCGCCTGACCCGGCAGGCGGCGTGGACGCTCACCGTCGATCGCATCGAGAACCGATCGACGCGCACGAACAGGTTCTACACTGCGGACTCCGTCTCGGCGGCGCTCACGCTCAAGCTCGGCTCCACGAGCGGCGTGAGCACCGTGCCTCGTGCGCCACATCCGGTGGCGCCGCCTCCCACCGTGGTACGTCCGATCGTCGACTCACCGCCGGCGGCACCACCGCCGGCGGTGGCCGTGATCCCGGAGCGTGTTCCCGTCGACGTCACCGCGGACATCGCTGCTGACACCGCTGTCGTGGCCGCCGATGCCACCGACTCCGTCCGCCAGAGACTCGTGGCCGACGGCATGACGATCGAGACGCGGCGGCACGGCGACGCGACGGAGGCTGTCATCCACGGCGTCGGGCTGGCGCGCTATTCGACGCTCGATCTGCGCGGCCCGCTGCGTTTCGTCGTCGACCTCGTGGGCGTGGTGGCCCCCTCGTCGGCGGCCCTCGCCGTGGAGTCACCGCTGGTGGGCGGCATTCGCGTCGCCGCGTTTCGAAGGGCACCGGCGCCGGTGGTGGCGCGCGTCGTCTTCGATCTCAAGGTGCCGGTCAGCGCCCGCCTCGAGCGCGAAGGCGACACGCTGCGTGTCGTCCTGGAGCCGCTGACGGCCCGCGCGGCGGGGCCAGCGCGCTAGGGCTTCATCCCCTGGCGTGCGCGGCGGCCCCGCGCACGGCGCGACCGGCCGCCTGCAGGTTCGCGAGCTTCATCTCCGAATACTTCCGCGAGAGGAGCACCCCGTGGGCGCCGCCTTCGAAGGCGGCGGTGACGGCGGCGTACACGTCGTCCGGCTGCGTCTTCTTCTGGCCGTCGTCGGTGGGGATGTCGATGTCGATCCCGGGCCAGATGCGCACCGCCGGGCCCGCACCGGCGACGGCGCGCCGCGTCTCCTGCCGTACGTAGTCGGCGGTGAGCCCCTCCTGCGGGATACGGTCGAGCGGCTTCTCGTTCGGGTACTGCAAGACGCGATAGAGGAAGGCGAGCGTCTCGTCGGGTGGGAGGTCGGCGAAGACGGTGCCGTGGACGTTCTCGACGTGGCGCGCTAGGCGCGGCCCGCCGCAGTTGTTGTACAGCACGACCTTCAGGAAGTCCGAGTACTCCTGGAAGCGCGCGTAGTCCTGGGTGGCGCGATAGAACGGCGAGAACGAGTTGTTGTGCCACACGTGCCAGCCCATCGGCGACGACGGCGCCAGGCGATGCGCGAGCCGGTACATGTCGCGATAGGTGTCGCGCAGGCCGGAGATCCAGAGCCCTTCCCACGCCAGCAACTCCGGATGGTCGACGAGCAGGCGCCAGAAGGTGACGAAGGCGCCATCCGCCGGCCGGCGACCGGCCTTCACCTCCACCACCCAGCGTTCGAGGGCGAGATATCCGGCGCGCGCCTTCTCCACGTCGATACCTTGCGCCTTCGCCGCCGACGCACAGTGCGCGCAGAAGCAGCCGACGGTCAGGCCCGACTCGTTGCCGCGTCCGCCGAGGGCGATGGCGAGCGGGCCCTGCCGCTCCGACCCCCACATCAGGCCGTCGAGGTCGTAGTGGCGCCGCAGATCCTCGACCAGCGCGATCCAGAACGCGCGCGTGTTCGGATTGCGGAAGCACGGACGGCCGCCCGGCTTGCCGTGCAGGTCCACTTCGAGGGCGGTGCCCAGACCGGGGACGTCGTCGCGGAACACGTCCTCGAACCACGCGAAGACCTTCATCCCGCGTTCGTGGGCCTTCGGGATCACGTCGGCGAGCACGTCGTAGCCCGGATGGTCCGGCGCCTTTTCAGGGACGAGGCGCGTTCCCTTGTACAGCTCCGGATGCGGCGTGGCGAAGTTGCCGCCCCGATAGTCGTCGTCGTACTCCTGTTTGCCGTGATCGGGCAGCGCGTTGCCGCGCGGCATGCGGCCGCCGATGCCGCGTCCGTACGTGAAGGTCGCGACGAAGAGCGTATCGACGGCGGCCATCTCGCGGACGCCGTCGAGCACGGCGGCCGTGCCTTCGTCGACGAAGGAGACGGCGCCGACCTGCAGGCCGATCATCGGCGTCGTCGATGCGGCACGGACACCGAAGCGGCCGAGGGCCGCGTGTCCGGCGAGGAAGGCCGATCCGGCCAGGAACTGACGTCGGCTGCTCTTTCGCATGCGCCGACGATACACCTAGGAGTCTTGGACGCGCTCCCGGTAACGAGCCTCCGAGAAGGCGACCTCGAAGGTCGCCCCCGGACCCGGGCGGCTCTCGATCGTACCTCCGAGCTGGTCGGTGAGCGTCACCACGAGCTGCATCCCCAGCGTCCGGGTGCTGCGGAAATCGAGCCCGGCGGGTAGACCCACACCGTCGTCGCTCACGATGAGGCGCCACCGGCCTTCCTCTCGGGCGCGCAGCGCCACCGAGATCGTCCCCGCGCGGCCGCCCGGGAATGCGTGCTTGAGCGCATTCGACACGAGCTCGTTCACGATGAGGCCGCAGGGCACGGCGGTGTCCAGGCCCACCTCCGCCGCCTCGACCTCGAGGAGCAGGTGGATCCGCGAGGGATCGCTGTAGGCGCCGACGAGGTTGGAGGCGAGGCTGCTGACGTACTCGGACAGATCGACGCGCGAAAGGCTCGGGGACAGATACAGGTGCTCGTGCAGGAGGGCCATGGAGCGCACGCGGTCCCGGCTGTTCTCGAACGCCTGGATCACGCTGGGGTCGCTCATCTGCCGCGCCTGCATGTTGAGCAGGCTCGAGATGATCTGGAGGTTGTTCTTCACCCGGTGGTGCAGCTCCTGGAGCAGGACCTCCTTCTCCCGCAGCGAGCCCTGCGCCTGCGCATGGGCCCGCTGGAGCTCGCGGATGTCGCGGGCGATGGTGGAGAAGAAGGCCACCGAGCCGTCCGGCGCCCGGTGCGCGGCGATCACGTGCGACATCGGGATCTCGCGGCCGTCGGTGCCGCGGAACGCCGACTCGCCCCGCCACAGTCCGTGCTCCCGCGCGTACGGGATCGCTTCCGCCTCCAGTTTTTCCGCCGCCCAGGGCGTCAGGAGCTCGGCCGTCCGCCGCCCGCGCACGTCGGTTGCGTCTCCGAGGCCGGTCATGCTGCGGCCGGCAGGGTTCACGTACAGCAGGTTTCCCTCCGCGTCGGAGAACCCGACGAAGTCGCTCGTGGCCTCGAGCACGAGGGCGAGCCGTGCCTTCTCGCGCTCGAGCGCGCGCTGTTGCTCGACCCTCTCGAGCTGGCGCCGGAGCCGGAAGCGGACGAGCCGCCAGGTCGCGAGCCCGAAGACGCCCAGGAGCGCGGTCGCGGCCAGCGTGCGGAACCACCCCGTCTGCCACAGGAACGGCTGCATGCGGAAGACCAGGGCGGCTCCCGCCTGGTTCCAGATGCCGTCGTTGTTCGCGGCGGTGACGTGCAGCGAGTAACGGCCGGGACGAAGGTCCTGGAAGTAGGCGACCCGGCGGTCGCCCACGTCGATCCACTCTTCGTCGAGCCCGTCCAGGCGATAGCGGAACCGCACCTTCTCCGGCGCCTCGAAGCTCAGCCCGGCGTAGCGGATCTCGATGCGCCGCGAGCCCGCGGGGACGATCACCTCCGGCGCCGGGGCCACCCGCGACGTCGCGAAGGGTGCGGCGGCCGCGGCGAGACGTCCGTCGATCCACACCTCCTGTATCGCGACAGGAGGCGGCAGCGCGTTCCATCGCAGGCTCCGGGGGTCGACCATGGCCAGGCCCTTCACGGTGGCGAACCACAAGCGCCCCCGCGAGTCCTTGATCGCCGCCGGCTGATGCCCGATCGAGCACTCCAGCGCCGGCAGCCCGTCGCTGACTGTCAAGACCTGCGGCTCGAGGGCGTTCTTCCGTCCTTCCACGACGGCCAGTGCGTCTTCGCGGCGAATGCGGAAGATCCCCTGGTTCGAGGCGATCCACAGCGACCCCAGCCCGTCGTCGAGGATGGCGCCGAGGCGCCGCGCGGGCAGCCCTTCGTCCGGGCCGAGACGCGCCAGCCGGCCGCGGTGGAGGCAGCCGAGGCTCCCGTCTTCGGTGGCGATCCACAACGTACCGTCCGCATCGGCATGCAGCGACGCGATGCGCTCGCGGGCGACGCCGCTGGCCTCGCCCCACGGCTCCAGGTGATCTCCCTCCACGCGGTAGAGGCCCCCCGCATGGTGGCCGGCCCAGATCGCGCCTGTCGTCGGATCCTCCGCGATGCAGCGGAAGCTGTGCAGCGGCGTCGAGCCGCGGACCGGATACAGCGTGAATCCGAGGCCGTCGTCGAAGCGTACGAGCCCGCGGTCGGTGCCGCTCCAGATGCGGCCGCGCGAATCCTCGAACAGGCTGTAGACGTGGAAGCCGCCGGTGGTGGCCGCCTCGCGGTCGGCATCCCACTCGCGCACCGCCGTCCCCGCGGCGTCGATGCCGAACTGGTGCAGGACGCCGCCCTCGAGCCGGTGCAGGCCGTAGTCGTAGGCGCCGACCCACAGACGGTGCTTGCCGTCGGCCAGGACCGAGTAGATGTGGGGAGCGATGGCGCGTGTCGATCCCGGCCGCAGCACCGGTGTGAAGGTCGTGCCATCGAAGCGCGCGACTCCCGTGCCGCCGTGGGTGCCGATGACGATGCGGCCGAGGTGGTCCTCGGTCACCGCCTTGACGACGGGCTCGCCCAGCCCGTCGGCCGCCCCCCAACTCCGCACCGAGCGCGGGCGGAAGCGCTGCAGCCCTCCGCCGCTCGTCCCGACCCAGAGGTTGCCCTCCTGGTCCTCGAAGACGAAGCGCACGTCGCGATAGGCGAGGCCGTGCTCGGGCAGGAACTGGCGCCAGGTTCCCTGGCGGCTGAAGCGGTAGAGGCCTCCGTCGAGACTCGCGACCCACAACACGCCGGTGCTGTCTTCGAAGAGCCTCCACACGATGTTGGCGATCGCTTCCGGCGTCGGCCACTCCCGCACGACGCGCCCGTGGCTGAGCTTGCGCAGCTTGTCGTGCGACAGCAGCCACAGTCCTCCGTCGCGGGCGCTCGCCGAGCCCACACCCACCTCGTGATGCCAGGCGGAGGCGGGGAGCATCGATTCCCAACGGCCGCCCGTGAATCGGCCGACGAAGCTGTCGGTGACGGCCCACAGCGCGCCGTCCTCGTCGATGTGAGGCCGCACGCCGCTGCGCGCCTCGAAGGGCGCGTGCGGGAACGCGAGATCGTGGAAGCCGTCGTCGCCGAGCTGCAGCAGCTTGTCGTCGTAGGTGCCGACATAGAGGCGGCCGTCCGCCGCCTCCGCGAAGAAACGCGCGTAGTTGCCCGTCCACCCGTGCCCGTGCCGGTAGACCTGCCATCGCCCGTCTTGCACGCAGGCCATGCCGAGGGGCGTGCTGACCCAGAGCCGCCCACGGCGGTCCAGGTGGAGGTTGACGATCTCCGCGCTGGGCAGCTCCGGCGTGTTCAGGCGGTCGAACACATGGAAGCGCACGCCGTCGAATCGCACGAGGCCGTTGAAGGTGCCGAACCAGAGATAGCCGTCCGGCGTCTGCACCATCGCCGTGGCGGAGTTCTCCGGCAGTCCCTGGTCGGTCTGCCACGTCGAGATCAGGTACTCGGGGTCGGACACGGCGGCGCGTGACGCCGCCGGTCCCGTCGTCAGGACGACCAGCGTCGCCGCGAGCACCCCGCCATGAAAGCGGCCCACGAGGGCCACGCTAGCGCTCTCCGCGCCGCGTGGCAACGCAAGAGCGTGCGCGCGCCCCCGTCCGCCCCGGGCGATGCCCGCGCGAGCACGAGGGTCCCGAGGACTGGCATACAATGAAAATTCGGGCTCAAGCAGGAGGGTTCTCGATGCGACAGTACCTGGCAGTAGTCGGACTGGCGTTGATGGCGTCCACGGCGGCGGCGGGCGTCGCCATCGGCGACAAGCTGGAGCCGTTCGCCCTGAAGGACGCGACCAGCGGCAAGGACGTCGATCTCAAGTCGGCGGCGGGGCAGAAGGCGACGGTGCTCATGTTCATCGCCACGCAGTGCCCGGTCTCGAACGACTACAACGAGCGGATGGCCTCGCTGGCGAAGGACTACTCCGGCAAGGGCGTGGCCTTCGTGGGCATCAACTCGAACAAGCAGGAGGCGGCCGACGAGGTGGCGGCCCACGCCAAGGAGCACGGCTTCTCCTTCCCCGTCCTCAAGGATCCGGACAACGTGAAAGCCGACCAGTTCGGTGCGCGGGTGACTCCCGAGGTCTACGTCTACGACACCGACTGGAAGCTCCGCTACCACGGCCGCATCGACGACAAGCGCGCCGTGTCCGAGGTCTCGAGCAAGGACCTGTCCGCCGCCCTCGACGCCGTCCTCACCGGCAAGGAAGTGGCGGTGGCGGAGACGAAGGCGTTCGGCTGCACGATCAAGCGCGTGACGAAGTGATCCCGATCCTGCTGGCGGCGTCGCTGCTGGCGGGCGACGTGGACGCTCAGGGTCTCCACCGCGCGGTCAAGGCGCAGAAGGGCCGCGCGGTGGTCGTCAATTTCTGGGCCACGTGGTGCGAGCCGTGCGTGAAGGAGTTCCCCGACTTCGTCGCCCTCGCGAAGGACCGCAAGGACATCGCCGTCATCTCGGTGACGATCGACGAGGCCTCGGATCGCGGCGCCGTCGAGGATTTCCTGAAGAAGCAGAAGCCGACGTTCCCGGTCTACCTGAAAGCCAGCGGCTCCGACGAGGCGTTCATCAACGGCGTCGATCCGAAGTGGAGCGGCGCCGTGCCGCTGACGATGGTGTACGGCGCGGACGGCAAGCGGCTGCTGTTCGAGGAGCGGGAGATCTCGCGCAAGGAAATCGAGGCCGCGCTGGGGAAGAAGTAGTGAGTCGTGAGTTTTGAGTTATGAGTGAGTCGACGGGCCTGGCCTGAGCCCTGACTCACTCAAAACTCATGACTCATGACTCACGACTTCCTCGATCCGCACCCGGCCCGTCCCCGGCCCGATCAGCCCGATCCGCCGGGCGGCGCCGCGCGACAGGTCGAGGATCCTGCCCTTGCGGTTGTGCGGCATCCTGTCGTTCAAGCGCACGACCACGCTCTTGCCGGTCGAGAGCAAGGTGACCTTCAGGCGGATCCCGAACGGCCAGCAGCAGTGGGCGGCGGTCAGCCCGTCCTGATCGAAGCGCTCGCCGCTCGCCGTCTTTCTGCCGTGGAAGCCCGGGCCGTACCAGGAGGCGAGGCCGACGACGGGGAACGACGGCGGCGACGGAGGGCCGACCCGCGGCCGCCGCGTGGCGCAGGCCGCGCCGAGCAGCAGGAGCACCACCACCGCGACGGCGAGGGCGCGCCGCATCATCCTTCGATGACGTGCACCCGCAGCATGTTCGTGGCCCCCGGGATCCGCTGCGCGCCGGACAACATCACGACGCTGTCGCCCGGCCGCGCGAGGCCCTTCGATTTCAGCAGGCGCTCGGCCTGCGCGATCATCTGGTCGGTGTCGGGCGCACTGGACGCGTGCACGGGTACGACGCCCCAGTGCAGCGCGAGCTGGCGGAAGACGACGTCGCTGGACGTGATCGCCGCCACCGGCACCTGCGGCCGGAACGCCGACACCAGGCGCGCGGACGCGCCTGACTTCGTGAAGGCGACGATCAGCCGGCAGCCGAGCTCGGCGGCCACGGTGGACGCCACCCGCGCCAGGCTGCGCGAGGTCTGCGAGCCGATCGAGGCATTGATCGACCCCGGCCCGCGCTGCGGATACTGCTGCTCGGTATACCGGGCGATGCGCGCCATGGTCTCGACGGCCTCGACGGGATGGCGGCCCGCCGCCGTCTCCGCGGAGAGCATCACCGCGTCCGTGCCGTCCAGGATCGCGTTGGCCACGTCGGAGGCCTCCGCGCGGGTCGGCCGCGGGTTCTCGATCATGCTCTCGAGCATCTGGGTGGCGGTGATCACCGGCTTGGCCATCGAGTTCGCCATGGCGATGATGCGCTTCTGCAGCGTGGGCACCTCTTCCGTCGAAAGCTCCACGCCGAGGTCGCCGCGCGCCACCATCACGCCGTCCGCCACCCGCAGGATGTCGTTCAGGTTCTCGATGGCCTCGCGCTTCTCGATCTTGGCGATGATCGGCGTCGACCCGCCCAGCGAGCGCACGAGCGCCTGCGCCTCCTCGACGTCGGCCGCGCGCCGCACGAACGACAGCGCGATGTAGTCGACGCCCTCCGCCACCCCGACGGCGAGATCCGCGCGGTCTTTGGAGGTGAGGGCCGGCGTGGAGAGGTTGACGCCGGGCAGGTTCATCCCCTTGTTGGGCTTCAGCACGCCGCCGTGGACGATCTCGCACTCGACCTCGGTGTCGGACAGGCACTGCGTCACCTTCAGCTCGAGGTTGCCGTCGTCCATCAGGATGCGATCGCCGGCGCGCACGTCCCGGGGCAGCGGGTCGTAGCTGGTGGAGATCCGCTCCGCCGTGCCCTCGATGCTCTCGTCGGTGGTGATGCGCAGGCGCGCACCGTCGGCGAGCTCGACCGGCTTTCCGCCCACCAGCCGGCCCGTCCGGATCTTCGGCCCGCACAGGTCTTGGAGGACGGCCAGGGGCCGGCCCACGCGGGCGGCTCGTTCGCGGGCCAGGCGCATGACGGCGAGATGGTCCTGGGCCTCACCGTGGGAGAAATTGAGGCGCACGACGTCGAGGCCGCTGCCGATGAGGCGCTCGAGGACCTCGGGGCTGCGCGACGCGGGGCCGATAGTGGCGACGATCTTGGTCCGACGCATCCGCACAGTATACGCGGGCGTCCGACGCGCGCCGGTCCGCGCACGAGCACCGGCGAAAATTTGACGACGATGGGCTAACGACCGGTAGCGATCGAGGACTAGCGGCTGAGGTAATAGTTCGTCTGATCGTCGCGCGGATCGCTGAGGACGTCCGGGTAATACGTCGTCGTCGGGGCCAGCGCTTCGACCACCGGCTTGCCCGCGATGTCGGCGGGCAGGATCAAGCCGAGGATGCGGGCGGCGGTGGCGGCGGTGTCCATGGTCTTCACGGCGCTCGTGATCGCCTTGCCGCCGACGATGCCGGGGCCGGTGATGATCCACGGGATCCGGATGTTCTCGGTGCGGTCGGCGCCGTGATCGAACGACACGCCGCCGTGATCACCCGTGATGATGATCGTGGCGCTGAACGGGATCGCCGGGAGCAGCCGGGCGACGGCGCGGTCGGTGGCGGCCACACGCGCCATGTAATCCGCCGACATCCAGCCCTTGGCGTGTCCCACGAGATCGACCTCGGGGAGATGGACGAACAGGACGTCGAAACCGGTGCCCGCCCAGACCATCGCCTCGTTGACGACGGCGTCGTCGTTCGACGGCATCGACAGGAACTTGCCGCCTTCGGGGGCGATGTGCAGGAGCTTGTGTTTCCCGACCACCATCACGGTCTGGAAGCCCGCCTGGCGCGCGACCGAGAGCAGCGTCGGCACCGTGATCATTCCCTTTTCCGGCAGCCAGCCGTCCCACGTGATCCGATGCGTCTTCGGCAGATAGCCGGACAGCATCGAAGCGTGGCTCGGGGTCGTCTCGGAAGGGGTGACTGTTTCGGCGCGAAGCGTGGAAGCACCCCGGCGGGCGATACCGAGGATCGTCGGGGCCATGGACTCGGAAAGAACGTCGGGACGAAGACCGTCTATAGAGATGATGACGACCTGCGGACGAACGCTGTACCCCGGCGGCGTGGCGGAGGCCGGCATCGTTGCGGCCACAGTGGCCGCCACCAGCAAACCCACGCGAACCCTATAATCGACTGACTGCACCAAGCCCTCCTCCGACCCCTTCCCGGGCCGGTGGCTCAACTGATCTGGTGTGCCGTGCAGTGCTTCCTGAGGTGACCCAGAAACATTTGGCTTTATTTAGCACTAATATGCTGCCCTGTCACCTCCCTGTCAAATGGAATCTATGAAGTCCACTGCCTCGCGGCCACTCTGATGCGTGTTTTTCTTTCAGGGCGTGGGCCTTACTGCGGATTAGGGAATAATTCCCTTGATCTGGGCGCTGCGCTGTTGGCGGGACGAAGCGCCGTCGGGCGCGTTTCCCAACTCGCGGGCGCGCCCGTGGAGATCGGCGCGGACGTCGCTGAAGTCGGAGGGCTGGGCGCACGCGAACGGCGGCTGGACCGGGCTGCCCAACTGGCGATCGCCGCCGCTGCCGTGGCCTTCGAGGACGCGGGGCTCTCGAGCGCGGACGGTCTCGACCGCTGGGGCATCGTGCTGGGATCGTCCCGAGGCGCGGCCGAGCGGCTGGAGCACTGGCACGAGCGCTACCTCCGCGGTGGCGCCTCCGCCGTCGGGCCCCATGCCTCGCCGCACACGACCGCCGGCAACCTGAGCGGCGCCGTGGCTCGGCGCTTCGGACTGCGGGGGCCGGCCCTCAGCGTCTCCGCCGCCTGCGCGTCGGCCAGCCAGGCCATCGGCCTCGCCTTCGACATCATCCGCGGCGGCCGCGCCGACGTGATGCTGGCCGGGGGCACCGAGGCCTGCCTCACGCCGTTCTCGATGGCGATGTTCGACCGCGCGGGCATCCTGTCCCATCGGCCGGGCCCGCCGTCCGAGGCGTGCCGGCCGTTCGACCGGGATCGCGACGGCATCGTGGTGGGGGAAGGGGCCGGCCTCGTCGTGCTCGAGTCGGAGGAGCATGCGCGGCGGCGCGGCGGGCCTCGGCACGCGGAGATCCTCGGCTACGGCTCGACGTGCGACGCGCTGAGCCTCACCGCCGTGCCGGAGGACGGCGGCGGCCTCGCGCGTGCGATCGGTCTCGCCCTGGCGGACGCCCGCGTGCGCGCCGACGCCGTCGACTACGTGAACGCCCACGGCACCGGCACCCGCGCCGGCGATCGTGCCGAGACGGCGGCGATCAAGGCCGCCCTCGGCGATCACGCGCGCCGCGTGCCCATCAGCTCGACGAAGTCGATGACCGGACATCTCATCGGAGCGTCCGGCGGCATCGAGGCGATCGCCTGCGCGCTGGCCATCGAGGCGGGGGCGGTGCCGCCCACCATCAACCTCGAGCACGCCGACCCCGACTGCGATCTCGACTACGTGCCGCGCGAAAGCCGGCGCGTGCGGGTGCGCACGACGCTGTCGCTGTCGATGGGTTTCGGCGGCACCAATGCCTGCCTGGTCATCGGAGCTGCGTGATACGCTTCGGCCTATCATGATCTCGGGCTCGCGCATCCTCCTCACGGGTGGCGGCGGCTTCATCGGCACGTCCCTCGCGCGCCGCCTGCTGGAGTCGAACGACGTCGTCGTCTTCGACAACGGCCACCGCGACGCCATGAAGGGCAGCCGGCTCCTTGGGCACCCGCGCCTGCGCGTGATCCAGGGCGACGTCCTCGATGCCGCCGCGCTGCGCGAGGCGATGAAGGGCTGCCGCATGGTGGTGCACCTGGCCGCCATCGCCGGCGTGGACACCGTCCTCAAGATGCCGGTCACGACGATGAAGGTCAGCCTCATCGGCACCTACAACGCGCTGGAGGCGGCCGTCGCCGAGACCGGCGTCCTGCGCTTCGTCGACTTCTCGACGAGCGAGGTCTTCGGCGCGTACGCGTACAAGGTCACCGAGGGCGACGTCACCACCCTGGGGGCGGTGGGCGAGGCGCGCTGGACATATGCGGTCAGCAAGCTCGCCACCGAGCACCTGGCCCACAACTATCACGTGCAGTACGGCCTGCCCGCGGTGTCGATCCGGCCGTTCAACATCTACGGCCCGGGCCAGGTGGGCGAAGGCGCGATCCATCGCTTCATCGTGCGCGCCCTGCGCGGGGAGGACCTCGAGCTGCACAACGACGGCAGCCAGATCCGCGCGTGGTGCTACATCGACGACATCGTGGAGGCGGTGATGCTCGTCCTCGAGAAGCCGGAAGCGGTGGGGCACGCCTTCAACATCGGCAACACGCGCAGCGTGTGCACCATCTACGACCTCGCCCGGCACGTCGTCCGCATCGCCGGCTCGCCTTCGAAGCTGCGGTTCGTGGAGTGGAACCACCCGGACGTGGAGCTGCGCATCCCCAACATCGACAAGGCGCGCCAGCGCCTCGGCTACGAGCCGCGGGTGGATCTCGAGGAGGGCCTCGAGCGGACGATCGCGTGGTACCGCGAGCGGTCATGACGATCCGCGCGGGGTCGCCGGAGATCGGCGACGAGGAGATCCGCGCGGCCACCGAAGTCCTCCGCTCCGGGTTCCTGGTGCAGGCGGCGCGCGTGCGGGAGTTCGAGCGGCGGGTGGCCGCCTATCTCGGTGTCGAGCACGCGGTGGCGGTGAGCTCGGGCACGGCCGCGCTGCACCTGGCCGTGCTGGCTCTCGGCATCGGCGGCGGCGACGAGGTGATCGTCCCCGACTACACGTTCCCGGCCTGCGCCAACGTCGTCCTGCGCGCGGGGGCGGTGCCGGTGCTGGTCGACGTGTCGCTCTCGACCTTCAACGTCGACGTCGCGGCGCTGGAGCGCGCGTGGACGCCGCGGGCGAAGGCGATCATGCCGGTGCACCTGTTCGGCCTCTCCGCCGACATGGATCCGGTGCTGGCCTTCGCCGAGAGCCACGGGCTGCGCGTGATCGAAGACGCCGCCTGCGCGCTGGGGGCCACCTATCGGGGCCGAAAGTGCGGCGCGATGGGGGACCTGGCCTGCTTCAGCTTCCACCCGCGGAAGGTGATCACCACCGGCGAGGGCGGGATGGTGACGACGAACGACGCCGCGCTGGCCGAACGCGTGGCCTGCCTGCGGAATCATGGGCAGGTCGTGGAGGACGGGCGCGTGCGATTCGTCGAGGCCGGCCTCAATTATCGGATGACCGACATCCAGGGCGCGGTGGGGGTGGCGCAGATGGACCGGCTGGACGGCATCCTCGCGCGGCGCGGGGCGCTGGCCGCGCGGTATCACGCGGCGCTCGACGGCGTGCGCGGCGTGACGCGGCCGGTGGTGCCCGACGGCTCGTCTTCCGTGTGGCAGAGCTACGTGGTGCTGCTCGACGACGGCATCGATCGCAGCGCGCTGCAGGCGCGGCTGCGCGAGCGGGGGATCGAGACCACGATCGGCACCTACGCGGTGAGCGCCCAGCCGCACTACGCGGGCGCGGGCCGGCCGCTGCCGAACGCGCTGCGGGCGCAGGAGCGCAGCCTGTCGCTGCCGATGCATACCCGGCTCGCCGACGCGGACGTGGACGCGGTGGCGGCCGCCTTGCGCGAGATCCTGGCGTGAACGGACACGTTTCTCATGGTTAAGAGCCACGGGAGTGGTGAATTCAGGCCCGAACAGCTCGCGCGGCTCGGCACCGGTGTGGTGTTCGAGGCCGGCGTGCTCGTGTTCCATCCCGAGAACGTCGAGATCGGCAACGACGTGTACGTCGGCCATCAAACGATCCTGAAGGGCTACTACCAGAACCGCCTGGTGATCGGCGACGGCACCTGGATTGGCCAGCAGTGTTTCTTCCACAGCGGCGGCGGCTTGACCATCGGCCGCCACGTCGGCATCGGGCCGGGCGTCAAGATCGTCACGTCCGCGCATCGGACCGACGAGGTCGACAAGCCGATCCTGCACAGCACGATCGATTTTGCGCCGGTCGTGATCGGCGACGGCAGCGACGTCGGGGTGGGGGCGGTGATCCTGCCCGGCGTGCGCATCGGAGTGGGCGCGCAGGTCGGTGCCGGCGCGGTGGTGGCCGAGGACGTGGCCGACTACGCGGTGGTGGTGGGCGTCCCCGCCCGCGAGATCCGCCGGAGGAAGTAGGGGGTCAGGTCTGTCGTATGGCTTATAGCCGGCTATAAGCCATACGACAGACCTGACCCCATCA
>Ga0114129_10005704_pt1 | contig 17638 bp, 18 predicted proteins | sample RhiMetdeltSRZDD1_FD_80071 | JGI IMG/M metagenome (GOLD analysis project Ga0114129, IMG submission 80071) | Populus rhizosphere microbial communities from Tennessee, USA - Rhizosphere MetaG P. deltoides SRZDD1 (version 2) (version 2) | ecosystem: Host-associated > Plants > Roots > Rhizosphere >...
CATGATCCGATCGTGGAGTCTGTGCTGCGAGGCGAACCACAGGAATTGTCGCCGCGTTCCATACAGCGTCATTTCCTGCAGGCGACTGGTTTAACACATAGTTCCATCCGTCAAATTGAACGGGCCCGGTATGCGACAATTCTCCTGCAGCAAGGAGTATCCATTCCTGACACAATTGATCAGGCTGGTTATGCAGACCAGGCACATCTGACCCGTTCCCTGAAATACTTTATCGGGAAAACCCCTTCCCAGATCGTGCGCAAAACTGAGCCGGAGCAGTTGTCGCTTTTATATCAGACTGAGTTTATTCCTTAATCATCCCTTGGATTCCACTTTTCTAACTGCAATTTTTGCTCTCTCGGCTGCCGTTGCATGGGGGTCTGGAGATTTCACGGGAGGCGTGATCGCTCGCCGCATCGGTGTCCTCCACACGACGTTCGTCTCGTACGCCGTAGCCCTGATCATTCTGGTCATTGTGGCTCTTGTACGCCTCGAGTCATTTCCAGCACCTGTTGATCTAATGTGGGGCGCGCTTGCCGGGCTGTTCGGCATGGCTGGCTTTGGATTCTTGTTACGCGGCTTTGCCACAGGGCGCATGGGAATTGTCGCGCCGGTATCGGCTGTGCTGGCGACAGCCATTCCCGTTATTTTTTCGGTCTTCCGCGAAGGCTTGCCTCGTCCCTTGCAGCTGGTTGGGTTTGGATTGGCGCTCATCAGCATCTGGCTGCTTTCTCGCCCGGAAAAGCTTGGCGGCAGCCCCGCCGGTCTGGGTATGGCTCTGCTGGCTGGACTGGGGTTTGGAGGTTTCTTCACGGCTCTGGATCAGATCAGTGAAGATGCCATTTTCTGGCCCATAGCAGCGGGTCGTCTGGCTGCCTGCGCAGCGATGATTCTCTTTGCGCTTGGCACGCAACAGTCATTGATCCCGCAGCTCCCTCCATTCGGGCTGCTACTTCTCCTCGGAGTTTTGGATATCGGTGGTAACCTGTTCTTCCTGCTCGCGGTTCAAACAGGCCGGCTCGACGTCGCGGCGGTGCTGGCCTCGCTCTATCCTGGGGTAACAGCTTTACTGGCGTGGTGGATCGCCAAGGAGCACATGGCTGCTCTTCAGGTTTTTGGACTGGCGCTGGCGATCCTGTCGATTGTGTTGATCACGCTCTAAACGTGCTCCACTCCGGAGGAGTGGTGCACTGCACAATACGGAATAAATAAAATAAAATTGTCCAATGAACATTCATCTGATAGATGGCACATACGAATTATTCCGCAATCACTTCGGCGCGCCTCCGAAAAAGGCACCTGATGGCCGCGAAGTCGGTGCGACGCTTGGGCTTGTAAGAAGTCTTTTGATGCTGCTGACGAGTCCGGGCGTAACTCATGTGGGCGTTGCGTTCGACCACGTGATCGAGTCATTCCGCAACGATCTCTACACGGGATATAAAACCGCTGAGGGAGTCGATCCGAATCTGCTCGCTCAATTTCCGCTGGCGGAAGAAGCAGTCTCGGCCCTGGGAGTCGTTGTTTGGCCCATGGTCGAGTTCGAAGCCGATGATGCTTTGGGGACTGCCGCCAGACGCTTCAAAAAGAGCAAATCTGTAGAACAGATCCTGATCTGCTCACCGGATAAAGACCTGGCGCAGCTGGTTGACGGCAAGAGAATCGTCTGCTGGGACCGCCGGCGCGACATCATCATCGACGAGGCCGGCGTAATAGAGAAGTATGGTGTAAGCCCGCAGTCCATGCCGGACTGGCTGGCCCTCGTAGGCGATTCCGCGGATGGCTACCCGGGAATCCCGGGCTGGGGAGCGAAATCTGCAGCTGCCGTACTTGCACACTATAAGCATATGGAGACGATCCCGGATGATCCTGGAAAGTGGAAAGTCGGCTCCATTAGCCCCGGACGTGCGGCCAGTCTTGCGGAGAGCCTGTCAAATCGACGAGAGGAAGCCCTGCTTTACAAGGAGCTGGCAACTGTGCGTGAAGATGTGCCGCTTGAGGAAAAGCTTACTGATTTGAGATGGCAGGGCGCCTATCCTCGCTTGAAAACGCTGTGCAACGAATTGGGCGATGAACGCATCCCGGAGCGCATTCCCCGCTGGCGCTAGTTGCTACGCTATATAATTCCCGTTAGCGCTATTGCCGTATAAATTAATGAGAGGGAGAGAATGAAATTCACGATTGTCTTCAAACGCGGATTGTGAAGGTGAGTCTTAATGGCAGTCCCGAATAGCGCCCAGGTGGAAGCTGCGCAAAATGCGACGGCAGCCAGGGAAGTAACCACTCCAAGCAGGACAGCGATGTCTTGGGTCATTGTGGCGAGGAAGGCAGAAAACAGGGTGAAGGCGTAAACGAATAATTTCGGATTTAACAATTGCAATGTAAAACCATGCAGAAATCCCAGTGGTCGGCTTTCTGTTTCGGGAAATGTGTAACTGGCTTTGAGGATTCCAAAGGCGAGATAAAGGATATACAGAGCGCCGGCATAGCGCATGATCGGTTCCAGGGCGGGGAAGTTCCTTGTAAGCGTTGTCGAAAGCAAACCACTCAGGAACATGAGCAGAAAAACACCGGCAGCCAGACCTGCCTGATATCTCAGGGTATTTTTATAACCGTATAGCACAGCCAGGGATGCACTGGAAATGTTACTGGGACCTGGCGTGAAGCTGGATATCACGATGTAGGAAATGACAGGAAGTAAACCGATCGTCATGATATTAGTCTCGAATATGCTGCGCGTATTGACCAGGCGTTACACCGATAATATTTTTGAACTGGCGCGTCATATGACTCTGGCTGCTGAATCCAACCTCAGCCGCCACCTCTGCCAGGGGCTTGCCGGCTTTAATGAGGCGCTGTGTGTGGCGGATTCGCACACTCTCCAAATAGGCATAAGGAGGCATACCCACTTCCGCGCCGAAAACACGCAGGAGATAGTAGGGACTGAGAGCTACATGTTGCGCCAGCGTATTCAGGGTCACACTCTCAGCAAAATGTTCATCAATATACTGGCGCACCTGCTGTATCGCTCGTTTTTCTTTTCCCACATGTCCTTCCGTTGCGCCAATGTCAGCATACCGTTTAACGAGTTGAGCCATGGTCCAGAGCATGCGCGACTCACATTCCAGCCGACCTGCTCTGTTTAGGATCGCTTTGTGAAGAGACAAAATACGGTTCGTTGCCCATGGATGATCCACACGAACTTCCTTAAAAAATGGAAGGGCCCGGCGGCCTGTCAGTTCAAAGACGGCTGTTTCCATGAGGGAGACGGATGGGTAAAGAGCGCGCAGTTCAAACCCGTGCGTATCGGCTGCTTCGCCCGTATGGACTTCACCCGGGTTGATCAAGATCAACCCGCCAGACGATGTTGAAAGTTTTGTGCCTTTGTGGGTAAAAGACTGCCGTCCTCGCTCAATGAGGCTGATGACGTAGTAATCATGGCTATGACGCGGATAAGCATGTTGAACATAATACGCGTGCAAGAGTTCAACATCAAGCTGGGGGTTGTGCAAGGATTTCGTCCATTCCTTGTTAGACATACTCTCTCCGTGCCTGTGTTGTACCATATTCCGACTATGGGTGTCTTGCAGGATATTGCTCTTTTCACCGGCCTGACTGAGATCGTCTTACTCCGGCCCGCCCTTTATTGGATGATAAGAATTATCCTGCTAAAATTGAGCATACACACTTCTTAATCGTTCAGGTCGCCATGTCATTTCTAAACAGCTTTATTGAAAACGTTCGCTTATATCCAGACAAGATCGCGCTGGAGTTTATCGATCCGCCTTTACAGCGCGTGACATATGCAGAACTGGATCGACTCGTCGGCCAAACCGCTATGTATTTGCAAAGCCTTGGCGTACAGCCTGGTGACCGCGTGGCGCTGCAGCTCACGAAATCCCTGGAGTTCATCCTCCTGCACCTGGCGGCCATCCAGCTGGGAGCCATTACTCTTCCACTCAACCTGGCGTATCCGCCCGATGAGATCGAATACTTCCTGAGTGATTCGGGGGCAAAGTTATTTTTTACACTCGAGGCATCCAGAGAAAAAACCCAATCCATTCTGCCGCGTTTACCGGAATTACAGCAATGTATCTTTCTTGACTCGTCCAATCCGGATCAATTCGAATCATTAATTACTACTTACCAATTACCAGGCTTCGACTACGGGTCTCCACCTCCGCTTGAGCCTCCGCTCCGCGCGAAGGATGCTCTAATCTCCAAGTTCTCCGACACAGCCGTCATCATCTACACCAGTGGTACGACAGGGCGACCCAAAGGCGCGGAGATCACGCATGGCAACTTACTGTCCAATCTTCAGGCGCTGCATGAAGCCTGGGGCTGGCAGCCGGAGGATGTGCTTCTTCACGTGCTTCCTATCTTTCACGTCCATGGATTGTTCGTTGCGTTGCACGGTGCCTTGCACGCTGGTGCGACCACCTTATTGATGCGCGAGTTCGATGCGCGTAGAACCCTGCAAATGCTGGCGAGCGGGCAATGCTCCGTGTTCATGGCTGTCCCGACAATTCACCAGCGTTTGCTCGACGTGCCTGAAGCCGGTCAATTCGATCTATCCGGTGTCCGGCTGATCACCTCCGGCTCGGACCGTTTGCCAGATGAAGTGTTCACCGACTACCAGCAGACGTTTCACTACACTCTGCTCGAACGCTATGGCATGACCGAAACCGGGATGAATTGTTCCAATCCATTGCGCGGAGAACGACGGTTAGGGTCGGTGGGCTTGCCACTTTCGGGCGTGGACGTTCGGGTGGTGAACCCGGAAAACGATCAAACGCTTCCTGAGGGTGAGATCGGCGAAGTGCAGCTGCGCGGGCCCAATGTCTTCAAAGGCTATTGGAAGCAGCCGCAGAAGACCGCCGAGTCTTTTACTGCGGATGGCTGGTTTCGTACAGGCGATCTGGGTTTTCGCGAACCTGACGGCTATCTCACTCTGTGTGGGCGCTCCAAGGATTTAATCATCAGTGGAGGGTTGAACATCTATCCGCCGGAAGTGGAGCGCGTGCTGGCGGAGCATCCGTCTGTGGCGGCATGTGCCGTGGTCGGCTGCTCTGACCGTGAGTGGGGGGAACGAGTCACAGCGGTGGTGGTGCTCAATCGAGGCGAATCCGTTTCCGGTCCGGATCTGATCGCGTTTTGCCGTGAACGTCTGGCGCCGTACAAATCTCCCAAGTCGATCGTTTTCAAAGATGAATTGCCGCGCAACGCCATGGGGAAGATCCAAAAGGCTGCGTTGAGAAAGACTGTTTGTTCCGAGTGATTACTGTGCCTGGGGGACTCAGATCCTTTGCATTGAAATTGCAACGACTGGAGTCGTTGACTCCACCAGCCCATAATGGAGTACACTTTAAATATAAGTCTTAGTGTTGCGAGAGTAGGTGAATTATGCCAACACCCAAAACGCCTCCCCCTCCTCCCTTAGACCCGGAGGAACCCGTTTGGACCTATCGCGGTTATCGCTTGAAAACCAGCGAGTTTGTCACCGCAATGGTGCACTTCTTCCGTGCCGAGGTTCAGCGTGCCAACATCTGGCGGCAGCGTTTGGATACAACGACGAACTGGGCAGTTGTATCCACAGGCGCTACCCTATCGGTTGCTTTCAGCCAGCCAGACATCCATCATGGAATCATTATCCTCAATACACTTCTAGTGATCTGGTTCCTTTTTATAGAGACCCGCCGTTATCGTTATTATGAGCTTTGGAGCTATCGTGTGCGACTGATGGAGACAGATTTCTATGCAGCCATGCTTGTGCCGCCGTTCCACCCGTCGCCGGAATGGGCGGAAAGCCTGGCAGAAAATCTGCTTTCGCCCAGTTTTCCGATCTCAATCTGGGAAGCGTTCGGCCGCCGCCTGCGCCGAAACTATGCCTGGATCTTCCTGATTCTCTACGCAGCATGGGTGGCAAAGATCTGGCTCTTTCCGGTGCCGGCAACCGGACTGGATCAATTTGTGGAGCGCAGCGCGGTTGGACCCATTTCTGGCCAGATCATGATTGCCCTGGGCTTTGGGTTTTATGCCTCCCTCCTGGTTATGGGACTCGCCACGATCAACATGACGAAGGCGACTGGCGAAGTCTTGCCACGCTTTGGAGAAGAAGCCGTTACTTCCTTTACTTCACCGGATGGTAAAAAGAAAGGACTGCATGCGTTTTTTGCGCCCACCCACCGCCGCAAACAATTGATGGCGTTGATCATTACTGGCAAACCGGAACCTGTCGCAGGTCGAATTCTCGCTGAGCTGGGACGTGGCGTGACCGCTCTGACCGGGAAAGGGATGTATACAGGTCAGGAACGTTCCGTACTGATCTGTGCTCTGACGGTGACGGAAGTCCATAACCTGAAATTCGCGGTGAACAAGGAAGATCCAAACGCTTTTGTCGTGGTTTCTGCTGCACAGGAAATCCTGGGGAGGGGATTTAACCCTCTCTCCGATGAAAAGGCTCAGGACTAATAATTACAAGCAACAGCGAAGACAAATCAACAACGAAAGCGAGGCATCGTCAGGGATACCTCGCTTTCATTTATAGATCAACAGATGTTTCGCGCCAATGCCAGCAGCTTAGGTCAGGATACTAACTCCCAGCAGGGCAAGCACCAGGAAGATCACCGCCACAACCAGGAACAAGCCAAAAAGGACTCGTCCGATGGATGCCGCGCTGCTTGCCACACCGGTAAAACCGAACAAGCCCGCAACGATCGCCACGACAAACGCAATCAATGCCCATTGTAAAAGGTCCATCTTCAACTCCTTTCATTTATTTACTGTTTGCTTTATTCAAATGACCGTGAGTCATCTATTATCAATTTACTTCGGAGGGTAAGACTCTACAATGGGGGATATGCCCCGTGCTTTAGGGGATTCATGAATATCTCATGCTTTTCTATGTAAAAATTAATTTCACATGCAGGGAATCCCCCAAGTCATCGCCTTGGCATCCCCCATTGAATCTGCATTCAGATAGAGTATCCTCGCACATGGATAGCCTGCCTGGCTATCAGGCTCGCCTCAAATACGTCACACTGACCCGAGCAATAAGTCTCTATAGAAAACGCGTGAGACTCACCTGGCCTCTGCTGCTGCAGAGATTGGTAATGACCAGTGCTCAGTCGGAGTGATGTATTTTTTTGAGTCGGCCTTCCATCTTCTAGTAAAGGAGTAAAGAACGTATGAGAAAAATCAGTCTGTTTTTATCAATGTTGGTGCTGGTTGCCATTGCGTTGACTGCCTGTGGAGGCGGGGCAACGAGTACAAATGTTGTTGAATCTCCTCCGCCGGTGACCGTTGATTCCACAGAGGATATGTCTGGTACGGCGACAGACAGCCCGACGGAAGCTCCGACAGATGCAATGTTAACTACGGAAACGCCCGGCGTGCCCGTGACCGGCAACGTAAATCCGGCTCGCCTATCGAACCAGCTGGACTTCACCGTTTGGAGCCAGGATGGCGAACAGATCGGCGAAGTGGACGATATGGTTCTAGACCTGGATAACAGCCGTGTGGCGTATGTTGTGGTGGGGACGGGTGGATTCCTGGATCTCGGTGAGAGAGATATCTTGGTACCCTGGACTTCTTTGCAATTACAGACAGGCACAGGTGATACAACAGGTGGGCAGCAGAATGTCTTTATTCTTCAAACCGATCTGGATGTTTTTCGCAATGCCCCCGATTTCGACCTGGGTGCAAATCTACCTCAGGCGGGCCAACCTGCGACTGACTGGGATGTTGATGTACGCACGTACTGGCAGAGTGGCGGCACGACCGGTGGGGTGGCTGCTGCTCCTACTACAGAAGGAACGGTCAGCCCGGATGCGACAGCGGAGGCCACTGCCACCGGTGAGACAGGGCAGGGCGCCGGTTTAGCTACAGCAACCCTCAGTGCAGATCAGGGTACTGGTGAAAACCCGATTAGTGGTCAGGCTTTGCAAGGGGTAGCGCTGGCTACTGAGGTGCTCGGTTCTACAGTTTCCCTAAGCCCCGGCCAGGGACAAGCACAGGGGCAAGGTCAGGATCAGGCGACCGCTGACCCGAATGCAACGGTCGATCCGAATGCAACTGCCGTGTCGGCCCCGGGTCAGGAGCAAGGACAGGGTGTCGGAAATATCGAAGGCACGATCGACGATTTGATCATCGCGGTCGATACGGGCGATATCCAGTACATTGTGGTCGATGCCACGTTGGATGAAAGTCAGCGCTGGATCCCCGTGCCGCTGAGTTTCTTCCAGTGGGATGCTACCAGTGGCGTTTTCCTGATCAATGCCAACCCGGCGACATTCAGGGATGCTCCGTTCTTCGAGAATGGCCAGTATCCCGATACCACCGTCGGCGGCTGGAACAGTCAGTTCGATACGTTCTGGCAGAATAGCGACGCTGGAACCGGGTCGGGAGCCCAAGCGACGCCTACTCCCTGATTAATTCAAGCTTATGTTAAGTTAGCAATAAGAGATCTGCGCAGAGAGTGCCTAAGATCAAAAACAACATGTCATTCTGAGCGACCACAGGGAGCGAAGAATCCCACTGGTTTTGAGCCGAAAGGCCCAAAACCAGTGGAGACCCTTCACTTCGTTCAGGGTGACATTAACATTTTGTTCTCGAAGTTAGGCCCTCCCTCTGCGCAGACCATGGTCTGCGCAGATCCGTTATATGGTATAAATCCAGGCTATCAGGACACGATTTTAGTGTTATGATTATTGCAGGGTAGGGGTGGTCCGGCATAGCATCATAACTCATCAATTTCTCCAATGTTCCAATCAAGATCCCGGGCGTGCATTTAAATGGTTATTTTTGGTTCGGACAAGGATTTTTGGATGGTTGAGAAATCGGTTATGACGAAGTCTGGAAAATCAAAGCAAAAGAAACAAGCTGTTCCTACAACTACATATGAGCCTGTCGATGCGCAGGGAATCGCCTCTCAGAAGGTCTTTGATGCGATTCCCCTGGCGATCATTTCTGTGGATTGGAATGGTCAGATCCAGTATATGAACAGGGCAGCAAGGTCCCTGTTGGGCGAACCTGATTCGCATTTTCCCCTCGAAGAATGGCCCACGAAGTTTGGCCTTTACCTGGATGATGGTGTGATGCCTTTCCCTGCTCAAAGATTGCCTTTGCTGCGCGCGCTGCAGGGGGAGGATATTCGAGAGCCCGAGGAAATCATCCTGCGCAAAACCGGCAGTGAGAAGGAAATTTGGATTTCCATGTCTGCAGAACTCCTGCGAGACGAGAACGGGAATGTAGATGGGGCGATTGCGATCATTCGAGATGTCCATTATCGCAAGCAGATCGAGCTTTCCCGGGAAAACCAGATCCAGAGAACCGAAGCCCTGTACCGCTTCTCCCAGGCGATTACAGAGGCCGGCAACGATCTGCCCAGGATCATGAATCTGGTGGTTAAGTTCGCAGCAGACGTCATCGGAGACCTCAGTTTTATCTCTCTCTTGAACACCAGTGGCGATAAGCTGAAAATTAGTGCCTTTCACGATGTGTCACCGACCGGACAAGCCTTGTTGAGAAAGCTTTTCGAGCCGGATTTTGAATATGACCATTCCAAAACTCTGGCTGGCAACGTGATCCGGTCTGGTGAGCCGCTCCTGATTCCGGCGATTCCGGAGGAGCAGCTTAGGCTTGTCACGCTACCTTCCCTGCAGGAATTCATCGACACGGTCGGGCTCGAGAGTGTGCTGATCGTGCCTTTGATCGGCAGAAGTGGAGTGGTTGGCACGCTTAGTCTTTCCCGCCATCGCGGCGCAAAGTCGTTCAATGTGGAAGATCAATCTTTTTTGCGGGATGTTGCGTACCGTACGGCCCTGGCGATTGAAAACTGTCGCCTGTTCGAATCGCTCCATGCGGAGATCACAGAGCGCTTATCGGCGAAACAGGCATTGGAGATGAGCGAAGCGCGTTTTCGTTCGATCTTTGAGTCTGTGACCGTAGGGATCAAAGTGCTCGATCTGGATGGGAAGATTCTGCAAACAAATAATGCCTTCCAATCCATCGTGGGATATGGGGAAGGGGAACTGGCAGGAAATCCGTTCTATAAATTTCTCCACCCGGATGATGTGCGCCAGGCGACAAGACTCTTCCAGGATGCGAAAGTCAACGGAACATCGTATTTTCGCTTTGAGCATCGCACTATTCACCGCGATCAATCTATCGTATGGGTGAAAACAGTCTTTACAGTCATTAAGAGGGGAAGTGAAACAGATGCCCCGGCCTTGGTCGTCGGAATTGTTGAAAATATCACCGAGCAGAAGCGCCTCGAGTTGGAGATGGCGGAGTTGAATAGCCGCCTCCAGAATAGCATGGAACTGGAGCGCCTGCGCCTGGCACAGGAGCTTCATGATAATCCGATGCAGTCGCTTTATAGTGCGATCTACCAAATTGAAGAAATGCGCGGAACCGCGGATCCCAAACTCAAGGATGCTTTGGGCGATGTGAAGCAGCACATTCAGAATGTGTTACAGGACCTGCGCGCGACGGCCAAGGAGCTCAGACCGCCTACGATCTTCAACTTTGGTCTCGAGAATGCCATCCGTTCCCATGCCAACGACATCGTGGAAAAACATCCCAATCTGAACATTTACCTTTCGCTCGCCCATGATCGTCAGATCCTGCCGGAAAAAGTCCGTCTGGCCTTATTCCGTATCTTCCAGCAATCAATTGCCAACGTGATCCGGCATTCACGCGCAACGGAGGTACACGTCCGTTTTTCGTTCGATGCAGAGGAGGCGCATTTGGAGATAACTGATAATGGACGAGGCTTCGATGTTCCAGTCAACTGGATAGACTTTGTACGACAGGGCCATTATGGATTGGCCGGAGCAGCAGAGAGAGCGAATACGCTAGGGGGCGTCTTCAAGGTGCAGTCACAACCCGGGAACTCCACGACCATTCAGGTCACCATCCCGTGGAAAGATTCAGCAGAATAATCGCAAAAACCAGGAAATGAGAGAAGAGCCATGGCTGATATTCGTGTGTTGATTGTGGATGATCATCCGATCATTTGTAAGGGCATTCGTGACCTGCTCGCTCCCGCAGTTGGTATTACCGTGGTGGGTGAAGCCCATACGGGCGCCGAAGCGCTGCAAAAGATCGAGGAGCTCAAGCCGGACGTGGTGTTGCTGGATATGAAATTGCCGGATATGAGCGGGGTTGAGATTATCAAGAGGGCCTATAAGATCGGGAGCAATTCCCGCATCCTTGGTCTGAGTGGATACAATGACCGCGAATTTATTTCCCAGCTGCTCACCTACGGCGCTTCAGGCTATCTGTTGAAGGATGAAATGCCCGAAGAGATCGTGGAAGCTGTGCGCGGTGTGGCGCATGGAGAAGTGGGTTGGGTGAGTCGCAAAGTTGCTGCTCTGCTGAGCCAGATCCTCCTCAAGGAACAGGAAGGCGGCACGGAATTGACCTCCCGGGAGCTGGACGTCCTGAATCTGGTCGTGGAGGGCAAAACCAATAACCAGATCGGAATTGCACTGGGAATCAGTGTAAAAACCGTGGAAAAACACCTGCATGCCATCTTCCGCAAGTTGGGAGTTGTCTCGAGGGTGGAAGCAGCAATTCTGGCTGTCCAGGAAAGTCTGGTCAAAAAGGATTTGAACGTAGCCGGAGACCGGTTCCCCCAGGATTAGGGTAATTCCCCATTGCCCTTCCTGCGTTCTCCGGTTAACGTTAGCACTAAATTAAAGAAAGTGCTATCACCATGCATCTACACAGTTCAATGGAAACCGATTTTGAAGAGGATACTGGTAGAAAAACCTTGATGCCAGAAAAGCCAATCAGAGTGCTTATTGTTGATGACCATTCCGGCGTTCGAAGGGGAATCAAAAACCTGCTTCAAGCTGCCAAGGATATGATTGTTGTTGGAGAAGGCGGAAATGGAGCGGAGGCCATCGAGCTTGCTACCACCAGGAATCCTGACATCCTGTTGCTTGATATTGAGCTGCCAGACCAACGCGGGGATGCGGTCATGCGTCACATTCACAATACCCAGCCCGATATGAAAGTGCTGGCTGTCAGCTCGTATAGTGACCGGGACTATATCCTTGGCATGTTGGAGAATGGTGCCTCAGGGTATATCACAAAAGACGAAGCGCCCATGATGCTGCTGGATGCGATCCGGAGCATCATTAATAAAGGGAAGAGCTGGTTCAGTCCACGCGCGATCAAGAACAGCGGTCTGCCTTCCATCGAGGAACAGACGCTCACCAAACGCGAAGTGGAGATCCTCCAGCAGCTGATCCTGGATCGGCCCTCGGACCAGATCGCCAGCTTTCTCAACATGAGTGTTGAGCAGGTAGAAAAATATTTGACGCTGTTGATGAGAAAGTTCGAAACAGATTCGCTTGCCTCTCTAAAACATATTGCGAGGCGAATCCTTTCCAGGCGCGGAACATAAGGTTCAAGAATTCTCTTCAGCCAGGAACATGACACTAAGACAAAGGTCATGTTCCTGGCTTTTTTTATTACTTTTCATTAGGGAGTTGCCTGCCGAAGTAGGTACATCCCCCATTGCTGTCTGCAAATCAAACTTTTATAGTATGGATAGTTTACTATGCAGAAATGTGAACGCGAATTGCCAGGAAACGATTTTCCTGGAGGCCAATCACATCGTTATTGTTGGAGGTAGAAAATGACACTTACTGGAATTCTTGTTCTCCTGCTGATCGCCGGTATCGTTGGCGCCCTGGGCCAGAGCATTTCTGGCTACTCCTTTGGTGGTTGTCTGATGTCCATCATTGTTGGCTTTGTGGGTGCCTATGTCGGCGTCTGGTTGGCTGGTCAGCTGGGCTTGCCCGAAATCTTTACGATCAATGTGGAAGGAGAAGCCTTTCCGGTCGTGTGGGGGATTGTAGGTTCAGCTATCCTGTCATTGATCCTCGGTCTGTTCACGAGACGGACCGTTGTATAGCAACATTCATAAAGGAGATATGCCATGACCCTAGATAGAGACCAAATCTCACAGCGTGAAGAAGTGGTCGTGCAACAAAACGGTGGCCATGTTCATGAAGAACGTGTTGTTCAAAATGTCAATCTTGAATACCGGGAAGCGATCTATAAAGTTACGCAGTTCATTTGGCTGCTGTTTGGTGGACTGGAAGCCTTGCTTGGTATCCGAGCTATCCTGATGCTGATCGGTGCCAACCCTGCCACTCCCTTTACGGCACTGGTCTATCAATTGAGCGAGCTTTTCCTGTGGCCGTTCCGAAATATCGTTGCCAACCCGGCGTTCGGAAGCTCCGTCTTGGAGATTACAACCTTCATTGCGATGATTGTTTATCCTCTGATCGGCTGGGCGATCGTACGTTTGATCTGGGTCCTGTTTTACAGGTCACCTTCCAGCAACGTCACTACGTATCATCGAGAAACACACTAACACTAGAAGTATGCCCTCTGGTTGAGATAGGGCAATTCAATAATTAGAAAAGGAGAAATAAAATGAACCAGAATATCTTAGAAGGCAAATGGATGCAGCTGAGAGGCGCGATCCGTGAAAAATGGGGCGAGCTGACCGACGATGAAGTCGATCAGATTGCCGGCAAGCGCGACAAACTGGCTGGCGTCCTTCAGGAACGCTATGGCTACACCGAGGTGGAAGTTGAACGTGAGATCGATGACTTCCTGGATACCTGGGAGCACGACCATCGTTAGTTACTGAAAGATAATGGCCAGAGGGGAGTTTCCCCTCTGGCCATGTCAAAACTTATACAAATAAAAGGAGAAAGCACATGAGTACCATTCTACTTATTATCTTGGTTCTTTTGTTATTGGGCGCGTTGCCGGTCTGGCCCTACAGCCGAAGCTGGGGATACGGCGGCAGCGGAATCGTTGGGTTCCTTTTGCTGCTGGTCATTCTAGGCCTGCTGTTCAATTGGTTCTAAGAATGCCCAAAACCAGATACTGGATCTTAACGTTGCTGTTGGCAGGCGTCCTTCTCAACGCCTGCAGCAGCAACCAGGCAACTCTTCCGGCGACCCAGGTGGACCCTGCGTTGGAAAATGTTTTACCTCCGGACGTCGCTTTGAACGTTCAGAACTTTATCAGTGAGTCCATGGCTGTGCCACTGGAGAGTATTGAGATCACGAATGTTGAGCAAAAAGATTGGCCCAATGGATGTCTCGGACTGCCGGAAGGGGATGAGGCATGTGTCGAGGCGATCACTCCGGGCTGGCTGCTGACGTTCAAGATTGATAATCAGGAATACAAATACCGCGTAGATCAGACAGGAACGATTATTCGACAGGAACCATGAAGTCCTCTCCCTCTGAACGAGTGGTAACGTGGACCACAAGTCAGGTTGTGCTCGCAACTATATTTGTGGTCTGCGTCTTTTTAACGTTCTGGCTGCTCTATCGCCTGCGTGATGTGTTGTTCCTGTTTTTTGTTGCCATGGTGGTGGGGACAGCCATTCGCCCGGCGGTGGACTGGCTGCATCGGCGCGGGATTCCCCGGGCGACCGGTATTATCATTCTCTATGTTATTATTGCGGGCCTTGTAGTGGGTTTCATTGCCATGATCGTCCCCTTGCTTGCTGACCAGATCACCGAAATCTCCAGAACTGTGCCTGAGTACTATACAAATTTTCGCAACGCGTTGATTGATTCGAACAATCGGCTATTACAAAATATTGGCTGGCGCATTCCGTCCCAATTGACCTTGCTTGTCCACCGCGACCCGAATACCGAAGAAGTGTTGGATCAGGTGGGACAAACTCTGCTCTATATCAACCTGATACTGAAGGGCGTGCTGGGTACCCTCGTTGTCTTTCTGCTGGCTTATTACTGGACGCAGGAGGGCAATTTGATCCTGCGCTCCGTGCTGCGGATAATGCCGCCACAGCGAAAAAAGAATATCAGGGAATTCATACAGCTGGCAGAATTAAAACTGGGCGGATATGTTCGAGGACAGGGGCTTCTATGCCTGGCAGTCGGCGTGACTGCTTTCATTGCTTATTTACTCATTGGACTTCCTTATACCCTGGTTCTGGGTATCTTTGCCGGAGTCATGGAAATGATCCCCGTCTTTGGCCCTGGGCTGGGGGCCGTCCCTGCCCTACTGGTCGCCCTGTCCATTGACCCCAGTAAAGCGCTCTGGGTTGTCATCGCAACGGTGATCATTCAACTGCTGGAGAATGCAATCCTGGTCCCGCGCATTATGAGGCATTCCATGGGGGTGAATCCGATTATTGTTCTCTTATCTTTGTTCGCGTTTGGTTCTGTATTTGGCTTTGTAGGAGCGCTGCTGGCTCTGCCTCTGGCGGCTATTATTCAATTGTTAGTGAGCCGGGTGGTTCTGACGGCTGCAGAAACTGCCAGGAAAGCGCAGGATAAGGAAATGCAGATCCAATCGTTGATTGATGAAAGCCAGGAGCTCCTGCAAACCCTCTATGAGACATCCAACCAAAATCCCAGTTTTCGAAATCTGCCGGAGGCAGACCGATCGGAGCTCTATTCGCTGACGGAAGAGCTTAATCAGTTTCTGATGCAAATCAGGGAGGAAGGCAGCGCGTTATGATCCGAATCGTCCGGTACACATTCGTTGTCCTTTTGACTCTGATGCTTTTGCTTTTGGTATGGCAATTCATTTCTGCGATTGTTCTATTTCTTTTATCGCTGGCAGTTTCGGCTGCTTTACGCCCCTTGATCAATAGCATCACGGGCAGATATGTGCCGAAACGAATTGCGCTGGGGGCACTTTATTTCTTACTCACTGCCGCAATCCTGAGCTCGTTCTGGTTGATTGGCACACCTCTGCTCGAGGAAGTCCAGAGGGCAACTGACGATTCGATTTCAGCGTATGACCGCGCCAAAGCAGAGTGGCCGCAGAGCGGCACACTATTTCAACAGACACTGGCAGAACAGTTACCTCCATCGACGGACCTGTATCAGGTGTTGATCAGTGAGCAAGGCATTCCGGCCCTCGCCAGTGTGTTTGGTATAGCTCAGAATTTTTTCTCGACCATCGGGCAGATCGCCATTATCCTTATTCTTAGTTTATATTGGAGCGCCGATCAATTTCACTTCGAACGACTGGGGCTTTCTCTGTTGCCGCAGGAACATCATCCCAGGGCCCTTCACGTATGGCGGTCCATGGAAACGGGTGTTGGCGAGTATCTGAGAAGCGAACTGATCCAGAGTGTGCTGACCGGGCTTCTCCTCTGGTTGGGCTTCTCTGTTCTGGGGATCCGGTATCCCATTCTCCTGGCGCTGTGGGGTGCTATTGTCAGGTTGATTCCCTGGTTTGGCGCGTTGATCGCAGTGCTGCCCGCCCTGTTCATCGGGATCGGGATCTCTTCCACGGTAGGAATTCTGGCGACCGCGTACACCATCGGGATTTTGCTCACGCTCAAGCTTGTGATCGAGCCACGTTTCTTCCCTCGTTACAAATATAGCTCATTATTGATCATCTTATTCGTGATCGCGCTGGCAGAAACATTCGGATTCATTGGTGTCATACTTGCACCACCTCTGGCCGTTGCTGTGCAAATCCTATTCCAGCATCTTTACCCTTTGCCAGAATTCACCGCCAGCGAAGTCTCAGAGGAAGTAACAGACATAAGAACACGCCTTCTGGAACTGAGAAGGCGTGTGCAGAGTTCCCGAAAGCGGGAAAGTATACGGTTGGTAGAACGGCTTCAGCGCCTTGTGCGTCGTACGAGCGATTACCTGCAGGAAGAGTATTAACCTTCCATTCGCCGCCGCAGGACCAGCCAATCCACAAAGAATAGGGCCACTCCAATCAGCGCAAGCCCGTAGAGAACCAGGGCGGGCGCCGAAGCTCCGCGTAGCATGATATCCTGGAGCATACGGATGCCATAGGTGGCCGGTAGCGACCAGGCAAGCACCTTCATAGGTTCCCACATCAACCGCAGGTCGAGGAAGAAGCCGCTGAAAAAGATGCTTGCCAGAAGCAGTAACATGGAATATTGGACCGCCTGCGTATCTGTTTGTGAGATCAAGGAAATCAGGAAACCCACTCCTAGGGAGGTAAAAAGCAGGACGACGACGGCCAGTGCATAGCTGGTCCAATGACCGAACATGGGGACTTTCAGGAGCCAGACGGCCAAAAAGGTAATCACGCCCGCCAGCAATATCTCAAAAAGTAAATAACTTAGGAACTTACCGATCAAGGTTTCAAATGCGCTGATGGGAGCCACCCGGAAAAGCTCGATGATCCCGGAGCGGCGCTCCCGGACGATAGACAGGGATGCAAATGTGATCGATAGATGCTGCAAGAGCAGCACAATGACCGCAGGAGCAAAGAACTCTGTGGGCGTAAAAACAATACTTGACAGCGGCTTGGTATCCGCATTAAAGGGGTTGACGAGGACCGAAGCGCCCAACGACCGAAATGTAGCGAGCTGATCATGGGCAGTGGTGAGATCCTTCTCCAAATCGGTCACCTGCGCGGCCGTGCTGGTATCACCAGGCGGGATCGCTTGCTTGAGAGCCTGGGTCTTCGCGATCGCGCCCTCCAGGTTCGTTTGCAGGTCGCCGGCATTTGCCTGTCCCTGCTCTGTCACTGTCTGCAGAAGACGACGGTTGACATCGTCTACATATATCCTTGCGATAGAATTAATGTAAGCGATCTGGAACGGGTCCACTTCGTTGTGATAGATCACGAA
>Ga0114129_10005705_pt1 | contig 17634 bp, 18 predicted proteins | sample RhiMetdeltSRZDD1_FD_80071 | JGI IMG/M metagenome (GOLD analysis project Ga0114129, IMG submission 80071) | Populus rhizosphere microbial communities from Tennessee, USA - Rhizosphere MetaG P. deltoides SRZDD1 (version 2) (version 2) | ecosystem: Host-associated > Plants > Roots > Rhizosphere >...
CGGGATTCGGGATTCGGGATTCGGGATTCGGGATTCGGGACCGGGGATCGGAACCGGGGATCGGGGATCAGGGATCAGGCCGTTCTGATCCTTGATCCCACGTGACGTCATCGCCGACGGAGATTTCTCCGCCCTCGATCACTTCGGCGAAGACACCGCCGCCCCAGCGCTCGCGCATCGCGCTTTGTAATCCGGCAATTGTTTCGTCCATCCGCTCGCAGGGAAGGGTCTCGCCATGGACGAGCAGGCGAGTCGCGCCGATGCGCAGCGTCCGGCCGCGCGAATCGAACAAGTCCAAACCCTCGATGACCAGGTTGGCGCGTCGCGCATTGGTGTCGAGGTCCGCGCGGAATTGATCCATCAACTGCCGCCATCGCTCCAGCTCTATGAGCGTCACCTGCCGCTTGCCGCCCTGATTCGCGTTGCCGGCGAGGCCTCGTCCGGCGATGAGCGTCGAGCGGTCGGCGCCGTCCATCTTTCCGCGATGTGCACGTTTTATCCAGATCTGATGAAGCGTACCCATTCGATTCGTGATCCGCGATTTGTGAGTGGCGATTGTGATTAACAGCTGAGTTTAATAACTACAACTGGGAATCACAAATCACCAATCCATTCACATAAATCTACTGAACAAGAGTCGCCAATCGCCAATGGCCCCACATGGTCCCCGATTTGAGTACCTCAGCCCGGATCATGGCGGAACGGATGACCTCGGCCAAGACTTACCTGCGCATTGCCGCGGTTGGTGACCTGCACGTTTCCAAGACACAACAGGGATCGTTGCAACCGCTATTCACACAGATCAGCACCTCGGCCGACGTTCTGCTGCTGTGTGGCGACTTCACCGACTACGGTCTTCCAGATGAGGCGCGGGTCCTGGCGCGCGAGATCGGGAGCGCCATGAAAATCCCGGTGATCGCTGTGCTTGGAAATCACGACTACGAAGCAGGGAAGGCGGACGAGATTCGTCAGATCCTGACGGACGCCGGCGTGACCGTGCTGGATGGAGAAGCCACAGAGGTGCTCGGAGTCGGGTTTGCCGGCGTCAAGGGATTTGCCGGCGGCTTCGGCCGCGGCGCGCTCGGCCCCTGGGGCGAGCGGGCTATCAAGGCGTTCGTTCAGGAGGCGGTCGAAGAAGCGCTGAAGCTCGAAGCCGCCCTCGCACGACTTCGCACGCAGCAGCGCATCGCGCTGCTTCATTACGCGCCGATCCGCGCGACGGTGGAGGGCGAGCCGCCGGAAATTTTCCCATACCTTGGATCGAGCCGCCTCGAAGAACCGATCAACCGCTATCGCGTGACCGCCGTCTTTCACGGGCACGCGCATCGCGGCACTCCCGAAGGACGCACCTCCACTGGCGTGCCGGTGCACAACGTGGCGATGCCACTGCTCCTCCGCACCAACCCCGATCGTCCGCCCTTTCTCATCGTCGAAGTGCCGCTCGATGGTACGGAAGCCGCGAGCGCGTCGGCCGAGCCGCTGGGCCGTCCGCTCGTCAAATCGGCCTGAATCCTGCACAGGCGAAAAAGGACATGACTGTGTTCGATCCTGATAGTCCGCTGCTGACGACGCCTGACACAGCGCAGCTATATCGCGACGCCCTCGACATGCTGAATCGCACCGGCGTGCCGTATCTCGTGGGCGGGACCTACGCGTTCCAGTACTACGCCGGGATCTGCCGCACGACAAAAGACTTTGACATCTTCGTGCGCCCACGCGACGTGCGTCGCGTGCTCGACGTCCTCCAGCGGTGCGGGTTCAGGACCGAAATCACGTTCCAGCACTGGCTCGCCAAGGCCCATCACGGCGAGAAGTTCGTCGACGTCATTTTCAGTTCCGGAAACGGGCTCGCCGAAGTTGACGACGAGTGGTTCGCGCACGCGGTCGACGAGATCGTGCTCGGCACACCAGTGAAGCTCGTTCCTGCCGAGGAGATGATCTGGACGAAGGCGATGATCATGGAGCGCGAGCGCTACGATGGCGCCGACGTGGCGCACCTCCTCCGGCACTGCGCAGGGTTGGTGAACTGGGAACGCCTGGTGGCGCGTTTCGGCACTCACTGGCGTGTCCTGCTCAGCCACCTGATTCTCTTTGGGTTTATCTATCCGGGCGAGCGCTCGCTCGTGCCGTCATCACTGGTGAAGGAGCTGATGAACCGGTTGCACGCGGAGCTCGACGTCCCGACACGCGACAGCAAGGTCTGCCAGGGAACGCTCCTCTCGCGGGAGCAGTATCTCGTGGATGTTGACGAGTGGGGCTACGAGGATGCGCGTCTCACGCCCCGCGGGACGATGACCGAAGAGCAGATCGCCGTGTGGACGGGCGGGATCGATAAGTCACATTAGAAAATCCCAAAACCCAAAACCCAAATCCCAAAAGTGATCTCCTGCGTTGCTTGGGAGCGAACCGAGCTGTGTGAAAGGGCTTGGGCTGAGTGCCAATCCCAACCCCAGCCTTCGTCGTGATTGGGACTTGAGGCTCAATTGGGATTTGGGATTTGGGATTTGGTACTTACTGTTGCCGTTCGAAGATCCAGCAGAGGGGCTCGATGAGTTTCTCGAACGTCGGGCGCGCTCCCCACTCTTCAAGCGTGATTGGGTCGCTGGCGGCGAGATCCGACTCGAAATCCAGGTGCAGACGTTGAGTGACCGCCGCCTCGCGGAACGCAACGTTCACTTCGTCGTTGTGCTCGAAGGAACGGTTGTCCACATTTGTGGTGCCGATGACCGCCCATGCGCCGTCGACCATCAGCGCCTTGACGTGCGTCATTGCCGGCCGGTACTCATGGAGCTTCACGCCCCCCTCGAGCAGTTCCGGGTACATACGGCGACTCGCGAACCGCACCAGACGCTGATCGGTGTGTTTGCCTGGCACGATCACGCGCACCCTGACGCCTCGGCGTGCGGCCCGCACGAGTGCGCGGCGCAACGCTCTGTCCGGAAGGAAGTACGGCGTCTGGATGTCGATCGTCCTGACTGCGCCCTCGATCAGCATCTGGAACACGACGCGTGATACCGTCGCGCGATCCGACGGCGAACTCTTGACGAGCATCGCCTCGGTCGCCCCGCAAGGCGTCAGCTTGGGCCACTGGCTCGGCGATGTCAGGATCTCACCGCAGCATTCCAGCCAGTTTTCAGCGAACACACCCTGCAGGGCCGCCACGATCGGGCCTTCGATCCGAGACATCGTGTCGCGCCACGCAGGACGCCCGCGCTCGGGCTTCAACCACCAATCGGCGATGCCGGCACCGCCGGTAAAAGCGACGCGGCCGTCGACAACCAGCAGTTCACGGTGCGTCCGGTTGTTGAGGCGGTGGAGCCGGTACCAGGCGATCGACTGGTAGAAGTTGACCTTACAGCCGGCGTCCCGCAGCCGTCGCAGCGGCGCGCCGAACATGAACATGCTGCCGACGGCATCGAGCGTGACTCGCACGTCGACGCCGGCCTGCGCGCGATCGACCATCGCGTCGATGAGCATGTCGGCCGCGTCGCCCGGGCGGACGATGTATGCCTCCAGGTTCACGGACGCCTCCGCCGCGCGTATCGCGTCACGCATGGCGGGGTAGAACTGGGCTCCGTTTGTGAAGATTTCGACCTTGTTGTGGAAATGGACGGCTGCCTGGCAGGTCGTCTGGATGATGTGGAGGAACTCATCCCCGTCGGGGCGGATCGGTTGCGTCACCTTGTAGTCGATGCGGGGCGTGAAGAACAGCACGAGGACGAACCACGTGAGGAATGCGACCGCGATGATGGTCCATCCCACGGTTACGCCGATTCCAGAAAGCCGATTGGGAATGCTTCGAACACGTCTGCTGCCTTGATCCACGTCCGGCCGGCGTCTTCGATGGCCGGGACGCAACGTCCGGTGAACAGTTGCTTATAGCAGCGTGGCGCCGATTCGGGCACACGAATGCGCGTATCTCCCCAGACGTCGCCGACGGGAGCTTCGCCGTCCGGCTTCAGCGTTGCGACGAGCCGCGGCACGACCACGAGCGCCTGGCGCCGGCCAAGGACGCGGGCGAAAGCGAAAACGTGGTCCCGGCGGCTGCCGTCAGCCGCGAGCGGCTCATAAGAGCCGTTGCTGAATACGTCGCGGCTCGCACGCCTTGCGCGGAGCATCGTCATCGTCGCAAAGAGCTTCAAGGAATCGCCTTCAGGCTTCTGGAGGAGATCCGCGGCCAGTTTGCCCTCGCGCCCCTGCTTGCGGGCCGCATCCAACTCATCGAAGAGCGCTCGGCGCTTCTGGTAGTCGACGGGCCGGCGATTATCAGGATCGACAAGGCTGAAGTCCCACAGCTCGGTCCCCTGGTAGAAATCAGGGACGCCTGGCGCGCCGATCTTGATGGCGAGCTGCGCGAGCGAGTTGTAGATGCCATAACGTGCAACGAGGCGCGCCAGCTCGAGAAAGTCCCGGCGGAAGGCGGCGTTGTCGGGGGAGAGGACCATCTCGACGAAGCGGGCCATCGCTTTCTCATGCGGCTCGCTCGGATTCAGCCAGCTCGTGAAGACCTTCGCTTCGCGCATTGCTTTGAGCATGTAGCTGCTGATGCGGTCCCGATAGGCACGCTCCTCCTCGGCCGTCATTGCCCCGAACGGCCACGAGCCAATCAGCGTCTGGTAAAGCAGGTACTCTTCGTTCCGGCTCGGGTAGGACTCGGCGTCGATGATCGTCCGCGCCTTGCGGTTCAGACGCGCCCACCGCCCCGCCGCCTGTTTCCACGTGACTGGCAGCTCGGACAGCGCGTTGATTCGCGCGCGGACATCCTCACCGCGCTTGGTGTCGTGCGTCGAGGTTGCTGAGAGTCCGTGCGGCCACTTCTTCGCCCGCTCGATCATCCACGTGTGCAGGGCGTCTGGTGCAACGCCGAACCTGTCGGGTTCACCACCGACCTCGTTCAGCGACACCAGCCGGTTGTAGATATAGAGGGCGGTATCCTCGATGCCCTTCGCGGTCACCGGGCTCGTCACCTGCTGGAATTTGCCGATGAATTTCAGGTGCTCGCCCCGCTCTTCGTCGGGGATATAGTCCGCTTTCTTCAGAAGAAGACCGCGGATGAAATCGAACACGACCCGGGGATGACGCGGATTGCGGCGCTTGGCTTCGGTGGCCGCATGCTCGATGTAGCGCCGGTCGTGGTCGCTCACTTCGGTCTCGCGTCCGTTGACGTACGTCCGGTAGACAGGAAACGCCGCGATGATCTCCCTCATCGCGTACGCGAGGCTGTTGAGCGTGAAGTCACGGTAGTGACGGTTGCGCTCGGAGAACCGGTTCAGCCCGTGGGCCAGTACGTTGAGCTCACTGGCCATGCTCATGCGAAGGATGAGCTGCTTGCTGCGGTATGCGACTTCGCGAAACGGTGCGCGCAAGCGGGTGAAGCGCTCGAACGCCTCGTTCACCGCGCGCTCGTTTCGCCCATCGACGAACAGCCCGTTCACCCGGACCAGGAAGTCGTATCCTGTCGTCCCTTCCACGGGCCATGACGGCAGCCACTCGCCGTGGCCGAGAATTTTTTCGACAACGAGATAAAGGCGCGCGTCGTCCGTGAAGAGATCGGGACGTAAATCGCGCGCCCGCGCCTGGAGCCGGTCGAGGTAGTCACCCGGATCGTAGAGGCCGTCCACGTGATCGATCCTGAAGCCGTCGACCTGTCCCTGCGTCAGCAGCTCGAAGGCGAATGCATGGGTGCGCTCGAAGACCACCGGGTCTTCCATGCGGACCGCGGCAAGCTCGTTGATGTCGAAAAATCGTCGATAGTTGATTTCCTCCTCGGCAACACGCCAGTACGCGAGCCGGTATGCCTGCATCGAGAGGAGAGCGTCGAGGCGGTCGAAGCTCCGGGCGCTTCCCTTGATCCCGTTCAGTGCGACCACCGCACGGTCGATGTGCGCGAGCACCGGCGGCGAAGTGGAGGTCAGCCCGGCGAGCCGCCGCTTGATCACTTCCTTTTCGCGATCGCGCTCCGCTCGCAACGCCTGCGTCTGCGCGTCCCGACCGGGAAGGCGCCGAATCGCGGTGAGGATGCTGAGGAACTCGATCCCCGCGTCGCTCTCGCCTATTCCGGCGAGAAGTGCGTCTGCCTCGAAGCTGAGAATGCCTCCGTACGTGTCCGGCGAGATCGGAAGGACGCAATCGGCGTAGCGCGCGCTGAACACTCCATTCACGTACTGGAGGGTGATCTCCTGTCGTTCGAGCACCGCGCCATAGGAATCGCCAAGGATCGGCAGCAGGACCCTGTCTTCCAGCTCGGGTTTCAGCGGATGCCAGTCGATATCGAAGAATTGCGCATACCGCGAGCTCGGACCGTTCTCGAGCACGTCCTGCCACCATGGATTGGAGGAATGCGCGATGCCCATGTGATTGGGTACGAGGTCGATGATGTGACCCATGCCACGCGCGCGGAGCGTATTGACCCAGCGGTCGAAGGTGTCGTGATCTCCGATTTCCGGGTTCAGCTGCGTCGGATCCGCGACATCGTAGCCGTGAGTGCTCCCGGGCACAGCTTTGAAGTAGCTCGAGGCATAACAGTGCGAAATACCAAGCGTATCCAGGTAGTCGACGATGGCCGTGGCCGCATCAAAGGTAAATGAGGCGTTGAATTGAAGGCGATACGTCGCGGTCGGAACGGTGGCGAGGGGCATGGCCGAGTTTCAAGAACCAAACCCGATGCCACCCCGGAGTCCACTTTGGATCATCGTTGGAACGTCGCTTGCTGAAGAGGTCCCGTGATCACACGCGTCAGCTCAGCCGTGGCGTTCCTCGGCGTGATTGTCATCGGCTGCGGCGGCGGTATCGCGATTCGCGCCCCTGAGCGGCCGCCGTCTCCGAATCAGATCAAGGAACTGTGGATAGATCCAGGTAATCAGCCGCGTGATCTCGTCTGGGGCGTCGGCGGCCAGAAGTACGCGCCGGCCCCCGATGCGGTCTACACATTCGAGGCGCGTGACGACGTCGGTTTCAGCTCGAGTTACGACGTCAGGGATCCCCAGGGTGGCGAGTGGAGCGCCAAGATCGGTCCCGAGTCGCAGAGCGAGGTCGTTCTGTCCCGAATCTTATGGGGCCTTGGCTATCACCAGCCTCCTGTCTACTACCTGCCGTCCTGGAAGCTCGAACGGGATGGCCACGTTCGCATCGAGAGCGAAGCGCGGTTCCGTCCGAAGCTGCCGCAGCTCGAGCGCCTCAAGGAATACTGGTGGTGGCAGCAGAATCCCTTTGTCGGCACCCAAGAGTTGAGCGGGTTGCTCGTCGTGCTGATGATGTTCAACAGCACAGATTTGAAGAACGACAACAACAGTATCTACAAGGTCACGGAGGCGGGGGACGGCGCAGACCGCTGGTTCGTCGTCCGCGATCTCGGCGCCTCGCTCGGAGAGACCGGTAAGCTGTTCCCGCGGCGCAACTGGCTCGACGGGTTCGAGAAGCACGGCTTCATCAGGGCCATCGACGGCGACAGGGTCGAGTTCGACTATGTCGGCCGCCACCAGGAACTGCTCTCGATGATTCATCCGCCCGATGTCCGGTGGGCCGCGCAACGCATGCAGCGAATCACCGACGCGCAATGGCACGACGCGTTCCGGGCAGCCAACTACGCGGACGCGGACGCGGAGCGTTTCATCCGCCGGCTCAAGCAAAAGATTGACGACGGCCTTGCCCTTCGGGCGCGTCCGAGCGGCCAGGCAACCCGCTAACCGCCACTATGCAGCCTCCGCCGCCAGAACTTACGCAATCGATCCCTCAAGTACTGACCAATCACTTCGACATGGTAGAGCGCGCCCTGCTGGCGCTGCCGATCGCGACGGTGCTCGGCGCCGCGCTCGCCTTCCGGCCGCGCCGCCGCGGCACCCCGGCGCGATCGGCGCCGGTCATCGAGACCCAAATCGTCCTCGCCATCGTCGGCGCCACCGTCATGCTGGTCGTCGGCTCGAGTCTCGCGCGCGCGTTCGGCATCGTAGGCGCCGCCAATCTGATTCGATATCGCGCGAAAATCGACGATCCGAAAGACGCCGTCGTGATGCTCTCGACCCTCAGCATGGGCCTGTGCTGCGGTGTGGAGTTGTACGGCCTGGCTGCGTTTGCCACCGTCTTCCTGTTGGGTGTCTTGTGGGCGGTGGAATCGATCGAGCCGGAGCTGACCAAGCACTTCGAGCTGAAGCTCATCGCCGCAGACCCGGCCGCGATGCGCGGCGAGCTCGAGGCGATCCTTCGGCGGTACCACGTGAAGTTCGAGCTGCGCAGCGCGGGACAGAAGGAACTGGTCTACGACACGGAGCTTCCGCTCCACACGCGGACGGATCGGATTTCGAACGCGATCCTGGCGCTTGGCAAGAACGGCGATACGGAAGTGGCGTGGGAAGAGAAGAAGACCAAAAAATGAACCGTAGCACGTCGAGGCGGACCGTCAGGTCCGGTTACCCTCGATAATTGCCGAACTGCAGCGCGACCCCGAAGTCCTGCTCCCGCAGCAGCCGCATCACTTCCTGTAAGTCATCTTTGGACCCGGACGTGATGCGCAGCTGATCGCCCTGAATCGACGCCTGCACCTTTTTCAGCTTCGCATCTTTCAGGTACTTCACGATGTCCTTGGCGGTGTCCGAGGGGATGCCCTGCTGCAGCGTAATCTCCTGCCGTACGGTGCTGTTGGCGGCCGCCACCGCGGCGCCGCGATTCAGGTTCTTGACGGGAACGTTGCGTCTGACCAGTCGCGTGGAGACGATTTCCCAGAGTGCATTCACCTTGAACTCGTCTTCGGCGGCGAGCACGAGTTTCGATTCCTTGGCGTCGAAATCGATCGACGCTTTGGCGCCTTTGAAGTCATAGCGCTGTGCCACTTCCTTGCGCGCCTGATTGAGGGCGTTGTCGACTTCCTGAAGATCGACATTGGACGTGATGTCGAAAGAGCACTGCAGCGCCATGCGCTCCCATGGTAACGCAACGAACAACGTTCACGATGGACACGATTGCATCGCCTCGCAGGGTTCGCGATGTGCGCCTCGTGCCCCCGGTCAAGGCTGCGGCGATCCGCGATCGATGCGTAGACGTGATGGCGATCACGCGCCAGCGCATCGGCCGACCCGTGTGAGCGCGGCACGGCGAGTGTCATCGCCCGCGGCAGTCCACCCGGCCTTCATCGACTGGCTTTTGCGGCGCCGGGATTTAAGGACGTCCTTTTGAGTGCGGCGCGAGGGCTACAGCTGAGTTGGTTCGCGAACTTAATCCTCGATTTGGGCTCAACGCTTGTTGGAGCGTCGTACGAGCGCGATCTATACTGCGACGGTTCGCGTGAGCTTCGCGTCGGGCATTTTGCCCGGTTTCGCGCGACGAAGGGCCAGCCGACCGCACCGACCGCATGCCGACCGACCTGACAGGAAGTCCGACCCGCGGCAGTGCCGGGCTGGTCGATATTCTTGATCGCGTACTCGACAAGGGCCTCGTCGTGGCGGGTGACATCAAGGTGTCGCTCGCCGAAGTCGAGCTTCTCACCATTCGCATCCGCCTGATGATCTGTTCGATCGACAAGGCAGAGGAGATTGGCCTCGACTGGTGGAAGTACGACCGTCACCTGTCGCCCGGGCACGAGCACGGGAAGGTATTGCAGGAGAATCTCGAGCTGCGTGAGCGGCTCCGGCTGCTCGAACGGCGCGTCGCGTCGCTGACGCGGACCACCGGCAGGCGCGGACGATCCCGCGCGCCAGGCAAAGAGTGACACTCGACTAAGGAGCTTTCACGATGGCCGTCGAACGTGCAGCAGGTGGATCGAGTCTTATTGACGTCCTCGACCGAGTACTCGACAAAGGCATCGTCATCGATGCGTGGGTGCGAGTCTCACTCGTCGGGATCGACCTGATTACCGTCGAAGCCCGCGTCGTCGTGGCGTCGATCGATACCTACTTAAAATATGCCGAGGCCATCGGCGCCTCCTCTGCCGTCGCGCGTCCGACGATCGAGACGCAGCGGCCGTACGACGAAATCGCCGCTGAAAACGTGTCACTTCGCGCACAGCTCGAGAGCGGGGCGCCGACGCGGGCGCGGACGCCGGCCGCCGCGCAACGCCGTCGACAGAAGTAGGACGGCAACGAAACCGTACGTGTGCGCGGCAACGACCTGGCAGAGTAGGGACGGATCCTCCTACCTGCCTCTGCCCAGTGGACCACGCCCATGAAGATCGAACGAACCGCAGGCAGGGAATGAGCTCGCTTCAGGCGCGGACCTTCGCACGTGCAGCCGGAACGGCAGCAAATTACCCGGCACGCCTCGAGCTGCTCGAGTATTACCTCGCCCATCACGACGACATCGTTCGCTGCGCGCAGGCATCGCTCGCCTGGCTTGCCCGCTATGCGGGCGTGAAGCAGTCCGCCTGCCTTGCGGTCGACGGTGAATCCAACCTGCTCGTCGGTGTCGCCGCCCACGGCACCCTTGGCGAGGACATCGAGCTCTTTTCCTGGCCGCTCTCCGACACACACGATCCGCTGATGGTGGCGCTGCGCTCGACGGGCCCCACGTCGTTCAAGCAGGGGAGGGCCAACGGTCACGCGGCGCAGATGTCTCCGACACCGCTCGGGCGCGGGTCGTTCACCGGCATTCCACTCGGAACACGGCATGGTGACTCCGCAGCCGATGACGTCGCGCCGGGCCTTCTGCTGTTCCGCGCGGCATCGGGCATGACGCTGGAAATCGCGTGGGTGGTCACGGTCCTGGGCCAGAAGATCGACCAGGTCCGCGGACGGGGCAGCCTTGCCGAGGAAGCCCGCAAGCTGCGGCGCGAGCGGGCGCTCTTCTTCACCATCATCAACGCTGTGACCGACCCGATTCTGCTGACCGACACCGAAGGCCGGTTGATCGTCGCGAATGCGCGCGCGGAAAAACTGTTTGCCGCGAGCGAAGAAGAGAGCGAAGGCCGCCGCCGCGCGGTCGAACTGAACAACATGCTCTTCTCGGCCGCACTGTCGCGCTCGGCCGTGGAAGGGACCCAGGAGGCGCGCGAGCTCCTGCTCGTCGACCCGAGCGACGGTTCGGACCTGCTCTTCGAAGTCCTCTCGACGACGGTCGAGGATCCGCGTGAAGGCACCGGCGTCGTGTCGGTGCTCCGCAATATCACCGACCTGCGCCGCGCGACCGAGCAGATCGAGGAGAACTACCAGAAACTCCGCGTCGCCGAAGCGGCCGTGCGCGCGGAACGCGATCGCCTCAACCTGATCATCGATTCGGTGGCCGATCCCATCATCGTGACCGATTCGACCGGCGCCACCGTGCTGATGAACTCACCGGCGGAAGATCTCTTCACGCTGATGTCGAGCGTCAGCGACGTCGCGCAGCGCACTGTGCAGGCGAACGACGCGCATTTCTCGTCATTCATTTCCGGGTTGCTGCTCGGCGAAACGGGCCCCGGCGAAATCCGGCGCGGCGAGATCGGGCTGATGAATCCGGCGACGACCGAGCCGATCCCGGTCGAGGCCATCGCGGGGAAGGTGCTCACCGAGACCGGCGAGTTGACCGCGGTCGTCACCATTCTCCACGACCGCCGCGAAGCGCTGGAGCGCGCGCGGTTGTACGAACAGTTGAAAGCGGCCTCCGACGAGCTGCAGGCGCGCGTCCAGGCGGCCACCGCCGAGCTCGCCACGCAGAACGAGCTCCTCCGGCGCCAGGCCATCGAGCTCGAACAGGCGTCGCGGCTGAAGTCGCAGTTCCTCGCCAACATGTCGCACGAGTTCAGGACGCCGCTCAACGCGATCCTGGGCTACACGCACATGCTGCTGCAGGGCGTCGCCGGCGACCTGCTGCCCGCGGTGAAGCGCCAGTTGCAGAGGATCGATTCAAACGGCCGTCACCTGATGACCATCATCAACGAGATTCTCGACATCACCCGCATCGAGGCGGGGAAGATGCCGATGCAGCTCAGCGAGTTCAACATGAATGAGCTCGTCCCCGAGGTGATGGCGGAGCTCGATCCGGTCATCGCGCGCTCGAAGCTGACCGTCAACCCGAAGTTGTGCCCGGCCATGCCGCTCGTTTACAGCGATCGCCAGAAGGTGAAGCAGATTATCGTCAACCTCCTGAGCAACGCGCTCAAGTTCACGCATGAAGGCGGGATCGCCATCACCGTCGACTACGATCCGCGCGACCGGATCGCGGCAGTGTCGGTGAAGGACACGGGCATCGGTATCTCTCCCGAGAACCACGAAAAGATCTTCGAGGACTTCCGCCAGGTCGACGACTCGCCGTCGCGCCAGTACGGTGGCACTGGCCTGGGCCTTGCGATTTGCCGTCGCCTTGCCACCGCGCTCGGCGGACGCATCACGCTCGAGAGCGTGATGGGTGTCGGCTCGACGTTCACGCTGACCATCCCGGCGGAAACAGAGCAATGACCGATCAGAACGCACCGCTCATCCTCGTGGTCGATGATTACCAGGACGCACGAGAGATGTACGCCGAGTACCTCCAGTTTTCCGGCTTCCGCGTGGCGGAGGCGCGCAATGGCAACGAGGCCGTCGCGCAGGCGTTTTCACTCAGACCCGATCTGATCCTGATGGACCTGTCACTGCCCGGCATGGACGGGTGGGAAGCGACCAGGCTCCTGAAGGCCGACGACCGCACGAAGCACATCCCCGTCGTGGCGCTGACGGGCCACGCGCTCGCGGGCGCGTCGGAGGGTGCGAAAAGGGCCGGCTGCGATTCATTCGTGACCAAACCCTGTCTCCCGGATGACCTGGTGGTCGAGGTCCGGCGCATGTTGAGCGCGGTGAAGAAGTCATAAAGGAAGAGGACCATTTCATGGCGAAGGCCCCGAAGGCCCGGAAGCGGTCGTCCACTCGCAAGTCCGGCCGCGCCGTCTCCGCGAAGGCGCGCCCGGTCGCGGTGTCGCGTGCCGCGAAACGCGGCAGCCACAAGGCGCCAGCGACTCGGACCGCACGAAGAAAGGACCGCCCGGGCGCGGCGATGACGCGCGTGACCCGTGAGACGGAGGTGCGCGGAACCGAGACGCGCATCGAGCGCGTGGTCGAGCGTGCGCCGAAGCCCAGCTTGCCGGACGTCGATCGCGCGGCAGGACGCGGCCGCTACGTGTACTGCATCATCCGGGCGAGCCAGCCGTTGAAGTTCGGCGCGATCGGCATGGACGAGCAGTGGCCCGAGGTCTCCACGATCAATTTCAAGGACATGGCGGCCGTCATCTCCGATATTCCGCTCGCGCCGCTCGATTCCACGCGAGAGAACGTCCTCGCGCACGAGCGCGTGAACGAGACGGTCATGCGCGATCACACAGTCATTCCGATGTCGTTCGGCACGATCTTCAAGACGCGCGAGGACATCGTCGAGCTGCTGCGGTCGGCGTACGACGCCTTCGCCGACGTGCTGTCGAAGATGCAGGACAAGCTCGAGTTCGGTCTGAAGGTGCTGTGGGACCGTGATGAGATCGTGCGCGCGATCGAGCAGGAAGACGAGGACATCCACCGGCTGAAGACGGAGATCTCCTCCCAGAAGGGGTCGACCTATTTTGCGCGGATGCAATACGGCCGCCTGATCGACGGTGCGCTGCAACAGCGGTCGGAGCGCTACGTGGCCGAGTTCTTCCAGGGGCTGCGCGATGTGTCGGTGGCATCGCGTGTCAACCGCGCGATCGGCGACAAGATGATCATGAATGCCGCGTTCCTCGTGCAGCGCGACCAGGAGCCGGCCTTCGACAAGCGGATCAAGGAAATCGCGTCGCGTTTCGACAAGCTCACCTTCAAGTACACCGGACCGTGGCCGCCGTATAACTTCGTCAATATCCGCCTGAAGCTCGAGAGATCGGGGCAACATTGAAAAATCCCACATCCGGCCTTGGGGTTTGGGATTTGGGTTTTGGGTCTTGGGATTTGAAATGTTCCTCTTGGACTCGCTGATGATTTCGGGCATTTCGTGGACGCTGAAGACCGTCCTCACGGCGGCCGAGGCCGAGATGAACGACGACACGGCGCTGCGCGAGCAGCTGCTCGCCGCCGAGATGCAGCGCGAGACGGGGGAGATCACGGACGAGGACTACGCCGAGATCGAGCGCGATCTCCTGGCCCGCATACGCGAGATCAAGGAGCGCCGCGAGGGTGGATCGGGGCCGCTCGCGTTCGGCGACGGTGAGCCGATCGAAAGCACCGCAGACAGCCGCTTCCTGGTAGAAGCGACCGTGTCCGGAGATTTCCACCACCCTGAGAGCGCTCCTCACACCACGGTCGTCGAAACCGAGCCCGCGCGCGGCGGCATCATTGGATCCCAGACCGGGCGTACCCTGTCGGTGCTCGACGTCGAACCGATCCATGCCGAAACGCTGAAGGCGCCTGCGCTGCCTCGGCCCGCCACCAAGCGGCGCCGCAGGAGCCTTATTCCCAGCCGTCGCCGGGCAACTGCGTCGCCGCGCGCGCCCAAGGCGAAGCCTCGTCGTCGCACCTCTTCAGCAAACACGCGAGCGAAGGCGGGTAAGATCCGCACGTCGTGAGCGTCAGGGTCAGTTACGTCTTCTGCCTGGTGCGCGGCGCCAGGCGGCCAGTCGTGCGCGATATTCCCGGCGGAATGCCGGGAGGCAGCGACCTGCGCGCGATCGAGGTCGGCGACCAGCTGTGGGCAATCGTGGAGACCGTTCGCGAGGCGGACTATGGCGAGGGCGCGCTTGTGCGCGGCCTGCAGAATCTCGACTGGGTCGGCGAGCGCGCCGTTGCGCACGAGCGAGTCATCGAGCGATTCCTCTCTGCGCCCGCCGTTCTTCCGATGCAGCTCTTCACGATGTTCACCTCCGATGAGCGCGTCGTGGAGCACGTGCGCGCCGACCGGCGCAGGATCGCCCGCATCCTCAAGCGGATCGATCGCAAAGTCGAATGGGGCCTCCGGCTCACGTGGGACGAGAAGGCCGCGCGCGAGAACGTCGAGCGCAAACACTTGCCACGCCGAAGCCGCGCGTTGTCGGCCGAGGCGGCGAAGGCGGGCGCGGACCCAAAGCATCCGCGCGAACGCGAGGGAGCGGCATATCTCGCGCGGAAGCGTGACATGCTCGACGTGAACCGGGCGCAGCTGGCCGAGGCGCGCGTGGAGGCAGGCCGCCTGTACAAGGCCATTTCGCGAGAAGCCACCGAAGCGCTACGGCGGACGAGCCTCGAGCGTGCGGCGCCGGGATCGCGGCTGCTGCTCGATGCCGCCTTCCTTGTCCCCGCGGCAAAGGCAGCAGCATTCCGTGCTTCGCTGCGCAAGCACACACGGGCCCTCCACGGATCCGGGGTGGCCGTTTCGTTCACCGGACCCTGGCCACCGTATAACTTCATCGAGCCGCCCCCGCGCGCAGGCACGTCGGCGCGGCAAGCGCGATGAGCCCCAGGAGGCGTAGAGGCGGACCTTTAGGTCCGCCTGAACCGACAGAGGCCGAACAGATTCTCGGACCCGAGGATGCCTCGCTTCTCGACATCGTCGACAACCTGCTGAACAAGGGGGTCGTCCTGAGCGGGGACATCACGATCGGCCTGGCGCAGGTCGACTTGGTGTACGCGCGACTCTCGCTGCTCCTGTCGGCCGCCGATCGCGTCCTGCCTGGCGAGGATACAGAGTTCGTCGAGCGCCATGAGGCGCGGCGCGCGCGGCGCGACGCTCGCCGCCGGGCGCGCGCGTGATCGTCTGCGTCTACGCGCTGATCGCATCCTCGTCCAGGGTCGTCGGCAGCGGAATGAGCGGCGAGCGCCTTCGCGCCGTCACGGCCGGCGGAATCGTGGCGTTGGTCGGCGAACTGCGACGGGCGCCGAAGCCGACCATGACGAACCTCCGGCGGTATGCGATCGTGATCGAAAAGGCCGCGGCGCAGACGCCGGCGATTCTCCCTGTCCGCTTCGGCACCGGTATGACTGACCTCGATGAGGTGACGTTTGTCTTGCGGACGCGGCAGGACGCGCTGCGGCGTCGGCTGCGCGCGGTTCGAGGCCGCAGCCAGATGACCATCCGCGTGGTGCTGGGGGGCTCGGGGTCAGGCTCGGGGTCAGACTCCGGTGAAGCGTCGTACGCGAGTCAGACTCGGGTGATCGGACGTTCACGAGTCAGACTCGAGAATGCGCCGACTCAAGGTACGCAGTATTTGCAACAGCGCGCAATAACCGCTGCACGGGCGCGTGAGATTCCTGGCTTCGCGCCGATTCGCGCGGCGGTGAAGCGCTGGGTCAAGGATGAACGTGTCGAAAAGCGGGCAGGCGTGGCCACCGTGAATCACCTCATCCCACGCAGCTCGGTCGGCACCTATCGGTCCGCAGTCGAACGTGCAGCTGAGCGCGCTGGTCTCCGGGTCGTGGTCACCGGTCCGTTTCCGCCGTACGCGTTCGCGGAGAATTGGTGACGGTGACGAGGACAACACCCGTGGCCAAAAAGACAGTCTCCCCACCCCGGCGACGCTCGAAGAAGGCCGTGCGCAAGTCGAAGGTTGTCGCCAAGCGCGGCGCGCTGACGGTCACCGAAGTGTCAAGGATCGACGATCTGCGCCGTGAGCTCGAGCGTTCGGCTGGAAGATCCTCCCCGCTGCGCTGGAACGCGGATCCCGACGATGTGCAGCGCTCCGTCGCGCAGCTGGTGTTGACGCTGGTCGAATTCATCCGACGGGTACTGGAGCGACAGGCGATCCGCCGCATGGAGGCGGGCACCATCACCGATCGACAGACCGAGGAGATCGGCCGCGCGCTGATGAAGCTCGAAGAAACGGTCGTCGAGATCGGCGCGAAGTTCGGCGTGCTGCCCGAGGATCTCAATCTCGACCTGGGACCTGTCGGGAAGCTGATGTAAATCCCAAATCCCAAGCTCCAAATCCCAAGCTCCAAATCCTAACTCCAAATCCCAGATACCGATGCTGAGTGCGCGCGTTTGGATTTGGTTTTTGGGATTTGGGATTTGGGATTTTGTTACTCGTCCGTCATGTCCTCGCGGTCGTTTTCAGACGTGGCGCTGTCGGGATCGATGTCGCGGTCGTCGACGTCGCCCAGGTCCTCGCCGCGCACTGCTCCGTCATAGCCGCGATTCCGCGTCGATTCGATCCCTTCGCGTTCCATTTCCTGGTCCCGATCGTTCGTGGACCGCACGCGATTGTGCTCGAGCTCGCTGTCCTCGTTCGCCCTCGGTCGCGTGTTCTCGAGCGTTTCTTCGGACTTGTTGCGGCGCTGCTCAGCCATGAACCCACCTCCATGGTCCGTGGCCGCAATGCCGATGCCAGTGGCGTGGGAGCCGGGGCCTTCCGGATCCGGTACGTCTGGGCCGGGCCCTTGTGGACCCGGCAATTCAAGTGATTCATATCCGCGGGGCCGCAGCCGGTCCGTTCGCGCCTGCAACCCCATCGCGGTCGCGGCGAATCCCTGTTCGATGAAGAGGCGTGCCGCAGGGTGTGTCGGTGCAGGCACCCCGTTAATCTCAGCGATCAGCATTCCCCGCCGTCCCTCGCGAGTGGCGGCGAGATGGAGCAGCATGCGCGCGGCCTCCCGGCCGACCCGCGAACGCGACGGTTCCGATTCCGGCAGGTAAAGCAGCAGCTCACGCTCGCCGCGGCGAAGATAGGCTGCCGCATGTCCGTCGACGAGCACCACCAGGGCGCCGGCAGCCCTCGTCGGACCGCGGCCTGATGCGGTGGGGTCAGCCGGTTCCGGCCACTTCACACTC
>Ga0114129_10005706_pt1 | contig 17633 bp, 11 predicted proteins | sample RhiMetdeltSRZDD1_FD_80071 | JGI IMG/M metagenome (GOLD analysis project Ga0114129, IMG submission 80071) | Populus rhizosphere microbial communities from Tennessee, USA - Rhizosphere MetaG P. deltoides SRZDD1 (version 2) (version 2) | ecosystem: Host-associated > Plants > Roots > Rhizosphere >...
AGCAGGAACTGGTGAACGCGCGGGTGGCGCTGGTGAGCGCGCAGCGCGACCGCGTGGTCGCCTCCTACACGCTGCTCTCGGCGGTGGGGCGGCTGTCGCCGCAGGTGCTCGGCCTGCGGGTGCTGGTCTACGACGCCAACGTGCACTACCAGCAGGTGCGCGATGTCTGGGCCGGTGTGCGCACCCCCGACGGACGCTAGCGGCGCGCACGTCAGTTCGCATGTCGACAGTTGATTGTGCGGACAGGGTTTTCCATCTGCCAAAGCGGTACTCCTCTAGCGTATAAACGGCATACGACAGCGATTCGCGCCGGCGGAGTCGCCGTTGCGCGAAGCACGGGCAGCGTGTCGGGGTTGTTGAGCGAATGACGCAAACGGCGAAGGCGCAAGAGCCCTCGATGGAGGAAATCCTTGCCTCCATCCGGCGCATTATCGCGGACGATGATGCGAGCAAACCTGCCAAGCCGTCTGAAAGTGCGGCGCCGCCGAAGCCATCGTCTGCTATCGCTCCTCCGCCCAGCCGCCCGCCGCCTATGCCATCAAAAGCTGCAACGCCGCCGCCCGCGCCGAAGCCTGCGGCGCCAAGCCTGCCCGCATCGAACAGTCAGGAAGACATCGAGGCAATGCTGGCCGAGCTCGATGGATCGAAGGCCACGCCCGGGTTGATCTCGAACGAAACGATCGCCGCTGTTGACAGCGCCTTCAGTATGCTCGCGCACACCATCATCGGACAAAATGCGCGCACGCTCGAAGATCTGGTCAAGGAAATGCTGCGGCCGATGCTCAAGTCCTGGCTCGACGACAATCTGCCTGGTCTCGTCGAACGCATCGTGCGCGCCGAGATCGAGCGCGTCTCGCGCGGACGCTAACTCCTAAAGACGTCCGTTTGTCCCCACGAAGGTGCGGACCCAGCAAGACTTGCGATTTCTCCCAATGCAGACTGGATTCCGCTTCCCGCTTCGCCAAAGCGAAGCCGTTTTGGCTTCACGGCGGCGGAATTTGTTTCGAGCTTGCAAATAAACTTTAGGTTTCCGTATTGGTGCGTTTCTTCAGCGCGCGCGCAAACCGCAAAGCCACTGCAAGCAGGCCTGCCGCCGCGATCAGGAACACAGGCACGGCGGTGAAGCGGTCGAAAATCACTCCGTTAATCACGACCCCCAGCGTTTGCCCGAGATAGAGCGCGGAGGAAAAAATCGCGACCGCGGTGCCGCGTGCTTCGGGCGTCATCTGCGTGGCGTTCGTCTGCAATGTATTGTGCAGCATGTAGTAGCCAAGGCCGATCGTCGTGATGGCTAGCGGTGCCATGTAGGCGTGCGGGGCAAAGGCGATCGTCGCGTAGGCAAGCGCCAGCAGCGCACCGCCGCCGGTGACCAGTCCGATTTGCCCAAGCCGGTTCACGAGCCCGCGCACCGAAAGGCTGTAAATGAGGCCGCCAATTGCGAAAGCGCTGACGAACAAACCTACGAGAGAGAAACTGATCCCAAAGCGCAGATGAAGATCGGCGCCGACATATGCGAAGGCGCCGAACATGAACAGGCTTTCGATGAATCCCATCGCGATCACCGCGCGTGCCCATGGCGCGCGGAGTACGGTTGCGTTATCGGTGACAAATCCGCGCGAGCGCGTGGCGCTGGCATGGCCAACATGCGTGATCGGGTTGCGGAAGAATTCGATCAGCAGAGCAATGGTCGCGATGGCGAACAGCGCGGCGAGAAAAAAGAACACCTGCCGCCAGCCGAAGAAATCGCCGAGAACGCCGCCGGCCGCCTGGCCAAACAACTGGCCGAGGATTTGCCCGGACAGGAAGGTGCCAAGCACCTGCTGGCGGCGCTCGTATGGAACAACATCGCCAAGGAAAGCCATCGCCAGCGGAATGATCCAGCCGGCGGATAGACCGCATGCAAGGCGTGCTGCGACCAGCGCCGGCAGCGATCCCGCAAGCCCGCACAGGAGCACCAGCACGGTCGACATCGCCGCGGCGGCCGTGACGCAGGCGTATTTGCCGAAGCGGTCTCCTACGGGGCCGATGATGAGCTGAACCGAGCCGTGCGCCAGCGCATAGGCGGTGACCACGACCGAGGCGGCGCCGACGCTGACGCCGAAGTCGGCGGCGATCTGCGGCAGCAGGGAATCCGACACCCGCACCATCGACTGGCTGGCGAAGGAGGCAAGCGCAAGCAGTGTGATGGCGCTGGTCGCGCTGCCGCGCGAAACTGGCAGTTTGGGAGACAAAGTTGACTCCGGAGCGTCCGGCGGGCTTTCTACCGCCCACTACTTAGCTTAACCGTTCGCCCCCGCGAAGGCGGGGACCCAGCGCAGCCTGACAGTCACGGTGCTGGATTCCTGCATGCGCGGGAATGACGGGAAAATGTTCGAGGTCGGCCGCGTAGCGTAACCCAACATCTCCGATGATCGACAAGACTTACCAGCCCTCTGAGGTCGAGGGCCGCATCTACCGGGCTTGGGAAGAGGCGGGCGCCTTCCGCGCCGGCCGGCCGGAGCGCGCGCAGGCCGAGCCTTACTCGATTGTCATTCCGCCGCCGAACGTCACTGGTTCATTGCACATGGGCCACGCGCTAAACAACACGCTGCAAGACATTCTCTGCCGCTTCGAGCGCATGCGCGGAAAGGACGTCCTCTGGCAGCCGGGTACCGATCATGCCGGCATCGCGACGCAGATGGTGGTCGAGCGGCAGCTGATGGAGCGCCAGGAAAAGGGCCGGCGCGATATGGGGCGCGAAGCCTTCCTCACGCGCGTCTGGAAGTGGAAGGCCGAGAGCGGCGGTACAATCGTCAACCAATTGAAACGGCTCGGCGCCTCGTGCGACTGGTCGCGCGAGCGCTTCACCATGGACGAAGGGCTGTCGCGTGCCGTCATTAAAGTTTTTGTAGAACTTTATCGCGCGGGTCTCACCTACAAGGACAAGCGGCTGGTCAACTGGGATCCGAAGCTGCTCACGGCCATTTCGGATCTCGAGGTTATCCAGGTCGAAACTAAGGGTTACCTCTGGCATCTTCGTTATCCGCTTGAGGGCAAGGCGTTCAATCCGGACGATCCGTCGACCTTCATTGTTGTAGCGACGACGCGCCCCGAGACAATGCTCGGCGATACCGCGGTCGCAGTGCATCCCGACGACGAGCGCTACAAGAAATTGGTCGGCAAGAAGCTGATCCTGCCGCTCGTCGGCCGCAGAATCCCGATCATTGCCGACGAGTATTCCGATCCCGAGAAGGGAAGCGGCGCGGTCAAGGTCACGCCGGCGCACGACTTCAACGATTTTGAAGTCGGCAATCGGCATAACCTGCCTCAGATCAATATCTTCAGCGTCGATGCCAAGCTTCAGCTGAAAGATAATGCGGACTTTGTTGCCGACGTGCCGAAGTCTGCCGATCTCGATGCCACGCTCGCCATGCACGGCCTGGACCGTCTTGCCGCGCGCAAGGCAATTCTCGCCCGGCTGGAAGAAAAAGGGCTGGTCGCGAAGACCGAGCCGCAGTCGCACGTCGTCCCCTACGGCGACCGCTCGAATGTCGTGATCGAGCCGTTCTTGACCGACCAGTGGTATGTGAATGCGAAAGAGCTGGCGAAGCCGGCGATCGCCGCCGTGCGCGCGAGCAAGACGAAGTTCGTTCCGAAGAATTGGGAGAAAACCTATTTCGACTGGATGGAGGACATCCAGCCCTGGTGCATTTCACGCCAGCTCTGGTGGGGCCACCAGATTCCGGCCTGGTACGGCCCTGACGGGAAAGTGATTGTCGCAACGACCGAGGCCGAGGCACAGGCCGAGGCCGACAGGCACTATGGCAAGAAGACGGCTCTGACACGCGATGAGGACGTGCTCGACACCTGGTTTTCGTCTGCGCTGTGGCCTTTCTCGACGCTCGGCTGGCCGGACGAAACTCCCGAACTCAAGCGCTACTACCCGACCTCCACGCTCGTCACTGGTTTCGACATTATCTTCTTCTGGGTCGCGCGCATGATGATGATGGGTCTCCATTTCATGAAGGAGATTCCATTTCATGACGTCTACATCCACGCGCTGGTCCGCGACGCCTCCGGCGCGAAGATGTCGAAGTCCAAAGGCAACGTCATCGATCCCCTCGCGCTGATCGATGAATATGGCGCGGACGCGTTGAGATTTACGCTCGCGGCGATGGCGGCGCAGGGCCGCGACATCAAGCTGTCGACACAGCGTGTCGAGGGCTACCGCAACTTCGCGACCAAGCTGTGGAACGCCGCGCGGTTTGCCGAGATGAATGAGTGCGCGACTGGCAGCGCGTTCGATCCGAAATCGGCCAAGGAAACGCTTAACCGCTGGATCGCACATGAAACGGAAAAGGCTGCCACGGAAATCACCGAAGCGATCGAAGCCTATCGGTTCAACGACGCCGCGGCCGGCATCTATCGCTTCGTTTGGAATATTTATTGCGACTGGTATCTGGAGCTGGCGAAGCCGCTTCTCACCGGGTCGGATGGTGCGGCCAGGGACGAAACGCGCGCGATGGTCGCCTGGGCGCGCGACGAGATCCTTAAATTGCTTCACCCGTTCATGCCGTTTATTACAGAAGAGCTGTGGGCCGTTACTGGAAGGCACGACACGCAGCTGACCCTCGACAAGTGGCCGGGACGTACCGGCCTCACGGACGACAGGGCCGAAGCCGAAATCGGCTGGGTGATCGATCTTGTCACCGCCATCCGCTCGGTGCGGGCCGAAATGAACATCACCGCGGCAATCCCGCTGGTGCTTGCGGGGGCGTCGGCAGAAAGCGGGGCTCGCGCCGAGCGCTGGGCCGAATTCATCAAGCGTCTCGCGCGGGTGTCCGAAATTTCCTCTGCGGCGACTGCGCCGCAAGGCTCCGTGCAACTCATTGTGCGCGGGGAGACCGCAGCGCTGCCGCTCAAGGGTGTGATCGATGTTGCCGCGGAGCGCGCACGCCTGACCAAGGAAATGCAGAAGGCGGATGCGGACATTGCGCGCGTCGATGCCAAGCTGAACAATCCGAATTTCATGGCGCGCGCGCCTGAAGAAGTGGTCGAAGAGGAAAAGGAACGGCGCGAGGAAGCGGTCGCGCGCAAGGCCAAGATCGCCGAAGCGCTCGAGGGGTTGAAGGGGGCAGGGTAATTTGCAGCCATCTCCGCCTCGTCCTGAGGAGCGACCGAAGGCCGCGTCACGACGGATGAGGCGGCCTCATGCTTCGAGACACGGTTGCTCCACGGCGCTCCTCAGCACGAGGCCCTGAGAGGAACGACAATCAATGCTCGATCCAAACAACCGTCCCGGCGGTGACACCCTCGTCCTCACCGCAAAAAGCGCCAACAAGATTCAGTGGTTCGACGCCGGCACGCTTGGGCATCTTGCCGATCTCGATATGCCGGCGTCGACGCACGAGTTGATCCGCTCGCCGGATGGCAGCAAGCTCTACGCGTCCATATACGGCGGTGGCATTTTCGGGAAGAACAAGGACCCCGACCGCCGCATCGCGGTGATCGATCTCGCATCGAAATCGCTCGAGCGCACCATCGATGTTAGCGCGAATATCGCGCCGCACGGCGTCATGATGGATGCGCGCGGCACGCTATGGTCGACAGCCGAGCTCGGCAATGCGGTTCTCGCGGTTGATCCGGAGACCGGCCAGATCGAGCGCATCGATATCGGTGGATCACCGCACTGGATCGCGGTCAGCCATGCGACCGGAAAGCTGTTCGCCTCGTTCAAGACAAAGGAAGCGGTGGGGGTGGTCGACACAGCCTCGCGCAAGGTCGTCGGTACCATCGCTATACCGCATGGCGCCGAGGGCATTGCGACCTCTCCGGACGGCGAAACGTTGTTTGTCTGTGCTCACTGGGAGGGCGTTGTGCACGTGTTCGACGCCAGGACGCACGCGCTGCGCAAGACCATCGCCATCGAAGGCGCGCCGGGCGAGGCCAACCAGCTGCGGCGGGTGCGCGTCTCGCCCGATGGGCAATATTTGTGCGCGTCCTCGCACGTCGATGATTTCGCTGCGGTGTACGATGCCGCGACATTGAAGCAACTCGGCGGCTTTGGTACCCCAAAAGCCCCCATGGGCTTCGGGTTTGCCGGCGATGGCAAGCGTGCTTTCCTCTGCTGCCACGATGCCGCCGTGACGCTCGAATTCGACTTGCCGGGCGCAAAGATCACGCGGCAATTTCCAACCGCGGCCGGGTGCGAGTTCGTGATTTCGTACTAGTGTCCGCGTAGCCGTCTGGTCGTCATGGCTGTCGCCGCCATCCACGCCTTGCTGCCCTTAAGTCAGCGAAGACGTGGATGCCCGGCACAAGGCCGGGCATGACGAGAAATTAGCCGTGCCAAACAGTATTACCGAAACGGCTTGCTTAGAAACTTCGACCCTTTCAGCCCGTAGCGCCACGGTTTCTCCGCGGCCTTGGTGATGCCGATACGCACGCCGGTCACCACACCTGGCAGTTCGCCGCGCGCGCACAGCTCGAATGGCGCGCGATCGAGCGGCAGGCCATTGTGTTGTCTGGTAACACCGAGCGCCTCGCAGAGTTTGCCTGGGCCGGAGCACAGGTCGCGCTGCTCGCGCAGGCCGCGGCGGCGGCGCATCACGGCGAGCCCTTCCGTCGGCTCGACTGCCCGGATGAGCACGGCGCTGGCGCTGCCTTCCTCCTCGCACACGAAGTTGAGGCACCAGTGAATTCCGTAAGAGCGGTAGACATAGGCATAGCCGGCTGGACCAAACATTACCGCATTGCGGTCGGTGCGGCCATTATAGGAATGCGCGGCCGGGTCGGTGTGGTGGTAGGCCTCGACTTCGACAACAACGCCGCCAGTGCCGTCGATGAGCAGCGTCGCGCCGATCAGCTCGGGCGCGACGACATGCACCGAGCGGTCAAAAAATGAGCGGCGAAGGCGGCGGGGATGCGGCATGGGTCCGGTGCTGATCAGTACCACGTAGGGACGTGCGTCACCCACGTTCGTCCCCGCGGAAGCGGGGACCCAGGTCCTGTCGAAGACCGGATGCCCGCTTTCCACCTTCGCGCTCCGCGCTTCGGCGGACTCAAACCCGCCGAAACTAGCAAAGCGAACGGAGGCTGGGTCGCGGAGACTGACGGATTGGATCGAGGCGCCTGGCCACAACGTCCCATCGGTCGGCGGCGGTTCTCTCAGGCTTCCTCCCCAGTTATCCCCAAATGCGGGAATCCCCTGCCTCCCCAGTTATCCCCAAATGCGGGAATCCCCTGCGACCTCGCAGGCAGCTCGGCCTAACGGCTCAGCCGAAAAGCCTCGTTCCAAGTGATGACAGCGGGCAACACCTGTGTCTGGTTTACAACACTGCGAGAACATTTAAGTCCATGACCAAATCGCCCCCGATGACGCCGCGATTCGGCCATACCATTCAACCACATCGATGCCGCCAAGCCCGGCGCCCTTTTTCAGGGCCGGCGGGTCGACCCGGCAACGATCTACCGGGGCTGGGCGGCAAGGAAACAATGGACGCCAAAAGCAGTCTGAAGTCGAAACTTCCGAGTCGGCACGCCACCGAGGGACCGGACCGGGCGCCGCATCGCGCCTTCTATTACGCGATGGGCCTGACACCGGAGCAGATCCACCAGCCGTTTGTAGGAGTAGCGACCTGCTGGAACGAGGCGGCACCCTGCAACATCGCCCTCATGCGCCAGGCCCAGGTCGTGAAGAAAGGCGTGGCCGCGGTTGGCGCCACCCCTCGGGAGTTCTGCACGATTACGGTGACCGACGGCATTGCTATGGGTCATGCCGGCATGAAGGCCTCGCTGCCGTCACGCGAGGTGATTGCCGACAGCGTTGAGCTTACGGTGCGTGGCCATGCTTATGACGCGCTGATCGGAATTGCCGGCTGCGACAAGTCGCAACCCGGCATGATGATGGCGATGTGCCGCCTCAACGTTCCGGCGATCTACATCTACGGCGGATCGATCCTACCCGGCACGTTCAAGGGCAAGGCGGTCACTATACAGGATGTCTACGAGGCGGTCGGCAAGCACTCCGTCGGGCAGATGTCCGACGAGGACCTCGACATTCTCGAGCAGAATGCATGCCCTTCGGCCGGCGCCTGTGGTGCGCAGTTCACCGCCAACACGATGGCGACGGTATCGGAGGCCATTGGCCTCGCGCTTCCTTACTCGGCGGGGGCGCCGGCTCCTTACGAAATTCGCGACAAGTTCTGCATGCTTGCGGGCGAGATGATCATGGAATTGATCGTCAAGAGAATCCGCCCGCGCGATATCGTTACGCGAAAAGCGCTGGAAAACGCCGCAGCCGTCGTTGCCGCAACCGGCGGCTCAACCAATGCTGCACTGCATCTGCCCGCGATCGCGAATGAATGCGGTATCAAATTTACCCTTTCTGACGTGGCCGAAATCTTCAAAAAGACTCCTTATGTCGCAGATTTGAAACCAGGTGGCCGTTATGTCGCCAAGGATATGTTCGAGGCTAGCGGCGTGCCGCTCTTGATGAAAACGCTCCTGGATCACGGCTATCTGCACGGCGATTGCCTGACGGTAACCGGTCGCACGATCGCCGAAAATCTGAAAAACGTGAAATGGAATTCCGACCAGGATGTCGTGCATCCTGCAGACAAGCCGTTGCTGGCGACCGGCGGCGTGGTCGGGCTCAAGGGCAACCTCGCGCCAGAGGGCGCGATCGTGAAAATCGCCGGCATGAAAACGCTCAAATTTAACGGCCCGGCGCGCTGCTTTGATGGCGAGGAAGCCTGCTTCGACGCGGTCAAGAACCGCAAATACAAGGACGGCGACGTGCTGGTGATCCGCTACGAGGGACCGCGCGGCGGTCCCGGCATGCGCGAGATGCTGTCTACCACCGCGGCGCTGTACGGCCAGGGCGCCGGCGAGAAGGTCGCGCTGATCACCGACGGACGCTTCTCCGGCGCAACACGCGGGTTCTGCGTCGGCCACGTCGGTCCGGAGGCTGCGGTCGGGGGGCCGATCGGGCTCATTCGTGACGGCGACATCATCGAGATCGATGCGGTGACAGGTACCCTCGACGTCAAGCTTTCCGCGGACGAATTGGCCAAGCGCAAGGGCCAATGGAAGGCGCGCGAGAGCGAATACGGATCCGGTTACTTGTGGAAATACGCGCAACAGGTTGGTCCCGCCGTCAACGGCGCAGTGACGCACCCCGGCGGTGCGGCCGAGAAAGAGTGCTATGCGGACAGTTGAGAGCCTGTTGCGTGCATTGCTGATTGGTGGCCTGTTGGCCACCGCGCCCGCACACGCGCTCGACGGCAGCAAGACCGACGCCAGCGTGGGTCCGCCGCCAATGACGCCGATGGAGGCGTTCCGCTCGGGCGCGAACTGGCTCAAGGCAGGCGAGACGGTCAAGGCGGTGAACTCGCTCGAATATGCCGCCGAGAAAGGCCACGCCATTGCGCAGTGGAAGCTTGGCCGCATGTATGCGGAGGGCGATGGAGTTACCCAGAACGACCTCAAGGCGTTTGAATATTTCCGCCGCATCGCCGACAGCCACGCCGACGACAATCCGGACACGCCGCAGGCGCGCTTTGTCGCCAACGCGTTCGTTGCGCTTGGACACTATTACCTGGACGGCATTCCGAAGACCGACATCAAGCCCGACCCGCAACGGGCGCGCGAAATGTTCGCTTACGCGGCGTCATACTTCCGCGATCCCGACGCGCAATACTATCTCGCGCGGCTCTATCTCAACGGCACCGGTGCATCCCGCGATCCGCGCCAGGCCGCGCGCTGGTTTGCGCTTTCAGCGCAGAAGGGCCAGTGCGAGGCGCAAGCGATGCTCGGCGCCATGCTGTTCGAGGGTGATCACGTTCCGCGCCAGGCCGCGCGAGGGCTGATGTGGCTCGCGCTCGCCAAGGACAACGCGCGCGCTGACCAGGGCTGGATCACCAAGCTCTATGACAGCGCGATGAAGCAGGCGAGCGAGGACGAGCGCGCGTTGGCCGCCGTCTATCTCCGCAACTGGCTCGAGATACGGCGGGAGTAGGTCAGAAACAAAACTGATTTTTGTCATGGCCGGGCTTGTGCCGGGTATCCACGTTTCTCGACCCGCCCGGCAGTCAAGACGTGGATGCCCGGCCCAAGGCCGGGCATGACGACTGAGCGTCACCGTCCCACAATATCCAGATCCACATAAACCGGGACGTGGTCGGACGGCCTGTCCCAGCCGCGCACGTGACGGTCGATGCCGGCGGCAAACAGGCGGTCGGCAGCTTGCGGCGACATCAGCAAGTGATCGATGCGAATGCCGTCATCCTTGGGCCAGGCGCCGGCCTGATAATCCCAGAACGTGTAAAGATCGGGCGCATCGCTGACCGCGCGTATTGCATCGGTCAGTCCGAGATTGATCAACGTGCGGAATTTCTCCCGCGTCTGAGGGAGAAAGAGTGCGTCGTTTTTCCACGCCTCCGGGCGACGAACGTCGGCGGCGGCCGGGATCACGTTGTAATCGCCGGCCAGCAGCATCGGCTCTTCCAGTTTAAGCCGCTCATGCGAGAAATTAATGAGCCGCCCCATCCAGTTGAGTTTGTACGCATACTTGTCGCTTTGCGGCGGGTTGCCATTGGGCAGATAGAGGCTGACCACGCGCACTACGCCGCTCTTGGTTGAAACGATTGCTTCCAGAAAGCGGGCCTGCACGTCGGCGTCGTCGCCGATCAGTCCGGGCGCCACCTCGTCAAATGGAAACTTCGACAGGAGCGCGACACCGTTGAAGCTCTTTTGCCCATGCACGGCCACGTTGTAGCCGAGCGCCTCGAATGGCTCGCGCGGGAAGGCGTCATCAGTGCATTTGATCTCCTGCAGGCAGACAATGTCGGGCTGCCGCTCCGTGAGCCAGGTCTGCAGATTGTCCATGCGCTGGCGGATGGAGTTGACGTTCCAGGTGGCAATACGCATGGTTTTTGGGAGTCCGGGAAGGCGAATAAGGCTGTATTCACCGTGTTTACCTGCAAGCGCAGGGATATGCACTGGTAAACGTTTATATGCTAGGACAAACGGCAACGCGGGGGCCAAATGGTTGCAGAAAACAAGCCATTCCGCGAAATTAGGGAGTGTCCGGGCAGGCGCACATGAGTCCGGACCGAAAACTGCCGATGATCAAGCGAATTTGGCTCATTGCGGGGGCGGCCCTTGCCCTGGTCGGCATAGCCGTGTTTGCCCGCGGTTTTTGGACCACGGACGGGGCTGCCGCCCGTTCGCAGGGCCAGGCGCCCGTCGTTCCGGTGGAAACCGCTACCACTGACCGCAAAACGATGCCAGTGCGTCTGATCGCCCGCGGCAATGTCACACCCATGGCCAGCGTTGCCATCAAGACGCAGGTCGACACCACGATCACCGGCGTCCACTTCCGCGACGGCGCCATGGTGCAAAAAGGTGATTTGCTATTCACGCTCGATTGCCGGCAGATCCAGGCCGACATGAAGCGTGTGCAGGCGGTAATCGACGGCGCGCAATCCACGCTCGAGCAATCGCAGCGCGACGTGGAGCGCTATACCGAGCTTGCGGCGCGGAACGCTACGCCGATCGTCACGCTTAATAACGCGCAGACGGCGGTCAACGTCTCGCGTGCGACTGCTGAATCGAATCGCGCGCAGCTCGAAAATCTGAAGGTTCAACTCGATTTCTGCTCGATCCGGGCGCCGATTTCCGGACGCATCAGCATGGCTAACGTCAAGGTCGGAAATTTCGTGCGTCAGGCCGATACGACCCCGATGGCGACAATCAACCAGACGATGCCGGTCTATGTCAGCTTCACGGTCCCGCAGAAAAATCTTCCCGACATCCGCAAAGCCATCGCTGCCGAAACCGCAACCGTGGAAGCGATCGTGCCGGGGGAACAGAAGCGGGCCACCGGCCAGGTCACGATGATCGAGAATACGGTCGATACCGCGACTGGCATGGCCATGGTGCGCGCCACCATGCCGAACCAGGACGAGGTGCTTTGGCCCGGCACGCTGGTGAACACCGAGATGACCCTGCGGAGTGAAGAGGGCGTCGTGGTGCCGTCCAATGCCGTGCAAATCAGCCAGACGGGTACGTTCGTTTTTGTCGTGAAAGATGGCGCCGCGCAGATACAACCGGTGAAGGTCGAGCGCCAGGTCGGCACCGAAAGCGTGATCGCATCCGGTCTCAATGGGGGAGAGACGGTTGTCACGGAAGGACAGTTGCTGTTGTCGAACGGCACACGCGTGAACCCGCGTCCGCCCAAGGTCGCGGGTAACTAAGCCATGACCATCTCGGAAACTTGCATCCGCCGCCCGGTGCTGACAACGCTGGTGACTGCGTCGTTGATCGTTTTCGGCATATTCGCTTATCGACTACTGCCGGTGGCGGCCTTGCCCGCAGTCGATTTCCCGACCATCCAGATCACAGCACAATTTCCCGGCGCCAGTCCGGAAACGATGGCGTCGTCAGTTGCATCGCCGATTGAACGTCAACTGTCGACGATCTCCGGCATCTCGTCGATGAACTCGACGTCCTCGCTGGGCCTGGCGCAAATCACCATTCAGTTCGATCTCGGCCGCAATATTGACGGCGCCGCGCTTGACGTGCAGACCGCGCTTGCGACAGCGGCACGCCTGCTACCAATCGAGATGACGACACCGCCGTCATTCCGCAAGGTGAATCCGGGTGATTTCCCGGTGCTCTATATCAGCCTGCGGTCCGATAGCGTCCCACTGTCGACCGTTGACGATTACGCAGAAACCGTTCTGGCGCCGCAAATCTCGCAATTGCCGGGCGTTGCGCAGGTTCTGGTTTATGGCGCGCAGAAGTTCGCCGTTCGAGTTCAGGTCAATCCAACCGAGGCAGCTGCCCGGAACATTTCGCTCGAGGATGTGCGCAGCGTCGTAGCCAAGGCCAATTCGAGCACCCCCGTCGGTGTTCTGACCGGACCGAAGCAAAGCGTCACGCTGGCCGCGACCAGCGCGATGCCGCGCGCCGCCGACTATCGTGACGTCGTCGTCGCCTACCGCAACGGCTCCCCGATCAAGCTCAATCAAATCGCGCGCGTCATCGACAGCGTCGAGAACGACAAGATCGCCACCTGGTACAACGGCGAACGCGCCATTGTGCTCGCGATCCAGCGTCAGCCCGATGCCAACACTGTCCAGGTCGTCGACCTCGTGCGTCAAAGCCTGCCGGCGATGCGGGCGCAGGTGCCGCCTTCGATTCAGATGGAGCCCTTGTTCGACCGCTCGCTATCCATTCGCGCGGCGGTCATCGATGTGCAGGAGACGCTGGGGATCGCCATCGCGCTCGTTATCATGGTGATCTTCCTGTTCCTGCGGAAAGTCTCGGCCACGATCATTCCGGCGCTCGCAGTTCCCGTATCGCTGGTTGGCACCTTCGCAGCGATGTACGCCTTCGGCTACTCGATCAACAACATGACGCTGCTGGCCCTTACGCTTTCAGTCGGCTTCGTAGTCGATGACGCGATCGTGATGCTGGAAAATATCGTGCGGCACATCGAAGGCGGCATGCGACCGTTCGAAGCTGCGCTGAAGGGCTCGCGCGAAATCGGCTTTACCATCATATCGATCACCTTCTCGCTGATCGCGGTGTTCATCCCGGTCTTGCTGATGGGCGGCATGGTGGGCCGCGTGTTCCGCGAGTTTGCGGTGTCGATCGCGGTCGCAATCGTGGTCTCCGGCTTTGTATCGCTGACGCTGACCCCGATGTTGTGCGCGCGCGTGCTCCGTAGTCATCGGCCCGAAGGTGAAAAACAGTTTTTCGTGCTGCGCATGTTCGAGCGATTTTTCGAAGGCATGCTGAGTGCCTATCAATGGACCCTCGACCGTGTACTCAAGTTCAAATCGATCATGCTCCTGGTCACGATCGCCACGTTCTTTGTCACCATCGTTCTTTATGTGGTCGTGCCCAAAGGTTTCTTCCCGACCGAAGATACCGGTTACGTTGTCGGCATCACGGAAGGCGCGACTGACGTGTCTTTCCCGGCGCTATCGGACCTTCAGCGCAAGGTCGCCGAGATTGTGCGCGCAGATCCGGCGGTGGCCTACGTAAACTCGACGGTCGGCACCGGCGGCCCTAATTCGGTCGGCAACAGCGGCCGGATGCTGGTGGCGCTCAAGCCACGCAAAGAGCGCGACAACCTGCAGACGATTCTCGCGCGGCTGCGCCAGACAGTCAATGTCGTGCCGGGCATCGCGATTTATTTCCAGCCGATCCAGAACATCAATCTCGGCGGCAAGCTGGCCAAGAGCCAGTATCAATATACGCTACAATCCAACGACACAGCTACGCTCTACCGTCTCGCGCCCGAACTGCGCGAAAAAATTTCGCGAATTCCCGGCCTGCTCGATGTCACCACCGACCTCTATGTGACCAACCCGCAAGTGACGATCGAGGTCGACCGGGAGAAGGCGGCCGTCTACGGCGTCACGGTCGATCAGGTCCGGCAGGAGCTCTATAACGCGTTCGGCGTGCGGCAGGTCGCCACAATCTACAGCCCGGTCAACTACTATCAGGTCATTCTGGAGACCCAACCGGACTTTCAGGTCAGTCCTGATGACTTGGCCCGCGTGTATCTGAAGACATCGAACGGCACCACCGTGCCGCTCTCGGCCGTCACCCGGTTCGAGCGCACGGTCGGCCCACTGACGGTCAATCACCAGGGACAGCAGCCGGCAGTGACCATTGCTTTCAATCTTGCGCCGGGGGTTTCACTCGGTCAGGCCGTCGATGCGATTCAGAATCTCGAGCTGGAACAGCGGCTGCCTGCAACGATTACGACGGGTTTCCAGGGCACCGCGCAGGTGTTCCAGGACTCCTTGCGTGGGCAGGGGATCCTGATCCTGGCAGCAATATTTGCCGCCTATGTCGTGCTCGGCATCTTGTATGAGAGCTTTATTCATCCGATCACCATCATTTCCGGACTCCCGTCCGCGGGCATCGGCGCGATTCTGACCCTGATGCTGTTCCGCATGGACTTGTCGGTGATCGCGATGATCGGCATCGTGATGCTGGTCGGCATCGTCAAAAAGAACGCGATCATGATGATCGACTTCGCTATTGAAAGGCGGCGCGTAGGCTTGTCGGCGGAGGCCGCGATCCGCGAAGCCGCGATCCTTCGCTTCCGCCCCATCATGATGACAACCTTCGCCGCGATCTTCGGCGCGCTGCCGATCGCGCTCGGAACTGGCGCGGGCGCTGAACTGCGGCAGCCCCTTGGCGTTGCAGTGGTCGGCGGCCTGCTGCTCTCGCAGTTGCTCACGCTCTACATCACGCCGGTGATCTATCTTTATCTCGATCGCTTCGATCGGCTGCTCAAGCGTCGCCTTGAGCCACAGCTCGAAGAAGTCAAGGAAGCCCCACCAGCGGTTGCGGCCGAATAGCAGCTACGAATAATCCCACCCATGGCAGGACGTAGGCTAGGTCAGGTGGTGTTTATCGCTTGGGCTTTCCGCCCTCAAGTACCAAGGGGAGTGCAATGCACAATATCTGTGCCCAGGTGAGTCTAAGACTTTGATTTCATTCGAGCGACGTGAGAACGAAACGAGAGTTGGACCCAATATGGGACCCAAACTATTCCAGAATTGCTTTCGACAGGCTGCCGACGATGTCGGCGGCGGTCTTGTCGGCCTTCTTGGTCCGCTTGGCGTAGCTCCGCAGAAGCACCGCCGGATCGTGACCGCACCGATCGGCAACCACATGCACCGGAATTCCAGCATCAAGTAATACGGCCTCATGACTCCGCGCAAGCCATGGAAGCGCTGACCAGGGAAACGCTTGCGGGCTCGCGCCTCGAAGCAACGTGTGAGCGTATCGACCGCCTGGGTCTGGTTAAGTCCACGCCACAGGGCGAGGGGAATATCAGCGATCCCTCGGGCAGCTTAATCAACGACAAGTCCACCTGGGTGCCACTCGGTACGCCAGCGACCAGACGTAAGTGCTGTTCTTTGATGGAGAGCAACAAACGCACAAGGGCGTCATCAATCTGAATCGTTCGCTTATGCTTAATCTCGCTTTGGTCCCTTCAGTCTGCGCTGCCCTTTCGTTTCCTCCAGCGAGCGTTCAATCCTCAGCATCCTCGCAACCGAATCAAGGTCGCGCCATTGCAGCGCCAATATCTCATTACGCCTTGCGCCGGTGTGAACCGCAACCGCGACAATTCCGTATAGAGCCGAGCCCTTGAAGTCTTGCTATGAAAAAAGTTTTGCGACCTATGTCCGGGTTGGAGGGCATAATCCAGGAGCGTTACGGCATTGGGAAGAACCAAGTAAGGAAAGACGTTGATACTTGGTTAGAGTCAGTGTGACAGCACTCAATACAATCCTAAACATGTAGCCGGTAACGGACAGGCCCCACAGCAAAGAGCAAGGGCTGCTGGCCCAGCAGCCCTTGCTCTCGCATGTCACCCTATCGGCTCAGGGAACGGGGGAGGCGAGCCGATAGCATTACGCCAACTCGCCTCAAGGCAAGATCGTTCCTCCAGTCCACCAATTAGGTCGCCGCCCTTGGTCCTTAGAACCTTCCGCCCTGCCAATTGGAACTTTCCTCGCCTACGGTGTTTGTGTGTATAACCCAACATGAAAACGCAGATCGTGCCCGCGCTGAGCGGATCTTCAAGGCGCGCGAGCGTCGAGAAGCCGGTGCTCCAAAGGCGACCGCAGATTATTACGCAGCGCTGCAGAGGATTCGCGACCGCACTCAATAGCTGAGACGATTGCGTCTCGCCCGCGAAGCGTGAGAGAAACTGCGAGCCGGTTAGCGTGCACCGCTTCATCAACCGTCCCATTCGGCTTAGGGTCTCGGCGACACGTTACGATTAGGCCGACCATCGCGCTTTGAAATCCGCCATCGCTTGCTCGCGGCTCTGTGAATAACCGCGATTGTAAACTGACGGTGGGACTTCGCGTGCCGTTATCGTCCCGCCACTACCGAACCACCAAATTGGCGAGCAAACTTCTCAGCATCGGTCAAACTGGCAAAGCGCCAGCGAACAGATCGGCGGCCATTCTTCTCATATATCTTGTACACCGGATGCGCGACTATGCCGAGGCGAGCGTGGAAATCATACATGGCCCGCTTGCGTAGGCCCCGTACAGGTTCGGCAATCTCGACAACATACGGGAAGTTTAACCGGCGCATCGCGATCCCAAAAACTCAAGGCTACTGTTTGGGCGGGCCGTCCACGGGCGGCATGTTGCCGGACATTCTATGTAGCTGTCGCTGGCGGGACTGAGCTAACTGCTCCCAGGTCTCGGCCATTTGCTCAAGCTGCTGGCGGTGCGCGGCTGAAGCTGTTCGCGCCATTTCGCGACTGTCAGCGGCGTGCCGAAGATATTCCTGGCTTCTTTTTCAAGGCTAACTCCCGCGAATAACCCATTTGGAACTGTGCCGGTCACCAGAGAATACTGAGCGGGCCGCCCAAGGGGGCAAATTGAGCAGCCGCAAGAACTCGGACCCTAGCGACCGGCATAGAGTCAAAAGGCACGGGCAGAACAGGTTCCTTGCTCTAAAATGTTCCATCAACAGCGCGAGTGGCTCCTGGCGCTTTCGGATTTTTGATTTTCAACCACGCCTTCGATGGCCCGGACTTGTACGGCGCCCTCACGTTTACAAGAAGAACCAAAACACCATCACGATGACGGCAATGCCGA
>Ga0114129_10005708_pt1 | contig 17632 bp, 16 predicted proteins | sample RhiMetdeltSRZDD1_FD_80071 | JGI IMG/M metagenome (GOLD analysis project Ga0114129, IMG submission 80071) | Populus rhizosphere microbial communities from Tennessee, USA - Rhizosphere MetaG P. deltoides SRZDD1 (version 2) (version 2) | ecosystem: Host-associated > Plants > Roots > Rhizosphere >...
AGTCGACGTCGAAGGTCGCGGGGGCCCCCTCGCCGCCTTCCGTATGCAGCGGCGGCGGGGGAGTCACGCGCACGCCGTCGCCGTGGAGCGTGCCGCGGCTCTGGAGGCGCGCCCCCGTGCGCTCGACGGAGAGGCGCCCGCTCCAGCGCCCGGGGCTCAGGACGGGCTCGCCGTTCCAGTGCACGTTGGCAGCGCCCAGGTCCAGGCGCGTCAGGCTGAGCACGGGCTCCGCCCCGACCGGCGGCCAACGCGCGGTGAGCTCGCCTTCGCCGAGCCGCTGGCGCAGTGTGACGCGTTCGGCCGCCGCTTCGCGCTCCCACGCGACCACGTCGAGGTCGGCTTCGTCCCACGAGGCGGCGAGGGGAGCGCGCTGCACGCGGATCCCACGGAGGGCGACGCCGGTGACGTGTGTGCGCGCCTCGCCGTTGCCCCGGAGCCGCCAGCGCACCTCGACGGAGTCGATGGTCAGACGGCCGCCGCCCGGGGCGGGGCCGGAGACGGCGGCGAGCCGCAAGGGTCCGAGCCAGGAGAACCGCACCTCGCCCGCGGTGAGCCCGGCGCGGCGCAGGTATGTCTCCGCGCGCGCTTCGATCGCCACCCGGCCACGCCAGGCCAAGAGGCACGAGGCGGCGACGAGCGGCAGGCACACGAGGGACAGCCGCCGCCATCGGGGGTGCATTCCTGATTGTCGCCTGCGGGTGCGGGCCGCCGGAAATCGCTATCGGGCCGCCCTGGCCGCGAGGCGGCGCGCCACCGCGGGGCGCGTGAGATCACGCAGCGCGTCCTTGCCCACCCACCGCGGCGTCGCCGACGCCGAGGCGGCGAGGCGCTGGGCGACGGCCAGCGCGGCCGCGTGCAGCGGGAGGTTGCGGTGGCCGATCCCGCGCAGCGCCCAGCTCACGGACTTCTTGACGAAGTTGCGCTCGTCCTCGGCGCCACGCTCGATGAGGGGGAGGCACTTCAGGAACGCATCGTCGCGCGCGCTCTTGTCGTGGCCGGCCAGGCTGGCCAGCAAGGCGAAGGCGGCCCGGCGCACGAACTCGTCGCGGCGCTTCGACCACTGCGCGACCTTGCCGAACGCGTGCGGTGTGCGGTCGAAGAGGTGAAAACACAAGGTGTCGCACACCGCCCAGTTGTCGAAGTCGCGGCACCAGCGGTCCATTTGCGACGACGTGAGCCGCTCCGGCTCGGCCACGAAGGCGACGAGCAGCCGCGCCTCGTACCAGCCGGTGTCCCACAGCGCCGCCGCCAGTGCGTGGTTCCGCCCGAGGCGTTTGGCGAGGAGCTGGATCTTCGCCATCGACACCCCGAACGCCTGGGGTGCCTCGATCCCGTAGCGGGCGAGGCCGTCGCGATAGCGCCGCGAGCCCTGGCGTTTCAGGGTGTCGAGCACGGCCTGGACGCCGGGTGCGGCCTTCATCGCGCCGGCTGCGAGGCCAGCACCTCCGCCAGGCGGTCGTAGCTCGCGGCCACGCCGCGCTCCATGTCGGACTTCAGGACGCCGTCGCGGGCGGCGCGCGACTCGTAGACGACGGTCTGGGTGACGGTGGTCTTTCCGCCGCGCTCGACGAGCTCGAGGGTACCCACCGCCTCTCCGGGATACCAGGCCTCGTCGAACTCCTCGGTGGACACGATGCGCGAAGGCGCGTCGATCTCGCGGTAGACGCCGCCCATCCCCATCAACGTTCCGTCCTTGTCCTTGCGCCAGACGTAGCGGTAGCGGCCGCCCACGCGCAGGTCGATCTCGCACACCGGCATCGACCAGCCGGGGGGGCCGAGCAGCCAGCGCTTGACGAGCTCGGGACGGGTGAAGGCCTCGAAGACCAGGGCGCGCGGCGCGTCGAACGTCCGCGCCATCACGATCGCGCGCTCACCTTCGGCTGTGACTTGCAAACCTCCGGACGGGTTCATGGCTCATTTCCTCCGTGTCTTGGGGCGTTTTGGTGCGGCGGGTTTCGTCTTCTTCATTTCTTCGAGCAGGACGTCGAGGTGATGGAAGCGGCGCTCCCACAGCTCCCGATACTTTTCCAGCCACCGGGTGGCCTCCGCCAGCGGCCGGGCCTCCAGCCGGCAGGGCCGCCGCTGGGCGTCGCGGCCGCGGGAGACGAGGCCGGCGCGCTCGAGCACCTTCAGGTGTTTCGAGATGGCCGGCTGGCTCATGGCGAACGGCTCCGCCAGCTCGAGCACGGAGCGCTCGCCGGAAACGAGCCGGGCCAGGATCGCCCGCCGGGTGGGATCGGCGAGAGCGGCGAAGGTGGCGTCGAGCCGGGCGGGAGTCGTCATCGATAACTCATCAGTTCCATAACTGACTAGTTATATATAACGGCGACCCACGGCTCGTCAAGTGTCTTTTTGGGGGAAGGCTAGCGGCTCCTCAGGATCCCGTTCATCATCAGGATCACGAAGATGACGGCGGGGATCGCGTAGGGGATGACCACCATGCCGCCGAAGGCGAAGCGCGACCAGCCCAGCAGGATCTGGCCGAGCGCCACCGAACCGGCGATGAGGAACGCACCGATGGCCTCGGGCCAGTCCGTCTCGATCTTGAGCCCGGCCCAGTAGACGAGGGTGCCCACGATGATGCCCAGCACCGGGAAACCCCAGCGCGGCATGCCCAGGAACGATTCGAGGCCCTTCTCGGCGAGATCGGGGTTCTTGAGCGCGAAGTTGATGGCGACGGCGCACAACACGAGGGCCGAGGCGGCGATGAGGTACGTCCACAGTCGTGCCTTCGGCCGGCCCATGTACTGGTTTTCGGCGTAGCCCATGATTCCTCCGCTTCTTCGAATCCATCGTTGCATAATCACGGGCCATGAACGATGTGTGGTCGGTCGTCCTCGCCGGGGCCGTCTCGATGAAGGCGCCATCGTGGTCCACGCCCACGCCGACGCCGGATCCGCAGGCCCACTATCGCGAGGTCGGCGCGTCCGTCACCGGGGCCAGCGAGCTCCGGACGACGGCGGGGCAGGCCTCGCCCCTGGCCTTCCAGTCGTCGGACACCGGCCTCGTGGCCGCCTTCCAGTGGGCGAAGAGCCAGTCGATGTCCTTCGCGTTCGACGGCGACGATCCGGTGGGCCCGTGGTACGAGGCGGCCGAGCCGGGGCGCGAGGCCTTCTGCATGCGCGACACCGCCCACCAGGCGATGGGCGCGCACGCCCTCGGTCTCGCCCGGCACAATCGCAACATGCTCCGGAAATTCGCCGAGGCCGTCTCCGATGCCCGGGACTGGTGCAGCCTCTGGGAGATCGACCGCTACGACCGGCCGGCGCCCGTCGACTACAGGAACGACGCCGAGTTCTGGTACAACCTGCCCGCCAACTTCGACATCCTGGACGCCGCCTATCGCATGCACCTCTGGACGGGCGACATGACGTACGTCCAGGATCCCGCCTTCATCAATTACTACGAGCGCAGCGTGCGCGACTACGTCGAGCGATGGGGGCTCGGGCTCGACCAGGTGATGAAGCGCCCGCGCCTGCTGAACGTGCGCGGCGTCCCGATGCCGGGCAAGAAGTTCCAGGTGAGCCGCGGCATCCCCGGCTACGACGAGCAGGAGCCCGAGTACGTGTTGGGCGTCGACGTGCTGGCCACGCAGTACGCGGGGTACGTGGCGTATGCGCGGCTGCAGGAGATCCGCGGGCTCGAGGAGCCGGCGCGCGCCTACCTCGAGAAGGCGGCGGCGGTGCGCGCCCTCGTCAACACCACGTGGTGGAACGAGGCCGGCGGGCATTTCTATTCGCGGCTCGACAAGGACCACCAGCTCGGCGGCCGTGCCGGCCAGGGGCTGCTGTATCGCGATGTCGTCGACGACGGACCGAAGATCGAGGCGGCCCTCAAGGAGGGCCGCGGCACCGTCGAGGTGCTGTACAAGTACGGCGATCCCGACGCCGCCTACGCGCGTTTGCTCGAGATGCACCAGGGCGCCCGCAGCCGGCGCGAGTACCCGGAGGTGCCGTTCTCGTGGATCGGTGCCCTCGTGAACGGCACCATGGGGATCACGCTGGAGGCCCGCTCCGCCCTCGACTCGCAAAAGGAGGGCTTCTGGGTGGCGACGGTGGTGAGGACGCTCCCCGGTCTCGGCACGAAAGTGGCTTGGGCGGAGCTGCGCGACATGCCCGTGCGCGCGAACGCCATCAGCGTGCGCCACGACGGCACCCGCAAGACGACGTTCACGAATCAGAAGGGGCCGGCATTGCTGTGGCGGGCGACGTTCGCCGGGACGCACGAGAACCTGCTCGTGAACGGGCGCGCGATCAAGGCCCGGGAGGAGACGGGGACGTCCGGGCGGACGTTCTCGTCGGTCCGCGTCACTGTCGGCGGCGGTGGAACGGTGGTGGTGGCGGTGCCATGAAGCGTCTCGTCCCGTTGATGGCTGCCGTCCTGCTTCTCGCGTGCGAAGGGGGCAGGGCGGGGTCTCCGCTGCTGCCGCCTCCGCCGCGCCTGGTGCCCGCGGGCCTCTGGGTCAGCGACGCCGGCGTGCTCAACTCTCAGATCCGGCTCACCGTCGAACCCACCACTTCGCGGTGGCGCGACAACGCCGGCTGCGAGTTCGGGAGGATCGACGCTCCGCTGGTCCTCGACGACGCGGATCGGTTCGCGGCGAATGGGACCGTTTCGTTCGACGAGCCGGGGTCGATGGCGGTCCAGGTCGTCGGCACCGTGGACGGCAGCCGCATGACCCTCGAGCTCACCTATGCGGGCGGATGGCGTCGTACCTACCGGATGACGCTGGGCGGGACGCTGGTCGCGACGAACGCCTACTGTTGACCGGCGGTGAAAAACCGCAGGGCAGCGTGCATGATTCGTTTTCGGTAGGGGGCGAAGACCGCCGGTGTCCGTGCCATTGCGGCGAGGCATCACGCTTGCAGGCGTCGCGGTGCGGAGGTGCACAAGGTGACGCGAACCATCGCCGTCCTGGTGGCCGTGCTCGCGGTCTGTGGCTGCGACCGGTCGATCGAATCCCCCTTGGCCCCGGCGCCGCGGGTGGTTCCTCCCGGTCATTGGGTCAGCGAGCCCGACTCCTACCGCTTCCAGATGAGGCTCATCGTCGAGCCCGCGGGGGCGACGTGGGGCGACAACGCGTACTGCGAGTCTGGCGTGATCGCCGCCGCGCTGGATCTAGACCGCGACGGCCGCTTCGCGGCGCAGGGCGACGTGCGCTCGTGGGGCACGCTCCAGGGGGCGGTCCGAGTCGAGGGGAAGGTCGACGGCGACCGCATGACGCTCGAGCTGGACTACTCCAACGGGACGCGCCGTTCCTTCGCGCTCGTGCTCGGGCGCGAGTGGGTGTTTCCGAATTTCATCTGTTGACGTTGACGGACGGCGGCGGCGAGGGCAGGCTTTCGGCATGTCCCTACGGGTTCTCGCCGCTCTCCTCTTCGCCGCGCCGATCCTCCATGCCGCCGAGTCCTACGCTCCCGGTCCCGACTCGAAGCCGCGGCCCGGGGTACCGAAGGGCGAGGTGCTGTCGTTCCCGCTCGGCGCCTCCACGATCTTTCCCGGCACCGAGCGCGAGTACTGGGTGTACGTGCCCGCGCAGTACAAGCCGGATCAGCCGGCCTGCGTGTTCGTCGGGCAGGACGGTGTGCGCTTCGAGGCACCCGTCGTCTTCGACAATCTGATCCACAGGAAGGAAATGCCGGTGACGATCGGCGTGTTCGTGGCCCCCGGCCGCGTGCCGGCGGCGAACGGCGAGGCGGCTCTCGAACGGTTCGATCGCAGCCTCGAGTACGACAGCCTCGGCGATGCCTACGTGCGCTTCCTGCTCGACGAGCTGCTGCCGGACGTGGAGAAGCGCCAGGCCTCCGACGGCCGTGCCCTCCGCCTGTCGAAGAGCGGCAACGATCGCGCGATCGGCGGCAGCAGCAGCGGCGCGATCGCCGCCTTCACCGCGGCCTGGGAGCGCCCCTCCGAGTTCAGCCGGGTCTTCAGCGCGATCGGCACCTATGTCGCGCTGCGCGGAGGCGACCGCTATCCCACCCTCGTGCGCAAGCACGAGCCGAAGCCGATCCGCGTCTTCCTGCAGGACGGCTCGAACGACAACAACCGCTACGGCGGCGATTGGTGGGTCGCCAACCAGGCCATGCTGAGCGCGCTGACGTTCGCCGGCTACGACGTCAAACATGCCTGGGGCGACGGCGGCCACGACGGCAAACACGCCACCGCGATCTTTCCGGACGCGATGCGCTGGCTCTGGCGCGACTGGCCGCAGCCGGTGAAGGGCGCGCCCACCCAGAACCACCTGCTGGCCGAGATCCTGATCCCCGGCGAGGACTGGCAGCTCGTGGGCGAGGGTTATCGCTTCACCGAAGGCCCCGTCGCCAACGCCCGAGGCGAGGTCTTCTTCAACGACGTGTCGAACGCGAGGACGTACAAGGTCGGTCTCGACGGCGCGGTCGGTGTCTACATCGAGGACTCGCAGAAAGGCAACGGGCAGGCGTTTGGTGCCGACGGCCGGCTGTACGCCGTCACCGGCGTGGGGAAAGTGGTGGCCTACGACGACGAGCGGAACGCCACCACCATCGCCGAAGGGTTCTCCGGCAACGACCTCGTGGTCGCGCACAATGGCAACGTGTATGTGACGAACCCGCCCGACAACCAGAACCCGGCCGCGCCCAGCCAGGTCTGGCTCATCCGGCCGGGCGGCGAGAAGGTCTCCGTCGACAGCGGTCTCCGCTATTCGAACGGGGTCACGCTCTCGCCCGACCAGACCCTGCTGTACGTGAGCGATCACCGTTCACGTTGGGTCTACAGTTACCAGGTCCAGGCCGACGGCACGCTGCGCCACAAGGAGCGCTTCTTCGCGCTGCACGTGCCCGAGACCGCGGACGATGCCGGCGGCGACGGCATGCGCGTCGATCGTGAGGGAAGGCTCTACGTCGCCACGCGCGGCGGCCTGCTGCAGATCTGCGACCCCGTCGGCCGGGTGAACGCGATCCTGACCACGCCCAACCGGCGCATCTCGAACGTCACGTTCGGCGGGAAGGACTACGACACGCTGTTCGCCACCGCCGGCGATCGCGTCTACAAGCGGAAGCTGAACACTCGCGGTGTGAACGCCTGGGCGCCGCCGTTCAAGCCGGCCGCTCCGCGGCTGTAGCGCCGGAGACTACGCCCGCGCCGCGCGGGCCGCGCGGCCCTCTCTCGTGAGCTGGAGGATCTCCCGCTCGAGCTCCTCCGGACGGAGCGGCTTCGAGAACACGCGGGCAGCGGCCTCTGGCTTGCCGGCCAGATCGTGTCCCGTCAGCAGCACGACGGGGACGCGATAACAGGTCGGATGGCTGCGCAAACGGTCGAGCAGCTTCAGGCCGCTCATGTCGGGCAGCGCCACGTCGAGGATGATCACGTCGGGCTGAACACGCTCGAGCTTGTCCAGCGCGTCCTGCGCGGTGCCGGCGCCGACCACCATCATCCCGGTGCTGAGCTCGAGGTACTTCCGGTAGAGCTCGCGCACGGGTTCTTCATCATCGACGATCAGTACGAGCGGGGTGGGGTTTATCGAAGCCATCGCTATCCGGCCACAGTAAATCCAGGCCGCTTGAAGCATACCTCAGTCGTGGTGCGCTGCGTCACACAATCGCAACGGATGGTCAATTTCACGAAGCTTTGGGTCGGCCAGTTTGGCCTATCGAGCGCAGGCGTTCCGTTTTCGGCACGCGTCTGTGTACCGTTGCTATCATGGCGGCCGTGCGTATGCGCGTTGGCCTGATCGTCGCGACCCTGGCAGTGATGTCGTGCGGCGGCGGCGACGATGCGCCATCGCGCACGTACGTCATGGGCTTCAGCCCCATTCCCGCCCGTTTCGACCCGAGCCTGGTCGGCCGGACGCTCGACATGTGGGCGCTGCGGGCCGATGCCGGCATCGTGCTGCAGGAGCCGCCCTGGGCCGAGCTGCTGGCCGGGCAGGATCCCGAGGCGCTCGTGCGCGCCAACCCGCTCGGCATCGCCGAGCTCTTCCGTGCGAAGGGGCTGCGCATCATCGGCAGCATCGATCCGACGAACGGCCTCGACCGCCGCTCCGAGTCCGGCGCGCTCGTGGCCGCGGGGCGCAGCTTGTCGGAGCCGGCGGTGCGAGATCTCTATCGCCGCTACGTCGGCGCCTTCGTGCGCCTGGTGCGGCCGGAGCGTCTGACCGTCGCCTCGGAGACCAATCTCGTTCGGGCGACCGCTCCCGCCGCTGTCTATGCCGCGGTGGTCGCGGCCGCGAATGCGGCGGCGGCGGAGGCGCGGGCGCAGGATCCCGCACTGCAGCTCATGATCACGATCCAGGTGGAGGTGGCGAACGGCCGGCTTCCCGGCGGCGCCGGGGCGGGCATCACCCGCGACCGCACCGACTTTCCGTTCGTCCAGGCCCTGGGACTTTCATCCTTTCCGACCCTCGCCGGCTTCGGCGAGCCGGAGGAGCTGCCCCTCGACTACTACGCGCGCCTCGCCGCGGAGGTTCCGCTCCCGGTTCTCGTGATCGAGGGGGGCTGGCCTTCGGTCAACGTCGGCGGCGTGCAGTCGTCGCCCGAAGAGCAGCGTCGCTATATCGAACGCCACGCGGCCATCCTCGATGCGGCACACGCCGAGGGTTGGTTCCAGCTCACGTTCACCGATCTCGACCCCGCCGGATTTCCGGCCGGCATCGGCCCGTTCGCGAACCTCGGCCTCGTCGACGTGAGCCTGCAGTCGAAGCCGGCGCTGGCGAGCTGGGACGCGGTGTTCCACCGGCGGCTTCAGCGTCGCTAGGGGGGCGCGCGGCGCCTGGCCATCCGCCGGTAGTACCAGAGCGTGGGCGGGAAGAGGGCGCGATAGAGATACCGATAGAGCCAGCCGGGCAGGCCGCGCCCGCGCTCTTCGAAGGCGACACGCCCGCGGGGATGGGCACGCGTCTGCTTGTCGGCGAACCCCGGACGGAAGTCGGGCCGCGGCTCCAGGCGCGACAAGTGTTTGACGCTCTTGTACGCGTAGAGGTCGGGCGCCACCAGCCGCAGGGGCGCGCCGTGCTCGAGGGGGAGAGGGGCGCCGTCCATCCGGTCGGCGAGCATGACGTTCGGGGCAAGGGCGTCTTCGAGGAGAAGGCTCGTGCGATATCCGTCCACCGCGAAGAGCTCGAGATAGAGCGGCGCCGGTCCGGCGCGCAGGCGCGGGGCGAGGAAGGCCTCGTAGACGTCGCGGAAGGCCCAGCCTCCCCAGCGGACGCCGCGCCAGCTCCACGTCGTCACGCAATGCAGGTCGGTCGCGATCTCGCATCGGGGCAAGGTCTCGAGATCGGCGGCGTGCAGCACGAGAGGCTCGGTGACGTGAGCGCCGCCCAGGCCGAGCTCGATCGGTGCCTCGCGCGGGGCCCGCGGCGCGAAGCGGGGGACGCCGAAACGCGGGAAGAACGCAATGGCGCGCTGTCCAGGAGGAAGCTTTGCGTCGCTCATGGGTGAAGACTGGTCCGCAAGCGATATCCTATGTCCGTGTCGAACGCGACGATAGCGGCTCCGGCGAGCGGACGTTCCGCGTCGCCTTCGCGTGCGCTCGTCGAGCGCGTCTGCGCGAGCGAAGGCTTCCGCAAGGCCCCGCGCATGCAGGAGCTGCTCGGCTACCTGTGCGACTCCGCCCTCGGGGACCAGCCGGCGCGCTCGGAGCACGACATCGGCGTGGATGTCTTCGGCCGCCCGGCCGGTTACGACACCAGCGTGGAGACGATCGGCCGCGTTCAGGTTTCGCATCTGCGCAAGCGCCTCGAGCTGTACTTCCTGTCCGAGGGCCGCGACGAGCCGATCGTCATCGAGCTGCCGAAGGGCTCGTACACCCCGGTCTTCCGGAGCCGTGGGCCCGTGACGGGAGCCCGGCCCCCGTCGGCGGTCAGCGGGGTGCCCGCTTCGTCTCGCACGCCGACGATCGTCCTGGGCGTATCGCTGATGGTGGCTCTGCTGCTGTGCGCGTGGCTGGCCAACGATCGCGCGCGCCTCCAGCGGGCCTTGGGCGCCGAAGCCACGCCAGAGCTCGATCGCTTCTGGGGCCCGTTCTTCCAGAGCCGCACGCCGGTGCCGATCGTCATGGCGGATGTGGGCGTGACGATGCTGGCCAGCGCGCTGGGGCGCCGCGTCACCCTCAGCGAGTATCGAAACGCCGGATACCCGCGGCTGCTGCTGGAGCGCCTGACCATCACGAAGGAGATGAGCGGGCTCGTCACCCACGCGGCGGTCAAGGGATTCAACACGCCGAACGACACGCGCGTGGCTCACGAGATCGCCCTCGTCGCCCACCGCTTCGGATCGCGGCCGCTGCTCGTCTCCGCCCGCGACTTCCAGACGGATCTTCACGACGTGGGCAACGTCGTGCTGCTCGGCAACCCGCGGTCGAATCCGTGGATGGATCTGCTGGTACCCGGCCTCGGGTACGAGTTCCGCTACGACGAGCCGGCCGCCACCGCGATGATCGTGCGGCGCGCGGCCGGCCACGAGGCGGAGGTCGTCCACACCGTCCACTGGGGCCGCGACAGCTACTGCGTCGTGGCCTGCATCCCGATCCCGGGCGGCCGCGGCGGCAACGCGCTCCTCGTCATGGGCGCCGAGTTCCTCTCGACGGAGGCGGGCGGCCATCTCGTCACCGACGAGCGCGCTATGGCCGGCCTGCTGGCGCGCCTCGGAGTGGCTTCGGGGGCGCCCATCCCGCGCTTCGAGGTCTTGCTGAAGACGAGGCTGCTGGGCAACCGTATCGGCGGCTACGAGATCGTCGAGCATCGGGTGATGCCCTGAGCCCGCGCGTGGCGGGGCTCTTCGCCGCGTCGATCGTGCTCGGGGCCCGCCTCGCCGCCGCCGCCGAGACCTTCGACACCGCCGCCTTCCTGCGCGAGGCGAAGACGTTCCTCGAGGACGAGACCGCCGCCCACCTCCGCGCCGTCCCTACGCTCGACCCGCCGCCGGCGCTGGTGCTGGGCGCTCCCACGAAGGGCGATTTCACGTGGGGATCGTTCATGCGCGCCACCGCCGAGGTCCGGGCCCTCACGGGGGCGGCCACGATCGCGGACCGTGATCTCCCGCGGTTCCTGGGGGCTCTCGGCCTCATCGAAGCCCGGCAGGGGGGCAAGACGTTCGCGCAGCTCGGGGCGGCGATCACGCTGCGTTCGTACGGGACGGATCTGCGCCGCAATGCGCTGTGGCAGAGCTTGAGCGCCGGCGAGCAGGACGAGTGGCGCTCGCTCCTCGACCCCGGCCGCTTCTACGATCGGGCGAACCGGAAGGTCATCAACCTGCCGGAGAACTATCTCGGCGTGGCCTCGCGGATCGCCGCCATCAACTACGAGCTGGGGCTCCTCGAAGATCGCGCCCTGGCCGACGAGGTGCTCGACCGTGCGGCGGAGCCGTTCACCGGCGACGCGATCTACACCGACGACCTTCCGCCCACGGGCCGGTACGACCGCTACTCGCAAGAGTACGCGCGGTTCGTCTACGAGGCGGCGGACATCCTGGGGAGGAAAGACATCCAGCAGCGCGTGTCCCCGGCGCTCGTCGCGGTCATGCGGACGTGGTGGGACCTCGTCTCCCCGGATGGCTACGGATATCCGTGGGGCCGCACGATCGGCGCCATCGGCTACATGGACACCTTGGACATCATCGGCTTCCTCGCGCGTCATCCCGAGTTCCGGCCGGCCTCGCTCGAGGACCTGACCAGCCTCTACCGCGCGTCCTGGCAGTGGCTCCAGCGCGACTACCCACGCGACCGGCATCTGCTCGACATGTTCGGATTCGGGCGCGGCAACTACAACTACATGACGCCGGAACGCCAGTGGCAGCAGACGACGTCCTTCATGGCGAAGGCGGCGGGCTCCCTCGCGCTCCTCGAGGCGGCGGTGCGCGCGGAGAAAGTGGTGACGGCGCCCGCGGAGCCGCGTCTCGCCGCCGTCGCGCGCTTCGAGTGGTTCCGGCATGGAGATCGGCCGGCGGGCGTGTGGCTCGTGCGGCAAGGACACCTGCGCTTCGCGCTGCCCTTCACGACGGGGACGCAGCCGGGGATGGCCGACTATCTCCCCGCTCCGCACGGGCTGCCGGGCTTCGCGGTGCCGGTGGAGCAGAAGGTGCCAGCGCTCGTTCCCTATCTCGAGCTGGCCGACGGCCGCACGATGGTCGCCGGCGACGGGGCGGACGTGATCGAGCCGTCGGCGGACGGGCGCAGCGTCCGCGCGACATGGAAACGCTGGGCGGTGGTGGTCGAAGAGACCACCGCCACCGCGGCCCAGAGGCTCGTGGCGGGCCCGCGGCCGCTGGCGGAGCCCGGTATCACCGCCGAGGTGACGTGGGGTCTCGAAGACGGCGCGCTGATCCGCCGCGAGCGCCTCACGGCGGCGACGGCGACGATGGTCCGGCGCTTCCACGTGGTGTTCCCGAGCACGGCCGATCGCGTGGCCACGCGCCTCGAGGCGGGGCGCCGCATCGACAGATTCGACGCGGCCGATTCCCACCTGGAGGTGGCGGTTCTGACGTCGTCGACGCCCCTTGAGGCCTCGGTGGAGGTCACCGGCGATTCGGTCCTCGGCAAAGGGGCACGCGGACACATTCCGATGATCCTGCACCTGCAGGCGGACGGGATCCGGCTCGATCCCGCCCACCCGCTGGAGTGGACGCTGCGCATTCGTCCGTGACGGCGCCGTCTACTGCAGGAAGAACTTGTCTGCGGACAGGACGTAGCTCGACGACGCGCTGTTCTTGCCCGTCACCCGCAGCCGCACGGCGTGATTGCCTGCCGACGAGAACGTGACGGTGCCGAACGTCGCCGTCGGATACGTCGACGGGGACGCGTACTGGTCGATGATTCCGCCTACCGTCGTGCCGTCGACCTGCAGGTCGAGCTGGCCGCGGTTGTTGTTCGTCTTGTAGCTCATCCGCAGCGAGTACGTCCCCGCCGGCACGTTGGGCAGCGTGAATTCCATCCAGCTCCCGGTGCCGGTGGCGTTGAGGGAGATCCAGTGGCCGCCGCTCGTGTTGGTGTCGTTCTGCAGCGTCGTGCCCACGCCGCTGTGGGTGACGGTCAGGCTCTCCGCCTCGTAGGACAACGACACCGGTGCCGGTGTCGGCGTCGGGGTCGACGTCGGTCCCGGGGTCGGAGTCGAGGTCGGCCCCGAAGTGGGTGTCGCCGTCGGGGTCGGAGTCGGGCTCGGTGAGCCGGTCGACGTGAACGTGATCGTATCGGCCGAGAGCGTGAAGGCCGAGGACGACGCGTTCCGTCCGGTGCAGGTGAGGCGCAAGGTGTGCGTTCCCGCACCGAGCGTCACCGTGCCGAAGGTGCGCGTGGTGAAGCCGGGCGAGGCCGTGTACTGATCGAGCGTGCTGCCCAGGTTGCCACCGTCGACGCTCGCCTGGAGGATGCCGCGCGCGGTGTGCGCCTTGTAGCGCAGCGTGACGGAGTAGTCGCCGGCGGCGAGGCTCGGCGTCGTGAACGTGACGGAGTCACCAGCCCCATCCGCAGTGAGAGCCAGCCACGTGCCGCCGGTGGCGCTGGCGTCGTTCTGCATGGCTGTGGAGGCTCCGGAGCCTACCGGCGAGAGCGACTCGGCTTCCCACGTGGTGCCCGTGCCGCCGGGAGTCGGAGTGGGCGTCGGCGTCACCCGCGGAACGCTGCCCGCCGAATAGAGCGCGCTCGAGATCGAGGCCTGCTGCACGGTTGGCCAGCCCGCGGAGTCGTGCAGCCAGAAGTTGGCGATCGTGCTGAGCTTGATCGAGTCCCAGGCCCCTGAGGCACGCTCGGCGGTGATGTCGTCGATCTCGTAGCCGCTGACGTCGTTGGACACGATGGCCGGCCGCAGGTCGGTGCCGCTGAAGTCGAGGTCGACGTTGTGTAGCTGCAGGTTCGTCGTATGCCGCGCGAAGAGGCCATAGGCCGGGCGTTTTCCGATGATGCGCGGGTTGTAGTTGCTGGACGGCTGCAGGGGCGGGTTGAGGTTGCCGTCCGAGAACGTGCCGCCGCCCGGGCCGGTGATGCGCACGTTGGTCAGGACGATGTTCTCGTGGTGGATGCCGGGGCGGCCGGAGATCGTCGACGTGTTGGGGGGCTCGTTCCCGTTCGACTGCGCGCTGCCGGTCGACGTCACGTTGCTTATGTAGACGTTCCGCACGCGGCCGATGGTGACGCTCTCCGGCGTCCGCAGCCGGCCGGAGGAGCTGATGAAGATGGGGTTGGCCGCACGCGTCATCGTCACGTCGTTGATGTAGAAGCCGTCCAGGATCCCGCCGTCGTTGGTCTGCAGGCCGATGCCGGCCTTGCCCGCCTGCTCGATGGTGATCCGCTGCCAGTGGCAGTTGCGGAAGTCGCCGGCCGTCTCCGAGCCGATCTGGATCGCGTTGCACTCCGTGTGGAACGTGCTGTCGTGCACGTAGGTGTCCTGGGTCAGCAGGCGCCGGCCGAGGGCGTAGTCGTTCTTGAAGGCGCAGGCGTCGTCGCTGACGTTGCGGACGGTGAGGTGGTCGACCTCGACGTTCTTGCAGCCCATGAAATCGAAGCCGTCGCGCCCGCCGGTCAGGGTCACGTTGCGGACGGTGACGTTCCGGCAGTCCGACAGCAGGTAGTAGAAGTGGCCGCCGCTCACCTGGGTGAGGTTCGTGAAGGACACCGTGTTGCAGACCCGGAGCGCGACCTGCTTGTCGCCGCCGCCGGACGAGGGGTCGCCGGTCGTGAGCCCGGCCCCGTCGATGCGCCCCGGCCCCTCGATCGCGAAATTGTTGATGTTCTCGCCCCACATCAGCGCGTTATGGAAGTGGCTGTGGCCGAAGTCCTGGTACTCGTCGAAGGAGTTCGACTCCGGCGCGTCGTAGCCGCTGGAGCGCGCCTTGATGGTGGCGCCGCTGTCGATCTTGAGGCGGATGTTGCTCTTCAGATGGATCGAGGCGGCCATGTACGTGCCGCTGGGGAACTGGACGGTGCCGCCGCCCGCGGAGTTGCAGGCATTGATGGCGGCGTTGATGGCGGGTGTGTCGTTCGTGCTGCCGTTGCCGGTGGCGCCGTGGTCGCGAACGTTGCACGTGCGCGCGGGGAAGGTGGGCGTGGGCGGGGGCGGAGGCGGCGTCGGCGTCGCGGGCTGAGCGACGGCAATGACAGCCGCCGGACCGAGCAGGCACAACACGGCCACGGCCATATGCGAGATACGCATGACGACATCCCCCCTTATCCAGATCCCCACGGCCCGAAGGGCAGAAGGCCCCTCCCGCCGCGCAGCGTTTTCTAGGTTGTGAACGATTGAGCAAAGGTAGGAAAACACGAAGCTCTCAGGAGCGTCAATGAGCCATTGGGTCCGCGCCTCGAGGGGCCCTATGAGCGCAGAAGAAGGGGGCCGGGTTGGATACCTTTCGAGTAACTCGATGGTGGTAGCCCTACCCTCCGAATGGATCGATGGATTCGGGCGACGGAGGATCTCTGGTCCACTGCGGAGAATCTCGAGGGGTTTCACCGTGAATCGCCGGTGAATTTACTTGTGGCCACGGCGGGCACCGACGAGCATGGGCCCACCTAGAACCCGCACGGAGGACCACATGATGCCGATTCGAGCGAGAGTCCTGGCTTGCGCAGGGGCCATGGTGTGTCTGTCGTCGTCGGCGGCGTGGAGCCAGACCTATGTCGACGTGACCCCCGGCGCCGCGGGAACCAGCGCGAGCACGGACGACGGCAACGTGCCCGGAAACGCCGTCGACGGCAACCTGGCCACGCGCTGGTCGGCCAACGGCGATGGCCAGTGGCTGCAGGTCGATCTGGGCGCGGCGCAGACCGTCGGGTACGTGCGTGTCGCGCTCTATCAAGGCAACACGCGACAGGGCCGGTTCGATATCCAGGTCTCGTCGGGTGGCGGGACGTGGGCGACGGTGTGGACCGGCTCCAGCAGCGGGACCACCACCGCGCTCCAGACCTACGACTTCACCGACATCGGCGCGCGCTGGGTGCGCTACCTCGGCCACGGCAACAGCGCGAACGGCTGGAACAGTGTGAGCGAGATCGAGGTGTTCGCGGCCTCCGGGCCGCCCACCGTCACGCCGACCCCCACGCCGACGCCGGCGACGGCCACGCCGACGCCGCGGCCGACATCGACGCCGTCTCCCGGCGGCTTCCGCCATCCGGGCGTCATCAATACCCGCGAGTCCCTCGACTTCGTGAAGGCGAAGATCGCGGCCGGCGCCCAGCCGTGGAAGGCGGCCTACGACCAGATGCGCTCGAGCAGCCTGGCCTCGCTCTCGCGGAACCCGAGCCCGTATGCCGTCGTGGAATGCGGTCCGTACTCGAACCCGAACATCGGGTGCAGCCAGGAGCGCGATGACGCCGCCGCCGCCTACGCGCACGCCCTCATCTGGTACATCAGCGGTACGAGCGCCAATGCGCAGAAGTCGATCCAGTACATGAACGCGTGGTCGGCGAAGATCACGGACCACACGAACTCGAACGCCCCGCTCCAGACGGGATGGGCGGGCTCCAACTGGACGAAGGCGGCCGAGATCATCCGGCACACGGGCGCGGGTTGGGCGTCGGCGGACGTCAGCCGCTTCCGTACGATGCTGATCAACGTCTACTACAACGAGATCAAGGGCGGGAGCGGATCGAACGGCAACTGGGAGCTCATCATGACCGACGCCATCATGGGCATCGGCGTGTTCTGCGACGACACCACCATCTTCAATCGGGCACTCACGCTGTGGCGCGGGCGCGTGCCCGCCTACATCTACATCACGAGCGACGGCTCCGGGCCGAAGGCGCCTCCGGGACGCTCGGTGCCCAACTGGTACGGAGCGCGCTACGTCGAAGGCGTCGCCCAGGAGACGTGCCGCGACCTCGGGCACACGTCCTACGGCCTCGCCGCCATGGCCTACACCGCGGAGACGGCCCGCATCCAGGGCGTCAACCTGTTCGCCGAGCAGTCGCGGCGCATGCGCGCCGGCTACGAGTACAACACCCGCCTCCAGAGCGGCTGGGGGGACAGCGGCCAGTGCGGCGGCTCCATCCAGCGGGACATGCACGACATGGGCGAGGTCGCGTACAACAACTACGTCAACCGCGACGGCTTCTCGATGCCCTACACGTCGTCGTGGCTGAACAGCATCCGACCGGTAGGTCAGGACCACCACATGATCTGGGAGACGGTGACGCACCCGAATATCGGGATGGTGGGGCTGTAGACGAGTCGACAGTTGTCGACTGTTAACTGTTAACTGTTAACTGTTAACTGTCGACTGGGTGTGCGAGACCGCCATCTTCCGCACCGTCTCTACGAACCGATCGACGGGTGCCGTCTTCCTGAGGACGCGCTCGCAACCCGCGTCCTCAGCCTTCCGGTCGGAGTAGCCGAGGTTCGTGAACGCGAGGATTGGGATGTCGCGCGTGATCGCGCTGTGCTTCAAGGCCCGGGCCGTCGCGAAACCGTCGAGGCCGGGCATGCAGAGATCGAGGACGATCACGTCGGGGTGGAATAGCTGCACCACCTGAAGGGCGGCCGTCCCGCTCTCCGCCGTGGCCACCTCGAAGCCGTTCACGCGCAGCAGCTCGGCGTACCCGGCGCGAAGGTCCTCGTTGTCGTCCACGAGCAAGACAGGCAGCGCTTTAGCCACGTCGGGGCTCCTTCCGCGTCCGGCTCCTGGGATGCAGGTCCCGACGGAGCGCGGCTTCCACGTCGGCGGGCGACGAA
>Ga0114129_10005709_pt1 | contig 17630 bp, 15 predicted proteins | sample RhiMetdeltSRZDD1_FD_80071 | JGI IMG/M metagenome (GOLD analysis project Ga0114129, IMG submission 80071) | Populus rhizosphere microbial communities from Tennessee, USA - Rhizosphere MetaG P. deltoides SRZDD1 (version 2) (version 2) | ecosystem: Host-associated > Plants > Roots > Rhizosphere >...
GGCGGCGATCGCCATTCCGAAGTTCGCGAACACCAAGCAGAAGGCGGTCCGGTCCAGCATGATCTCGGACCTGCGTAACCTGGCCACCGCGCAGGAGGCGTTCTACGCCGACTCGACCCGGTACGCCGGCAGCTACAGCAGCACCCTGGGCTCGAACTCGGTGAACTTCTCGCCCAGCCAGAACAACGTCATGGCGATCACCACGGGTGGTAGCGGCTCGTACTGGTCGGCCACGATGACCAACACCGGCTATAACAGCGGTTCGTCCACCTGCGGCATCTTCGTCGGCACCACTGCGACGGTGTCCGGTTCCACGGCCGAGGGCGTGCCGGGCTGTCAGTAAGCTGAACGGTTCACGGCGGGGGCATGGGTGGCATCCGCTGCCCATGCCCCTCGCTGTAGCCAAGCAACTCAACGTGATCGAGAGACACAACCTGACTTTCTGCGCGCCGTCCGCCAAGGACCGGCGCGCGCGCGCTTAGGATCGACCGGAAATGCCGCAGCCCCGTCGATCGCTCCGAACCGAGCTGCTGGTGAATCTCGGATTCGTAACCTCGTCGGCGGTCATCCTGGTCGGGCTGACGACGGTCGTGCTCGCGGGCGGAGATCTCGACGCGACGCTGCGGCCACTCCTGGTACTGTGGCTGGCCAGCACGGTGGTCTTCGTGCTCTTCGGCGCCTACGTGTTGCGGCGCCTGGTGCTCACCCCGCTTCAGCGTCTCTCAGCCGAGGCGGATCTGCTGGCCGCGGGTGGACTCGAGCCGACGCGCCCGGGCTATGAGAGCCCCGAGCTGGCGCACCTGGCGAATCGGTATCGGGCCATGGCCGACAGCCTGATCGACGCGCAGAGCCAGATGATTCGCGTCGAAAAGCTGGCCGGCATCGGAAGCCTGGCCGCGGGAGTGGCGCACGAAGTCAGGAATCCGCTGGGTGCACTGAGCAGCTACGTGGATGTGCTTCGCCGGCGGGGAGCGGATCGGGAAGTCACCGACGCCATGCGGGGCGCCATCGAGCGAATCGAGCGGACGGTACAAAGTCTGCTTACGTATGCCAAGCCGAGTGTCGGTCAGGGCGCAACGGATCTCAACAGCGCCGTGCGATCCAGCCTCGAGTTTCTCGGCGCGCAGGGTCTGCTCAAGAATCAGCGGCTCACGGTCGAGCTGGAGCCGGGTCTGCCGAACGTTCGAGGCGACGGTCACCTCCTGGAGCAGGTAGTGGTGAACCTGGTGGTCAACGCGTGCCAGGCATCTCCGGGGGGAGCGCTGGTCGTAGGAACCGCGCGGCAGGCATTTGAGCCGCGCTATCGGGTCGCCACCCGGGCGAGCGATCCCTGGAGGCCGGAAACGAGCGCAGCGAGAGCCGAGCGCGACCCGCTCTGGTCAAGTCGCCCGCGCCGAGCGGATGTGCCGGCAGGTACTCCGGGTGTGCTGCTGTACGTCGCCGACGACGGCCCCGGCATACCGGAAAGCGACCGGGAACGCGTGTTCGACCCGTTTTACACCACCAAAGATCCGGGAGAGGGAACCGGCCTGGGTCTCGCAATTGTCGCCCGTACCGTGCACGACGCGGGTGGCACCGTCTGGGTAGATCGTGCGCGCGAAGGTGGGGCCGTCTTCAAGGTTTTCCTGCCTCTCGCCTGGCAGTCTGTGCCCTCTGTCGTGGAACCCGGCTATGCGCCTGCTCATCGTTGACGACGACGCCGACCTTCGCCAATCCCTGAGTCTCCTGCTCCGCGAGGCAGGGTACGAGGTGGTGGCCGAGGCTGATCCCGAAGAAGGGCTCCGCCGTGCGCTCGCGGAGGAGTTCGATCTTATCCTCTGCGACGTGAAGATGCCGCGGATGGACGGATTGGCCTTTCTGCGCCGGTACCGAGGCGAGCGAGGTGCGGCGCTGATCATCATGATGAGCGCGTATGGCGCAGAAGACGCCGCCCTCGAAGCGATGCGGGAAGGGGCCTACGACTACATCCGGAAGCCGTTCCGCCCTGACGAAGTCACCATGGTCGTGCGGAAAGCGGAGGAGCGGGAGCGACTGCGCCGCGAGGTGGAAACGCTGCGCTCGAGCATTGGAGCGGACGCCGCGCGAGACCTGGTTGTGGCGGAGAGCAAGGCCATGCGAGACCTGCTCGAGCTGGCGAGCCGGGTCGCCCGGCACAACACCACGGTTCTCGTCACCGGCGAAAGCGGCACCGGCAAGGAAGTCCTCGCCAAGGCCATTCACCGGATGAGTCCGCGGCACGAGGCGAGCTTCACCGCGATCAACTGCGCCGCGATTCCGGAGCAGCTGCTCGAGTCCGAGTTGTTCGGCCACACTAAAGGCGCCTTCACCGGCGCAACGGCGGACCGGGCCGGGCTGTTCGAGACGGCGCACCAGGGCACGCTCCTGCTGGATGAGATCGGCGATCTCCCCCTGAGCCTGCAGGCCAAGCTGCTGCGCGTGCTCGAGGAGGGGGAGATCCGTCGGGTGGGCGGCCGGGACGGTAAGAAGGTCGACGTGCGCGTCATCGCCGCGACGGCCAAGCCGCTGGATGAGGCGGTGGAGCGCGGTGAATTTCGCCCCGACCTGTATTACCGCCTCGATGTGGTGCGTCTGCACATCCCGCCACTTCGTGAACGACGTGAGGACATCCCCGCGCTGCTCACCCACTTCGCACGACAGGCTGCGCAGCGCCTGGGGCATCCCGTGAGCATCACGCCGCAGGCGTTTACCCTGCTGTCCGAGCATTCCTGGCCGGGGAACGTCCGCGAGCTCCGGAATGCGGTGGAGCGGGCGGCCGTACTGAGCGGTACCAAGGCGCTCGACTGGGGCGACTTCGCGCTCGGGAACGGCACCAAGGCGAACGGCCACGGGCCGGTGCCTGCGAACGGCTCGTTCGATCTCCGCTCGCAGGTAGAAGAGGTTGAGCGCGCGCTGATCCAGCGGGCGCTGGAGGCCTCGAAAGGCAATCGGCGCGAGGCGGCCCATCTGCTGGGGATCAGCCTGCGGACGCTGTTCTACAAGCTGCGCCGGGTTCAGCAGCACACCAACGGCAACTGAGTCGCACGGAGCAGCCCGCGTTATTTGTAGGCGGCTGCCTAGTGAGAGCGCCATCCGTTGCACTCCGCGCAGATCCCTGCGTGAAACCAGCCTGACAAATCGTATCGAATCGTTGCCCATCAACAACTTACGTTCTGGTACAGGCCCTGCTTTTACACCGAACAGTTCGCGGGCCGACGCGTGACCAGCCCCGGGAGGCTCTCTTGGCAGTGACCAACCGTCGCGGTTTTACCCTGATCGAGACACTCATCGTGCTGGGGGTGGCCGCCGTCCTCCTGGGCCTCAGCTGGCCCAAGATCAAGACGCTCATGCTCAAGGCCAACGTACGGAGCGCACGGAGCGCCGTGATCGGGTATTACCAGCAAGGGAGAATGCGCGCGCTCCAAAGCGGACGCCCGACCACCATCTGGTTTTCGGGCAACCGCATGTGGGTGACTGCCACGCCGCGCCGAAATGCGGGGACCGGCACCTACGACACGCTGGGGTACGTGTACGACTTCAAGCAACGGTACGGCGTGACTGTTGCCGCCAGTCCCGATACCACCGTGAGCGTGAACGCCCGAGGCCTGGGCATCTCGGCGAACTCCATGACGCTGGCGCTCACCCGCTCGGGCGTTCGCGATTCCGTTGTGATCAATCAGATCGGGAGAGTGACCAAGTGAGCAACGAGCGCGGATTCACGATTGTCGAGGTGATGGTGGCCATGCTGGTGCTCATTATTGGCGCCACCGCGCTGGTCGGCTCGTCCGGCATCGTCAGCCGGCAGATCGGCCGGGGCAGGTCCATCAGTAGGGCAACGCAGGTCGCCACCCAACGGCTCGAGACGCTGCGGCGCGCGGCCAACCGACGCACCAGCGTGGGTGGGAACCGCTGCCAGCACGCCAGTTTCGCCAGCGGTACCGCCACCACGCTTGGCATGAGTGAGAGCTGGGGAGTCGCTACTGCTGGAACGGTTCGGAGCGTCGTTGACACCGTGACCTACGGCCGGACCAGCGGAACCAGCCGGGTCATTCTACGTACCCTCATCGCCTGCTACTGACACCTATGCGGAATCAGCGCGGATTTACCCTGATCGAGTTGCTCATCGCCATGGTCCTCATGGTGATCGTGAGCGGCGCCCTGTATCGGCTGCTGACCGGCACGCAACGGCTGTCCCGCTCGCAGGTCGAGCGAGCCGATATGCAAGCCAACATGCGCGCCGGTGCCCTGGTGCTGCCGGCGGAGCTGCGGGAGCTGGGCTATGACTCGGTCCCCCTTGGGGCCGTCAATAGCGACATCATCGCCATGGCGTCCGACAGTGTGGTGATTCGCGCCATCCGCGCCAGCGGCGTCATCTGCAAGCTGGCGGCGAACACCATCACCATCGATACCACGCGGAACTACGCCGCGTTGCGTACGCTCAGGGGCGGCGCCGGCCAGGACTCGCTCATGATCTTCAACGAGTCCGACCCGAGCCTCCGGAGCGACGATCAGTGGGTTCGCCGCCGTCTTGAGGCCAACCCGACTGCAGGCACCTGTCTCGCAGGTGCCCCGTGGAACAGCCACGCGGGCCTCAACCTGTCCGTGAACAACATCCCCTGGGCCTCCGGTGGCTCGTGGCCCAGCGACAGCTTCACGGTCGGCTCGTCCATCCGGGTCTTCGAGCCGGTGGTGTACAAGTTCTACTCGAGCGGCGGGCGCACCTGGCTCGGCAGCTATTCCCTGTCGCCCGCTGGAACCGTGCAGCCTATTCTCGGGCCGCTTATGTCCAGCTCGAGCTTCGGATATCTCGATTCCACCGGCACGGCCACGACCACGCTGGCGCGGGTCCGCACCATGCGGATCTCGATCGTCGCACAGAGCGACCGCGCCATTTCCTCCGGTCCTACCGGCGCGTTGCAGAATCAGGTCGACAGTCTGGTCACCCTGGTCGCGCTGCGGAACACGCTCCGATGAGCGCCCATAAAGGAGTTCTGATGCGTACCCCGGATTTGCGCAACGAGCGCGGTATCGCCCTGGTCGTGGCTGTGGTGGCGCTGGTCGTCATCGGCGCCATTGTGGCGGGCACCTTCTTCGTGAGCACGGTCGAGCAGCGCTCAGCCCAGAACGTCATCGTTGCCGCGGCCGCGCAGCAGGCGGCAGAGGCAGGTCTCGAGGACGCCGTCGCCAACATCAAGGGTGAGGACTACATCTACGGCGTCGCGGATAGCAGTGCGTACGCCAGCAACGTCACGCCGAGCGGGTGGAGCACCAGCACGTCCTATACTGTGTGGGTGTTTCCGGTGAACTCGAGCACGTGGCTGATCAAATCGGTCGGCACCTCGAACGGGGCCACACAGACGCTGGCCGAGGTGGTGAAGGCGGCTGTGACGGTCACGCCGACTACGGCCCCTGTCGTCGTAGCTGCCCCGATCACGTTCAACGGTAACTCGTTCCAAATCAACGGAAACAATGCGAATCCTCCGGTCTCGACCGGCTGCCCGAGCACGCCGACGCCGGCTCAGGTGTACGCGGTCCGGAGCCAGACGGCCACCGGCATGACTAACGGTGACCGCGACAACGTACTCGGCATCACCGGCATGGGGGCCAACCCAGGGGAGGGCTCGGCGGTCGCGAACGATCCCACTGTGGCGGCGATGATGAACACGATCTTCGGTACCGGCGGTTCTTACGATCAGTTCCGCGCCGCCGCCACACTCACATACGCACCGGCCACCTACACCCAGCGGCAGCCGTCTACCACCGTCGTGGGTGGTGTGACCAAGTGCAACTACGCCGACAACGCCAACTGGGGCGAGCCGAAGACGACGGTTCCCCAGTGCAACAGCTACTTCCCGATCGTGCTGGGTACTTCCACCATCGGCAATCCGTTCAAGATCACCGGCGTAAGGGGACAGGGCGTGCTTCTGGCCGACGGCGATCTCGAGCTGACCGGTGGCTTTGAGTGGTACGGTCTAATTCTGGTGAAGGGGAGCTTCAAGATCACCGGTACCGGCGCCAAGGTGTTCGGCTCGGTGATCGCTCAGAACGGAGCGACGGTGGACGACAACACGATTTCGGGTAATACCCAGATCACCTACTCCACCTGCGCCATCAGCCGGGCGCTGAACGGAGTTGCATACCTTCGGCCGGCCAGCACCCGCGCCTGGACCCAGCTCTACTGAGGGTTCCAGCAGGCGCGACCGTGCATAGCGAGAGCGGGATTGCGAAAGAGGAGGGGGCCTTCAAAGCCCCCTCTTCTATGCAGTGCAGCGTCGTCAATGTAAGCGAATAGCCCTCAAGGGGTTAGCCACTAAAGCCACCCTCGGCACACGGGTTGCACCCCCCGTGCAAGCCAGCGCCCACTCGGAAGTGATGTGGTCTGCGTTTGTATGTGTCGGGCCGGGCGCGGCTTCTGATCGACAATGCAGTAAGCGCAGTGGTAGGCGCTGCTTTTCAACCTCAAAACCAATCGGGCACCTATGGCACTGTTTGGTCGCAACTCGACCACCGTGGGCCTGGATATCGGCAGCGGGCTCATCAAGCTCGTCGCCGTATCACATCGCTCCGGCGAGCCCGTCCTCACGAACGTCGCCTTCGCCTCGGTGGTGAGCGATGCAATCGTCGAGGGCGAGGTCATGGATCCCGCGCTCGTGGCGGACGCCATTAAGGGGCTCCTCGCGACTGCCGGTGTCAAGGCGAAGCAGGTCGTCACGGCCGTCGGCGGCCGCGACGTGATCATCAAGAAGATCTCGATGGACCGCATGAAGGAAGCGGAGGCGCGCGAGGTCATCCGTTGGGAGGCCGAGCAGCACGTACCCTTCGACATGGACAACGTCGAGCTCGACTTCCAGATCCTGGATCCCGAGGCCGAGGGAATCCAGATGACGGTGCTGCTCGTCGCTGCCAAGCGGGAGCTCATCGAGACCAAGCTCGCACTCCTGTCCGAGGTCGGGCTCGAGCCGAGCACCATCGACGTAGATGCGTTCGCGCTGCACAACGCTTTCGAGGTGAACTATCCCGAGGCGATGCGCGGCGTGGTGGGCTTGCTCAACATCGGCAACGAGACAACCAACATCAACATCCTGGACGACGGCATCCCGGTGCTCACCCGGGACATCTCGATCGGCACCCGACGGTTCCGCGAGGATCTCCAGCGGGAGCGGGGCGTTTCGGCGGATGATGCCGACCGGATCCTGCAAGGTCATGCGCCCAGCGATGTGCTCCAGCCGTTCCTCGAGTCTCGCGGTGAAGAGCTGGCGGTCGGCATCGAGCGCGCGGCGGCATTTCTCCAGAGCGCCAGCAGGTCGGCCGGCGGTTTGTCACGACTGTACACCACCGGCGGCGGCTCCCGGATCCCGCAGCTCAACAAAGTGCTCGGCGAGCGGCTCCATTTGCCAGTGCAGACCGCTAACCCACTGGAGCGGATCCAGGTTGCCGACGGCGTCTTCAGCACGATGAACGTGGACGAGGTCGCGCCGCTGCTCATGCTCCCGATCGGCCTCGCGCTCCGCTCGGCCGCGTGACCACCTTCAACGGACGCGTCGCCTCATGATGATCACCGTCAATCTCCGGCCCGGCCTCAAGCGCAAGCGCGCGGGCTCCCCGTTTGCCGGAGTGCTCGCCAACGCGAAGGCGTTCGGTGCCAAGGTCAAGGATCCGGCGCTGCTCGTCGCCGTGGTGGCCTGGGTCGGCGTAGGCGGCTGGCTCGGGTTCACCTGGCTGAGCAATGCGACGCAGCTCCGCGCGCTCGAGCCGCATCTCGAGCAGGCTCGGGCCGAGAACAAGCGATTCAAGATGTTTCTCGAGCAGAAGCACAAGCAGGAGCAGATCCGCGACTCGCTGGTCTCGCAGATCACCACGATTCAAAGCGTGGATGGCGATCGGTACGTATGGCCCCACGTTCTGGATGAGGTGACCCGCGCGCTGCCGGCTTACACCTGGTTGATCAACATGGCGCCCGCCCCCATGCCCGCGCCTCCGCCTCCGCCTCCGGGTCAGGCCAAGGATGCGAAGAAGAAGGCGGCGGTCGATACCACTGCGCGGCCGGGACTCATGTTCCAGCTGGAGGGGCGCACGGTGGACATCCAGGCGTACACTCGCTTCCTCCGGAACCTCGAGGCGTCGCCCTGGATCAGCGAAGTCACGCCGGTCTCGGCACAGACCGTGGTCGAGCACGAGCGTGCGGTCACTGCGTTCACGATCAAGGCCCGGTTCAAGCAGGCCGACTCGGCCTACATCCGGACCGTCCCGCTCAGTCAGTCGGTGAGGTAGCTCATGTCTTCCAAGGCGACTCCTCTCTTCCTAATCGTGATCGCGGCCATCGTGGGCTACATCGCGTATGCGGGTCTCGAGATCGCCGGCATCCCGGGTCTCGTGGCTCAGAAGGAACGTGTGGTGGCGATCCGGGATACGATCACGAAGCTCGAGACCGAGACCGACAAGGCCAAGAAAGAGCTGGCCAAGGGAACGGTCGAGGACCTGCGCAAGAAGCTCGAGACCTACCGGTCGAGCCTCGCTCTACTGCGTCGCCTGGTCCCCGATCGGAACGAAGTGCCCAACCTGCTCGATGACATCTCGACCCGCAGCAAGATCCGCGGGGTGACTCTGTCGCAGGTGGTGCCGCAGCCGGTCGAAAACGGTCCGGCGCCTTTCGACACCTACAAGTATCAGCTCTCCGTGATCGGGCACTACGACCAGATCGGTGAGTGGCTCGCCGATGTCGCCAGCCTGCAGCGGATCATCGTTCCGCAGGAAGTCTCGTTGGGCGTGGCCAACCAGCAAGCGGCGAAGGCGCTGGGCGACACCTCGGGCGCGCTGCTCGAGGCCAAGCTGCAGATACGCACCTTCGTCAAGTCCGGCGCGGGCGCACCGGAAGGAGAGAGCAGTGGCACCTAAACTCTGTACGATGCTCGCCGTCGTTGCTTCGCTCGGGCTTACCGGGGTCGCTGCCGCACAGAAGGCTGCGGTGCAGGTCGCTGCCGCCCCGAGTCGTGGCGACAGCACCCAGAAGCTTGCCTTGGCACGCGTTCCGGGTGATTCCGCCGCGGCGACGCCTGCGGACCCGACCGAGTCGGCGGTGTACCGCGAGACCTTCGCCTACGGCGGTGCCTCACGGGACCCCTTCGCCTCTCTCATCAAGAGCGCGCACGTCGGCCCCGAACTGGCCGATCTTCAGCTGGTGGGGATCTACGTGGACCTGCGGTACACCGGAAACAGCATCGCTGTGCTCCGGGACAAGAGCAGCCTCAAGCGCTACAAGCTCAAGCAGGGTGAGCAGCTCGGGCGGCTCCGGGTCTCCCAGATCCGCCCCAAGGATGTGGTGTTCACGATCGAGGACTTCGGTTACACACGGCAGGAAACTCTCTCGCTCCGGAAGCAGGAGGACGTTGACCAATGACGCGACTACACCGTTTGCTGCTAGCCGCCGCGCTACTCGGGCCGGTTTCCCCGGCGCTCGCCGAGGACGGCCCTGCGAGCGGGGAGGTGACGGGTGTCAGCGTCCTCCCCGCACCGGGCAAGGCTGATGTCGTCATCAACGTGCGCGGCGCCATTCAGGTCCGCGACTTCATGCTCAACGCACCCGACCGCCTGGTGGTCGATGTCGTGGGCGCCAAGCTGTCCGCCCAGACCGCGCTGTACGACGGCGTGAACCGGGGTGGGGTAGTCAATCTGCGCTACTCTCAGTTCCGGCCCGATGTCGTTCGCATCGTGCTGGACTTGCAGGGTGTGAAGGACTACAAGGTGGCCCATACCGATGCCGAAGTGCGGGTGAGCTTCGGTACGGAACAGGCGTTCGCTGCCTGGTCGTCGGCCTCGGCGCCGGCGCCGGCGGTCGCGGCTGTCGCCGACGAGCCGGTTCGCGATGCCACGGCCGTGGCGGCAGCAGCGCCGGCTCGCGAGCCCGAAGTGAAAGTTTCCCAGATGGCCGGGCGGACCGGGCTCTTCCGCACCGAGCAGCCGCGCATCACGGTCACCTGGGATCACGCGAGCATCGCCGACGTGGTTGCCGGCTTCGCCGCCTTCAGCGGCCGCACCATCATCCTGGGCAAGGACATCAAAGGTGACGTTTCGGCCGAGATCAAGAATCAACCCTGGGACCAGGCGTTCCAGGCGATCCTGGCGACGCAGGGGCTCTCTGCCACCGAAATGTCCGGTGGGATCGTTCGGGTTGATGCCCCGGCGGCGCTGGCTGCACTCGACTCGCTCGAGCCGCTGGAGTCGCGTCAGGTACCGATCAACTACACTCCGCTGGCGCAGATCACCAAGTCGGTCGAGACCCTGCTCACCAAGGGTCGCGGTCGCGTGATCGCCGACTCGGCGTCCAGCAGCCTCATCGTGACCGATACCCGGAGCCGGGTGGACGATGTCACCCGCTTCGTGGCGAATCTCGATCGCAAGACCCCTCAGATCCTGATCAAGGCCAAGATCGTGTTCGTCGATCGGACCGACCTCGAGCGCCTCGGTCTGCGGTACGATCTGAGCGCGCCCAATCAGGCGTACCAGACTATCGTGACCCATCCGATTCCGCCGGGCGGCACGCCGTTCCCCTCGCCGTCTGGCGAAAATGCCTTCGGGTTCGTCGATCTGGGCGGCAACACGCTGTCCGCTATCGGCAACGCCAATGGCCGAGTCCAGGATGCCGCGCTCAGCCTGGTCTTCTCGACCATCCTTGGCGGCAACACCCTGACGGCGTTCTTGAGCGCGCTGCAGCAGCAGCAGCTCGCCGACATCCAGGCCGAGCCGACTATCAGCACGCTGGATAACCGGAAGGCGGACATCCTGGTCGGTGAGGAAACTCCGGTGCCTGGCGCGCCGCCGGCCCAAGGCTCCGCAGTCGCGGTGCAGCAGACCCAGTTCAAGGAGACCGGTATCCGCCTCACGGTCACGCCCCACGTGACCAACAGCGGTCAGATCCTGATGACGATGCGCACCGAGCGGTCCGCGGTGCAGACGCTGCCGGCTTCCCAGTTCGGCTTCAACTTCACGAAGCAGACGACCGAGAACCAGATGCTCGTGAACGACGGCGAGACCGCGGTTATCGGCGGTCTGACGATCACCGAGGTCAACCGGACCCGGTCGGGCATCCCGCTGCTGTCGCAGCTGCCGCTGGTGGGAGGGCTGTTCAGTACGACCGAGCGCTCGGAGCGCCGTCGCGATCTCATGATCCTGGTGACGCCACGGGTGGTGGATGACAACGGCAGCTTGAACTAGCAGGCTCTTGGCCGGGCGGTGCCCGGAGGAGTAGAATCGAGCCCGACCAGCGTGTCGGGCTCGATTGCTTAAAAACGGTGAACGGTGAACAGTGAACGGTGAACGGGGGGGTAGCGGGGTGGCCCGCTTACCGTTCACTGTTCACCGTTCACCTGACAGGAGTCTTGTCTGCAGCTCCGGTTCGTTACCGCCGGCGAATCGCACGGGAAGGCCCTCGTCGCCGTTGTCGAAGGGCTGCCGGCCGGCCTGCCGGTGACAGCAGAATGGGTGGACCGCGATCTGGCCCGGCGGATGATGGGGTATGGCCGCGGCGCCCGGATGAAGATCGAGCGCGACCAGGTGGAATTCCTCTCCGGCATCCGGAGCGGGGAGACGCTGGGTACGCCGGTCGCGATGCTCGTCCGGAACCGGGATTGGGAGAACTGGGCAGACGTGATGGCCGCAGAGGGCGCTCCGGGCGACCTGCGGAGGCGCCGGGTGACTCGTCCTCGACCGGGGCATGCGGATCTCGCCGGCGTGCTCAAGTACGACCGACTCGATGCCCGCGACATCCTCGAGCGCGCGAGCGCGCGCGAGACGGTAGCTCGCGTCGCGGCGGGCGCACTGGCCCGCCGGCTGCTGGACGAGTTCGGCGTCGACATCGGCAGTCACGTAGTGTCGCTGGGAGGCGTGCGCGCAACGCTGCCGGCCGAGCTGCCGCGGCCCCTCAACGACGCGGCGGACCGGTCCGAGATTCGGGTGCTCGATCCGGCAGTCGAAGCGGAAATCATCGCTCGCATCGATGCAGCCAAGAAAGGCGGCGACACGCTGGGTGGCGAAGTCGAGGTCGTAGCCCGGGGTTTGGTCATCGGGCTGGGGAGCCATGTGAGCTGGGATCGCAAGCTCGACGGACGGCTCGCAGGCATGCTGATGTCGATCCCCGCCGTCAAAGGCGTCGAGATCGGCCTCGGCTTCGAAGCAGCCCGGCGACTGGGGTCCGCGGTGCACGATCCGATCGATGCGGAAGGTCAGTCGAGTGCGTCTGCGCGCGCGATGCCGCCGCATCCCGGCAGGCCGCGCGCCGGATTCTCCCGGCGCAGCAACAATGCCGGTGGCATCGAAGGTGGCATGACCACGGGTGAGGCGGTGGTCATTCGCGCGGCAATGAAGCCGATCTCGACTCTGATGACGCCGCTTCCGACGGTCGATCTGGTGACAGGTGAGGCCGCCAACGCACAGAGTGAGCGGTCTGATGTCACGGCTGTACCGGCGATGGGTGTGATCGCCGAAGCGCTCGTGGCGCTGGTGCTGGCTGATGCGATGCTGGAGAAGTTCGGAGGCGATAGTCTGGTCGAGATGAAGCGGAACTTCAAAGCCTATGTCGGAGCCTTGGGCGCTCGTTGGACGCAGCTCAGGGCCGAGGGGGCGGAGCCCAGGTGAGTCGAAAGCATCTGCTCCTGATCGGGTTGCCGGGATCCGGCAAGAGCACCATCGGCCGAATGGTGGCGGAGCTTCTCAACGCGCCGCTCATCGACGTGGACAATCTCCTGGTCCGTCAGATGGGCATGCCCATCACCCAGATCTTCGGGATGGTCGGGGAGACGGAGTTCCGCCGGATGGAGCGGGATGCCGTGCGTGCTGCTTGCGTGGCGGAGCCGGTTGTGCTGGTACCGGGCGGCGGCTGGGCCGCCCAGGAAGGCGAGCTGGACGCCGTGCGCGAAGCGACCTGCATCGTCTATCTCAGGTGTCAGCCGGGCACGGCCGCCAAACGGGCGGAGCAGGGGGAGGTCCGGCCGCTCCTCACGGCGGAAGATCCCGTGGCTCGGATGCGCACACTGCTGCAAGAGCGAGAGCCCTACTACAACAAGGCCGAGCACTCGGTCATCACCGACAATAAGGCAGCTGACGCGGTTGCCGCCGAGGTGGCTCAGGTTGCTCGCCAGCAGGCCGGTTGGCTGTAACTCACTGAAACATCGAGCGTTGAGAAGCTTGTCCTTGCGATCCGGGAACCGTGCGGGTTTCTTAACCGGGCCCCGGTTGACCCGGGGATGAAAGGAATCGGTACCCTGAAGCGTATGGCAACGAGCAAGACCACCAGAGCCAAACCAGCATCCAAGCCGACCGCCGCCGAAGCGCGGAAGGCGCGCCCAAAGGCCGCCAAGAGCAGCGGCAACGGCGCTGGGAAACGACAGTCACGTCGGGCGGGCGAAGCCCTCGTGATCGTCGAATCTCCCACCAAAGCCAAGACGATCGGCAGGTATCTCGGGAACGGGTACGCCGTGAAGGCGACGATCGGCCACGTCCGCGATCTGCCCACGAGAAAGCTTGGCGTCGAGATCGACAAGGGCCGTTTTACGCCCGAGTACGTGATCATCAAGGGCAAGAACCAGACGCTCATCGAGATAAAGAAGGCAGCAAAAGGCGCGAGCGAAGTCTATCTCGCCACTGACCCTGATCGTGAGGGTGAGGCGATAGCGTGGCACGTCGCAAGTCAGCTGGATCGCGCGGTGCCTACCCATCGCGTCCTGTTCCATGAGATCACCAAGGACGCAATCAGGGAAGCGATGCAGAACCCGGGAGACATCGACGAGCAGAAGGTGAATGCTCAGCAGGCCCGGCGCATTCTCGACCGGCTCGTGGGATACAAGGCAAGTCCTCTCTTGTGGAGAGCCGTCAAGACGGGTCTCTCAGCCGGCAGGGTGCAGACCGTGGCTCTCCGGCTCATGGTCGAGCGCGAACGCGAGATTCGCGCGTTCAGGTCCCAGGAGTACTGGACCATCGAGGCGGAGTGCGCCAAGGACGGCCAAAGCTTCGAGGCGTCTCTTCACAAAGTGGATGGCCACAAGCCTCAGCTCCATTCGGAGGCCGAGGCAAAGACCGTCGTGGAGACGGTCCGGGGACTGCCGTTCGTGGTCAGCCGGGTGGAGCGGAAACAACGCCGCAAGCGGCCGGCCGCGCCCTTCACGACCAGCACTCTACAGCAGGAGGCCGCTAAGCGCCTCGGCTTCTCCTCCCGCCGCACGATGCGCGCAGCACAGGATCTCTACGAAGGGGTGGATCTCGGAGAGGAAGGGCCGATCGGCCTTATTACGTACATGCGAACCGACTCTGTGCGTGTCTCGGACACGGCCATTTCCTCGGTCCGCGCTTTCATTAAGAAGAATTACGCAAAGGACTACCTCCCGGACGTTCCCAACGCTTACTCCACCAAGAAAGCCGTCCGGGCCCAGGAAGCTCACGAGGCAATTCGGCCGACCGATGTGAGCCTCCGGCCGGAAGATGTCCAGCGCTATCTGGAACCGGATCAATTCAGGTTGTATCAGCTCATCTGGCAGCGCTTCGTCGCCTCTCAGATGACGCCCGCCGTGTACGATGTGACGGTGGTCGACTTCGACCTCGGCAAGTACCTGTTCCGGGCCACCGGATCGGTCATGGTCTTCGACGGGTATCACACCCTCTATATGGAAGGGCACGAGGCCGGCGAAGCAAAGACGATCGATGAGCTCGCCCCGATCCCGCCGCTCGAAGAAGGCGATCGGGTGGAAGTCCGGCAGATCATGCCGAACCAGCACTTCACGGAGCCGCCGCCGCGGTTCTCCGAGGCCAGCCTGGTGAAGGAGCTGGAGCGCCTGGGAATCGGGCGTCCGTCCACCTACAGCGCCATCATCTCAACGCTCACGGCCCGGGAGTACGCGCGGCTCGAGAGTCGCCGCTTCTTCCCCACTCCGCTCGGCGAGACCGTCGAGCAGGTGATGGTCAGCAAGTTCCCCGACATCTTCAACGTTGGCTTCACTGCGGAGATGGAGGAGGAGCTGGACAAGATCGAAGAAGGCGAGTTGGGCTGGCAACGAGTGCTTCAGGACTTCTACGGTCCGTTCATCCGGGCTCTCGAAGCGGTGGACATCAACGCATTGGTGGCCGATGCTCACGGGCTGTCGCCCGAGACGCTAGCCGCCGAACGATGCCCCAAGTGCGGATCGAAGATCGAGCTTCGGACCGGACGGTTCGGACCCTATCTCGCTTGCGTCAACTACAAAGAGACCTGCGACTACGCCAAGTCGCTCAAGAAGGACAAGGTCCCCGATCGGCCGACGGACGAGAAATGCCAGCTTTGCGGCGCTCCGATGGTGATCAGGACCGGCCGGTTCGGCGAATTTCTCGCCTGTACGCGCTATCCCGAGTGCAAGGGGCGCCGCTCGATCTCGCTTGGGATCAAGTGCCCCAAGTGCCTGGAGGGTGAGCTGGCAGAACGCCGCACCAAACGGGGCAAATCGTTCTGGGGCTGCATTCGATACCCGGACTGCGACTTCTCGACCTGGAATCGGCCGGTGGCCGAGGAGTGCCCCAGCTGCGGGTGGATCGGGCTGGAACGGAAAATCAGCAAGGCCGAGGGTGAGTCGAAGACCTGCCTCAAGTGCGGGCACCGCATGGTCACCGTCGAGCCGGAGGAGATGGCGCTGACGTGAAGGCAACCGTCGTGGGCGGCGGGCTCGCCGGCTGCGAAGCAGCCTGGGCCCTGGCCGAGCGCGGCGTAGATGTAACTCTCTGCGAGATGCGGCCGGTGGTGCCGACCCCGGCTCACCGTACCGACCGCCTCGCCGAGCTCGTCTGCAGCAACACATTCAAGTCGGTCGAGCTGGTAAATGCACACGGGCTCCTCAAGGCGGAACTGCGTCGCCTGGGGAGCCTGCTGCTTTGCTGTGCCGATGCCGCGCGCATCCCGGGCGGCGCCGCGTTGACGGTGGACCGCGAGGTCTTTTCCCAGTCGGTACATGAACGGGTCGCGACACACCCCCGGATTACGCTGGTACGGGAGGAAGTCGACGCGATTCCCTCACCTGGCGTCATTGCGACCGGCCCGCTTACCTCGGAACGGCTTGCGCAAGTCCTGGTCGATCGCCTTGGGGCGGGATCGCTCGCATTCTATGACGCCATTGCTCCCGTAGTCGCGGACGATTCACTGGACAAGACTGAGTTGTATGCACTTTCCCGCTACGGGAAGGGTGGCGGTGACGACTATCTCAACGCGCCGATGGATCGGCCGACCTATGACTCTTTCGTCGAGGCATTGATCGCGGCGGATCAGTTTCAGGCGCACGACTTCGACCAGGTTCCCTATTTCGAAGGCTGTCTGCCGATCGAAGAGATGGCCCGCCGGGGTCCGGAAACGCTGCGATTCGGACCGCTCAAGCCGGTGGGATTGCCGGATCCGCGCACCGGACGTGACCCTCATGCGGTGGTCCAGCTACGGCGGGAGGATCGCGCGGGGCAGATGTGGAACCTGGTCGGCTTTCAAACCCGGCTCCGGATCCCCGAGCAGCAACGGGTGTTCTCTTCGATTCCGGGGCTGGCTGCCGCGGAGTATCTCAGGTTCGGCAGCATTCATCGCAACTCATACGTGAACAGCCCCGCCAGCCTGACTCCGGCACTGACGCTCAAGGATGACGAGATGGTATTCCTCGCCGGGCAGATGACCGGCGTCGAGGGCTATACCGAGTCGCTGGGTACCGGCTTGCTTGCGGGGATCAATGTGGCTCGGCGGCTGCAAGGAAAGGCGGCGGCGGTACCCCCGCCGACGACCATGCTCGGCGGGCTGTATCGCTACCTGCGCGACGCAGACCCAAAGCACTTTCAGCCGATGAACGCCAACTTCGGCTTGCTCGAGCCACTCGCAGCTTCGCCACGCGATCCGAAGAGCGGCCGACTGGGCAAGCAGCGCAAGAAAGAGATGCTGGTGGAGCGCGCGTTGGCAGACTTTGATGCCTGGTCGGCGACGTTGTGACCCAGCCACGCAAGCGCAAGGTTCGAGCAGAGAAGAACGGAGCGGCGCGCGCCGGCTCCCGCGGCGACGACATCGCCGAATTCCTGCTCCACCTAGAGAAGGAAAGGGATCAATCGCCCCACACCGTCAAAGCCTACACCCGCGACCTCGCGGCCTTTACCGATTTCTGCGACCGCCACTACGCGGGACGCTGGGCGTGGAGTACGGTCGATCGGGCCGGCTTCCGTGGCTTTCTGGGAGAGCTTCAACGACGGGGGCTGTCGAAGCGGTCAGCGGCGCGCGCCTTGTCGGCAGTGCGAAGCCTTTACCGGTATCTCCAGACTCACCATGATCTCAAGGGCGGGGCCGCGCGCTCGGTTCGGGTTCCCAAGCTGGACAGGCGCCTGCCGACCTATCTGGATCTCTCCAGGACCGAGACGCTGTTCACCTGGGCGGAGCAGCGCGCGGAGAGCGGCGACTTTTTGGCGTTGCGCGACCTGGCGATGCTCGAGCTTTTCTATTCGACAGGGATGCGGCTCTCAGAGCTCGCGGGATTGAGCCTGGCCGACGTCGATCTGTTGTCGGATCAGGCGAAGGTGCGGGGCAAGGGGCGGAAGGAGCGCCTGGTGCCGGTCGGCTCGCGAGCGGTATCTGCCCTTCGGAAGTATCTTCGGGTCCGGGA